>Ga0308165_1000153_pt1 | contig 169533 bp, 154 predicted proteins | sample PhyWR2_FD_201032 | JGI IMG/M metagenome (GOLD analysis project Ga0308165, IMG submission 201032) | Phyllosphere microbial communities from UC Gill Tract Community Farm, Albany, California, United States - DLSLW.R2 | ecosystem: Host-associated > Plants > Phyllosphere > Unclassified | place...
AAAACGCCGGTCAGGTTGATGTCGACTGCCGACTTCCACTGCTCGTAGCTGAGTTCTTCCAGCGACATCGGCGGCGCGAAGATGCCGGCGTTGTTGAACAGCAGATCGAGGCGACCGAATTTCTCCCGGGTCTTGGCAAACAGGTTCTTCACGGAAGCCGGATCGCTGACGTCGGCCGGCACCACCAGCGCATTGGCGCCGAACTCGCCGGCCGCCCTGGCGGTTTCTTCCAGCGGCTCCTGGCGACGGCCGGCCAGCACGACGGCATAACCGTCACGCAGCAGGGCCAGCGAAATCTGTTTGCCGATACCGGAACCGGCGCCGGTGACCAATGCGATTTTCTTCGGTGCTGCCATCTTTTGTGCTCCTCTGTCTTCTTTGAAAATGGGATGTCCGGCGGGCGCGCTGCGCGTTCCTGTCGAGCGTTTTACTATAGCAGCTGCGGCCGCGCGAGCAGATGAAGTATTTTCAGCTGAGCCGAAGCAGCGGCCATCCCAAATCAAAAAGGAAACCCATGTCCGACGTCACCATTTACCACAACCCGAAATGCGGCACCTCGCGCAACGCTCTGGAAATGATCCGCGCCGCCGGCGTCGAGCCGGAGGTCATCGAGTACCTGAAGACACCGCCCGACCGCGCCACGCTCAAGCAGATCATTGCGGCCACCGGCCAGCCGGTACGCGACCTCATGCGCCGACGCGGCACGTCCTATGAAGAAAAGGATCTGGACAACGTCAAATGGAGCGACGAACAGCTGATCGACCTGATGCTGGAAGACCCGGTCCTGATCAACCGCCCCATCGTCGTCACTGCGCGCGGTGCTCGCCTGTGCCGGCCGGTGGAGGTGCTGCAGGAAATACTGCCGCCGGCCTCGGCCTGAGCGCGGCATCTTCCGCCGAAAGATCGGCGAGCCGTCCGCTCGGCTGGCCGAGCAGCGTAGTGCGGTACATGATGCGGCGCTGGCTGTGGTCGTAGTCGGCCAGCGCGATATGCATGGCGCTGCGGTTGTCCCACATCATGGTGTCGCCGAGCTGCCAGCGATGGCGATAGACGTTTTCCGGCACGACGCTATGGTCATACAGGTATTGCAGCAGCGGGCGGCTTTCTTCTTCCGTCATGCCCTCGATCGCCACCGACGTCATCTCGCTCACATACAAGGCCGTGCGACCGCTGCCATCGTGCACGCGCGCGATTGGCTGGTACACGGGAGGATTGCGGCGCCGGATGTCGGCCAGTTCGTCGCTGGTGCGCACCAGCCGCGTCTCGCGCGCCGCCGTCATGTCGTGCAGCGCGTTGCGGCCGTCGAGGATGGACTGCAAGGTCGGCGACAGGCTTTCCCACGCCTTGTACATATTGCAGAACATGGTGTCGCCGCCGACCTCGGGCAACTCCACGCAATGCAGCAGCGATCCCTTCGCCGGACGCGTGGTGGTCGACAGGTCGGAATGCCATTGCCGACCGACGGCGACGCGCTTGCCGCCTGCTTCATGATTGGTGACCAGCAGGATTTCCGGATGATCCGGATGGCGGAATTTGGGAATCGCCGCATGATCGTCGAGCGCGCCGAAATGCCGGCTGAAGGCGATGTGCTCCTCGAACGTCAGCGGCTGGTTGCGAAACAGCAGGATGATGTGGCGATGCCAGGCATCGATCAGCGCCTGCACCATTTCAGCGTCCAGCGGCCTGCGCATGTCGACGCCGATCACTTCGGCGCCCAGCGCCGAGGACAAGGGTTTCAAGGAAAAGCTACTCATGTTGCCTCCCGTGGATGGGGGCTACATCAGTTCGTCTCCGTTTTTATTGTTGTAATTCAGACGGTTGGAATCCGCGAACTGTCAGCCCAGAACAACGCCTTGCGTTGCAAGAAACTCATCAGCACATGCAAACACACGCCGATCGCCGACAGCACGAACAGCGTGGCGAACACGCCCGCAGTGTCGAGGTTGACGTTCATCTGCATGATGGCGTTGCCGAGTCCCTTGCGCGAGCCCAGGAACTCGCCGACGATGGCGCCGAGGATGCTGAAGATGATTGCAATGTTGAGTCCCGCGAAGATCATCGGCAGCGCGCCCGGCAGGCGCACCATCGTGAAAATCTGCCAGCGCGTCGCGCGCAGCGAACGCATCAGTTCCAATCGCGCCGGATCGGTCGAGCGCAAGCCGCTGATGACGTTGACCAGGATCGGGAAGAACGCGATCGTCGCGGCGATGATGACCTTGGATGTCATGCCGAAGCCGAACCACATGATGAACAGCGGCGCCACCGCCACCTTGGGCGTGGTTTGGATCGCAATCAAATAGGGATACAGCGTCTTTTCCGCCAACGGAAACTGCGCGATCAGGCCGCCCAGCACGATGCCGGACAAGGCCGCCAGCAGGAAGCCGAGCATGGCTTCGCCGAGCGTGTACAGCGCGTTGTCGAGATAGGCGGTATTGACCAGCGCCAGCGCGATATTGGAGGGCGCCGGCATGATGTAGATCGGAATCTCGAAGAAGCGGATGATCGCTTCCCATACCACAACGACTGCCACGAACACGGCGGGAATCAGCAGCAGTTCGGGCCGCGCCTTGAGCGTGCGGCGCAGGCTGAAAGGGACAGGCACGGCAGGTGCGGTCGCCGCAGCCGGATTGTTGTGCACGCTGTCCATCAGATGAATCCCTGTGTATTGAACTGGCTGCGGATGCGTTTGCTGTACACGCCGAAGGCGTCGGTCGACATGATGTCAAGGCCGCGTTCGGCCGGCAAGTCGACCGTCACCAGGTCGGCGATGCGGCCCGGACGGTTGGACAGCACCATCACGTGGGTACCGAGGAAAATCGCTTCCGGAATCGAGTGCGTCACGAAGATCACCGTCTTGCCGGCCTTGCGCCAGATGCGCAGCAACTCCAGGTTCATGACCTCGCGCGTCATGGCGTCGAGCGCGCCGAACGGCTCGTCCATCATCAGGATGGAGGGATCGTGGATCAGCGAGCGGGCGATGGCGACGCGCTGCTGCATGCCGCCCGACAATTCATTCGGATAGCGCTGGGCGAAATCGGCCAGGCCGACCATGTCCAACAATTCCTGTGCGCGCACGCGACTGGCTGCCATGTCCAGGCCGAGCACCCGCGCCGGCAGCAGGACATTGTCGGTGGCGGTTTTCCACGGCAGCAGCACCGGACTCTGGAACACCATGCCGATGTCGCGATGCGGTTCGTGCACTTCTTCGCCGTTGACCTTGATCGAGCCGGCCGAACGCGGAATCAGGCCCGACAGCAGTTTGAGCAGGGTCGACTTGCCGCAGCCCGAGGGGCCGACGATGGTCATGAAGCCGCCTTGCGGCACCGTGACCGACATCGGCCCGAGCGCCTGCACCTTGCCGCCGTCGTGGGTGGCGTAGGTTTTTTCCAGCGCCTCGACGACGATCGCCGCAGGGCCGTTCATGGTGTTTTCTTCCTGGCTGAATGACGTGTCTCGCACGATCGACATAACTGACATCCGGTTGACTCCTGAATGGCAAGCATCATAGAACAAATCCCTACCGAGCAAATGATCACCGGGCAAATGAGATCCGAGACTAGGTGGTCAGCTGCGATTTCACGAATTCAAGGCCGCCGCCGGCATTGACAATGTCCTGCAGGAAAGGCGCCAGCGGTTCTACCTGCATCTGCTTGCCGCTGGTCGCGTTGAAGATCGCGCCGCGGGCGAAATCGATGTCGAGCCGGTCGCCGTCGTCGATGGCGTCGAGCACGTCGCTGCCGGCCATCAGCACCGGCACGCCCATGAAGATCGCCAGGCGGAATGGCCCGCGCGACAGCGAACGCACCAGCAGGCCGACGCCGAGCGCCTTCATCGCCAGGAAGGGATGGCTGTGGTTGCTGCCGTGGGCGAAGTTGCGGCCGGCCACGATGACGTCGCCTGGCTGGGCCTGCTGAGCAAACTCGGGGCGCACTTCGGCCAGCAGGTGATGGCGCAGCATGCGTGGATCGAACTCGAACACATGACGCGCCGAAATCAGCTGGTCGCTGGAGATGTCGCCGGAAAATTTCCAGGCGCGGCCACTGCTGGTTTTACCGGCGCTCATGCTGCGCTCCCCTCTGCATAGGCACGCGGATCGGTGATATGGCCGGTGATCGCGGAGGCCGCCACGGTCATCGCGCTGGCGAGGAAAATCTCCGCCTCGTTGCTGCCCATGCGACCCGGGTCGTTGCGCGTGCTGGTGCTGATGCGGCGTTCTCCTGCCGCGAGTTGCGCGATACCGCCGAAACAGGGGCCGCAGGTCGACGGTGAAATGGTCGCGCCGGCGGCGGTGAGTTCGGTCAGCAGGCCTTCCTGCAAAGCCTGCTGGAACACTTGCTGCGTGGCCGGGATCACCAGCAGGTTGACGTCGGCATGCACCTTGCGGCCGCGCAGGATGGCGGCGGCGGAACGGATGTCTTCAATCGAGCCGGACACGCACGATCCGATATACGCATGCTGGATGACGATGCCGGACATGGCCTGCGCTTCGCGCACGTGGCTGGGCGACGGCGGGATCGACACGCGCGGCGTCAGCGTCGACAGGTCGATGTCGATGGTCATGGCGTACCCGGCGTCGGCGTCGCTGTTGATGGAATCCAGCGGCTGCAACTCGGTCACGCCGTGCGCGCGCAGGTAGTCGACGCAGCGCCGGTCGACGGCGGCAATGCCCGACTTGGCGCCGGCGTCGACGCACAGGCCGCAGATCGTCATGCGCTCCGGCACCGACAGCGTCGACAAACCTTCGCCTTGATATTCAATGACGCGATAGCTGGTGGCGTCATCGTCGAGTTGCTGCATGGTCGCCAGCACGATGTCGCGCGCCGCCACGCCGGGGCGGCAAGCGCCATGCAGGCGCACGCGGATGGTCTCCGGGACCTTCATCCAGATCTGGCCGGTGGCCAGCACCATTGATACCTCAAATCCGAACGGCACCGACAAGGCGCCGACTGCGCCCAGTCCCGGCGCATGGCTGTCGGCGCCGGCCGCGAACATGCCCGGCGCGACCAGGCCCTGCTCCACCATCAGTGGATGCGTGATGCCGACGCCGTCGAAGAAATGACCGACCGACCACTCCTGCGCCAGCTGGCGCGTGAGTTTGTTGCGCTCGGCGCCGGCGACACTGTGCACCGGCACTTCGTGGTCGATGATGACGGCGACGCGTTCGGGACGCGCCAGTTTCGTGACGCCGATTTCGCGGATACGTTTGATGTAAGCGGAGAACGACACCTCAGGCGCGGTCACCAGGTCCGGACTGGCCCAGATGATTTCACCGTGCTCGACACTTGCGCGGCCGCTGGTGCGCGCGAGGATTTTCTGCGTCATGGTCGCGCCCATTGTGGTCAGCTCCCCGCGTTTTCTTGTGTCGCCAGCTCTGCGTCGAAGGCGGCGGCGCGTTCCACGCCGACCAGCCGGCCGATGTCGGCGAACTGCGCCATGCCGTCCACCAGTTGCACGGTGTCGCCGCTGGCGAACATGCTGCGCAACATGCCCTGCTGCGCCTTGAACGTGGTCTGGATCAGCGACAGCGGATACAGCGACATGGCGAAGCCGGCGGCGGCAACTTGCTGGCGCGTGTAATTGGGACGGACGGTTTCGGCGGCGACGTAGATCACCGGGATCTTCACGCTCGACGCCACCGCTTGCAGCTCGGCAGGGGTGCTCAGGGAAGGCGCCATGACGGCGTCGGCGCCGGCGCGTTCCATCGCCTGCGTGCGTACGATGACTTCCTCAAGGCCGTAGACGGTCATGGCGTCGGTGCGGCCGATGATGACGAATTCGCTGCTCTTGCGCCCCGCTCTGGCGGCTTTCAGGCGCAACGACATTTCTTCTATCGGCACCAGTTTCTTGCCGGCCATGGCGCCGCATTTCTTGGGCATGACCTGGTCTTCGAGATGGAGTCCGGCGATGCCGGCTTTTTCGAAGGCGCGTACGGTGTCGACGATGTTGGCGGCGCCGCCGTAGCCGGTGTCGGCATCCACCAGCACCGGCAGCGACACCGCTTCTGCAATGCGCGTCGCCTGCTGCACCATGTCGGTCATGGTGAGCAGGCCGATGTCGGGCTTGCCGTAGCTGGAAGCGAGCGAAAATCCGGTCATGTAGGCGGCTTCAAAGCCGGCCTGTTCGATCAGCAGGGCGCCGAGCGCGTCGTAGCAGCCCGGCACCGGAACGGCGCCGCCACGCGCCAGCATGGCGCGGATCAAAGTCCCTGGATGTTGCATCTGGTCTCCGTTGGTCGCGTGTAATCAGGTATCGAATCAGGTCTCGAATCAAGTCTCGACTCAGGTCTCGACTCAGGTCGTACTTTACCTGCAACACGCCCGGCCCGCACATGTTGCCGTGCGGCGCCCGTCACTCATTTTTCACTTCTGGTTGACTTCAATTAAATATACTTAGTAGTATGTAGATGTCAAGGACGATTCGTCAATTCCTTAGCCGCATTGCGGCACCTTCCGACGCGGCGCACGTTATCACCTCTGTCACTGTCTCAGCGCCGACAGCTTCCATCGCCCTGCAGCTAGCAGCAGCAGTATCAGACCCAGATTCATGTCCGCAAGTGCCACCCTGTCCATCCCAGACGAGGCCACATGACAATCGACTATCGCAAGCTGATGCACTGGAAAATCCCTATCGCGCGCCAACACGTGCGCCCGCAGGATTGCATCCTGTATGCGCTCGGCGTCGGCCTCGGCGCCGATCCGCTCGACCGCGACCAGCTCCATTACGTGTATGAAGAAGGCCTGCGCGTGTTGCCCACCATGGCGACGGTGCTGGCCTATCCCGGCTTCTGGATGAAGATGCCCGACACCGGCATCGACTGGACGCGCGTGGTGCACGCCGAACAGCAGGTGATCCTGCACAAACCGCTGCCGATATGCACACGGCTGATCGGCGACACCCGCATCGTCGATATCGTCGACAAGGGTCCGGACAAGGGTGCGCTGATCTACCAGGAACGCGTGGTCACCGAAGAAGACAGCGGCGAGCCGGTCTGCACGCTGCGCATGACGACCCTGTGCCGCGGCGACGGCGGCGTGCAGCACATGCCGGCGGCCGTATCCGGCCATGTTCATCCCGCGCCCTCGCCGTTGCCGGAGCGTCAGGCGGACTTTTGCATCGACCTGCCCATCCTGTCGCAGGCCGCCTTGATCTATCGGCTATCCGGCGACGGCAATCCGCTGCACGCCGATCCGGAAGTGGCCCTGCGCGCCGGCTTCCCGCGGCCGATCCTGCACGGCCTGTGCACCTTCGGCGTGGCCGGCCACGCCTTGCTCAAGGCACTATGCTGGTCGTCCGAGCCCGAGCGCCGCATGGACATCCGCTCAATCGGCGCGCGCTTCTCGGCACCGGTCTATCCCGGTGAAATGCTGCGTACTGAAATCTGGCGCAATGGCGAACATGGCGAAGACGGCAACCGTATCGCGTTCCGCTGCAGCGTGCCGCAGCGCGGCGCGGTGGTGCTCAATCACGGCGCTGCCCTCATCGCTGCGCACGCCGACACGAAAAACCGCAAGGAAGTCCTCCATGGCGCTTGACCAACAAACCCGCAAACACTTCGTCGCGGCGGTGGAACGCTTCGTCGCCGAACGCCTGCTGCCCAACGAAGCGCTGGTGGAAGAACAACGGCGCGTGCCCGACGACATCCTCGGAGAGATGGCGGCGCTCGGCCTGTTCGGCCTGAGCATCCCTGAGCGCTGGGGCGGCCTCGGGCTCGGCATGGAAGATGAAGTCGCCGTACTGATCGCGCTGTGCCGCGCCAACCTGTCGTTCCGCTCCGCCATCGGTATCAACAACGGCGTCGGCTCGCACGGCCTGCTGACTTACGGCAGCGACGCCCAGCGCGAGCGCTACCTGGCGCGCATGGCGGCGGGAGAAATGATCGCCGCGTTCTGCCTGACCGAGCCGGACTGCGGCTCCGATGCGGCGGCGCTGCGCACCAGTGCACGCCTGGATGGCGACGCGTGGGTGCTCAACGGCGTCAAGCGCTACATCACCAATGCCCCCTCGGCCGATGTCTTCACCGTGATCGCGCGCACCGATGCCGACAGCCGCGACCATCGCGGCCTGTCCGCCTTCATCGTCGAACGCGGCGCGCCCGGCCTGAGCATCGGCGCCACCGATCGCAAGATGGGATTGCACGGCTCGCACACGGCCGACGTGATCTTCAGCGATTGCCGCATTCCCGCCGACGCCATCATCGGCGAACCCGGACTCGGCTTTGCGCTGGCGATGTCGTCGCTCAATCGCGGCCGCCTCGGTATCACCGCCGCCGCCATCGGCGCCGGTCGTCGCCTGATCGAAGAAGCGCTGGACTACGCCACCGAACGCCGCGCCTTCGGCGAACCGATCGCGCAGCATCAACTGGTGCAGGCGATGCTGGCCGATTCGGAAACCGAACTGCTGGCTGCACAGTGCATGGTCGAACATACGGCGCGCCGTTTCGACCAGGACCTGCCGGTAATCAAGGAAGCCTCGTGCTGCAAATTGTTCGCCACCGAAACGGTGGGCAAGGTGGCCGACCGCGTGCTGCAGATTTTCGGCGGCGCCGGCTACATGTCCGATTACCCGATCGAGCGCATCTGCCGCGACGTGCGCGTGATGCGCATCTACGAAGGCACCTCGCAGATTCAGCAACTGCTGATCGCGAAGCAGATGCTCAAGGAACATGCACTGAAGGGCTAAGGTCTTCCGCCACCACAGATGACGATTTGTCCGCTGATGTAATTCGACTCCGGAATGCAGAACAGATACACCGCGCCCGCCGCTTCCGCCGGCGTGCCGGCGCGGCCCATCGGGATCAGCGTTTCCAGGTTCTGCATCAGTTGCTGGTTGACGCCGACCTTGATCTCGTTCCCCGAAATATTGATGGTGGCATCGTCACCTGCGGTCGCTTCGGTCAGGCGCGTCTTGATCAGGCCGAAGGCGACGCTGTTGACGTTGACCTTGTAGCGTCCCCACTCCTTGGCCAGCGCTTTGGTGAGGCCGTTGATGGCCGATTTGGCGGCGGAGTAATTGGCCTGGCCGGCATTGCCCATCACGCCCGACACCGACGAAATGTTGACCACCTTGCGGAACACCTCGATGCCTTGCGCGGCTTCTTCCTTGGCGGCGCGGCGGAAGTATTCGGACGCCGCGCGCAGGATGCGGAACGGCGCCGTCACATGCACCGCCATGATGGCGTCCCATTGTTCGTCGGTCATTTTCTGGATCACGTTGTCCCAGGTGTAGCCGGCATTGTTGACGACGATGTCGAGCCGGCCGAAGCTGTTCAATGCAGTGTCAATGAATCGCGCCGCAAAATCGGCGGCCGTGACATCGCCGCAGCAGGCCGTGGCGCGACCGCCGGCAGCAGTGATTTCCTGCACCACGCTCTCAGCCATTTCTTCATCGAGATCGTTGATGACCAGCGCTGCGCCGTCGGCGGCCAGCTTGAGTGCGATCTCGCGTCCGATGCCGCGGCCGGAACCGCTGACGATGGCGACTTTACCTTCCAGCTTCTTGTTCATGCGGTCTCCTGTATAGCCTTGGGGATGCAGTCTGCGCCGCATTCCATACGTGGACGGGTCGACATGGGTTGACGACCGACAAACTCGGGCGCGCGTTCAGTTGGTTTTTTCGTAGACGGTGACGACGCAGGCGCCGCCCAGGCCGAGGTTGTGCTGCAGGCCCCAGCGCGCACCGTCGACCTGGCGCCGCTCGGCCTGGCCGCGCAACTGCCACGTCAGCTCCGCGCATTGCGCGAGACCGGTGGCGCCGAGCGGATGGCCTTTCGACAGCAGGCCGCCGGAAGGGTTGGTAACGATCCTGCCGCCATAGGTGTTGTCGCCGTCGAGGATGAATTTCTCGGCGGTGCCGGGCGGCGTCAGTTGCAGCGCTTCATAGCTGATCAGTTCGTTGGCGGTGAAGCAGTCATGCAGTTCCACCACCTGAATATCTTCCGGCCCGACGCCGGCTTCGGCATAGGCGCGTTCCGCGGCGATGGCCGCCATGCCGTAACCGACCAGCTTGCGCATGTCGCCGCTGTCGAAGGAATCGGGCCGGTCGGTGGTCATCGCCTGCGCCGCGATGGCGACGCTGGTATCGAGATGGAACCAGCGCGCAAAACGCTTGGAACACAACACCGCCGCCGCCGCGCCGCAAGTGGGCGGGCAGCATTGCAGGCGCGTCAGCAACCCGAACACGGTCGGCGACGCCATGACTTCTTCCAGCGTCACCGGGGTGCGGAAGACGGCGTAAGGATTGTTGGCCGCGTGCCGGCGCGCCTTCACCGAAATGTGGCCGAAGGTCTCCGGCGCGATGCCGTATTGATCGAGATAGTCCTGACCCGCGCCGCCGAAAAATTGCGGCGCCCGCGGCAGCGCCGGATCGTAGCCGCGATTGCTTGCCATGGTGTCGAGGAAGCGCTGCAGCGGCGCCGGCCGGTCGGTGTAGATGGTGCGCAGGGGGCCCGGCATCATCTGCTCCACGCCGACCACCAGCGCGCAGTCGATGGCGCCGCTGGCGATCGCCTGGCGCGCCAGGAACAGCGCGGTCGAACCGGTCGCACAGTTGTTGTTGACGTTGATGACGGGCAGACCGGTGAGCCCGACTTCGTAGAGCATCGCCTGGCCGACGGTGGAGTCGCCGTAGACATATCCTGCGTAGGCTTGTTCGATGGCTTCGTAACGGATGCCGGCATCGGCGAGCGCGGCGCGCGCGGCGGTGGCGCCCATCTCCACATACGACGCACTGGTACTTGGCTTCGCAAACGGCACCATGCCGACACCGGTGACATAGACTTTCTCGCTCACTGCCGCCTCCTGGCCCGATCCGGGCATGTTGAGCTGCGTCAAAACAGAATTTTTGTTCGCGTGTACAGTAGGCGAACGCGTGTTCGAAAATAATGCGGATTGCTATTTGACTCTATTCATACTACTTAGTATATTAAGATGTCAATATAAGAAAGCCGCTCTACAACAGACTGACCGCCGGGCCTTCGGCGCAATGGAGAGACGATGGCGATTATTTGGGATCCTTCCCTCGACCCTGACGCAAGCAAGTGGCGCGACATCGCGCGCCGCCTCGCCCACGATCAGCTGGCACCGCGTGCCGCCGGCATCGACCGCGACCAGCGCTATCCCCACGAAAATGTCGACGCACTCCATGAGAGCGGCATCGCATCGATGTTCATTCCGAAAGACTACGGCGGCGGCGGCGCTTCGCTGACCGCGTTCTGCGCCGTGATCGAAGAATTGGCGCAGGCCTGCGCCTCCACCAGCGGCATCGTCGCAACGCTGCAACTGGGCGCGATGCCGCTGCTGCGCGCCGGCACTACTGGACAGAAAGACACCTACATCCGCGCCATGGTGGCCGGGCGCAAATCGATTTCGTTTGCGCTCAGCGAGCGTGAAGCGGGCTCCGATCCCTCCAACATGCAAACGCTGGCCACGCCCGAGAACGGCGGCTGGCGACTGCGCGGCGAGAAGCGTTGGATCGGCGGCGGTGGCGAGTGCGCGTACTACGTAGTATTTGCGCAAACGGAGCCGGGCGCAGGCCGGCGCGGCATCGCCGCGTTCATGGTAGCGGCCGGTGCCGAGGGCGTGCGCGACGATGCGCGCGAAGACAAGATGGGCATGCGCGGCACCGTCAACAGCACCGTCCTGCTCGACACCTGGGTCGCCGCCGACTGCATGATCGCGGCGCCGGGCAAAGCACTCAGGCTGGCGCTCGAAGCGCTCAACGTCGGACGCGTCGTGGTCGCCGCGCAATCGAACGGCATTGCGCGCGCTGCATATGACGCTGCGGCGCGCCGGGCGGCGCTTCGCACCACCTTCGGCCAGCGCCTGCTCGATCATCAGGGCATAGGTTTCAAACTCGCAGATGTCGCAACCAGGTTATCCGCAGGTAGAATGCTTGCATACGAAACCGCCCGTAGTTTTGATACCGGTCAGGATGTCGCGCTTATCGGCGCTCAAGCGAAGTTATTCTGTAGTGAGGCTGCCCACGATGCAGTCGATATAGGAGTACAGGTATTTGGCGGAGAAGGTTTCGTGAAGCCTTCGCTCGTCGAGCGTCTTTATCGTGATCAACGCGCTACCGAAATTTATGAAGGTACGTCGGAGATCCAGAGACTGGTGCTCGCACGGGCGATTCATGCCGAGTTCAATAACGAGGAGCAAGCATAATGAAGGTCGACACAGCACGTCCCCCATCGACAAACAATGAATTCGCCGGAGACGATTCGGACCCGCGCAGCGAGATTCTCGATGCTGCCGCGCTGGCATTCATGACAAAAGGTTATGCCGCCACCAGCATCGACGATGTCGCCGATATCCTCAGCGCCACCAAGGGCAAGATCTACCACCATTACCGCAAGAAAGCCGACCTGTTCTTCGACGTGCACAAGCGCGGCATGGAAATGGACCTGGCGGCGGTGCAGGAAGCCGCGTCGAAGTCCCACTCCCGGGCCATCGACAAGTTGCGCGCGATGACCTTGGCACATATCACCGTGATCATGGACCACCTGCCCTACCAGCGTGTCGCCGTGCAGGGCCTGGAGATGCACCTGGCCGGTGAAACCACCGCCGCCCAGCGCGAAGTGCTGTCGGAAATCCTGGTGCTGCGCGACCAGTACGAAAACCTGTTCCGCGACACCATCCGCCAGGTCATGACCGAAGGCCATGCACCCGACCAGGACCTGCAAATCGTCGTCAAGGCCTTCTTCGGCGCATTGAACTGGACCACCATCTGGTTCCGTCCGCGCGTCGACCAGACCGAAGAAGAAAAGCTGGCGGTCGCCAACTCCATTTCCACCTTTGCGATTCGCGGTCTCGGCGCGGAGCAATAACCATGCGCTCCGGTGCGCTGAACGCCGCCGCGCCCGTGCATCTCGATCCCGCCGAAAGCTGGGATCGCGCCACGCTGGAGGCGTTCCAGCTGGCGCAACTGCGCATGCAGCTGGCGCGGCTTGCCAAGGACAGCGCGTACTATGGACCGCTGTTCCGGCAGCTGGACTGGAACGTCGGCGAGCTGCGTTCGCTGGCCGACCTGAGCAAACTTCCGTTTACCACCAAGCCTGATTACATCAACAGCATCGGCCCGCAGGCGCCGTTCGGCAAATTCATGACCGTGCCTCGGGACGAGGTGCGGCGCATGCATTTTTCCTCCGGCACGACATCGGCGCCGTCGCCGCAGTTCTGGAGCGAACACGACCTTGACCGCTGGGCCGGCCTGTATGCGCGTCACGCACGCGCCCAGGACATCGGGCCCGGCGACATCGTGCAATGCATGTTCAGCTATACCTGGTTCGTCGGCGGCCTCGGCGCCACCGCCGGCTACCAGCGCGCCGGCGCCATGGTGATCCCGGCCGGCAGCCAGGACACCGAGCGCCAGATCGACACCCTGTTCACGTACGGCAGCACGGTGCTGTGCGGCACGCCGTCCTTCATCACCCATCTCGCCGAAGAAGTGCGCAAGCGCGGCCGCGACCCCGCTGCCTCGACCGTGCGCAGCATCATGATGGGCGGCGAACCGGGCGCCAGCATTCCCGCCACGCGCCGTCGCATCGAAGCGCTGTGGGGCGCACGCGCCTACGACGCCTACGGCTGCCTTGAATTCCAGCCCATCGCCGGCGACTGCACCGCGCAGGCCGGGCCGCACCTGGCGGAAGACTTCGCCTACGCCGAAATCGTCGATGCCGAAACCGGCGCCGCCGTTGCCGACGGCGCGCCCGGCGTGCTGGTGCTGACGCATCTCGACAAACAAGCCGGCCCGCTGGTGCGCTGGTGGACCGGCGACATCGTGGTGCGCGACGCCACGCCGTGCAGCTGCGGTCGCACGCATGCGCGCCTGGTCGGCGGCGTGCGCGGCCGTGCCGATGACATGCTGGTGGTGCGCGGCGTCAACGTATTCCCTTCCGCCGTGGAAGAACTGGTGCGCGCCACGCCCGGCCTCGGCGACGAATATCAACTCGTCATCAACGCCTCGGTACATGACGCCGCCGGCTTCATGAAATCCATCCATGTCCGCGTGGAACAGAGCGATGCGTCGGCGGATGCGGCGACGCTGGCGACACGACTGGAACAAGAAATCAAACAGCGCCTGCAAGTTGGCGCACATGTCGACGTACTGCCGCAAGGCACGCTGGCACGCAGCACGCACAAGGCAAAACGCGTCGTCAGGGAATAACAAGAAGAGCTGCCGACGCGGCAGTAAAAACAGCAGCAAAAAACACCATCGGCGCAGGCCATCCAGGCGCCAGGGAGGAGCGGACATGCACAGCATCGTCACCATAGAGCGTAGCGACGCCGTCGCCTGCGTCACCATGAACCAGCCCGAGCGCCGCAATGCGCTGGCGCCGGAAATGCGCGAGGCCCTCACCGAAACGCTGGAGCGCCTGGCGGGCGACGTCGATTGCCGCGCGATCGTACTGGCCGGCAGCGATCGCAGCTTCTGCGCAGGCGGCGATCTGTCCAGCCTGCCCGCCGGCGACACCCTGGCCAGCCGCAAACGCATGACGCTGGCGCACCGCCTGCTGCGCACCATCACCGACATGCCCAAACCGCTGATCGCCGCCGTCGACGGCACCGCCTTCGGCGCCGGCATGGGCCTGGCGCTGGCTTGCGACTACGTGCTGTGCAGCGAACGCGCGCGTTTCTGCACGGCGTACTCCAACGTCGGACTGATGGCCGACATGGGCCTGCTGTGGTCGCTGCCGCAACGCGTCAGCGCCGGGCAAGTGCGCCGGCTGCTCTACACCAGCGCCGTGGTCGACGGCGAAGAAGCGTTGCGCCTCGGCCTCGCCGATCAGCTGGTGCGCAGCGAAGAATTGCAGCAGGCCGCACTCGATCTGGCGGCCCAGTTTGCCGCCGCGCCGCCGCTCGCGGTCGGTCTCACCAAAGCCGCCCTCGCGCGCCTGCCGGGCTCGCTCGACACCGTCATGGGCCTGGAGCTGGACGGCCAGTTGCAGTTGTTTTCCAGTGCAGATTTCACGGAAGGGCGACATGCCTTCCTGGAGAAAAGACGGCCGCATTTCCAGGGCCGCTGAGTGATTGAGGAATGGATTGATACGTACCTGCGGGTATCCGCGGAGATGGATAGCATGCTGGACTTCACCTACGAGGAAACGTCATGAAACGAACAGTTGCCGCCCTTACCTGCACCGGCGTCATTGCCGGCGCCCTGATGAGCATACCCGCAGCGGTCAATGCGCAGGCCCGTGAAAAAGTCACCATCGCCATCGGCACCGACGTGCTCGACGCCTCGCAGGTCAACAACACCTCCCTGCCGATCTACACCAAATGCTGGGAAAACGCCGGCCTCGACGTCACGCTGCAACCGACCAACTCCACCACCGCCATGCAGGCGGTGCTGACCGGCCAGGCCGACATGGTCAACATGGGTCCGGCGGCAGCGATCATCGCGCGCACCAAGGGCGCGCCACTCAAGGCGGTGTACCTCAACATGCGGCACAACTTCCAGTTCCCGGTGGTGCTTGACTCGTCGCCGGTCAAGACCATCTCCGACTTCAAGGGAAAAACCATCGGCGTACTGTCTTACGGCTCGCAGATGGTGCAAATCTTCAGGGGCATGCTGACCGAAGCCGGCGTCAATCCCGACAAGGATGTCACCTTCGTGGAAACCGGCTCCGGTGCGCAAGCCGTGACGGCGCTGTCAAAAGGCCGCGTCGACATCTGGGGCACCTGGGATTCGCAGATCGCCACGGCGGAAAACATGGGCCTTAAACTGCGTCGATTCTCCTCGCCGTTCGCCGAGAAGCTCAACTTCGGCGGCTCCTATTTCGTGCGCGACGACATGATCGCCAAGCGTCCGCAGACGATAGAAAAGGTCCTGCGCTGCGTGGCCATGGGATCGGTGACGGCGCTGGCCAATCCGCAGGGCGCCCTGAAAGTGCACTGGAAAGTATTCCCGCTGACCAAGCCGTCCAGCCTCGATGACGCCACGGCCATCAAGCAGGGCCTGCACATCATCCAGACGCGCGGCGAATTCCTGAAACTGGAACCGGGCGTCAAGTGGGGGGAAATCCCGATCAGCGCGGTGGCCAACATGGTGGCATTCATGAAGGCCAACAACGTCATCCAGACCAGCCCGAAACTGGAAGACCTCTACACCAACCAGTTCATCCCGGCGATCAACAACTTCGACACCGCCAAGGTGGTTGCGGCGGCCAAGGCGCTGCCGCAATAAGGAGATCCGGCGACGCGCGTCAGGCCGGAGCGATGTTCCGGTCGGGCGCGGTCAGCCGCTCCAGCGTCCCCAGCCAGTGCATCGCCATCTCGCGGCCATCGCCGCACATCTCCGCCGACGCCTGCAATCCCGAGCAACACGCGGGCCGTTCCGGCCGGCCGAAAATCGCACAACGCAAGTCATCCATCAATTGCACGCAAGGCACGCCCGCCGGCTTGCCGTTCGGCATGCCGGGGATCGGGCTGGAGATGGAAGGCGCGGTGCAGCACGCGCCGCAGTTGGGGCGGCAGTTCATGGCGGTGGGAAAGGACAAGAAGGTGCGTATTCTACCGCCCCCGCGGCATCGTCAAGCGGGACGGGGCTTTTCGGCCGATAATTGGCGGGCAGCCGGTATCGGATGCGCATAAAAAATAACAGGGAAGGCGCATGACGCAAGATCTGAACGACCTCTATTACTTCGCCCAGGTGGTGGACCACCGCGGCTTCGCCGCCGCCGGTCGCGCGCTGGGCATTCCCAAATCGAAACTGAGCCGGCGCATTGCGCAGCTGGAGGAGCGCCTCGGCGCGCGCCTGATCCAGCGCTCCACGCGCAGCCTGTCGGTAACCGACATCGGGCAAAGTTATTACGAACATTGCAAGGCGATGCTGGTGGAAGCCGAAGCCGCGCAGGAAGCCGTCGAACGCAATCGCGCTGAACCGCAAGGCACGGTGCGGCTGACTTGTCCGGTAGCGTTGCTGCATGGCCGTGTGGGCGTGATGCTGGCGGATTTCCTGATCGAACATCCGCGCGTGACCTTGCAAGTGGAGTCGACCAACCGGCGCGTCGACGTCGTCAACGAAGGCATCGACATTGCGCTGCGCGTATTGTTGCCGCCCCTGCAGGACAGCGATCTGGTGTTGAAGATTTTTGGCGTGCGCCACTGGTGCCTGGCGGCCAGTCCGGCCCTGCTGGAACAATGCCGCGTCCCGGAAGTGCCGGCCGACCTGCATCGCTTTCCCAGCATGAGCCTGGCGATCCCGGTGGAGCAGCATGTCTGGCATCTGGAAAACGCCGACGGCGAAACGGCATCGATCCGTCATGCGCCGCGCCTGATGACCGACGACGCCACCGCGCTCAAGCGCGCGGCCGTGGCCGGCGCCGGCATCGTCTACCTGCCGACCATGGTGGTCATCGATGAATTGCGCAGCGGTGCGCTGGTGAAGGTCTTGCCCGAATGGTCGCCGAAATCCGGCATCATCCATGCCGTGTATTCATCACGGCGCTTCCTGTTGCCGTCGGTGCGCCAGCTCATCGACTTCCTCGCCAAGCGCTTCGACGCGCTCGAAGATTATTGAAGCGCCGCGCTGCCGACCTCCAGGGGTTCGCCGCTTAACAGCAGCGCAGTGGTGTCCGTGCGGGTTTCCAGTAACACTCCGCCGCCGGGGCGATCCAGCATGACGACGTCCCCGCCCAGCGCTGCATGGTCGCCGTTGATCAACATCGATCCACGCAGGATCGCCAGCAACAGCGTACGCCCTTCGCCGGTCTTGAATTCACTTGTGCAGCGCGCATTCAGTTGCAACTCCCACACATCGAAGGCCGACGTGGTCGGTATCGCGCCGCGCCGGTTCAGGCACTCGCCTACGATCACGCGGATGTTGCCGGCGCCGTCCGGCAAGGCGACGGATGGGATTTTGTCGGCGGCGACAGTCTCGCCGGTGCACGACAAGGACGCCTGCGTCGGCGCGTCTATCCACAACTGAAGTACTTGCGGCGGCGCCTCATGCTTGCCGCTGCGATTCGCTGCCGGACGAAACATTCCCGCATCCTGTTCGGCGCTCACGCTACGCCATTGCACATCGCCGGCGTTGAGGACCTGTTGCTTGCCATCGGCGTCGAGATGTTCCAGGCGACCCTGCTGCACCATGGTCAGGACGTTGCAATCGCGATACAGCTGACGCGCGCAGGCCTCGGGAACAGCGCTATCCGCCGAGCCGACATGATCAAGCAGCAGGAACGGACTGACGTGTTGCCCCAACATGCGCTTTGAAAACAGCGTACGCGCGAGCAAGCCATCGCCGATGCGATGCTGCCGGGAGCTCCGGTAAATTCCGAGGATTTTTTTCATGGCAAGCGCCGGTTCCGAACTGCGAACCGATGTTCCGCACGATTCGCCGCTGGTTCCCTGGTGAGGCGGTTGCCGGCTGCGCGGCGTCGCTTGAAAGCCGGCGGCCGGAATAGTCGTATTACCTGATAACGCCGTCCCTCGACGTTCAACGCAGATACAGTGTTTCGGTGTAAGTCAGCGGCTCGTGGCGGGCCAGCTTTTGCTGGATTTCCTGACGCTTGATCGAGGACTTGGTAGGCGTCTTGACAGTTTGCTGGACGCTGACCGGCTGCGCTTGCGCAGTGTCGGACGGTTCGTTGGCGGCCAGGGCGCTGCCGGCGGCGAAGGTGCCGGCAACGGCGATCAGCAGGACGGCGGCAGTGAGTTGCAGGACACTGCGGTCCAGACGTGCGGTAGTGGTGTTCATGGTGCTACTCCTTGTGTGCATTGTGCTTGTGGCAACGAAACGCTCGAAGCCTTCCGGTAAAAGCGCCGCGGCATTTGCTGGTTGGGTATCGCAAGTGCGACTGCTTGGACTCAAGTGTAGGTTGTGTGTTGAAGGCGCACTAGGAGGCGAATTTCGGATGCATCGTTCCATGCGCAGAACAATGAACAGGCTTGAATTCTCCCCCCGTCCTGGACTGAAGAACGGTCTCGCGTCGCACAGCAGCGCGCCGGCCTCGGCAGGAGGGCATATGGATATCTGTTTATCTTCGTTATCAAGCGGGTTTTGCTGCCAGATAATCGGCGCTTGCAGGTGCGGACTTGCTTCTTCGCAAGTCGTGCACATCCCGATCATCGCGAAACAGATAACCGAGGCCACTGAGGCAATCCATGACCCAAGCATCACATCCGCCGTCGTTCGACGCCCTGCTGGCGCGATTTGAACCTATCTTCGCGCGCATCGCGGAAGGCAGCATAGCCCGCGAAAACGGCCGCGAACTGCCGTATGAAGCCGTGCAATGGCTCAAGGACGCCGGCTTCACATCGCTGCGCGTGCCGGCCGAACATGGCGGCAGCGGTGTCACGCTGCCGCAGTTCTTCAGCCTGCTGATTCGCCTGGCGGAAGCCGAATCGAACCTGCCGCAGATCCTGCGCGTGAACGCCGGCTTTACGGAACTGCTGCTGGAGCGCAAGGACGACGAAGACACACGTCACTGGCTCGGCGTGATCGGCAAGGGCGAGACCTTCGGCGCGGCCGCCTCGGAGCGTACCGGCGCCACCGGCAACTCGGTCACCGTTACGCCGGATCCGGACAAACGTCCCGATCACTTCCTGCTGAACGGCGAAAAATATTATTCGACCGGCACGCTGTACGCCGACTGGATCCTGGTGCGCGCGCACGACGACGAGTCCGATCTCAACGTGCTGATTCGCAGCAACACCCCGGGTGTGACGCGCGTGGACGACTGGGACGGCTTCGGCCAGCGCCTGACCGGCAGCGGCACCACGCGCTTCGACAAGGTTCTCGTGACGCAGCAGCAGATCCTCGATCGTTATCACGTCTCGCAACCGCGTCGCAACACCATCATCACCGCGTTCTACCAGACCGTGCACCTGGCCACGCTGGCCGGCATCGCGCGCGCGGTGCAACGCGATGCCGTGGCGTTCACGCAGGCGCGCACGCGCACGTTCGGCGTGCCGGGAGTCTCCAGCCCGCGTGAAAATCCACTGGTGCATCGCGTGGTCGGTCGCCTCGCCAGCCTGGCCTGGTCGGCGGAACAACTGGTCAACGCCATCGCCAACGCCATCCACACCGTGCACCAGGCGCGCCTGGCCGGCACCGCCAAGCCGGAGGATTACATCGCCCTCGACGTGCAGACCTTCCAGGCCCAGCAGGTCGTCATCGGCCAAGTGCTGGAAGCCGCCACGCTGCTGTTCGAAGTCGGCGGCGCCTCCGCCACCAGCGACAAGCGCCGGCTAGATCGCCATTGGCGCAATGCGCGCACGCTGGCTTCGCACAATCCGGCGACGCAGCGCGAGGCCGCCATCGGCGACTACCACCTCAACGACAATCCGCCCAACGAACGCTTCGGGGTGTCGTATGCGTAATCGCGTCTTCACTCGTTTCTTCGCTGCACTTGCATTGGGCAGCGTTGCGCTGTTCGCCGCACAGGCATCGGCAGCGCCACAAAAGCCGGAACTTCGCGTGGGCTTCGTGCCCGGCCCGTACATCGACGAGTTCAAGGTCGGCGTGCAGCCCGCGCTGGAAAAGAAAGGCTACAAAATCAAGTACTACGAATTCAGCACCGGGCTGGAAGCCAACAGCGCTGTCTTCAAGGGCGACATCGACGCCAACGTGATGCAGCATTCGGTGTTCCTGAAGTCGTACAACGAGCGCAACAAGACCGACCTGGTCGGCATCGTGCAGGTGCCGACGCCGCCGATGGGCCTGTATTCGAAGAAGCACCGCAGCCTTGACGGCCTCAGGAAAGGCTTCACCGTCGCCGTGCCGAACGACCCGGTCAATCTGCAACGCGCGCTGTGGATCTTGCAGCGCCTGGGCTGGATCAGGATCAAGGAGAACGCCAATCCGGTCGACGTCACCGAACTCGACGTGATCGAGAACAAGGCCGGCCTGAAACTGGTGCTGCTGGAAAACGCCCAAGGCCCGCGTGCGCTGGACGACGCCGACTTCGCCGCGATCCAGGGCAACTTTGCCATCTTCGCCAAGCTCAAGCTGTCGGAAGCCTTCATCCTGGAAGACATGACGCCGGCCTACATCAACGTGCTGGCGGTCAAGAAGACCAGGCAGACCGATCAATATGCGCGCGACATCGTCGAGGCTTATCGGTCCGACACGTTCCAGAACGCGATCCGCGCCGACCGCTTCTATGACGGCTTCCGCCTGCCGGATTATTTCAAGACCAAATAAGCCCTGCCTGCGTCACCACCCTGCCCATAAAAACATCAGAGGAACCAGCATGAACCTGTCTTACCGATTCCGCGTGCACGCCATCGTTGCCGCCGCATTGATCTCCGTCATCGGCCTCACCCAAGCCCAGGCGGCCGACAAGACCCTGCGCGTCGGCGTGCGCGGCGGCACCGATGAACAGATCTGGGAAGTCGTCACCAAGGTCGCGAAGAAGAACGGCCTGAACGTCGAGGCGGTGGTCATCTCGGGTGCGGCCAGCCCGAACGAAGCGCTCAACAACGGCGATCTCGACGCCAACTCGTTCCAGCACATTCCTTTCCTGCGCGACCAGATCAAGCAACGCGGCTACAAGCTGAGCGTGGTCGGCAACACCTACATCTCGCCGATCGCGTTCTATTCGAAGAAGTACAAGTCGATCAAGGACTTGCCTGACGGCGCCAAGGTCGCCATTCCCAACGATCCGAGCAACCAGACACGTGCGCTGGTGGTGTTGCGCGACGCCGGCCTGATCACGTTGCGCGACGGCTTCGATCCATTCACCGGCACGGTGTCGCTGAACGACATCACGGCGTACAAGAAGAAGATCACGCTGACCGAAGCCGCCTCGGTGGTGCTGGCGCGCTCGCTGGAAGACGTCGACACGGCCGCCATCGTCAACACCTTCGCCTACCAGGCCGGCCTGATCGCCACGCGCGACGGCATCGCCGTCGAGAAGCGCGAGAACAATCCCTACGTCAACATCATCGTGGTGCGCGAGCAGGACAAGAACGCCGCGTGGGTGGCGCCGCTGGTGAAAGCCTACCAATCGGAAGAAGTGCGTCAGTTCATCCAGAAGCAGTACGGCGGCTCGGTGGTGCCGGTATTTTGAGTATCGCGGCATTGATCGGCGCCGGCGCTGAGGCTGGACAGCCGGCGCCGGCGACGGCGGCGCCCGTAGCTTCAGCGACGCCGCTGCCGTCACCCACTGCAGCAGTAGCGGGTGACGTGCATCTGATTTTTTCCAAAGTCTCCAAACAATATCCTGCGCCGAGCGGCATCGTGCACGCGCTGCGCGATGTCTCGTTCACGGTCGCGCGCGGAGAGATCTTCGGCATCATCGGCCGCAGCGGCGCCGGCAAGTCGACCTTGCTACGCACCATCAATGCACTGGAGCTGCCCGACGCGGGCGGCATCGCCATCGATGGCTTGCAGGTCGGCGGACTCGATGAAGACGGGCTGGTGCACTTGCGCCGCCGCGTCGGCATGATCTTCCAGCATTTCAACCTGTTGTCGGCCAAGACCGTACGCGATAACGTCGGCCTGCCGCTACGCGTGGCCGGCGTCAAACCCGACGTGGTCCGCCAGCGTGTCGACGCCCTGCTTGAGCTGGTCGGCCTGAGCGACAAGGCCGAGGTGTATCCGGCCAAACTCTCGGGCGGCCAGAAACAACGCGTCGGCATTGCCCGCGCGCTGGTGCACGATCCCGAAATCCTGCTGTGCGATGAAGCGACGTCGGCGCTCGACCCTGAATCGACGCAAGCCATCCTGGCCTTGCTGCGCGACGTCAGCAACAAGATGGATTTGACGGTAGTGCTGATCACGCACGACATGGCGGTAATCCGCGAAATCTGCGATCGCGTGCTGGTGCTCGACCACGGCCAGGCGGTTGAACACGGTGAAGTGTGGCGTGTGTTCGGCGATCCGCAAGCGCCCGCCACGCGCGCGCTGCTACGTCCGCTGCAGCATGGCTTGCCGGCCGACCTGGCGGCGCAGCTGGTGGATGACCTCAGTGATCTCGATGGCCGTCCCGGCAATGCGCTGCTGAGCATGCGCTTCAACGGCGCCGCGCAACCGCACGGCGTCAGCCTGCAACAGCTGGCCTTGCTCGGTCCCGACGCCACGCTGATCCACGGCGGCCTTGATCGCATCCGCGGACATGCTCAGGGAAATTTGCTGGTGTCGTTGCCGGTGGCGTCGTGGCAATCGATAAAAACCAACGGCGCATTTGGACAGAACTTTGGACAAAAGCACGGCGCCGATTTCATTGAGGTACTCGGTTATGTCCCTGCCCCCGCTTAACAAATACTTTCAGGCCTTCTTTGAAACCTTGCTGATGGTGAGCGCCGCAGCCTTGATCGCCATCGGCCTGGGTCTGCTGCTGGCGATCGTGCTGACGGTGACCGCCAAAGGCAGCCTGTACCCGAAACCGCGCCTGCATCGCGGGCTGTCGGTGACGGCCAACATCTTCCGCGCGGTGCCGTTCATCATCATGCTGGTGGCGCTGCTGCCGGTGACGCGCTTCCTGGTCGGCACCACGCTCGGCACCTGGGCGGCGGTGGTGCCGCTGACGGTCAATCTGATTCCGTTTTATGCGCGCATTGCGCAGGTCAGCCTCAACGACGTCGACCCCGGCCTGGTGGAAGCGGCGCGCGCCATGGGTTGCCGGCGCCGCCACATCATCCGGCACGTGCTGTTGCCGGAGGCCCTGCCCGGCATCGTCAGCGGCATGACGGTCAGCGTGATCGCGATGATCAATGCCTCCGCCATGGCCGGCGCGGTCGGCGCCGGCGGGCTGGGCGACCTGGCGATTCGTTACGGTTATGAGCGCTATGAAACGCGGGTGATGTTTGAAGTCATCGTGATCCTGATCGCGCTGGTGTCCGTCATCCAGCTGGTGGGTGAGCGCGTGTCACGCCGCTTCGACCACCGCCATTGATTAAGCAGCTGATCAGGCAGCGTCGGCGATGCTCTTGCGTCCGCCCGGACGCGCCAGTCCCAGATGTTCACGCAGGGTCGTTCCCTCATAGTCGCGGCGGAAAATGCCGCGCCGCTGCAGGATAGGCACGACGCCCTCGGTGAAGTCCAGCAAGCCGCTCGGCAACGCATCGGGCATCAGGTTGAAGCCATCGGCTGCGCCGCCCTTGAACCAGTGCTCAATGTCGTCGGCGACCTGCTCCGGCGTGCCGACCACGACACGGTGACCGCCGCCACCCGCCAATGCATACACCAGCTGGCGCGCGGTGTAGCCATGCTGCCGCGCCTGCGCCAGCGTGGCGTTGAAGAAGGTGTGATTGCCGTTGCCGTTATGGGGCAAGGCGATATCGTCGGGCAGGCGTTCATCGAGTTTGATGCGTTCCGGCGCCACGCCGAGGATGCCGGCCAGGCGATTGATGTTGTAGCTCCAGGGGATCATGTCGATCAGCTCGTCGCGCCGCCGAATCGCCTCGGCTTCGGTGGCGCCGATGATGGTGGTCAGTCCGGCCAGGATCTTGACCGCATGTGGACCGCGGCCATAGGCCGCTGCGCGCGCATTGAGTTCGCGTCCGTAAGCCAGCGATTCCTCGAACGACTGCGACGCCGAGAACACTGCCTCGGCATGACGCGCTGCGAGGTCGCGGCCGTCGGCGGACCCGCCCGCCTGCACCAGCACCGGATGGCCCTGCGGCGTGCGCGGCAAGTTGAGCGGACCGTGTACGGAAAAGTGCGTGCCGCGATGCGCGATCGGCTGCACCTTGGCGGTGTCGATGAAACGGCCGCCGACCTTGTCGCCGATCACCGCGTCGTCTTCCCAACTGTCCCACAAGGCCTTGACCACGTCGGTGAACTCGGCCGCGCGCGCATAGCGCTCAGCGTGGTTCGGCACGGCGTCGCGGCCGAAGTTGCGCGCCGAGCCGAGGTCGGCGGTGGTGACCACGTTCCATCCCGCACGGCCCTGGCTGACATGGTCTAGCGTGGCAAAGCGGCGCGCGATGTTGTACGGCTCGTTGTAGCTGGTCGAGGCCGTGCCGATCACGCCGATGTGGGTGGTCGCCGCAGCCACGCTGGCCAGCAGCACGGTCGGCTCCAGCGCAGTAATGGGACGGAAATCGATCTGCTCGATGATGGCGGCGTTGTCGGCCAGGAAGACTGCATCGAACTTCGCGGCTTCGGCGATCTGCGCCACGCGGATGTAATGGCCGACGTCGACGAAGGCATTCGGATCGGCGTCGGGAAGGCGCCAGGCCGAGGGTACGAAACCGGAATGCAGGACGTTGATGTTGAGATGCAGCTGGCGCGGGCGCACGGATGTGTCGCTCATGGAAGACTCCGGTCGGGAAGGGAGAGGCGGATCAGGTCGGATGTGCCCGCGCCGTCATCGGCGCGGACCGATGGCGCATCAATGCACCTTGAAGAACCCGTGGCGTTCGGCCAGCAGGTCGAGGATGCGGCGCGTGTCGGTGACGAAGCGTTTGTCACCGAGCTGCTGCACATGCGCGCTGTCGGCCGGCAGCGCGTGCTCGTCGCCGAGGATCAGCACCGGCAGGCTTTGATGATCGGCGTCGAGCGCCGCCACCACCTTCCCGCGCGGCTTGGCGAACGGCAGGCGCTGGACGTCGAGGCGTCCGGCATGCTCCGGATCGCCGGCTAGCAGGCCTTCGATGGGCGCGCCGTCGGGGCAGATGAAACGTTCGCCCGGATGGTTGGGGTCGGTAAATCCGGCTTCCAGCAACAACAGCAAATCGCGGCTCATGGCGCACTCCAGAAAGAGAAAATCAATCGTTGATTCTCTTGCGCATGCCACGCCGCCGCCACGAATATATCCGCATATTCATATACCGGGTGCAGTCTTGAACGGTGCTCGCGACAGCACGTCGGAAGATGAAATTGAAAGCAAGAACTCGTATTGCGTCGAGGGACAATTTTGGAATATACTGGATTTATGTACAGTATAATTCGACAATTAAGACATGAGGGAATCCGCCGCACTGAGGCGGAAGTGGCTGCCGACGCCGGTTTCGCCGGCATCGTGACGATGAGCATGGCCGGCACCACGCGCCAGATGACGCTGAGCGCGCCCGAAGCTGCGGACAATGCAGAAGGCACGACGGTATTGTTGCTGTCGCCGCTGTATGAACCGCAATTGCTGAGCATGCATGCCGACGGCATGATCGTGCGCGGCTGGCAGCGGGTGCTTGGTGTGCCCAATGAGCGCACCGGCAAGAACACGCCGGGCGCCACCTATCTGCAAGAATGGGTGCTGACGCTGGCGGTCCAGCGGCCGGCCTACATGCACGAACTGAACGCCGTCATGGCGACGCCCTTGCAACTGGTGCAGGGTAACGGCAATTGAAAAACCGTTCCCGGTTTTACCGCTGCTTCAGGCTTTGAGGCCGTAACAACGCGCCGCCGTTCCGCCCCACAAGGCAGCCTGCTCGTCTTTGCTCAGGTTGCCGGCCGCCCAGTCGGCGACCAGATCGGCCACCTTGTCGTAGGATGCCCCCAGCAGGCACACCGGCCAGTCCGAACCGAACATCAACCGCTGCGGGCCGAAGGCTTCCAGCGCGGTATCGAGGCAAATGCGGAGGTGCTGGAAGTCGGCCGGCTGCAGGCCGTTCTGCCAGTCGGCTTCGGTGACCAGTCCCGACAGCTTGCAGACCACATGCGGCAATTCGCCCAGCGCCAGCAATTCCTTTTCCCAGCGCCACAAGGCGTCGTCGCTTTTGCCGCCGTTTTTGCCAAACTCGCGCAGCGCCGGCTTGCCGAGATGATCCAGCACCAGCCAGTGCTTGTCATGGCGCGCGCAGAATGCCTGCGTGTCGGCTAGCTGGCGTTCGAACACCAGCACGTCGTAAACATAATCGCGTTCCTGCAGCAGCGCCACGCCGCGATTGAAATCGGCTTGCTCGAGGAAGGCGCGCGCATCGGCTTCATCCTGCACCTGATGGCGGAAACCCAGCAACTTGTCGCCGCCATGCCACTCATCAAGGCGCTCGCCAAGGTCGGGCACGGCGAGGTTTTCCCAGCCGACTACGCCGGCAATGAAATCATTCTCCTGCGCCAGCCCGAGCAGGAAGCGCGTCTCCTCGCGGCCCGAACGCGCCTGTACGGCGATCGAGGCGTCCAGCTGGTGTGCGCGCAACAGCGGCAACAGATCGGCCGGCAGCTTGTCTTGCGCCAGCACGTCCATGCCGGCGTCTATCCATGGGTAATCTTCGGCGCGATAGCGCCAGAAATGTTGATGTGCATCGATGCGCATGGGCATGGCCTGATCAGAGAAAAATGGAAAATATCAAATGAGAATGCCGACGTATCCGCAGTGTGCGAATGCCGCCGGCATCGGATCCTTCGATCAAATGGTCAAACGATCAAACGATCAAACGATCAGTCGTACAGCACCGCCGCAATCTTCGGATCGGCGATGTTGCTTTTGTCGTACCAGTAGAAACCGGTGTCGATGATCTTCGGCAGCTTCTCGCCCTTGAGCGCCTTCACTGCAGCTTCGACGGTCTTGTAACCGATGCCGACAGGATTTTGCGTGATCGCACCGGCCATCTGGCCGTCGCGGATCGCATCCTTCTGCTGCTTGCCGGAGTCGAAGCCGATAATGACGACCTTGCGTTTCATTTCCCTGGCGCCATTGAGCACGCCGATGGCCGAACCTTCATTGGTGCCGAAAGCGCCCTTGAGTTTCGGATAAGCCTGCAGGATGGACTTCGTGACTTCAGTCGACTTCAGCTGGTCGCCGGCGCCGTACTGGATGCTGACGATCTTGATCTTCGGATAGGCCGATTTCATGCGATCGACGAAGCCGTCGCGACGGTCGATGCCGGTGCGGCTGGTCTGGTCATGCGCGACCACGGCGACTTCGCCTTCCTTGCCGATCAGTTCGGCCATCTTGTCGGCGGCCAGTGCGGCGGCGGCCTTGTTGTCGGTAGTCGTGGTCGTGACCGGGATGTCGCTGTCGACGCCAGAGTCAAATGCGATCACCGGGATCTTCGCCGCTTGCGCCTTCTTCAGCAGCGGCAGCGCAGCCTTGCTGTCGAGCGCAGCAAAACCGATTGCTTGCGGCTTCTTGGCCAGCGCGGCGGACAGCATGTCGATCTGCTTGTCGACCATGGCTTCGGTTTCCGGGCCCTCAAAAGTCACCTTGACCTTGTAGTCGGTCGCGGCCTGGTTGGCGCCGGCCTTCACCGCTTGCCAGAATTGATGCTGGAAGCCTTTCGAGACCAGCGGAATATAGATTTCCTGCGCTTGTGCAATGCCGCTTGCGCCGAATGCAAAACTGAGGCCGAGGGCGATGTTGAGGGCTCTTCTCTTTATCATTTTTAAGTCTCCTTGATGAGTGTAAAACAGCGGGGGTGCAGCGATTTCCTTGCTTGATTTTTACTGACGACGGCGGCGCAAGATGTCCATGTACACGGCCAGGATGATGATCACGCCGGTCACCACGGTTTGCCATTCCTGCGCCACCGACATGATGCGCAGGCCGTTGATCAGCACGCTCATGATGAAGGCGCCGATGATGGTGCCGAGGATGGTGCCGGTGCCGCCCGACAGCGAGGTGCCGCCGATCACCACGGCGGCGATGGCGTCGAGCTCATAGCCTTGTCCCAGCGCCGGTTGCGCGGAGTTCAGGCGCGACGCGATCAGCAGGCCGGCGATGCCGCAGATGGCGCCGCTGACGGTGTAGACGGTGACCTTCCAGAAATCCACCTTGACGCCGGACAGGCGCAGCGCTTCTTCATTGCTGCCCAGCGCGAAGGTGTAGCGGCCGAACACGGTCTTGTTCAGGATGACGCCGGCGGCGATCGCCACCAGGAACAGGATCAGCACGGCGTTGGGAATCGGCAGCGCCGGGATCAGGTCGCCGATCAGCGATTCTTGCGAGATCTGCGGAAACGACGGCGTGTCATTGAAGTAGATCGGCTTGGTGCCGGAGATCACCAGCGACAGGCCCTTGAGCAACATCATCATGCCCAGCGTGGCGATGAACGGCGGCACCTTGAGCTTGGCGATCAGCATGCCCGAAGTCCAGCCGCACAGCGCGCCGAAGAAGATCGCCGCAAAGATGCCGAAGTAGATCGGCAAACCCCAGTAGGTCAGGAACACGCCGGCCATCACGGAGCAGAACGTCATCATGGTGCCGACCGACAGGTCGATGCCGGCGGTGATGATGACGAAGGTGCAGGCGATCGCCAGCACGCCGTTGACCGCGGTCGACTGCAGGATGCTGACCAGGTTGTCGATCTGCAGGAAATTGTCGTTGGCGACGCTGAAGAACACCACCAGCGCCAGCAGGCTGGCAAAGGCCAGCAGTTTTTGCCGTGTCGACGGGTGGAACAGGCGCGCGCGCAGGCTGCCGGCGCCGGCTTCTGAATCGGTTGTGGATGTCATGGTCAGGGTCGTTTGCGACAGTGGATTGGGAGTAGTTGCCATGGTCGTCTTCTTCAATGTGTAGGGGTAGCGGCAGTATCGGCAGCAGCAACGGCAGCGACAGTGGAGGGACGCTGCGTGGCCAGTTGCATGATCTTTTCCTGCGAGGCTTCGGCCGCGCTCAGTTCGCCGGTGATGCGGCCTTCGCACATGACCAGCACGCGGTGGCTCATGCGCAGAACTTCCGGCAGCTCGGACGAAATCATCACGATCGCCTTGCCTTGCTCTGCCAGCGTGTTGAGCAGCTTGTAGATTTCACTCTTGGCGCCGATGTCGATGCCGCGCGTGGGTTCGTCGAAGAACAGAATGTCGCAGTCGCGCAGCAGCCACTTGGCGATCACGATCTTTTGCTGGTTGCCGCCCGACAGCAGGCGCGCCGGCTGGTCGATCGACGGCGTCTTGATGGCGAGTTGGCGGACGTAGCCTTGCGCCGTGCTGCGGATCGCGGCCTGGTCGAGGAACAAGCCCTTCTTCAGGAAACGATTCATGCTCGACATGACCACGTTCGCCTTGACATCGAGGCCGGTGGCCAGGCCGAAGTGCTTGCGGTCTTCCGAGAGATAGCCGATACCGTGGGCAACGGCGTCGGACGGCGACTTGATCACGGCCTTGCCGCCGTGGATGAAGATCTCGCCCGCCTCGAGCGGATCGGCGCCGAAGATGGCGCGCGCGACTTCAGTGCGGCCGGCGCCCATCAGACCGGCGAAGCCGAGGATTTCGCCCTTGCGCAGCTGGAAGCTGACGTCGCGGATGGCATGCCCGCGCGTCAGTCCCTTGACCTCCAGGACGATCTTGTTGTCGCCGGCATTGGCGATGACCGGACGCGCGCTGTCGAGCTGGCGGCCGACCATCATGCCGATGATGGTGTCGATCGGGGTTTCTTCGGTGGGTACGGTGGCGATGTATTTGCCGTCGCGCATGACCGTGACGCGATTGGAAATGCGGCGCAACTCATCCATCTTGTGTGAGATGTAGACGATGCCGACGCCCTGCGTTTGCAAGTCGCGGATAATGCGGAACAGCTCGTCGATCTCGGCGTTGTTGAGCGCGGCGGTCGGCTCATCCATGATCAGTACGCGCGAGTCGAAGGACAGCGCCTTGGCGATTTCCACCATCTGCTGCTTGGCCACGGTCAGTTCGCCGACCTGCGTGCGCGGATCGAGTTTCAGGCGCATGCGCGCGAAGATCGCGGCGGCCTGGCGGTTGAGCGCCTCCTCATCGAGGAACATGCCGAAACGTCCGCGCGGCTCGCGGCCGATGAAGATGTTTTGCGCGGCGCTGAGGTGGTTCATCAGGTTGAGTTCCTGATGAATGATGCCGATGCCGAGTTCCTGCGCTGCGCGCGGACCATCGATATCGACTTCTTTGCCGTCCACGAAAATGCTGCCTTCGTCTTTCTGGTAGACGCCCGACAATATCTTCATGAGCGTGGATTTGCCGGCGCCGTTCTCGCCCATGAGCGCATGGACTTCGCCGGGCAGCAGATCCAACTGGCAATTATCCAGCGCCAGCACGCCCGGGAAGCGTTTGGTCACGTTACGCAGCGAAATCAGGTATCCCGATTCGTTTGCGGTCTCTGTTTGTTCTGATTGCATACCTGCCTCTTGATGCAAGCCAGCCTTGTCATATTGATTGGCTGTGTTGATGTCGTCCGGTCTTGCTTGTTGCCCTCACTGCGCCGCCAGGTCGAATATCTTCGCCATCGGCACCCATTTCTCTCCTTGCGGCGTCCACGGCGTCGGCGCCTGGAACTGCCACATCAGCGTTTCCCATTCCTGCACCTTGCGATCGTTCTGCATCGCCTGCGCCATTGCCGCCGCGTCGTAGACGGCGTCGTCGGTGTCCATGAGCATCGTCATGCGCGTGCCAAGCCGATAGATTTCCATGCCGGTCACACCATGTGTGCGCAGATGCGCGGCAATTTCCGGCCAGATACGGCGATGGTGTTCCTCGTAGCGCGCAATCAGCGCCGCGTCGTCTTTCAGATCAAGGGCGAGGCAGTAACGCATGGCTCGTTCCTCAGCTCAGCGCGCGATCGAGGTGGGTGTAGCCGCCGTCGACGAACACCCATTGCCCGGTGGTGTGGGCCGCGCGGTCCGAAAGCAGGAACACGGCGGTATCCGCCATTTCTTCCGAAGTCGTGAAGCGCTTGCCGAACGGAATCTTGCTGGTGATGGCGGCGAGCTTTTCTTGCGGGTTGTCGAAGCTGGAGATCCATCTTTCGTACAGCGGCGTCATGACTTCGGCCGGGATCAGCGCATTGACGCGCACGCCGTCGTTGGCCAGCGCTGCAGCCCACTCGCGCGTGAGCGAGAGTTGCGCGCCTTTCGACGCACAGTAACCGCTGGTATTGCCCTGGCCGGTGACCGCAGTCTTGGAAGAGACATTGACGATGGCGCCGCGCGTGGCCTTGAGGTGCGGCACGCAGTAGTGCGCCATGACGTAGTAATGGATCAGGTTCTTTTCCAGGGACTGCATGAAGGCGGCGCGCCCGGCGTCGAGGCCGACGTTGTCGTTGATGCCGGCGTTGTTGACCAGGCCGTCGAGACGGCCGAACTCATGCACGGTGTCGGCGACGGCTTGCTCGCACTTGCCTTCGTCAGTCAGGTCGAGCAGGAAGAAGCGCGCCTGCGGCTGCAGTTTCAGCAACTGCTGCCGGAAAGCGTCGTTGGGTTGGCTCTTGCCGAACACCACGGGGATCGCCCCTTCCGCGGCCAGTTGCAGCGAGATGGCGGCGCCGATGCCCGACGCGCCGCCGGTGACGATCACGACCTTGTCTTTGAGATGTAAATCCACGTTTGTCTCCGTGTTGCGATCGTTGCATTGCGACGATCGCTATTGTTGTCTTGTTGTCTTTTTGTCTTGATCAGCCGCGGAAGCGATATTGCTCCAGCGATTCCGGCTTCATCGTAATCGAGAAACCGGGGGCGGTCGGCGGCATGTAGGCTGCCCCTTTGACCACGCAGGCGTCAATAAAGTGCTCATGCAGGTGATCGACGTATTCGGTCACGCGTCCTTCGGTGGTGCCGGAAATGCAGACGTAGTCGATCATCGACAGATGCTGCACGTATTCGCACAGGCCGACGCCGCCGGCGTGCGGACAGACCGGCAACTTGTATTTGGCCGCCATCAGCAGCACCGCCAGGATTTCGTTGACGCCGCCGAGTCGGCAGGAATCGATCTGCACCACGTCGATGGCGCCGCGCATGATGAACTGCTTGAACAGCACGCGGTTCTGGCACATCTCGCCGGTGGCGACCTTGACGGCGCCGATGCCTTCACGGATCTTGCGGTGGCCTTCGACGTCGTCCGGGCTGGTCGGCTCTTCGATGAACCACGGCTTGGCGAAGGCCAGCTCATTCACCCATGCGATCGCCTGGTCGACTTCCCACACCTGGTTGGCGTCGATCATCAGGTGGCGATCCGGGCCGATGACGTCACGCGCGATGGTGACGCGGCGCTTGTCGTCGGCGAGGTCGCGCCCGACTTTGAGCTTGATGTGGTTGAAGCCGCCATCGATGGCTTCCTTGCACAGGCGGCTCAGCTTGGCGTCGTCGTAACCCAGCCAGCCGGCCGAGGTGGTGTAGCAGGGATAACCGTTCTGCTCCAGCAGACGGATGCGTTCGGCCTTGCCGGGCGCCTGCGCGCGCAACAGCGCCAGCGCTTCGTCGGGGGTGATGCAGTCGGTGATATAGCGGAAGTCGATGCTGCGCACCAGTTCTTCCGGCGACATGTCGGCCACCAGTTTCCACAACGGCTTGCCTTCGGCCTTGGCCCACAGGTCCCAGACCGCATTGACGACAGCGCCAGTGGCGAGATGGATCGCGCCCTTGTCCGGGCCGATCCAGCGCAACTGGCTGTCGGAGGTGATGGTGCGCCAGAAACGCCCCATGTCTTCGCTGACCCAGGCCAGGTCGAGGCCGACCACCAGGTGTTCCATCGCCTTGATGGCAGCGCAGCAGATTTCGTTGCCGCGACCGATGGTGAAGGTCAGGCCGTGGCCTTCGAGGCCGGACTGATCGGTTTCCAGGATGACATAGGCGGCGGAGTAATCGGGATCCGGATTCATGGCATCGGAGCCGTCGAGGGTCTTCGACGTCGGGAAACGTACGTCCAGTACGCGCATGGAAGTGATGGTGGTCATCGTCTCTGCAGATAAAAAAAGGGGTGTTAAGAACCAATGTCGGTGAAGTCAGTGAAATCTGTGCCGCCGGTGGATATGCACCGGGCGGTCACGCTTTCTTGTCACGCTGTCCTGCTCCTGTCTCCGCAACGCCTTTTTGCGTTGCCGTTGTTGTTGTCCACATGGCTTCGCCGGAGTCCCAAAGGAGGCGGATGACCATGAAGTGTGGCGATTATTGCACGCAGCCTTAAATTCATCAATAAAATTCTATTTTATATTTGAGTTTACTTTGCTACTATCGCTTCGCCGCAGACTACAACGAAATCGCGTAACGGCGAGTGATAACCAATAGATAGTGAGAGATATCAAAACACAGATGTCTTTTCGGCAATATTTCTTTGATATTTTATTAAAATTAAATTTTACAAATAAAAATAAAACAAAGGAAAGGAGGCCCGACAAACCCGACATTTCCCATAAAGCAACGGCAGTCCACTCTGCACCCGACAAGTCGTACCTGCAGCACGGACGAAACACGAACACGCAATCAACAACAACCATAAATGAAGACACCTACGGAGATCCTCATGCAGAAAGTCACATCCATCGCCGCCATTAGTGGCAACTGCGGCAAGCGCGCGCAGCGCGGCGCATCCACATTCAAACTGGCGGCCGTCGCCGGCGCCTTGCTCGGCCTGGCCGGCGCAGCGCAGGCGCAATCGGCGGTCACGGTCTACGGCCGCGTCGATGCCGGCGTCGACTATCAATCCAACGTCGCCACAGCCGGCGGCGGCAGCGGCAGCCTGTGGCGCGCTTCCGGCAACCAGTGGGGCACCAGCATGATCGGCTTCAAGGGCACGGAAGACCTGGGCTCGGGACTGAACGCCTTCTTCCTGCTGGAGTCCGGCTTCGACGCCACCAAGGGCGCCACCAACGGCACGGCGCTGTTCAATCGCCGCTCCTACGTCGGCCTGTCCGGCAGCGCCGGCTCGCTGAAGTTCGGCAAGAACCTCTTCATCGACAACGACGTCTGGTTCCTCGACCCGACCGGCCAGCAGTTCATCGGCACCGCCACGCTGGTGCGCGGCCGCAACTGGCAAGGCGCGGACAACGTGATCGAATACCAGACGCCGACCTGGGGCGGCTTCAACGCCACGTTCCAGACCGCGCTCGGCGAACAGGCCGGCTCGATCAAGAACAAACGCAAGGACGGCGTCTCGCTGGTTTATCAAAACCAGGGACTGGAGTTGCGCGCGATCTACGATCTGATCCGCGACAGCAATGGCAAGTACGGCAGCGGCCTGAATTCGGACGGCACCCGCAATACGGTCTTCGACACTTCGAAAGAACTGATCCTGGGCGGCACCTACACCATCGACAAGCTCAAGTTGTTCCTCGGCTATGAAAACCTGCGCGCGCCGGATGTTGCCCCGGGCTCGCCGGACAAGGTCAATCATTACTGGCTGGGTGCGAACTACCAGGTCACGCCTGCGTTGACGCTGATCGGCTCGGTGTTCCGCGTCAACGTCAATAACGGCGGCGGCAATGCCAACCTGTTCATGGCCGGCGCCAACTATTCGCTCTCCAAGCGCACCTTGCTGTACGTGGGCGCGGGCTCGGTTCGCAACAGCAGCACCGCCAACTTCTCGGTCGAGGCCACCAACAACAATCCGTTGCCGGGCCAGAACCAGAACGGCGCTTATGCCGGCATCAGCCACTCTTTTTAAGCCGGAGCCCAGTCGTGCTGCCCTGAAACCGGCAAAGCCGCATGAATGCCGGTTTCAGGGATAAAATGCGTGACACGATGGATTTGCGCAAAACGACAAACATCTGCAATTCCGCTGCAATCGCTTTCATCATCCAGCCCACCCATGCCAAGAAACAAGAAAACCGCCCCTGACGCAGACTTGGAAACCGTCGCCGAGGTTTCCGCCAATGACAGCGCCGCCGACGCCGGCAAGGCACGCTATGCTGCACCGGCCTTGGACAAGGGATTGGACATCCTGGAATTGCTCAGCAAATCCGAGCAGATGCTGACGCTGAACCAGATCTCTAGGCAACTGGGACGCAGCGTCAATGAAATTTTCCGCATGGTGGTGACGCTGGAGCAGCGCGGCTACCTCATCGCCGACAACGACCAATACCGCTTGTCGCTGAAATTGTTCGAGCTGGCGCACAACAACCAGCCCATCCGTTCGCTGGTCAGCACGGCGTTGCCGCACATGCGCGAGCTGGCTAACCGCACCATGCAATCGACCCATCTGACCGTTTATGAAGCCGGCCGCGTGATCGTGGTGGCGCAGGTCGACAGCCCGGAACGCTGGGCCTTCGGCCTCAAGGTCGGCGCGCTGGTCAGCCTGACGGACACCGCATCGGGCCACGTGCTGCTGTCATTCCGCGACGAAGCCGAGCGCGGCCGCATGCTGGCGGCGCACGTGCGCATGGACGGCGAGCAGGAAATCGACCACGCCCAATTGCTGCGCCAGATCGCCGAAACCCAGGAGCGCGGCTACTCGCGCATGGAAAGCCGGCAGATCCGCGGCGTCGTCAATCTCTCGTATCCGGTGCTGGGCGCCAACGACCGCATGCTGGCTGCGCTCAACGTGCCGTATATCGAGCGCATCGACAAGAAGGTCAATCCCAGCCTCGATGAAGTGCAGAACATCGTGCAGGAAATCTCGGCGCGACTATCAAAGCTCATGGGCAGCAGCAGCTTCGGCACCTGAGATCCACCAATAAAACACCGCTGGCGGCGTTGCTTCTCCTTGCCGTACCCTTCGTCCTGTCCGCGTCGGCGCGCCTTGCCAGCGGCGTTTTATTGACGGATCTCAAATCACTTGCTGAGAAACAAAAAGCCAGGCATCGCAGCCTGGCTTTTTGTTTGATGCGTGCAACGCGCAGCGCTCAGCCGCCCTGTGAAACCTGTTCGCGGTTGAGCGTCGGCAGGCTCTTGCCCTTGTTGTATTCCACTGCCGCGTTGGTCGTGTTGTAGCGCGTGTAGGCCTTCATCAGATCGTCCATGAAATCAGACTCGCCCTTGACCAGACGCCAGGCGCCGCGCGCGTCCTGCTCCTCGACGTAGCTGCCGAGACCGTCGTAGACGACGCTGACGGCGCGCGGCTTCTGGTCTTCCTTGAACTCGGTCAGGAAGCCGCGCATGTCGTAGCCGCCCTTGCCGCGCATGAAGGTGTCGATGGCCGACTCCATCGCCGCTTCGCGATCCGTGAGCGCCTTGGTGTGCGCCTGGGTGAGCAATTCGCTCACGCCGGGATTGTCGGTAATCAGCATGTCGAACTTGCCGCTGCGGTCGTCGCCTTCTTCCAGCACGTATTTCTTCTTGGTCGGCAGGATGCGCAGCTTCGGCGGCACGTTGATGCCGTAACGGCCGATCAGGCCGCCCAGCGCCATCGTCAGCGCCGGACTGACATCGGCCTTGGCGGCGCCGCTGAGTCCATCGACGCTGCCGCGCGTGGCCATCATCTGGGCGAAGCCGATGTCGTCGTTTTTGGCGTAGGCCTTCGCCGACGTCGGCGACGCGGTGTTGTTGATGAAAAACTGGTTGTTGATGCTGTCCATTGCCGCTCTCCTACGGATTGCCGGGACTGCTGCCGGGCTGCCTGTAAGCTTTCAATACGTTGCCAGATTGACAAATTCGCCCGATTTTCGGCGATACCTGCCTGATTTTCTTATTGTAAGAGCCTTTTGTCTCCTCCGTTTGCAAGGACACCGCCGCATTCACCGCTTTGTTCCATGAATCCGGCGCTTCGTCGCAAACCACTGCTGCTGGCGTCGGACCGACTTTACCCTGCTTTACTCAATCCTCCCGGGCGGACTTCTTGACGACATGACTGTTGCCACTTACATTGCTGACTCACCGGTAACTTACTGGCGGCGCCGCCGCTTCGCCATGGCTCAGCCTTCGAAATCCCCTTCCGCCCCGAACATTGCGCAAACTGCCCAAGCCGCTGCAGAGGTCTCCGCCTCCGCACACGGACCGCGCTGGGAGCGCCGCAAGGAAGCGCGCCCGCAGGAATTGCTGGCCGCTGCGCTGGATATCTTCGTCGAGCGCGGCTTCGCGGCCGCCCGGCTGGAAGACGTCGCCGCCCGTGCCGGCGTCTCCAAAGGCACGCTCTACCTCTACTTCGACAGCAAGGAAAGCCTGTTCAAGTCGGTCGTGCGTACCAATATGCTGCCGCTGCTGGAAGAAGCCGCAGGCATGGTCGACCGTTACGAAGGCCACAGCGCCGATCTGCTGCGCGACCTGATCCGCGGCTGGTGGGCCTCGGTGGCGGATACAAAATTAAACGGTATTTCCAAACTGATGATGGCAGAATCCGGCAACTTCCCCGAACTCGCACAGTTCTACCACGCCGAAGTCATCACGCGCTGCAACGCCACCATCGTGCGCATGCTCGAACGCGGCATCCGGCGCGGTGAATTCCGCGCCATCGACGCCGAGCACATGAAGCGCGTGATCGTCGCGCCGGTGCTGATGCTGATGCTGTGGAGCCAGTCGTTCGGCCCGTGCAGCATCGAACCGGTGGAACCTGGCGCCTACCTCGACAATTTCATCGACCTTTGCCTGAACGGCCTGCTGACCAAACCCTGATGACTCTTTCCTTTTTCAAACGCCGCTCGGTCCTGATCGTATTGCTGGTGCTGGTTGTATTGATCGCTTTCATGGCGCTGCGCAAGCGCCCTGCAGCACCTGTCGCCGTACTCGCCAAGCCGGCCCAGGTGCTGGAGTTCCTGCCGGACGACCTCGTCGTGGCCCACGTGGAGCCGTTACGTCAGGTGCTGCCGCTGTCGGGCGCATTGCGCGCTCTCAACCAGGTTGCGGTGAAAGCCAAGGTCAGCGGCGAGGTCAGGGAAGTACTGGTGCGCGCCGGCGAAGCAGTCGCCCTCGGCCAGGTCCTGGTCCGCATGGATACCAGCGAATACCAGGCCAAGCTCGAGCAGGCCAAGGGCTCGCTGGTGGCTGCGCGCGGCCAGCTCGACATCGCCACCAAGACGCGCGACAACAATCTGGCGCTGCTGGACAAGGGCTTCATTTCACGCAATGCCTTCGACAACGCGGCCAGCCAGTTCGACATCGCCAAGGCCAACGTCGACACCGCGCGCGGTGCGCTCGACGTGGCGCAAAAGGCGCTCAATGACACCGTCATCAAGGCGCCGATCGCCGGCATGGTCAGCACCCGCACCATCGAGCCCGGTGAAAAAGTCTCGGTCGACAACAAGCTGCTCGACGTGGTCGACCTGCGCCAGATGGAACTGGAAGCGCCGGTGCCCACCGCCGACATCCTGAAGGTGAAGCTCGGCCAGGAAGTGCTGGTGCGCGTGGAGGGCCTGCCTGATGTCGTTGCGGGCAAGGTGGTGCGCATCAACCCGGCGACGCAGTCGGGCTCGCGCTCGATCATGGTTTATGTGCGCATCGACAACCCCGACAATCTCCTGCGCGCCGGCATGTTCGCCGACGCCAGCCTGACGCTGGACAAGCGCGACGCCGTGCTGACCGTGCCGGCCACGGCGATCCGGAACGAAGGCGACAAGGCTTACGTGTACACCGTCGAGAACGGCAAACTGGCGCGACGCGATGTCGTGACCGGCCTGCGTGGCGTCGACAGCAAGGGCAATGCGGTGGAAATCAGCGGCGGCCTGCAGGATGGGGCACGCCTGGTCAAGGCCAACCTGGGCAACCTGAACGCCGGCACGCCCGTCAGGATCCTGCCGGCGACGAAGGAATAAGGCATGTGGTTCACCCGCATCAGCATCGGCAACCCCGTGCTCGCCACCATGATGATGATGGCGTTCGTGGTGCTTGGCCTGTTCTCTTATCAACGCCTGCGCGTCGACCAGTTCCCGGACATCACCTTTCCGGTGGTGGTGGTGCAGACCACCTATCCGGGCGCCTCGCCTGAGAACGTCGAGTCCGACGTCACGCGCAAGATCGAAGAGACGGTCAACACCATCAACGGCATCAACAGCCTGACTTCGCATTCGTATGAAGGCCTGTCGGTGGTGATCGTCGAGTTCGACCTCACCGTCGATCCGGCCCAAGGCGCGCAGGACGTGCGCGAAAAAGTCGCGCTGGTGCAGGCGGCCTTCCGCAAGGAAGTCGACCAGCCGCGCATCACGCGCTACGATCCCGCCGACCAGCCGATCTTTTCGATCTCGGTCACCAACGACCCGACGGTGCCCAACACAAGGCCGCGCACGCTGCGCGAGCTGACCACGATTTCCGACCAGGTCATCAAGAAGCGGCTGGAGAACGTGCGCGGCGTCGGTTCGGTGACGCTGGTGGGCGGCGTCAAGCGCCAGATCAATATCTACGTCAAACCCAACGAAATGGAAGCGCTCGGCATCGGCGTCGACCAGGTCATCACCGCGGTCAAGAACGAGAACCAGGAATTGCCGACCGGCGCGATCCGCATGGCTGACGCCGAGAAGGTGGTGCAGGTGCAGGGCCGGGTCAGGAACCCGGAGGATTTCAAGCGCATCATCGTGGCGCGACGCGGCAGCCAGCCGGTCACGCTGGAGCAGATCGCCACCGTGGTCGACGGCCAGGAAGAACAGGAAACCCTGGCGCTCTACAACGGCCAGCGCACGCTCGCGCTGGACATCCTGAAGGCGCAGGGCCAGAACACCATCGATGTCGCCGACGGCCTCAAGCAGGCCATCAAGGACATGGAGCCGAACCTGCAGAAACTGTATCCCGGCGTGCGCCTGCAAGTCATCAAGGATAGCTCGCGCCAGATCCGCACCGGCGTCGAGAACGTGCGCCGCACGCTGCTCGAAGGCGCCGCGCTGACGGTGCTGATCGTGTTCCTGTTCCTCAATTCCTGGCGCTCGACGGTGATCACCGGACTGACCTTGCCGGTGGCGCTGATCGGCACCTTCCTGTTCATGTACATGTTCGGTTTCACCATCAACATGATCACGCTGATGGCGCTGTCGCTGTGCGTGGGCCTGCTGATCGACGATGCGATCGTGGTGCGCGAAAACATCGTGCGCCACGCCGGCATGAAGGTGCACGGCAAGTTCAAGACGCACAAGACGGCGGCGCTGGAAGGCACCGCGGAAATCGGCCTGGCGGTGCTGGCGACGACCTTCTCCATCGTCGCGGTGTTCCTGCCGGTGGGTTTCATGGGCGGCATCATCGGCCGCTTCTTCCACCAGTTCGGCATCACGGTGACGGCGGCGGTGCTGATCTCCATGTTCGTGTCGTTCACGCTGGATCCGATGCTGTCGTCGATCTGGCCCGATCCCGACGTGCACGGTGAAAAGCGCAAGGACGGCTGGTACGCCAAGACCATCGGCCGCGTGCTCGACCAGTTCGAACGCCTGGTGCAATGGCTCTCGGCGAGTTACCAGAAACTGCTCAAGTGGTCGCTGCGCCATCGCATCCTGACGCTGGTGCTGGCGCTGCTGAGTTTCATTGCGGGCCTGGCATTGCCGGCGGCGGGACTGATCGGTTCCGAGTTCGTGCCGCAGGCCGATTATTCCGAAAGCGGCGTGACGTTCTATACCCCGGTCGGCTCGTCGCTGGAACTGACCGAATCCAAGGTCCACCAGGTCGAAACCGTGCTGCGCCAGTTCCCCGAAGTGGTCGACACCTACAGCACCGTGAACACCGGCAATTCGCAAGGCAAGAATTACGCGACCGTGTTCGTCCGCCTCAAGCCGCGCAAGGAACGCCAGCTGAGCACGGCGCAACTGGCGCCGCAACTGCGTGAACGGCTCACACGCGTGGCCGGCATCACGGTCACCCACATCGGCACGCTCGACGGCGTCGGCGGCGACAACAAGCAGGTGCGCTTCAGCCTGCTGGGCCCGGACCTGGATCAACTCGGACGCCTGTCGGAAGAAGTCCAGACCAGGTTGCGTGCGATCCCCGGCGTGGCGGATTTGGACTCCAGCCTGAAGCCGCAGAAGCCGACCATCTCGATCGAGCCGAAGCGCGATATCGGTTCCGACCTCGGCGTCGGCGTGGCGCAGATCGGCAACGCCCTGCGCCCCTTGCTGGCCGGCGAAGCCGCCAGCAGCTGGCGCGCGCCCGACGATGAGAACTATGACGTCAACGTGCGCCTGGCGCCGACCGATCGCAATACCGTCGACGACCTGTCGCGCATGATGCTGGCCAGCAGCTTCAACAATGCCGACGGCACGCCGCGCATGGTGCCGCTGCGCCAGGTCGCCGATATCCGCAACACCGTCGGCGCCAACCAGATCAACCGGCGCGACCTCAACCGCGAGGTGGAATTGTCGGCCAACGCTGCCGGCCGCTCCGCCGGCCAGGTCAACGCCGACATCAAGGTCATGCTGGACAAGATCAACTGGCCGCCCGGCTATCGCTACCAGATCGGCGGCTCGACCAAGAGCATGAACGAATCCTTCGGCTACGCACTGGGCGCGCTGGCGTTGGCGATCGTGTTCATCTACATGATCCTGGCCTCGCAATTCGCCAGCTTCCTGCAACCGGTGGCGATCATGTCGTCGCTGCCGCTGACGCTGATCGGCGTGTTCCTGGCGCTGATGTTCTTCCGCTCGACGCTGAACATGTTTTCCATCATCGGTTTCATCATGCTGATGGGACTGGTGACAAAAAATGCGATCCTGCTGGTCGACTTCGCCAACCAGGCCCGCAAGGAAGGCATGGAGCGCGGCGCGGCGCTGCTGGAAGCCGCCCACGTGCGCTTGCGCCCGATCCTGATGACCACGCTGGCGATGGTGTTCGGCATGGTGCCGCTGGCCTTCGGCATCGCCGAGGGTTCGGAGCAGCGCGCGCCGATGGGCCAGGCGGTGATCGGCGGCATCATCACCTCCTCACTGCTGACGCTGGTGGTGGTGCCGGTCGCTTATACGTATCTCGACGACCTCGGCGCATGGGTCAAGCGCAAATGGTTCGGCGCTGCTACTGGTGCTGCGGAGGATGAGCATGCATCCTGAGTATTTCCGTTTTGCAAGCATGACAACGGAATCGGCAAGCGATAAATTCGCTGAATTCCGCCCCACGCCTCCGAAAGCAACAGCCTGGCGCTGTCTCGGAGCGTCCGGGTTTGATAAAATGCTGCTTTTACGTCGCTATTGAGCCCACTGCCATGAATATCGAACAAGCCCGCTTCAACATGATCGAACAGCAAATCCGCCCCTGGAATGTGCTGGCGCAAGATGTGCTGGACCTCCTGACCGTGGTCCGACGCGAGGAATTCGTCCCGCCCGCGCATCGCAGCCTGGCGTTCTTCGATACCGAGATCCCGCTGCCGGGCGGCGAAAACATGCTGGCGCCGAAGGTCGAAGCGCGCATCCTGCAGGAAGCCAACGTCAAGAAGCACGAGCAGGTGCTGGAAATCGGCGCCGGTTCCGGCTACATGGCGGCGCTGCTGGCTTCCAAGGCCCGCCACGTGACCACCGTCGAGCTCGATCCGGGGCTCAAGGCGCTGGCCGAACAGAACCTGTCCGGCTATGGCGTGGTCAACGTCAGCGTCGAGCTCGGCAACGGCGCGCAAGGCTGGCAAGGCGAGTACGACGTGATCGTCATTTCCGGCGCGCTGCCGTTCCTGCCGGATGCCTTCCTCAAGCAAATCAAGGTCGGCGGCCGCATTCTGGCGATCATCGGCGAAGCGCCGGTGATGTCGCTGCAGGTCATCACCCGCACATCCGACCAGGTCTACGACACTGTCAACGTTTTTGAGCTGATGGCCAAACCTCTGCATGCGGCCAGCGAGCCCTCTCACTTCACTTTCTAGGAATTTGCATGGAGCACATCACCGCACCGGAACTGGCCGCCTGGATTGCCGACCCGGACCGCCCGACCCCCTTGCTGCTGGATGTGCGCGAGCCATGGGAATTCGAGACCTGTCGCATCGATGCCGCGCAGCTGATGCCGATGAACACGGTTCCCGGCCGTTTTTCCGAACTGGACGAAGAACAAGCCGTGGTGTGCATCTGCCACCACGGCGCCCGCAGCATGCAAGTTGCCGCGTTCCTGGAGCGCCAGGGTTTTGCCAAGGTGACCAACCTGACCGGCGGCATCCACGCCTGGGCCAAGCAGGTCGACACGGCAATGCCGACATACTGATCCATTCCCAATTCAGCAGTGCCAGGCCGCGACAAGACGGCCGTCTCGCTCGTCGCCCGGGCAGTCACGCACGGTGCCGGATCAGTTCCGGCGCGGTGGCAAGGTAGCGTAATCAGGGAGTTTCACATCTTCTCCAGAGAATCCAACGTATGCATCAAGCCTTACTCGTCCCCCTGCTGACAGCCACCCTGCTGGGCGTCTCAGCCCACGCCGCCGCCGCCGATCTGGTGCAGGTCTACCAGCAGGCGCTGGCGAACGATCCCGTCTACCAGAGCGCGCGCTACGCGCTACGCGCCGGCGAGGAAAAAATCACGCAGGGCCGCGCCGCGATCCTGCCAACTGTCGGCGTGGGCGGCAGCTATACACGTTCCGGCGACACCATGCAGAACTCGTCCAACACCTATACCCTCCAGCTGACGCAGCCGCTGCTGCGCTGGGCCAATTGGGAAACCTACCAGCAGGGTAAATTATCGGTGGCCGTGAGCGAAGCGCAATTCGCCCAGGCCCAGCAGGACCTGATCCTGCGGGTGGGGCAAGCGTACTTCGATGTCCTGGCCGCGCAGGATGCGCTGGGTTTCCTGCGTGCGCAACGCATCGCCATTTCCGAACAGCTGGCCTCGGCCAAACGCAACTTCGAAGTCGGCACCGCCACCATCACCGATACCAATGAAGCGCAGGCGCGCTACGACCTGGCCGGCGCTCAGGAAATCGCGGCGCAAAATGATCTCGACGTGGCGCTGAGCAAACTGCAGCAAATCATCGGCCAGCCGCCAACGCCGCTGTCGACGCTGCGCCCCAACGTGCAGCTGAGCCTGCCGCAGCCGGCGATGATCGATCCCTGGCTCTCCAGCGCCGAACAGCAGAATTACAGCGTGGTGGCGCAACAGGTCTCGCTGGAAATCGCCCAGAGCGAAATCAGGCGCAACCGTGCCGGCCATACACCCACGGTCGATCTTGTGGCGGGCCGCAATTACACCAACCAGAACAGCCAACTGACTCCCTACACCAATGGCCGCGGCTACGCCAACTCGATCGGCGTGCAATGGAATATCCCTCTGTTCTCGGGCTTCAGCGTCAGCAGCAAGGTGGATGAATCGATCGCGCTGGCCGACAGGGCCCGCTCTGACCTGGAAAATGCGCGCCGCACCGCCGTGCTCAACGCGCGCCAGGCCTATCTCGGCGTCAGTAACGGTTTGTCGCAGGTGAAGGCGTATGAAGCGGCGGAAGTGTCCAGCCTGTCGGCGCTGGAATCGAATCGCCTCGGCTACCAGGTCGGCGTGCGCATCAACATCGACGTGCTGAACGCACAGCAACAGCTGTTTTCAACCCGACGCGATCTTGCCCGCGCGCGTTACGACACGCTGATGAATGGATTGAAACTGAAATCCGCCGCCGGCAGCCTGAAGGAAGAGGACCTCGCTCAGATCAACTTGCTCTTGGGCGCACCCGCTCCTTGAAGCGAATGGCCGAATGCACGAATCGGTTCAGACCAGCAAAGTCGGCGCGGTCTTGACCGCGTGAATGCAGGCCGTGAGCAATTTTTCGGCCTCTCGCTCCAGGTCGAAGCTGGCCGGTGAAAAGAACCAGTCGGTGAGCAGACCGCTGACCATGGCGTGCACCATCAGGCAGGCCAGGCGGATATTGAGCTTGGGCGACAATTGCCCGCGCGCGATGGCGTTGGCCAGGATCTGCTCCATGCGCAGCATGCCTTGCATGTGGCATTCGCGCTGGCGCATCAGGATCGGATCGTTGTGGTCGACGAATTCGCATTTGTTGAAAATGATGTCGAAGACTTTGCGACAACGCGGATCGGTCGCCGCCTGCTTGAGCACGTAGACACCACCCTTGATGAATTCGCCGAGCGGGTCGGCGACGCGTTCGTCGGCATTCTCTTCCATCATGGCTTCCATCGGCAGACGCACGCGCTCGCACATGGCGTCGAACAAGTCGCTCTTGTTCTTGAAGTGCCAGTAGATGGCGCCGCGCGTGACATCGGCGGCCTTGGCGACATCGGCCAGCGAAGTATGAGAGACGCCGCGCTCGTAAAACACCTGTTCGGCGGCATCGAGGATGCGCGAACGCGTTTCCAGGGCTTCTTCCTTGGTCGAACGGGCCATCGTCAGCAGTCCGGGTAGGATGTTGAGGTCAAAAATATTGGGTTCATTGTCATCTCCGTGCACCTTCGTTGTGCGATAAAGACAGACTGCCGCAGTTCTCTTTGACAAAGAGACGTTTTCGCGAAAATCTGCATGTTTTGCATGTTTCCGAAAGTATCGCGGAATTGCCTTTCGACATATTGCGATACATCAATCAGATACATACATACAAGAATGTATGTATAATAGCACCGGATTTCAATGGCTGCTTGGGCGTTTTTACGATTGCTTTCTTTTGTTTCACCTGTCTGCCGTCTTTTCTGCACCGCAACAATTTTTGCGTTATCTTCTTGGTTCTGCCGCAGTACCCATTATTTTCAGTCGCGTTTCTGATTTATCCCGTAATTACTCCGTAATTGTTCCAAAGCTATATTCAGCAATGTCAGTAATTTAAATTCAGCATTTAATTACCGTATTCGAATCACCGGCTGCATGTGCAGCTTCAACTTTACCTACCGTGCGAGATATTTATGAGCTCAGTTAGTCGTTTCACGCGCCTTACCCTTACCGTCGTCGCCGTCGCCGCCCTCGCGGCATGCGGTCAAAAACCGAACGCACAGGCCGGCGCAGGCATGCCGCCTGGCGAAGTGTCCGTGGTCACCATCGCGCCTGAGCGTATCACCATCAGCAATGAACTGCCGGGCCGCCTGGAAGCCACGCGCATTGCCGAAGTCCGCGCCCGCGTCGCCGGCATCATCCTCAAGCGCACTTTCCGCGAAGGTAGTGAAGTCAAGGCCGGCGAGGTGCTCTACCGCATCGATCCGGCCACGTTCAAAGCCAACTACGACAGCGCACTGGCCACGCTGGCAAAGAGCCAGGCCTCGCTGACGCAAGCCGCGCTGAAGGCGCAGCGCTACAAGCCGCTGGTCGAAGTCAACGCCGTCAGCAAGCAGGAATATGACGACGCCGTCGCCGCGCAGAAGCAAGCGGAAGCCGATGTCGCCGCCGGCAAGGCTGCCGTGCAGACCGCCGGCCTGAGCCTGGGTTACGCCACCGTGACGTCGCCGATTTCCGGCCGCATCGGCCGTGCATTGGTGACCGAGGGCGCACTGGTCGGCCAGGGTGATGCAACGCAATTGGCGGTCGTGCAGCAGCTCGACCCGATCTACGTCAACCTGACGCAATCAAGCACCGACCTGCTCAAACTGCAGCAAGCCATGGCTAGCGGCCAGCTGAAGACCGTCGGCAAGGACAAGGCCAAGGTCACGCTGGTGACCGACGACGGCCGTCCTTATCCGCTGCCTGGCAAGTTGCTGTTCTCGGACATCAGTGTTGACGCCAGCACCGGCGCGGTGACCATCCGCGCCGAATTCCCGAATCCGAACCGCACGCTGTTGCCGGGCATGTATGTGCGCGCGCAACTTGAGCAGGCCGTCAACGAATCCGCCATCGTGGTGCCGCAACAAGCAGTCATGCGCGACCTGAACGGTTCGTCCGTGCTGGTGGTCGGCGACGACAACAAGGTCGCGGCCCGTCCGGTCAAGACCGGCTCGGCGCAAGGCAACAGCTGGGTCATCACCGACGGCCTGAAAGCCGGCGACCGCGTGATCGTCGAAGGTCTTCAGAAAGCCAAGCCGGGCGCACCGGTCAAGCCGGTGCCGTGGAAGGGTCCCGCCATTGACGCTGGCGCTGCCGGTGCCGCCCCGGCAGGTGCACCTACTGCATCCGCTGCACCTGCAGCGGCGCCAGCCAAGCAGGATGCCGCAACCAAAGCTAACTAAGAGGCTGTCAGATGGGAAAGTTCTTTATTGATCGCCCCGTATTTGCGTGGGTGCTAGCAATCTTCATCATACTGGCGGGCGCGCTGGCCATTACCGGCCTGCCCGTCTCCCAGTATCCGAGCATTGCGCCGCCGACCATCGTGGTCACGGCGACGTATCCGGGCGCGACCGCGCAAACCCTCGACGATTCGGTGACCAGCCTGATCGAACAGGAAATGAACGGCGCCGACGGCTTGCAATACATGGAGTCGCAAAGCCAGGCCAACGGCCAGGTGCAAATCACCGTGACCTTCTCGCCGGACACCAACGCCGATCTGGCCGCGGTGGACGTGCAGAACCGCCTGAAACGGGTGGAAGCACGGCTGCCGGCGGCGGTGACGCAACAGGGTGTGCAGGTCACCAAGTCGCGCAGCAACTTCCTGCTGTTCATCGGTTTGTCGTCGACCGACGGCAAACTCGATCCGGTGGCGCTGGGCGACTATCTGTCGCGTAACGTCCTCAACGAAGTCAAACGCGTTCCCGGCGTCGGCCAGGCGCAGTTGTTCGGCACCGAACGCGCGATGCGCATCTGGATTGATCCGAACAAGCTGATCGGCCTGAACCTGACGCCGGCTGATGTAACTGCCGCCATCACCGCACAAAATGCGTTGGTCGCCGGCGGCACGCTGGGCGCCTTGCCGAGCCCGACCTCGCAGCAGATTTCTGCGACCGTGGTCGTGAACGGCCAGCTGACCAGCCCGGAACAGTTCGGCAACATTGTCCTGCGCGCCAATGCAGACGGTTCGTCGGTGCGCATGCGCGACGTCGCCCGTATCGAAGTCGGCGGACAGTCATACGACACCTCCGGCCGCCTCGACGGCAAGCCAAGCTCGTTCATCGGCGTGCAGTTGTCGCCGACCGCGAACGCGCTGGGCACCGCGACCGCCGTGCACAAGAAGATGGAAGAGCTGGCCAGGTATTTCCCGGCCGGCGTGAAGTACACCATCCCTTACGACACCTCCAAGTTCGTCAAGATCTCGATCGAAGAAGTGGTCAAGACCCTGATCGAAGCGATCGTGCTGGTCTTTCTGGTGATGTTCCTGTTCCTGCAGAATATCCGCTACACCATCATCCCGACCATCGTCGTGCCGGTGGCGCTGATGGGTACGTTTGCGACCTTGCTGCTGTTCGGCTTCTCGATCAACGTGCTGACCATGTTCGGCATGGTGCTGGCGATCGGCATCCTGGTCGATGACGCGATCGTGGTGGTGGAAAACGTCGAACGCATCATGAGCGAAGAAGGCCTTTCGCCGCGTGAAGCAACCCGCAAGGCGATGAGCCAGATCACCGGCGCGCTGATCGGCATCACGCTGGTGCTGATCGCAGTGTTCATCCCGATGGCGTTCTTCGGCGGCGCGGTTGGCGCGATCTATCGCCAGTTCTCGCTGTCGATGGTGGCCTCGATGGTGTTCTCGGTGCTGATGGCGTTCACGCTGACACCGGCATTGTGCGCAACCATTCTGCTGCCGGTCGAAAAGGGCCATCACCACGAGAAGCGCGGCTTCTTCGGCTGGTTCAACCGTCGCTTCAACAAGACCGCCAGCGGTTACCAGGGCGTGATCGGCAAGATGCTGACCAAGTCCGGCCGCTACATGATCGTGTATGCGCTGATCGTCGCTTGCGTGGGCTTGCTGTATGTACGCCTGCCGGCTTCGTTCCTGCCGAACGAAGATCAGGGCTACATCATCACCAACGTGCAGTTGCCGCCGGGCGCGAGCACCGGCCGCACGCTGGAAGTGATCAAGACCATTGAAAACTATTACCTCAAGCAACCTGCGGTCGAGCACGTCGTGGCGATTGCCGGTTTCAGCTTCTCGGGTAACGGTCAGAATGCAGGCCTGGTGTTCACCCCGTTGAAGGACTGGGGCGAGCGCGACAAGACGCAATCGGCGGATGCCATCGCGGGTCGTGCCTTCGGCGCCTTCTCCCAGATCAAGGATGCGATCGTGTTCCCGCTGAACCCGCCGCCTATTCCTGAACTGGGTAACGCGACCGGCTTCACCTTCCGCCTGCAGGACCGCGCCGGTCTGGGACACGCTGCACTGGTGCAGGCACGTAACCAGATCCTCGGCATGGCTTCGCAAAGCAAGGTGTTGGCAGGCGTGCGTCCTGAAGGTCTGGAAGATGCACCGCAGCTGCAACTGGACATTGACCGCGACAAGGCCAACGCCCTGGGCGTGCCGTTCGCGACCATCAACAGCGTGCTGTCGACGGCATTGGGTTCGTCCTACGTCAACGACTTCCCGAATCAGGGTCGTCAACAGCGCGTGATCGTCCAGGCCGACGCCAAGCGTCGTCTGCAACCGGAAGATCTGGCCGGCCTGTATGCCCGCAATAGCGGCGGAACCATGGTGCCGTTCTCGGCCTTCACGACCTCGAAGTGGATCAACGGCCCCGTGCAGCTGATTCGCTACAACGGTTATCCGGCAATGAAGATCGCCGGCGGCGCAGCCCCTGGCCGCAGCACCGGTGAAGCAATGGCGGAAATGGAAGGCTTCGTCGCCAAGCTGCCGGCTGGCTTCGGCTTCGAATGGACCGGCCAGTCGCTGGAAGAAAAGACCTCGGGTTCGCAAGCGCCTGCACTGTATGCGCTGTCGCTGATCGCCGTGTTCCTGGTGCTGGCGGCGCTGTACGAAAGCACCTCGATCCCGCTGGCGGTGATGCTGGTGGTGCCGCTGGGTATTCTCGGCGCACTGCTGGGCGTGACACTGCGCGGCATGCCTAACGACGTGTACTTCAAGGTGGGCATGATCGCGGTGGTCGGCTTGTCGGCGAAGAACGCGATTCTGATCATCGAATTCGCCAAGGATCTGCAAGCGCAAGGCATGGGCCTGATCGAAGCGACGCTGGAAGCGGTGCACCTGCGCTTCCGTCCGATCATCATGACCTCGCTGGCGTTCATCCTCGGCGTGCTGCCGCTGGTCATCGCCAGCGGCGCCGGCTCCGCCAGCCAACGCGCCATCGGTACCGGCGTGATGGGCGGGATGATCACGGCGACCGTACTGGCCGTGTTCCTGGTCCCGATTTTCTTCGTCGTCGTGCGCAAGATCTTCAAAGGCAGCGAACGTCAGCGCCAGCTGGACGCGGCCCATCACAAAATCGATGTGGAGGATAAGAATGTTTAAGTTTCCCACCCTGCGCCTGAAGCAGTTGAGCGCAGCCATGCTGGTAGTCGGCGTGTTGTCCGGCTGCACGCTGGCGCCGACCTACGAGCGCCCGCAGGCGCCGGTCGAAGGCAGCTATCCGGCCGACGCCAAAGGCCAGGCGGCGTATGACGCCGCCACCCTGGGCTGGCGCCAGTTCTTCCCTGACCAGCGCCTGCAGGCGCTGATCGCGGCCGCGCTGGAAAACAACCGCGACCTGCGCACTGCGGCGCTGAACATCGAGGAAGCGCGCGCGCAGTACCAGATCGCGCGCGCCGACCTGCTGCCGACGCTGAACGCCACCGGCAGCGAATCCCGTACCCGCTTGGCGGCGAGCCAGTCGACCACCGGCTCGCCGTTGATCACCAAGAGCTACCAGGTCGGCCTGGCGGTTCCGGCGTATGAACTGGACTTCTTCGGCCGTGTACGCAGCCTGAAGGATGCAGCGCTGTCGACTTACCTGTCGACCGAAGAAGCAAAACAATCGGTGCAGATCAGCCTGGTGTCGCAAGTGGCCCAGGCTTACCTGACTGAGCGCTCCTATGCCGAGCAACTGAAGCTGGCCCAGCAGACGCTGGAAAGCCGCCAGTCCAACCTCGGCCTGGCGCAGAAACGTTTCGACGTCGGCGCCTCGTCGGCGCTCGACCTGCGCCTGTCCGACACGCTGGTGCAATCGGCCCGCACGTCGGTAGCAACGCTGCTGCGCCAGCGCGCCCAGGCGGAAAACGCCCTGACGCTGCTGGTCGGCGCCAACGTCAAGGACCTGCCTGCAGGCCAGGATCTGTCGCTGCAGAACATCGTCACCGACATTCCTGCCGGCGTGCCATCGGATCTGCTGTCCCGCCGTCCGGACATCCGTTCAGCGGAACAGAAGCTGCTGGCCGCCAACGCCAACATCGGCGCGGCCCGTGCCGCCTTCTTCCCTCGCATCAGCCTGACCGGCTCCTTCGGCAGCGCCAGCAGCTCGCTGGGCGGCTTGTTCGACTCCGGCTCGGGCGCTTGGTCCTACGGCCCGCAACTGAGCCTGCCGATTTTCGACTTCGGCCGTAACAGCGCCAACCTGGATCTCGCGGAAGTGCGCAAGAACCAGGCCATCGTGACGTACGAAAAGACCATCCAAACGGCCTTCCGCGAAGTTGCCGATGCACTGGTGGCGCGCGGCACGCTGGACGAACAGATCGAAGCCCAGGAAGCCTTCCTGAAAGCGCAGCAGGAACGCCTGAACCTGACCGACTTGCGCTACAAGAACGGCATCGCCTCCTCGCTCGACCAGCTCGACGCGCAGCGCGATTTGTTCTCGGCGCAACAGGCGTTGATCCAGGCGCGCCAACTGCGACTGAACAATGCGATTGATTTGTATCGTGCACTGGGTGGGGGGTTGAATGAGACGACGGTGGCGCCGAAGTAGTTTGAGTAAAGCACTGCTTCTTGAAAATGCCGTTCATTTTTGAACGGCATTTTTTTTTGACTATCGAGAATGACCTGTGGACTCAGGTGACGCCAAAGGCGCTTGGATGATATGTTGCCGGGTCGAGAATGCCTCTCCCAACGCGGTACTTCCATATTTATTCAAATGTTGATCGTCCAAGTATATCGGCGCCCCCTTAAATACGCTATTTCCACTGAAGTTTTCCAAGGCACCCGTAATATCGATCCAGTGCGCATTGGGTATGGAAAGAATAGTATTTCTTATTGCATTGTTAGCCTCAATTGTTTCACGCGATGGCTCGCGACTGACAACCAAACCCAACTTGTCAAAATGGACCAGGCGAGAAGGAGAAATCGGTAGTCGCGGGATGTCCGAGAATACATAAACGGGTATGTTGTCGGCAGTTATTCTCTTAATTGTATTGTCGAGCTTGGAACGATAATTTTTATCGGCAGGCTCGTTTAACATTGAAAGTTGAAAAGCCCAATAGGATGCGATAAAAACCGCTTCGTAATCTCGATAGTGATCTACAACAAATTCTTTTAGATTTGAGCAAGGCGTTCTTGCAAAATCAGGAAGCGCCATTTCATCGAAATTAAACACTGGGGAACAAGAGCTGGCGGTAACAACCATTGCGGACCAGTGCTCTCGTTTTCCGACAACATCGATGAACGAATTTAAAGCCGCGGCATGAGAGTCGCCTATCATCAAGATCCTGGGGAGCTTGCTTGTATCGCCTCTGATACATGTTTTAGTAAAATTCCCGTGGCAGACATCCGTCCCATAGGTCGTCAGGTCAGCATCTTTTTTTGACACATCAGACTGCGAAGTTATAAGTTGACAAAAAATTAAGATCAGTATTGACGGTATGAGATAAATGCCAATAAATGCCTGTTTAAAGGACAAGAGAGCTTTGTTAAATTTCTTTTCTAAAAATATATAAGAAAAATAGGAAAAAGTAGCCGTAAAAAAAATTGCAGCAGCAATCCAATCTAACGGCAATTCGTAGCGCCCATATATATATCTCATGAAAGCTAAAATTGGCCAGTGCCAAAGGTAGATACCATAGGAAAGGACGCCAACATAGCGCAATGGAGAAAAATTAAGTAGCTGAACAAAGATAGGCTGGCGGTCCTTTTTTCCTTGACCACAATATAGTAACGTCGCTGTCCCCAAGCATGGAGCAACTGCGTTATAGCCCGGGAATGTAGAGTTTTTATCCAAGGCATAAAGTGCCCACGCTATAAGAAGAATTCCCCCCGTACTCAATATGTTTGTTTGTTGCCGCTTAAGAAAAAACGGGAGGATTGCAGCTGCCGATCCGATTAGTAACTCGCAGAATCGAGTTTGTAATAAAAAATAGAATTTCGCGTTAGAGCCTGCCTCAACAAGAAATCGTTGAGCACATATAAATCCAATTGCCGTTAAAGCAATGAAAATGGGGGCGAGGATCGGAATATTTCGTTTGATTCTGATCGCGACGTATTTTTCTATCGCATAGATCGTGACAAACAATACCGGTAAAAGAAAATAATATTGTTCCTCAACGGAAAGCGACCAAATATGAAGAAGCGGCTTCTCATCAGCACTGAGGTCGAAATAACCCCGTTGTCGAGAAAAATAAATATTTGCCCCAAACATCAGAGCATATTTAGTAGAACTAGCTAAGGATTGGATGTCTTCTGTGATTAGAAGTACAGAACCTGCGAGCGTCGTAGCGCCAACAACCAACATAAAAAGAGGCAGAATTCTACGGATGCGCCGAATGTAAAATTGCCCAAAGGAAAATATCCCCAAAGATATTTCCTTGTGAATAATCTTAGTTATAAGAAAGCCCGAAATGACGAAAAAAATATCGACCCCGATAAATCCTCCCGGAACCAAGGCTGCATGAATATGAAAAAACACAACCGAGAGCACCGCAACTGCTCTTAGCCCGTCAATGTCTCCTCGATAGTCAATTATTTGCGTCCGGCTACTCACTTTTCCCCCGTTACATCGCCAAACGTCGAATTTTAACGTAATCGTCATTGCATGCTATAAAAGGCATTGGCGCTCAAAGGGGGACATTTCTAAGGCGCAGGACTTTATTTGTATTTGACACCTCCGATTTAGTCTCATCCTTGCTTGATATTTTTGCTTTCGATTCAAGACTTTTGTTATCCTCACACCCCAAACTCAGTGCTAAAAATTGCCTTTTGAAAGGCAACTCTTCTGTCTTCGCAAGAAGAATCTAAAAGACAACTATATATGCCCCATCTTTCCGTCGTCATCCCCGTCTACAAAGCTGAAGGATGCTTGAATGAGCTATACGATCGGCTCAAAGCTTCGCTTGAGAAAATCACAACTGACTTTGAAATTATCTTGGTTGAGGATTGTGGCGGAGACAACTCCTGGAAAATCATTCTAGAACTTGCTCGAAAAGACTCTCGTGTGAAAGGTATGCAATTCAGTAGAAATTTCGGCCAACATTACGGAATTACCGCCGGCATTGACCATTGCGATGGCGATTGGATTGTCGTTATGGACTGCGATCTGCAAGATCGCCCTGAAGAAATACCTCGTCTCTATGCCAAAGCACAAGACGGCTATGAAATAGTGGTTGCCCGCAGGGGCAGACGTAATGATCCCCGCCTAAAGCGATTCACGTCATGGTTGTTTTATAGAATATTTAGCTATCTTGCGGATCTAAATTACGATGGCGAAGTTGGAAATTTCCGCATTCTTTCGCGTAAGGTCATAGATAATTTGCGGCAGATGCGCGAACAGCTTAGATTCTTCGGAGGTCTCGTTCAATGGGTCGGTTTCCCCACCGGAAGTATTGACGTCCAGCACGACGAACGTTTTGAAGGAAAATCGTCATACACCGTCGCGAAGCTGCTGAAGTTAGCCGGAGAGACCATCCTGGCCTATTCCGATAAGCCACTTCGCCTGGTGGTCAGATTTGGCTTCGCCGTCTCGGCGCTCGCGTTTCTCTACGGAGCATTCATTATTTATCACGGTATTGTCCATGAATTACCGATCGCTGGCTGGGGAAGTCTGATCGTATCTCTCTACTTCATCGGCGGAGTTATTATAAGCACCCTTGGCATAGTTGGAATTTATTTGGGAAAAACTTTCGATGAAACCAAACGTCGTCCGCTCTATATCGTCAATCATGTCACCAACATTGAAAGCGCGGCGATTCCGAGGAATCCACTTTGAATATTCATGCGCTGGTATTGGGTCTGAAGGGGCTAAGAACCATCGAAGCCCTGAGCGAGTCCGGATTGCCTATTCAACTTCACTGCCAAATCGGCCGCGATCCCAATGTCCAAGATGACTATAGTGCGGAAATCGCCGAATATTGCCGCCAGAAAGAAATCCCCTTCACTTTTCGCGGGGATGTGAATTCTTCGCTGAGTCCCGCATCTTTTGTTCTCGCCGTAGGATGGCGCTGGATGATTCGCGACATAGACGAAAAAAATCTGCTTGTTTTCCACGACTCTTTATTGCCTCGTTATCGCGGATTTGCGCCTTTAGTTTCTGCACTTCTGAACCGAGAGACTGAGATTGGTGTTACTGCGCTGTTCGGAGCGGATGAATATGATCGGGGTGACATCATTGCGCAATGTAAAATGACGGTGAACTATCCGACCACGATCCAAAGTGAGATCGATAGAATTTCCCATTTATATGCGCGACTTTCCGTTATTGCAATTTCAACTTTGTTAGACGACCCGAGTGGCCGTGGAAGCCCTCAAAATGAAGAGTTAGCCACGTACAGCTTATGGCGAGATGATGAAGACTATCGAATAAATTGGTCAAACGATGCGGACTATATTCAGCATTTTGTCGCATGCTTGGGATTTCCTTACCTTGGGGCCTCAACAACGGCTAATGATCGCCTCATAAGAATCTTGGCTTGCTCGCCAATGAGCGATGTCAGTATTGAAAATCGCACGCCGGGAAAAGTAATTTTCCTGAAAAGCAATCTGCCTGTCGTCGTTTGCGGGAAAGGCTTGCTGAAAATAGAACGCGCTGTTTATGAGGACGGCGAAGATGCATTGCCATTGCCTACATTTAGAATTCTATTCAAGTAAATATCCTAAAATACTCGACACTATCTCGCGTACGAAAGAACTTCCATAAAAAATTCCAATTCACTTCGCCAGATCCTCAGCTACGGGTTAGTCGGTATCGTCAGTAATTTGTTGGGCTACGCCGCATACATTGTTTTTACCCAATTCGGCGGCACACCCAAATTGACGATGACGGTGCTGTATGTGAGCGCAGCAACCATAAGCTTCGTGGGCAACAGGAAACTGACCTTCAGATCGCAAGGTCGTTTAGGCAAGGCCTTGCTTCGCTTCGCCGCCGCGCATCTTTGTGGATACGCACTTGATTTTCTGATGTTGTATGTCTTCGTTGATAAATTGCTTTTTTCACATCAACTTGTTCAAGGTGTGGCGATTGTACTTGTTGCAATTTTCCTTTTCTTTTCATTTAAATATTTTGTCTTCAAAGAAGATACGCGATTGATTTCACTCACATGAAGCGCTGCCTTACCTGCAATCATGAATACCCGTCTACACTCAAAGAGTGTCCCAAGTGTGGCTATACCCCAATTTTCGTCAATGACATACCTGCGTATGCTCCGCATTTTGCCTATGACGGCGGCGGCGGCTTCAAAGCCAGCCACTTTGCAGAACTGGCATCTCTGGAAAAAGAAAATTTCTGGTTCCGTTCTAGAAACGAACTTATTTTGTGGGCTTTGGAAGTTTTTTCCCCAGCCTCAAAGGCTCTTCTTGAGATCGGCTGCGGAACGGGATACGTCTTGTCTGGGATACATCCGCGCTTTCCCTCCACAGCTCTGTTTGGAAGCGAAATATTCATTGAAGGTTTGTCTTATGCTGCGGAGCGCGTTCCTCAAGCGACGTTCATGCAACTTGATGCGCGCGCGCTTCCCTATTCGGATGAATTCGACGTAATCGGAGCATTCGATGTTCTAGAGCATATTGAAGACGATGTGACCGTGCTTACCGAAATGCACAGAGCACTGAAATCCGATGGAGTACTTCTGCTGACTATTCCACAGCATGACTGGCTATGGAGCGCTTCAGACGAATATGCTTGCCATGCAAGAAGATATTCGGCCAGAGACATACACCAAAAGCTTGCTAATGCAGGGTTTTCTATTTTGCGCAGCACCTCTTTTGTGACCTTACTTTTGCCGTTGATGATGGCATCCAGGTTCAAGAAAAAAAACGCAATTAGCACCTTCAACCCTGCTGATGAATTAAAACTGCCACGGCCGCTCAATGCGGTTTTGTACAAAATCATGCAACTTGAAGTCAGACTGATCAAAGCCGGACTCAATTTTCCTGCCGGTGGCTCGCGCCTTATTATTGCAAGAAAAAAGGATTCAAAATGAAAGCGATCATTTTAGCGGGCGGCAACGGCTCCAGACTTTATCCTCTGACTCAAATCTCGAGCAAGCAATTGCAAGCCGTCTTTGATAAGCCGATGATTTATTATCCGCTTACCACGTTACTTGCCGCTGGAATACGAGAGTTCTGCTTAATATCCACACCTCATGATTTGCCTCGCTTCAAAGCACTACTCGGTGACGGAGCTCGTTGGGGCATTTCGATAGATTATCGGGAACAGCCCGAACCAAAGGGGATTGCCCAGGCATTCTTAATTGCTCACGACTTCATAGGTGACAGCGATGTCATTCTCATGCTGGGAGACAATATTTTTTCGGGAGGTGACGATTTCCCACGAGCCATTCGAAAATTCAAGCAAGGGGCGACAATTTTCGCCTATCACGTAAAAGATCCAAGTCGATATGGTGTAGTAGAGTTTGACCGGAGCGGGAAAGCACTTTCCATTGAAGAAAAACCTGAATTCCCGAAGAGCGGCTATGCGGTTCCGGGAATATACATCTACGATCATCAGGTAGTCGATATTGCTCTCAGCATTGCTCCATCTTCTCGTGGCGAACTCGAAATAACTGACGTAAATATCGAATATATGCGCCGCCAACAACTCTATGTTCATCGCTTGAGTCGCGGCTTCGCCTGGCTAGATGCGGGTACGAGTACGTCCTTGCAAGAAGCATCCGCTTACATCGAGGCCATAGAGCGCCGACAAGGAGTAAAAATCGGATGCCCAGAAGAAGCCGCCTTGACCCGGGGATTTTTGAATATTGAACAGTTCGAAAATATTTTGCAGCGCATGCCCAATTGTGAATATCGTGATTATTTGGCGACGGTCGCGACCGAAACGAGACGCTTAGGAGATATGAAATGACAGAAAAAAAAGTACCCTTCAACAAGCCCCATATGACCGGCAAAGAGCTGTATTACATTGCTGAGGCCAAGTTTGGCAATATGCTCGCCGGCGACGGAATCTTCACCAAACGCTGCCACAAATGGCTGGAGCAAGAGACCGGATGCAATAAGGCGCTCCTGACTCACTCTTGCACTGCCGCGCTGGAAATGGCCGCATTGCTGCTCGACATCAAGGCCGGCGATGAAATCATTATGCCATCCTTCACCTTCGTATCAACCGCTAACGCGTTTGTTTTGCGGGGGGGCATTCCGGTCTTTGTCGACATTCGTGAAGACACTCTGAATATCGATGAGTCCCTGATTGAAGCCGCTATTACACCTCGTACCAGAGCCATTGTCCCGGTGCATTACGCCGGGGTTTCTTGTGAGATGGATTCGATTCTTGCCATTGCGCACCGCCACGGATTAAAAGTCGTGGAAGATGCAGCTCAGGGGGTCATGGCCAGCTATAAAGGTAGAGCACTCGGCAGCATTGGTGACCTCGGGGCATTCAGTTTCCACGAAACCAAGAATGTCATTTCAGGCGAAGGCGGTGCTCTACTTGTAAATGATCCTGCGCTTGCGCTGAGAGCAGAAATTATCCGAGAAAAAGGTACTGACCGCAGTCGCTTCTTTCGAGGAGAAGTTGATAAGTACACCTGGCAAGAGGTCGGTTCTTCGTTTCTTCCCGGCGAATTAATTGCCGCATTCCTTTGGGCTCAGCTTGAAGAAGCATCGTCCATTACTCAAGAGCGCCTGGCCATCTGGAATAATTACCATACAGCTTTGGCTCCGTTAGAAGAAAAAGGATTGTTGCGACGTCCAATCGTACCTGCCGAATGCCAGCACAACGCCCACATGTATTACATTTTGCTGCCTCAGGAAGTTAATCGCCAAGGCGTGCTGGAACAACTGAAACGCCATGAAATTCACTCGGTGTTCCACTATGTCCCCCTGCACTCTTCTCCGGGCGGCCAACGCTATGGGCGAGTGTCGGGAGAGCTTGCTGTTACGAGCGAACAATCTGAACGCCTGATTCGCTTGCCGATGTGGATTGGCTTATCGCAAAAACAGCAAAGCACGATTGTGGAAACGCTTGCGACAGCAATAACAAACTAGCAGAGATTTTATTTATCAAAGATGCCGCGCAAACAAATAAACCCAATCATCGCCATCCTAGTCGGGATGTCACTTATGTTGTCCCTTACGGCTAACGCTGAAAGCAGCGGCGACATTACTCAGCGAGACTTTTACTTGAATGCCGTAAAGGCTCATTCGAATCTCGAACTTTTTTTTCCAACGAATTCATTGTTCTTTATCGGTGATAGCCTTATCCAAAATTTGGATGTTTCTCATATAGAACCACTGGCAGTCAATCTAGGGATTGCAGGCGATACAACCGTCGGTATTCTTAGTCGAATTCCCAAATATAAAAGTGTGAAAAAGGCGCGAGCTTTCGTATTTGAGGCCGGTATCAACGACATGGGATTGGGAATCGCAAATGACGATGCAATTGCATCGAATTATAAAAAAATATTTAAAGCGCTACCGCCAAAACCTATTTTTTTGCTTGCATTGTTCCCGGTAAATGAAGCGATAAATCATGAGTTTTCTGAATACAACCAACGAATTTTGATAATTAACAGTCAATTGGCTGCGTTATGCAAGCTTACCCCGAGATGTACATTTATAGATCTTCGGCCAATGCTGGCGGATAAATCAGGGAATTTCAACCCGCTTCTTTTACGTAAAAATGATGCTATTCACTACAATCCTCAAGGCGCCTTATTGATCACAAAAGCGCTTAAAAAAAGGCTGCCGCTGGAACCTTTGAAACCTTATTTAAATAAAAGTAAGAGCAACTAAATCCCAGTTTAGAAATAGCATATCTATGACTCAAAATCAGGCGCACATCAAAGAGGAAGTAATTTGGACATCATTGATCTTCATATTCGCGGCACTAGCAGCGACTGTTTTTTTAAAACTGAAGATTGTTCCAGATCACCATTTTTACCAAGAAACTTACGCTCCTGCGGCAATGCTTGCCTGTGGAAAAGGCTTTATCCAACCAGTCCCTGAAACTCCTCAACTCACTGATTTCCTCGCTCAGAAATCGATGAGTTTTGACTGTGCCACAATCCCCGCCGAACAGAAATTCATTGCTCCTAGCTTTTTTCAGATCGGCCATCGAAATCTTCAGAGCGCCGTCGCCCTATGGTGGAATATTTACGGCATCAATTGGAACAGTCTTACCTCCTTATATGCACTCTTGTATGGGATCACCGCCGCCCTTTGCTATTTGATACTCCGCACCGCAGCAGCGCGCCCGCTAGCGTTGGCAGTAGCCATTCTGTTCATCATTTCCCCACCTCAACTTTTTAATTTGCCTCATCTTCGAGACTATTCAAAAGCACCGTTTATGCTGGCGGCAATACTGGCGATTGCCTTACTTCTGAAGGGTGGATTATCACGAAGATCCATCTATGCACTTACGGTGGGCATTGGAGCGACCATAGGTTTTGGCATCGGATTTCGTGTCGATTTATTGATCATTGCCCCGTTGCTTCTGATCGTCATTATTTTCTTTCAACCCGGTGCCTTACGTGACAATTTGTCCAGACGATTGATCGAAGTGACTCTATTTGTCGTTCCGTTCGCGGCAACGTCTGCAGCGATTCTGATGAATCTGCCTGAGGGGGGCAACACCTCTCATTTGTTGGTTCTTGGCCTGATGAGGGAATTTGATACGAAATTGCAATTGAATCCCGCGTTCTATTCCTTCGGATACCATTATTTGGACATGTATGCAAATACGTTGATCAGCGCCCATGAGAATCAACCATTGGCAAAAGCGCTGATCTATCCGACAGTGGAATACGATCGCGCTGGCTTCTCATATCTGATGGACGTCTATAAAAACTTTCCAGCAGATATGTTCACTCGCTTCATGGCGGCAACATGGAACATGTTAAAGCTTCCTGTCGTTGCCCCCGTCACCTTTGAAGACGTATATCGTTTCTATGACGATATAACACCAGCGTGGCTTTATAGCGCTACCCATTTGAAAATTTGGAACTTTTTTGTCGCCGGTTACGTAGTTGGCGGTGCCTATATTTTGTACAGACATAGTGCTCGCCTCGCAATTGGGACGACCTTCACTATTTTTTATTTGTGCGGATATCCTTTTTTACAATTTGGAGTAAGACACTACTTCTTCCTAGAAATCATAGGCTTATGGTTTCTGGCGCTTTGCATTCAGCACATCTTCAATTTCTTCACGTCCCTCAAAAAAGCGGATAAAAGAAACACCGAATTGCAAAAACATTTGCAGTCCTTTGCTTTGAATTTTTTTGCGCCAATATTCACCGTACTGGTAGTTGTCGGACTCGGTCTGCGAATCTATCAATCCGCACATTTGAAATATTTTTTTGAAAAAATCATCGCATCTCCTGCTGAGGAGATTGAAATGAAATATTTAAAAGCCGAGGGTAAGCAACTGCTGCTGGCGCCACCGACCGAAAGCCGAGAGGCGACTGTACACACTCGTTATTTCGAAGCAAATTTTGACTTAGCCAAATGCAACAAGACCGCTGTCAACCTGAGAACCATCTACAAAACGGCAAATCCTGCGTATGACTTTTCGGAAAATATCTCGATCTCAAATGGCAAATACGTACGCTACATTTTCCCTGCATTTGACCGTGGGGAAATATCAAATTTCAAAGGATTGGAATTGCTGCCGGAAGATGCCAAATGTCTTGTTCAATTCTCAGAATTGAAGAACTGGCCGAACCGTATTCCCATGATGCTAGAACTGCCGGACAACTGGGAAACACTACATAGGTATAGAACATTTGGGACTTACGGTCTTTAACATCCGCCTCGTCGAAGACGTGAAAAGCCGATCTGAACCACAGCCCTCTGTTCCGGCTGTCGACATGATTAAGAAAAAGAAAATCTATCCCATCATTGACTTCACCAATGTCACGGTCCGGACAGTAGCACCTTGATGTTTTTTTGCAAAATCAAGCGCCCTCTGAGAGATGGCGGTTCTTCGATTGTCGACATGAAATAGCGACTGCGACTCTCTCAAAGCCTCCGGTGCGTCTGAAATTCTCAAGGCAGCACCACTGCTGATAGCTTGCTCACTGACAACCTGAAAATTGAAGGTGTGCGGGCCAATCAAAACAGGTTTTCCAAGCGAACAAGCTTCGATCAGATTTTGGCCGCCGAGCGGCAACAAACTTCCGCCAATAAAAGCGACATCGCATGCGGCATAATATGCGAACATTTCACCCATTGAATCGCCCAACACAATGTCTGTTCCCTCGGCATGGGGAGTGTTCGTCCATGTCGAGCGACGCTCCAGTGAGAATCCGCGCGCAGTAATCATTCCGGCGACTTCGTCGAAACGCTGCGGGTGACGCGGTACGATGATGGTCAGAAAATCCCGGCTGGTCAGGTTGCGTAAAGCATCGAGAATCAGCACTTCTTCACCTTCGCGCGTGCTGGCGCATAGCAAAACCGGACGTCCGCCAATACCTCTGCGCCATTGCTCTCCCAGAGCGAGCATTTCGACCGGCGCCTCAACATCGAACTTGATACTGCCCGTCACGTGCACGTTACGGGCGCCGAACAAACGCAGGCGCGTCGCGTCGGCGTCCGACTGCGCCGCGACACAATCGATGCCCGCCGCAGCTTCACGCATGATCGCGCCGAATTTTTGTCCGCGACGCAGTGAGCGTTCCGATAAACGAGCGTTGGCCAGCATCACAGGCACGCGATAGAAACCGCATTGCTTGATCAGGTTTGGCCAGACTTCGGTTTCCATCAAGATGCAGATGCGCGGCTTGAAATGGCGCAGGAAGCGCGCGCACATCCAGCCGGTGTCATACGGCAGGTAACTCTGGATCACGCGTTCGCCCTGGGCCGCAAACAATTGCTGACCGGTAGCGCGGCCGGTGGCGGTCATGTGCGTGAGCAGGATGGTGTGTTGCGGATAGTTGTGCAGCAAGGCGTCGATCAGGGGTTGCGCCGCGCGCGTCTCGCCGACGGAGACGGCATGTACCCAGATCAGCGGCGGCAACGCGCGCTGGCGGAACTGCTCGTAGAAGCCCAGGCGTTCACCGATGTGCTGCCTGTAGCCCGGTTCCTTGCGGCCGCGTCGCCACAAGCGCAACAAGACGAACGGCAGGCCGACCCACCACAGCGCGGAATAAAGCAGCCGCATCAGACCAGCTGACGTCCGGTGAGTTTGCTGAGGATGGCGAGCGGACTGGCGGCGGGGTCGTATTGTTTCTCGGCGGGCAGGTGCAAGGTCTGCTCCAGCATGTACTGCCCCGACATGACAGCATGCGACGCCTGGTCCGAGAAGCACACCCACGCCGAGCCGGCCGCGAACGGCATGGTGACCTGGCCGGCGCTTTCCTGATAGGCCATGTCGCCCTTCATGCCGTCATGCAATTGCAGCATCAGGTGATCGTATTCGCTGCGCAGGGACTTGGTCACGTGCAGCGCCTTGAGCAACTTGGCCTGCCACTCTACATACGGCCTGGCGCGCGGCACGAACTTGCGCGCCACGGTTTCAAACGGCTCGCCGACGCGCCAGACGCGCGGCACGCCATCGGGATTGATATTGCTGAACACGCGCAAGATGCGCTCGCCGTAATTCGGCCGCGAGGGAAACGCATCGACATGCAGGCGGCGGTCGTCGGCACGCCAGGATTGCGCGCGCGTCTCGACCTGGGTCGGACGATAGCTGGTCGGCGCCAGGCGCAGCGCGCCCTGGTATTTCGGCAGCAGCGAATACACCAGCGATTGCGCCTGCTCGCGGAAGCGTCCGATCATCAGCGCCAGAGCGAGTTGCGTGGCGGTGTCGCCGACCGCACCTTTGAGATGACCGGCGGCGTCAAGGCTGATGTTACGCACCTTGGGGTCCCGGATTTCGGGCTTCAACAAGACTCTCTCTTCCGGCAACAACTCGAACGGCAGTTGCGGGAAATACAGGACCTTGCCGCCTTCCAGGCCGGCGATCCATGCGGGATTCGGCTCCGCCACCTGCCAGTCGGTGACGCCGATTTCAATGATTTGCGATTCCATGTCGATATTATGCCTCGTTGTCCGGTATGCCACTGCCGCGCTATGCGGCGGCGTGCGCCGACAATACCCCATCGATGGCGAGCAGTACTTGCGCTACATCAGGAGCCTGGCCGGTATCGCCCAGATTGGCGACGAAAGGCGACCAGTTGCCTTCGGTTTTCCAGCGCGGGGAGTCGCAGTACAGCTCGACGGTAGGCCGACAGTAAGCGGCGGCAATGTGGGTAAGGCCGGTGTCGAGCCCGACCACCAGCGCGGCCCGTCGAACCAGCGTCACCGCCTCCATCAGCGACAGCGCAGGAAGGACTGTCGCCTGCGGCATCGATGCGGCAAGGCGCTCTGCGGCCTGTTTTTCCTTCGGATTGCCCCACGGCAGCAAGACCGGCAGATTGCGCGCATGCAACGCCTGCGCCACGGCGACCCAATTCTCGGGCGCCCACTGTTTGGCTGCCCGTGCAGTACCGTGAAAGAACACTGCATAGGGATGCGGCGGTGCCCAGGCCGGCGATGCGTCAGGCGTCGGCGCACCCAGGGCAAAATCCGCGGCCCCATCAGGAACATAGCCAAGAGCAACCGCAGCCACGGTGCGCGCGCGCAGCACTGCATGCGTATGCAAGCCGACCGGCACACTCTGCGTATGGAAAATCCTGGATAGCGGCTCGTAGCCCGAACCCTCGGTGGCGTTGGCCAACCCGACGCGCTTGCCGCCCGACGCCAGACGCGCCAGACGCATCACGACGCTGGTTTTGAGCAGGCCCTGCGTATCGAAGACGATATCGTAAGCCTCGTTGCGCAGCTGGCGATAGAATCCGGCGATTTCAGCGCGGGTAGCGGCCGAGCCGAGGCTCTTGCGCCAACGCCGCAGGGCAATCGGGATGATTTTTCGAACATGCGGATTGAGTCGCACCAGGCTGGTATAACCCTCTTCCACCACCCAGTCGATGTTGGCATCCGGATAATGGCGGAGGATGTCGGCGACCATGGGCATGTTGTGCACCACGTCGCCTAAGGACGAAACGCGGACGATCAGGATGTTCAAGGCTAACCCACTATTATTTGTCTGTGGGCCAGCATCTTACCCCTTTCAAAAGGGCAAGGCTACATCCGGCCGGGCCGCCAGGATCACGCGCCGGAACTCATCCTGGATGCGCGCCAGCGCTTGTTCCGTCTCGGCCTCGAAGCGCAACACCACCACCGGCGTGGTGTTGGAGGAACGCATCAGGCCGAAGCCGTCGGCATATTCGATGCGCAAGCCATCGATCGTGATGACCTGTTCGGCGCCGGGGAATTTTGCATCGTTTTGCAATGTGCCGATCAGGGCGAAGTTCTCGCCCTCCTGCAGCTTCAACTGCAATTCGGGCGTGCTGATCGATTGCGGCAATGCGTTCAGCACGGCCGACGGATCGGCTTCGCGGCTGAGCAGCTCCAGCAGGCGCGCGCCGGCATACAGGCCGTCGTCGAAACCGTACCAGCGGTCCTTGAAGAACACGTGCCCGCTCATCTCGCCGCCCAGCGGCGCGCCGGTCTCGCGCAGCTTGGCCTTGACCAGCGAATGGCCGGTCTTCCACATCAGCGGCTGACCGCCGCGCGCGCTGATCCACGGCGCCAGATGGCGCGTGCATTTGACGTCATAGAGGATTTCGCGGCCTGGATGGCGCGTCAGCACGTCGGCGGCGAACAGCATCAATTGCCGGTCCGGATAAATGATCTGGCCGTCTTTGGTCACCACGCCGAGGCGGTCGCCGTCGCCGTCGAAGGCCAGGCCGATTTCGTTGTCCGTCTCCTGCAGGCAGCGGATCAGGTCCTGCAGGTTTTCCGGATGGGCCGGATCGGGATGATGGTTGGGGAAGGTGCCGTCGACTTCACAGAACAGTTCGGTGACTTCGCAGCCGAGCGCGCGATACAGTTCGCCAGCGAACGCGCCGGCCACGCCGTTGCCGCAATCGACGGCAATCTTCATCGGCCGCGCCAGTTTGGCGTCGCCGACGATGCGGTCGATGTATTGCTTGCGAATGTCATGGGTGCGGTAACTGCCGGCGCCGCTGGCGAATGCGTTCCTGACGATGGCCTGGTACAGCGCCTGGATGGTATCGCCATGGATGGCCTCGCCCGCCAGCACCATCTTGAAACCGTTGTAGTCGGGCGGATTGTGACTGCCGGTGACCATCACGCCGGATTGCGTGCCCAGCACGTGCGTGCCGAAATACACCATGGGCGTGGCGACCACGCCGAGGTCGATGACGTCGATGCCGACTGATTGCAGTCCGGCGGCCAGCGCCGTGGACAGCTCAGGGCCGGAAAGGCGGCCGTCGCGGCCGATCACGACCGAGGTCTGGCCCTTGGCCTGGGCGGCGCTGCCGAACGCCTGGCCGATCTGGCGGGCGACATCGGCACTGAGGGTCTGGCCGACGATGCCGCGAATGTCGTAGGCTTTGAAGATCTGTTGATGTGAGACAGAGGGCATATAATTTTTCTCTACGATGCGATTTCAATAGCCACTGACCACAGATATCTATTCACTGCAATTCTCTGCAATGGATTCATTTGCCATGAATAACCAGTCGACATTGTCGCCGGTTGCTTGATATCCGCTTACCAGCTTGCGAATTATTCGACGCATTTCTTCAACGTCATTTTTATCCGCGGCCAATCCGATCTTCCTTAAATCCACTTTTAAGGAATCCCATTTAATAAAATCCTCATGCGCCTTCATAATACGAGGATGAAACGTGGCCTTGGGGTCTTCGCCGATCAACAACTCTTCATAGAGTTTTTCGCCTGGACGCATACCTGTTACTTTTATTTCGATATCCCCGCCTGGGTTGTCCGTATTTTTGATAGTCAACCCCGACAAGTCCACTATCCGATGCGCCAAATCAGCGATCTTCACCGGCTCTCCCATATCAAGTACGAAAACATCTCCCCCCTCGGCCATGGCCCCAGCCTGGACAACCAGCTGAGCCGCCTCAGGTATAGTCATGAAATAGCGGGTCACTTCAAGATCTGTCAACGTAATCGGACCGCCTTCTCGTATCTGCTGCCGAAATAGCGGAACCACGGAACCGGATGAGCCTAAAACATTTCCAAATCGAACCATCGAAAAACGAGTTCGATTTGCGTTTTCAGCACCTTCGACGGCAACATCCTCCAGTTTTGGCAAGGTCTCTTCACAGGTAAACGCCTGTAAGATCATCTCCGCCAATCTTTTGGTTGCGCCCATGATATTAGTCGGGCGGACCGCTTTATCTGTGCTGACTAAAACAAAATCCCTCACACTGAATTCAATGGCTACACTAGCAGCGTTGAAAGTACCGAAGACGTTATTTCGAATTCCCTCCGCAGGATTATGTTCAACGAGAGGAACATGTTTGTAAGCTGCAGCGTGATAAATGGTTCGAGGGCGATAGGTTTTGAAGATGTCTCTCAGGCGCTGGATATCGCGAACGCTGGCCAACAATGGCGTCAGCTCGGTGTCGCTGTCGCTCTCTGCAAGCCTCTTTTTTAACTCTTCATGTATCGAGTACAATCCGAATTCATTGTGATCCAATAGCAGTAATTTTAGCGGTTTGGCCGCAAGAATTTGCCGACAAAGCTCTCCCCCGATACTTCCGCCAGCCCCCGTCACTAGCACCACTTCGCCCGAGATATTGCGACTAATCAAAGCCAAATTTGGAGGGACGGGCTCCCGGCCCAAAAGATCATTGATGTCCAGCTCATGAATGTCTGAAACAGCAATTTTCCCTTCAGCAAGGTCATTGAGATTGGGCAGGGAGCGGACATGAACATGAAATTTCCGCAAGCGAGTCAGAATTTCATTTCTCTGAGTACGTGCAATGCCCGGAAGTGCTAGCAACACATCGCTGACATCATATAAATCAATCAAGGACTCGACATCGTCAGGCGAGTATATGCGCTGACCATTAATAGTCTTGCCTCGCAAATGTGGATCATCATCCAAAAAACCGACCAAATGGGATTTCTGATCTCTCAACAACGCATCAGCAATTTGCGCTCCGGCCGCACCTGCTCCATAGATGAGGATGCGCACCTCTCGACGGTGCAGGCGATCAGACGAGACGCGAAGCAACCAAAATCTTGCGAATGCCCGGCTGCTTGCCACCAAAATCAGAAATAGAATCGGTTGCAGCAAGCCGACCGAACGCGGTATGCCTGGTAGCGCGAGCCAAACGAGAGCCGCAAAAAAAAGGCCGCCATAAATGGCCACGGCTTTCCCGACAGCAACCATCGCGGACATTCCGTTGTACCTGAAAACTGCTCTGTATAGCCCTGCTTTGGTAAAAACAGGCAAGGCAAGAAGTGGGGCCAACTGATATACATGCCATTGATACCCCTCCGGCCAATGCAGCACATCCAACCGCAGGGAAAACGCCCCCCACGTAGCGATCAACGACATAAAAATGTCCGTGATGCCAACAATGCTCTGTTTATGAATTCTAGGAAGATGCAGCAGACGGTTTTTCATGAAAACAAATTCGAATAAAGTGACAAATCAATGTGAAACACCATCACGCGTCAGTACTTTCAAGAACGTGAGCCAAATAATACGCACATCGAAACCAAAAGACTTTTTTTGCAAATATTCAACATCAAGCTGCACTTTGTCCGGGATAGGCAACTCATCCCGACCGTTTATCTGGGCCCAGCCGGTTAAACCCGGCAAGACTTTTTCTACGCCGTACTTTGTTCTCAGCGCGATCAAATCGTCTTGATTAAACAGCGCCGGACGTGGCCCTACAAAGCTCATATCCCCAATAAAAATGCTCCAAAGCTGAGGAAGCTCGTCAAGACTGGTCTTTCTAAGAAAACTTCCTATCGGGGTCAAATAGGTCGCAGGATTGGAGAGCAAGTGAGTGGCGACAGCTGGCGTGCCAATTAACATTGTTCTGAATTTGGGCATTTTAAAAATGGCGTTATTTATCCCCACCCGATCAGACCAATATAACACTGGCCCTTTGGAAGTAAGCCGAACCATCAATGCCACAATAGCAAAAGGCACGATTAAGATCAGACCAGCGAACAAGACCAGGACAATGTCAAAAATACGCTTCATATTCTTCTTTGTTTTTTAACGATAAATAGCGGACAACGCTCACCTAAGCCAGATATTCAACTTCGTTGAACCGTTGCTCAAGACGGAGCATCAATTGCGTTCGGTCAAATTCCGAACTTCCAAGCGCCTTCGCTTTTGCGCCTAATTTTTCTTGTTCGGATCGGTTCAGGGATGTCATTTTCAAGATCATCGCGGCCAGTCCCGGCGCATCGCCAGCGGCACAAACATATCCGGCATCATTGTTACGCAACACTTCGGCTCCCTCACCGTCCAGCATTGCCAAGATAGGAATCCCTGCAGCCAGATAGGACTGCAATTTCCCTGGAATTGTCATCGAGAAAATTGGCTCGGCTTTGAGAGAAACCAATAAGGCGTCTGCATGCTTGAAAAAAGCCGGCATCCGCTCCAGAGGATAGCGGCCCAATAGCTTCACGCTTCCCGTCAGATCTCGACGAACAATCTCCTGTGATACCCATGAGGCGAGACGTCCATCCCCAACAATCAAAAAGCGAATGTGCTTTTGTTCTTTCAACAATTCTGCCGCTTTCAGGATCGCAGGAAAATCTTGCGCATCACCGATATTTCCCGCAAACATGATGTTGAAATCCATCGGCTCTTTGGCTGCAATTTCCGCTGCAGGCAAAACGTCTTGCTCATCAAATATTGCTTCCGCCCAGCTAGGAAAATACTCTACATGCGCATTTTTCTTGGCGAGCTTCTTTATTTGAGGAACAAAGCTTTTAGATTGGGCAAGAATCAGATCAGTTCGAAAATAAATGAAGCCAACTAGTTTCCCGACCAGACCAAGCATCTTCTTTGAACGCAGCGTTCCTGTGGCCTCCAGCGTATCTGGCCATAAATCCAGCACCCACATCACATGGGGAATCCGTTTCAAAAACCGTAAAAGCACGGCGGGCAACGCCAAACTGACAGGTGAAAGTTGCGGTGTAAAAATTACGTCAAATTGCCGACGACGTAATTTCCATGCGCCCCAAATAGATGCGCTTACGGCAAAACACAGATAGTTCAATAGCAACCGAAAAGCGCCGTTTCCACGCGGCACCAATGGAGTTCGAATAATCTCAGCACCATCCAAATTGGAAAAATTATCCGGAGCTTGTAAAAACTCCTTGAAAATTTTTCCATCCGGGTAGTTTGGGTAGCCGGTCAATACTGTTACGGAATGCCCCCGCTTTACCATTTCCTTGACCAAGTCGTTCACGCGGAAATTCTCGGGCCAAAAATATTGAGTAACGATCAATAATCTCAACTGTTGCCTCAAATAGTCTTATGCCAAACTACACGATTCACATAATCGGTATAGCTATGAATGATCCGCACTACCTTCTCTGAGACATTTGGCATGCTGTAGTCAGCAACTTGGCGTAACAGACGTAACTGGTTTTTACCTTGCTTTGCGAGAATCTCAAGCCCTTGCAAAACACGTTCCGGCTCCACACCGACCATCATCACCGATGCCTCTTCCATGCCTTCCGGTCGCTCATGAGCTTCCCGGATATTCAGCGCCGGGAAATTGAGGATGGAGGACTCCTCAGTGATAGTCCCGCTATCAGAAAGAACTGCCTTGGCCTCTACCTGCAATTTGATGTAATCAGTAAAACCCATCGGCTTCAGCAAGCGCACATTTGGATGAAATTTCATGGATGCGGCGTCAATCCGCTTTTGTGTCCGCGGATGTGTGGAAACAATGATTGGCAGGTCATAAGTCTCTGCAACCGAATTCAACACACATTCCAATTTACGCAAATTGATATCGGAATCAATATTTTCTTCGCGATGGGCACTGACAACAAAATAGCCATCGGAAGCTAATTCCATACGCGCAAGAACATCGGACTTTTCGATCTTAGGCAGATAATGCGTGATTACCTCATACATGGGACTACCCGTTTTAATCACACGATCGGGAGATAACCCCTCTCTCAGCAAATATTCACGAGCAATATCGCTGTATGTCAAATTGATATCTGCGGTGTGATCAACAATCCGCCTGTTGGTCTCTTCCGGAACTCTTTGGTCGAAGCAGCGATTACCGGCTTCCATGTGGAAAATTGGAATTTTTCTACGTTTCGCAGGAATCGCGGCGAGGCAACTATTAGTGTCTCCCAATATCAGCACGGCTTCGGGCTCGACTTCTGCCAATATCTTGTCCACCGAAAGAATAATGTTTCCGATAGTCTGCGCAGCATTACTACCAGCAGCATCCAAAAAATAGTCTGGCTTACGGACTTCAAGATCTTGAAAAAAAATCTCGTTCAATTCGTAGTCGTAGTTTTGACCAGTGTGCACCAGGACGTGATCACAATATCGGTCGAGAGCAGCCAGCACTCTTGAGAGTCGAATGATTTCCGGACGTGTGCCAACGATGGTGACAACTTTAAGTTTTTTCAATTAAACCTCACTTGCAATAGTGTCTGGCGCCGAACGCTGAAATATCTCATTGGCCCACAGCATGACTATCATTTCTTCCATGCCGATATTTGTAATGTCATGCGCCCATCCTGGAATGGTTTCAACAATTTGAGGATCCTCACCGGAAACCTCGATATAAATTTTCTCATCCGTTATGATGTGCCGAAAACCGAACTTCGCGCGACCGTTAATAACGAGAAATTTTTCTGTCTTCGAGTGATGATAGTGTCCGCCACGTGTGATGCCGGGATGGGCCGTGAAAAAAGAGAACTGCCCGGAATCTGGCGTCTTCAGCATTTCAACAAAGACACCTCGTTGATCACCGTATTTAGGAACGGAGTAGACAAACTGATCCACAGGAAGATAACTTACATAGGTTGAATACAAAGCACGTGTCAAACCAGTTCCGACACGTTCAGTAACGAGCGTACTACGTACTTCTTTAAAGGCTGCCAACTGATCACGCAATTTCCCGACGGTTGTGTGATAAACAGGAGCAACCTCTTTGCTCAACACCCCCTCTTCTTCAGCATCTGATGTCAGAAAATTGATGAAGCTTTCCACGACATCGTCAACATAGACCAGATTAAGCGGTGCATCAGGGCTATGAATTTCAACTGACATGCCACGAGCAAGGTTATGACAAAACGTGGCGACAACCGAGTTATAGTTGGGCTTGCACCATTTACCAAAGACACCGGGCAATCGATAAATGGCGACAGTCCCCTTCGTATCTTCTACCAGCTGCCGGAATGCATCTTCCGCGTTACGTTTACTATGGCCATATGGATTGTCCAGACCGGCTTGCTGAGAAGAGGCGAAAACGATTTTTAGTTTTTTGTGATTCTCCAGTATGGCTTGGCAGAGCGACTTCGTTACGTCAAGATTTCCAGAGAACTCCGCGACATCTTTGGGGCGATTGATACCAGCAAGATGAACAACGGCATCTGCTTGAGATATTTTTTCAAGCAAATCAGATTCATTATCGCGTCGAGTGAATGTCGACACTTCGAATTTCGATGACTCTCGTAAACGAACTTGCAGATTTTTTCCAATAAACCCATCTGCGCCAGTAATCAAAATTCGCATGATTACTCCTCCGGACTTACGTACTGGCCACTTTGAATCGCTTTCATGAATGCCAATTTGGAGAGTAGTGATTTCATCCCCTCCACGTCGAGCCTGGTAGTGTTATGGGAGTTATAGTCTTCCGCTGCAGAAATACGCAACTCGCCCTGTTCTACAAATTTACCGTAGTTGAGATCACGCAAATCAGGAGGAACACGATAATAAGCCCCCAGATCTTCCGCCGCGACCAACTCTTCTCTGCTAAGCAATGTCTCGTACAATTTTTCACCATGCCGAGTACCGATGACATTGACCTTTGCATCGGTCGCGCCAAGCATTTCGCCCAGCGCCCGAGTCAAGGTTCCAATCGTGGCCGCTGGTGCTTTTTGGACGAAAATATCTCCGGACCGTCCTTCTTTGAATGCATACAGCACCAGATCGACAGCATCATCCAGAGTCATCATGAATCTGGTCATCTCTGGATCAGTGACGGAGAATGGCAAACCATTTCTGAATTGATCAACAAAGAGTGGGATCACGGAACCTCGAGATGCCATTACGTTGCCGTATCGCGTTCCGCAAATGACGGTGCGCGCGCTGCCGCGTGACTTTGCAACCATGACTTTCTCCATCATGGCTTTGGATATGCCCATGGCATTGACAGGATAAACTGCCTTGTCAGTGCTCAAACACACCACCTTTTCTACTGCACAATTTACGGCGGCTTCAAGTAGATTTTCAGTACCCAATATGTTGGTCTTAACAGCTTCAAGTGGATGAAATTCACAAGAGGGGACTTGCTTCAGCGCTGCCGCATGAAAAATATAATCAACGTCCCGGACCGCGCTTAAGATGCTGGAGTAGTCTCGAACATCACCGATATAGAATTTCAGTTTCGGACTGTTATATGCCTTGCGCATATCGTCCTGTTTTTTTTCATCCCGGCTAAAAATACGAATTTCCCGGATATCGGTATCCAAAAACCGACGTAGAACAGCGTTCCCAAATGAACCGGTTCCACCGGTCACAAGCAAGGATTTATTTTCAAACATCTATTACTCCACTATTGTTATATCAGCATGCTTTTATCAAGCACCGCAGACGTATAATTACATTCGTCGCTGCTCTAAAATTAGATCATGTGTAAGGATTTGCTCATCGGAAAATCGCTTTTTCACTACTTGGGCCGGAACGCCGGCCACGATGCTGTAAGGCGGCACATCATCCTTAACCACCGCCCCTGCTGCAACTATCGATCCCCGGCCGATCATTACTCCCGACAATATGATGGCGCCATAGCCGATCCAGACATCGTCTTCAATCACTACCGGCTGCGCATCTCCCCGAGGCCCCTCGAACATTGTCACCCCGACGAGGTCTGTCCTATGTGCATCCCTGGAAATTATTCCCGCATGTGCGGCCAGCATGACATCATTTCCCATAACGACATCGCAATTCAAAACGCAATAATGACCTATACCGACGTTGTTCCCGAATACACATTTTTTATTGGGTGAAAAGATGATGGCACTCGATTGCATATGCACATTCTTTCCGTATTTCACCCAGGGATAAAGGATTTCAAAAAGATAAAAATTGCGTGCGGCATTTAGAGCCGACTTAATCAACTGCTTCATTGTTCACCCGCATCAATTCAGAATTTGTCGGTAATACGAGATCAAATGCTGCTGCTGGCTTTCATAACTATGGTGCTCGCAGAATCCCTTTTGTCCTTGTCGTCCCATTTCCAGAGCTAGCGGTTTATCTTTCGTCAATTTCTCAATTGCGATGGCAAACTCTACGGGATGCTCTGGAGCGGCCAATATGCCCCCGCCACTCTCTTCAATTACACCAACTTGATGAGGCAGGTCACTGATAACCATAGGGATACCGGCCGCCATGTACTCAAATACTTTGGTGTGAATACCATTAATCTGCTGGGCCACCCGAAGATTGGGAGAAATGCCAATAGAGGCCTCGTTCAACACTTTCATGAGTTCATGAGGTTTGACATTGGGTATGAGTTCAACGTGCCCCCCCAATCCTCGTCGACTCACTTCCGACAAAAAATGTTCTTTGAATTTTGGATTTGAGAACCGGTCAGTTGAACGAAAGCGAACGGATGGAACTCGTTTAATCGTTTCTTCTACGATGTCCAGAAGCAGCAAGCTACCGTTGTTCAAATGCTGAGACCCGATGAAAACGACGATGTCATCTCTCTGCAAATAGTTATCGGTGACTCCATCCAATAGTGCAAGCGAAGCATAGTTATACAAATAGATCTTTCTGAAATGCTTGGCGCTAAATGCATGCTCCTGCGAAGGTGCAACCAGAACTATATTCCTGATGACAGAAGACAAAATGAATTGCCCCCACTTCACGGAAAAAGCGAGAGGTTTTCTCAAATATCGCGGAATCCAATCTCGCACGAGCATTTCTTCCGCGTAGTTCTCATGGACATCATAAACCACGGTTTTCCCGAGCGAGAAAAGTGCCATCATCGGCAATAAATCAATATCGTGAAAATGTACAATGTCCACATTTCTAATAATTTTCAGAAGACGAGGAATCACTCGCAGCGGGATCAGAAACAGACGAAGCCCGCGCGACGTGACTTTTTTGAACGGATGAAAGGTGATTCCATTTTGGACGCTTAAGTCGGGGACATCCCAAGGACAAATCAAATCAACCTGAACGCCGCTACTCGCTAACAAGAGCGCGTGTTTCCATATCCGTGCATCGAAGTCCGGATGGATAGAAGTAACAATGGCTACACGAGCCGGGGCATGCTTGCCATCCGACTTCGTCACTGAATCAGTCATGAGATCCTAGCTGAGCCAATCGACTCTGAAATATAAAATAGAGAAGAGTCGTAAGTGCCCAACCTCCCGTGAGAAGAACCGTCGTTAATGGCAACTCAATAAGCATCGCGATCGGGATGAAATTGAAAATCAACGCCGCGCGCCATTTTTCGTTGTATATTTTTCCAATCAATGCAAGGAAAAAGCCCATTAACACCCCGCCGAACAACAGGCCTGGCTTACCGAAATTCGCGTAGTCTTCCATGAAACTTCCTGCGGTCATTGTCCCGTGAATTCCCTCTTTCACTAGCGCCGGATTTTCTATGTCATGCACAAGCTGGGGGAAAAATAAAAATTCGCAGCCTTTCAGGGCGGCGGCCCAGCGATAACCGCATCCATTTGCAAACGGCAATTTTTCAGGAATATCGTTGAACCAAGCGGAGACCACTTGACCTGGAATGACATAAATACGCAGGTAAATTGTTTCGACGAACTGGAACGCAGGAAACAAGGCGGCCTCAACCTTGCTCTCGGCTATTGAGTTATTTCCTCCATGTCCCTTGGCCCTAATCGTTCTTTCGACGATCAAGGGTTTTCCTGCTGCCGTTGCCATTCCTTCCGGAGTCCAGAACGTGGGGCGTATTTGAGGATTTTGAACGAATACCAATGATGCCAATAAACAAACTGGAAGAACGAGCACCTTCAAAAACGAAAAAAAATGTCGCTTCAATATTAAATATGCACACAAAGGCGCGATAGGAATAACTACAAAAACCTTATTCATGAGGGCCGTACCGTAAAGCGTCGCGACAATCAGAGTTAGTCCAAATAAGATAGGGCGCTTACTAATATAGAAATACAAGATCAAAAACGGCAGAACGCTTTTCAGCAGCAAATTAGGCATGTACCGATGGATTACCGGAGCCTCAAAAAATATTGACTGCCGGATGCGCATAATGTCGTAGTAGTCATTGTTCAGCGCCCCTTGGATCACGGGTATACCTCGCAACGAAATAAAATGAACGATCACCATGACTATGGAAAAAACAAGAAGTCCGATCGAGACACTATTTAAAAATTTATCGTCATTTAATACCTGTGACACCCTATGCTTGAGCGCATTTCCCAATGTCCAGGAAAAAGAAAAATACATCGCTATGAGCGCCACAGCATACAGCAGCAAATTTCCGAGATACTGAGACCCTGTCTCTGTCGCGACACTCGCAAAAAGCATGCAAAACAGCCCCAAATAGAGGAAGAAAGCAGTCGACTGTTTGAGTGAAAGGCGTTTAAGTTTATTGTTAGTCATGTCAATTAGACCCTGGCTGTTTTTATGCCACGGATTTTTTTCACCAATCCCCAGATGCGATCTTTAATCTGATACAGCCACTGCTCATTTGGATAGTCGGTATACGGATGCGGCGCCTCGGCCATGACCGAATCAAACTCTGACACATTCATGCCAATTTTCTTGGCGACAAATTCTTTATCCTCGGCAAGCTTGGCGGCGGCGTAGGTAGGCTCAAGGAGCTCGCTCAGGGCTTGCTCGCGAGTCATCTGACCTGACACGATTAAGCTGGATAAGTGTGCACGACGTTTGTCATATCCGAATTTCACCGGAAGATAATAAGCTTGGAAGAACCGGGTGAAAATTGATTCGTAGTGTTTCCCACCATAATCCCGCCACCCCAATTGCTCAGTAATTTCTTGCTTGACGGCTTTTTTGTTGTAAGGCATCAAATTGAGTATTCGAACGGTTCTTATCCGCTTTATTACGGGATAGTAGAAATAACGCGAAAAGAAACCGAGCATTGGATATTGCGACAGCCGGTGTTTTCCGAAGAGTCGATGAATGCCTTTGAGATGCGTCAGATCTGCTGGGCTATAGCCCCATGCTGCCGGCAAAATGAATTCCGTGGCAAAGTTAGTCCCTGTAACAATATGACGAATACCGTGCTCAGCCGCCGTACGATAAAGAACGGCCAAAAATGCGTGATCTGTCGGCGTGTCGCAGTTTGCAACTCCCGCCAAAAAGAAAGAACGTTGCAAATCGCTCATCTCCTCCCAATCGACGACAGAGGTAAAAAGATCGATATTCAGGCGTTTAACAATGTTTTCAATATTATTGACGGCCAGTTCAGAATTCCAGCCACTATCGAAATGAACAGCCAACGGCCTCAACCCAAATTCAATTACCTTTTGCGCAACATAAGTACTGTCCACACCGCCACTTAAGCCAATGACACAATCGTAGTCTTTTCCACGTCCCGCTTCTTTCATGACTTGCACAACTTTTGCCAGATCCTCTGAGGAATCGCCAGAATCTGCGCGGTCAACAATCGGCTTTGCCAATTGCTCGTATCTGTGACAGTGGTTACAGACGCCCTTGTCATCAAAAGTGATATCAGGATCGCTCGTGTCCATTACACAATGAACACAAATTTGATACGGTTTAGTCATACAAATGCCAAGGTTAGTGATAGTGAAAAATTACCGGATTCAGATCAATTGATCAATTTCTGCAGGAGTTGGGTAGCTAATTAAGACGGCCTTGTGTTTTCCTTGAAATACAAAATAGCTACCTGCAGCTACCGCAGAAGCGCCGCATTTTAAAGCCTCCTTGAAATTTGCCAATGCGCCGGCTCCGCCGCAGGCTATGACAGGAATATCAACCGCTGCAGAAACAGCCTCAATCAGCGCAAAGTCATATCCTTTCATTGCCCCATCCTGATCAATAGAGTTTAAAAGAATTTCACCGACGCCCAGTCGCTTCAACTCCTGGGCATAAGACACAGGATCAAGCTTTGTCCCCACGCTTCCAGAGAGGATGAAGGCTTCGTAGCCCCTGAACATTCTTTTTTTAACATCAACAGAAACCACGACACTAGAGCTGCCGGCGAATGATGCAATTTTTTGCAAGGTTTCAGGTTCTTGGAAGGCCAAGCTGTTGATAACGATTTTTTCGACGCCAACGTTCAGAAGTGAGCGAACCTGATCAACTGTTCGAACTCCACCGCCATAGCTGAGTGGCATAAAACACTCACTCGCGATCTCCTTAATAATCTCGAGATTGGGAGGACGTTTCTCGCGAGATGCAGCGATGTCCAACAGACAAATTTCATCAACTTCTTTTTCATTAAAAATTCGAACCGTGTTAATTGGATCACCAACATATTTTGGCTGGTCGAATTGCGTTGTCTTATATAGCCCGCGCCCTTTTAAAAGAAGAACAGGAATAACTCTTGGTCGCAACATCAACAATGCTCCGCAAAATTTCGCAATAACTGCATTCCAAATTTATGACTTTTTTCGGGATGAAATTGAGCGCCCCATACGTTCCCGTGGCGCACGACTGACGCAAAATCGCTGCCGTACGGCGTGAGCGCAATCGCTGTCTGAGGAACATCGCAGACCATATGATATGAATGTACGAAATAAAATCGAGAACCGCTCTCGATACCGGACAACAAAACATCGTTGCCGGTCGGCTTTATGATATTCCATCCCATATGGGGAATTTTGAAGGATGGGTCCGCATTCTCATTGACAAAACGGACCGTACGCGCTCCCATCCATCCCAATCCCGCACACTTCCCCTCTTCACTGGAGATGCCGAGCAACTGCATGCCCAGACATACTCCAAGAACTGGTTTTTTGCCCTGCATCACGAGATGGGTCAAAGGCTCGATCAACTCCTTGTCGGCCAGACATTCCATTGCCCGATCAAAGGCGCCAACCCCAGGAAGAATCAATTTAGCGGCGACTTCGAAATCCGCCACTTGGTCTGAAATCATTGACGCGACGCCAATTTTCTTAAACATATTTTGGATAGAAGCGAGATTTCCCACTCCGTAATCAACAATTACGATCATTCATTACTCCAAAAATGCTTATTAAAATGCTTGTTTACGTAATAACTGCTTCCAATGGCCATTGTAATAGCGAAGATTGCTTCCAAAAGAAGCAGATAGTAATTGGGGGAATAAAAATATCCGAAAAGAATATGCATCAAAACAATTCCACCACTACTAAGAAGCAAAATAGACAAAAGAATGAAATATTGCCGTTTTAGCAACTCTGCCAGTTCAAAAATTGCAAAGAGATAGCATAGCTGATAGGCAAATTGAACGACGATATAGAAACAAATAGCTTGCGTCGCAGAGTAGTCATTTAACAATAAAAGCATTACACCAACGACCGACGTTGCATCAAAAGTCAATTGAATCGTCAATGCCAGCCGCTGGCGCCCGCGCACTTCAAACAAGCGCTCCGGCCAACTGGTAAATACGGAGAGCAAAGCAATGGGCATCAGCATGGCAACAAATCTACCGCTCTCCTCCCATTCGGGACCAAAAACGCGGACAAAAATAAATTGCGACCAGCAAGCTCCAAGCGCAAAGAGAGGAGCTAAACCAAATGCAAACAACACCATCAATCGCAGTATGAACCTGCGAAAAACGGCTGATCCAACACTGGATGCTGCTTCTCGATAAAAAACCTGGCTAAGTGCAGCGGTGAGAAAATTGATAGGCGCATTCAGAATAAGACGCGCAAAACCGTAGTGCCCTGCCGCGATTAACTGCGAGACGGAAGTCAGGGCTAATACGAGAAATTCGCGCGAAAAAACTCCTGCAAGACTATAGGGGACATTAAAAAAAGGGAATCTCCTATATGTCACGGCTGTAGTTCGAAGTGAAAGGGGATCAATTAAATGACGGTACTCTTTCCAAGAAGTACGCATAAGCTGATAAATCGTCGCCACACAGACAGCGAAGCCTAATAATCGAGCTACCACAAGGCCATTCAGCCATGAAATTGATGAAGCCATCAATCCCACTGTAATTGCCACAAACGCGACAACTAGCTGCAAAAGAATGTTTCCCGTTGCTATAGTCCGGTATTGCTTCTCTCTATTCGCAAAAAACATAATTGTTTGTTGAAGCGCAATCAGCCACGTCAACAAAGGGACTGCCTGCCACCAGATTCCCAAACTTTTTAACATCGATAGATCAGGCCAAACTAACGATATTGCAAAACCAACGCCCCAAAGAACAACAGACAAAATAGTCGCGCTGGCGGCAGCAAGAGCGACCAGATTTGCAGCCTCTTTCCGCTCTTTAGGAAGAACAATGGCAAGATCAAAGCGCAACGTAACGACGACGGACAGAATTCCCGCCAAAGCGACCACGGAGCTGAAAACACCAAACTGCGCCGGAGAATAGAGGCGAGTTAAGACGGGAGATATCAGCATCGGTATTAGCTGCGCAAATACCGCCCCACTTAGCATGACCATCACGTGCTTCAGAAAATCAGGCATTGTGTAGGTCCGCAAATGAAAAAAACAACGTGGCTCTTAACTTGGTGAGTACACTCGTCCAAGATGATTGATTTATATTCAAAAGTAAAAATGACAACATCCGATATATTCCTGCACAAGGAACACTACTAGGCCGGACAGAGACAAGAGACACGCCTTACGCGACGAAAACGACTCTATCTACCGGCGAGTTCATGCACATGCTTTTATTTTTTAATTATCGAGATTAGCACACGTGTGACTTTGAACTCATGCCTGCCAGGCATACTTATGCGGACTTCACCAGCTGCTTCAGAATATGCTTTGATGCGAGTCCATCGCCATAAAGCAAAGGATGATTATCCGGCTTTTCCAGTGCTTTATATGCATCACAAATCGAATCAAAATCAGCCCCCACCAACCTGTTCCAACCTGAAGAAACCGTTTCCACCCATTCGGTTTCATCACGAGTAGTCAGGCAAGGAACTCCAAAAAAATATGCTTCTTTTTGCACGCCGCCGGAATCGGTAATGATCGCGTATGCGGAACGCTCCAAGCGAATCATGTCGAGGAATGGGAGCGGATCGAGGAGTATAAGCTTGTCCAGGCCTACAATATCGTCGCGCTGCATAAGCAGTTTTTTTGTACGAGGATGCAACGGCAATACAACAGGTATGCTTTTGGAAATCTCGATCAGCGCTTCAACGATCCCTGAGAGACGTGCTGGATCATCTGTATTCTCTGCTCGATGACAGGTAGCCAATACATAGCCGCCATCGTTCAACTTCAGTTCTTCCAAACAACGACTGCGCTGCGCCGCAAGCTCTCTGTAAAAAAGAGAGGCGTCATACATTACGTCACCAACGTTATGTACCCCGGACACAATGCCTTCTCTAGCCAGGTTACCTACCGCCACGTCCGTTGGACAAAAAAGCAAGGAAGAAACTCTATCCGAGAGGATACGATTAACTTCTTCCGGCATGCGCATATTAAATGAACGTAAGCCAGCTTCGACGTGTGCAATAGGAATATGCAATTTGGATGCAGCCAGAGCGCCCGCCAATGTTGAATTGGTGTCTCCATATATAAGGAGCCAATCAGGACGCTCGTCCTGCAGGACTTTTTCGATAGACTCCAACATGCGACCAGTCATGGAACCATGGCCGCCACCGGAAATATCCAAATTATATTTTGGTGTGGGAATGTCCAATTCTTCAAAAAACACTTTGGACATATTGTGGTCAAAATGCTGTCCGGTGTGAACAATAACTTCTTCCACCTCATTCGAATAGCCTTCACGGATAACCCGAGATACCGCAGCTGCCTTGATGAATTGAGGACGAGCACCGACAACCGTTAGAATTTTTTTCATGCTGCAATTGCTTTTTTGAGGGCCTCGACAATAGTCGATTGCGTAGGCAGATCAAGGTAGGGGTGCATCGGCAAGCTCAAAACGCGTTTTGCGGCAGACGCGGATTTGTCAAGCAAACCATTGGCACGATAGAGATTTTTGTAAGCCGGTTGCTGATCAAGGGGCACCGGATAATGCACAGCAGTAGGAATACCTACCTGCTTTAAATGTTCGGCGATCTTGTCGCGGTTGTCGACTTGAATGGTAAATTGCCCCCAGACGGAGTTCCTGTCGACGGCGACAACCGGAGGTGCAATACCCGGAATATCGCGCAACAAATCTATGTATCGCTGACCCGCTTCGCTACGCAACTGAAGCTCATGATCAAATACATCCAATTTTGCCAGAATGATTGCACATTGAATTGTATCCATACGACCGCCTACACCAATGCGCGTGTGATAGTAACGTCGGGCCTGACCGTGTACTCGGATTTCTCTCATTGCCAATGCTACAACATCGTCATTTGTGAAAATGGCTCCGCCGTCACCGTAACAACCTAGTGGCTTGCTAGGGAAAAAGCTGGTGCAACCAATGGATGATAAGTTGCAACTTCTCTTCCCTTTGTACAAGGCCCCAAAACTCTGCGCCGCATCTTCAATAACAGGAATATTTCCATTGCGCATAGCGAGCGCATTTATCTCATCCATATCGGCCACCTGGCCATATAGAGAAACCGGCATGATCGCTTTGGTTTTTTCGGTAATGGCGGCTTCGATTAACTTGGGCTCAATATTGCATGTGTCCGGATCGATATCAACAAACACAGGAGTCGCTCCCACCAACGCAATAACTTCAGCTGTCGCGACAAAAGTAAATGGCGTCGTAATCACCTCGTCGCCAGGGCCGATATTCAAAGCCATGAGTGCAATTAGCAACGCTTCAGTTCCTGAAGCCACAGTGATGCAGTGTTTTGCTCCGGTATAAGTTTGCAGCTGCTGTTCGAGCTCCTTGACCTCCGGCCCCATGATGTACTGACCATGATCCAGCACCGTTTGAATACGAGCATCGACATTTGACTTCAGTGTCTGATACTGCGCCTTAAGATCCGTGAATTCAATTTTTTGTGTCATATCGATTTGCAGCTGAGTTCGTCAATCTGATAAGTCAATCCGCAAGAGCACGTAACCCTTCCTGTGGACTTAAGTTGAATCCCGCATTTACACATCCATCCCTTGCGTTTTGCAGGAACGCCAACCATGAGCGCAAAGTCCGGAACATTTTTGTTTATTACAGCTCCCGCGCCAACGAACGCATATTCCCCTATCTCGACTCCACATACGACGGTTGAATTGGCCCCTAAGGTCGCTCCGCGTCGGACGATTGTCTGGCGATATTCATTTTTTCGGGTGATTGCGGAGCGCGGATTATATACGTTCGTAAATACCATACTCGGGCCGCAAAAAACATCGTCCTCCAATCGAACTGCATCATATACGGAGACGTTATTCTGGACTTTTACATTGTTTCCAATTACGACATCGTTACCGACGAATACGTTTTGTCCCAACGAACAAGCAGCACCAATTTTCGCACCGGCACAGATGTGAGCCCAATGCCATACACGGGATCCTTCGCCGATCACTGCACCGTCATCGACGATGGCCGAAAAATGAATATTGGCCGGCATCTTAGTATTCCAGCGGAAGCGCGATCCGCTTACCGTCACGAGCGGACAAATAAGTTGCGATGAGTATCTCAAGCGACTTCAAACCCTCACGACCATCTGTTTCTGGCTCTGCCTCACCACACATGACTTTGATGACATTGTCGTAATAAAGCGGATGCCCAAAACCGTAAACCGAAGTGGTTTGATAACTGGCCTGCTGAATTTCATGATCGTCCGGATCAGAATCGGCGAACTGCCACTGCTGTACTTCGTTGACCGCTACGCCACCAATGCGAACTGTCCCTTTTTCACCCAGAATGGTGATGCTTCCTTCAAGGTTTTTGGGGTACGTCAGCATCGTCACATTCATTGATCCTAACGCACCGCTGCGCCAGCGCAATCCAATAACGCCAGTATCCTCAACTTCGATATCGCGCTCCAAGGTTGCCGTGTAGGCATGCAAACTCTCTACGGGACCAACGATCCAATCTAGCAAATCGACATAATGACTAGCCTGATTCATGAACGCACCACCGTCGTATTCCCACGTCCCACGCCATTCGGAGCTATCGTAATACTCCTGCGGCCGTGTCCAGAAAACGTTCAGATTTACCATGTAAATACGGCCGAAGCGCTTTTTATCGACAGCTTTTTTCAGCAACTGCAACGTGGCATTGCGACGATTTTGCTTGACGACAAAAAGCCGAACGCCTGCTGCATCGCAAGCAGCGACCATGCGTTTCCCATCAGCCCATCGGGTTGCCATTGGCTTTTCGGTGATAACATGCTTTCCTGCGGCTGCGATTTGAATGGCTTGCTCACAATGAAGCCCTGACGGTGTGGTCAAAATGAATGCATCCGCATCGCATTCCTTTAACATCGTTGTCAGATCCGGATAGGGCTTGGCGCCCGTTTCGGATGCAGCCTTAGAAAGCGCGTCAGGATCGACGTCGCACACACCGACTAGTTCGGCCCGGTCGGCGTGAGCACTGATTGCTCCGAAATGATTTCTGGCAATTCGCCCACAACCTACCAGGGCAAAACGCACTTTACGGCCTTCTACTGAAACGGGATAACGACGCATAGTTAAGCTTTAATAATATTTGCTGCTGGTTCCAAATAACGCCCGCGTGAATCAACAATCATCCTGGCGCTGCTCTTTATCATTTCATAGTCGAACTTATCATGATCGGTCGCCAATAATACGCAGTCAAATTCGGACAACGATTCCGAGGTAAGGTGCACGCTCGACAAATCGAATTGATGCTCGCGCATCTTCGGAAACACTGCAATATGTGGGTCGCTATACGCCACGTCGGCCCCCAAATCACGTAGCTTCTCCATCAACATGACGCAAGGTGACTCACGCATGTCATCCACATTTTTCTTGTATGCGATCCCAAGCACAAGAATTTTGCTTCCATTGATGGATTTTTTTTCTTTATTCAATGCAGCGGCCACTTTAGCGATGACGTAGTCAGGCATCGAAGAGTTCACCTCTCCGGCAAGCTCAATAAACCGAGTATGGACACCGTACTCTCGAGCTTTCCACGTCAGATAAAACGGGTCGATTGGGATGCAATGACCACCCAATCCCGGGCCGGGATAATAGGGTACGAATCCAAAAGGTTTTGTCGCGGCAGCGCGAATTACCTCGTGAATATCAATCCCCATTTTGTCTGCCACAATTTTCATCTCATTCACCAGACCAATATTGACGGCGCGATGAATGTTCTCCAGCAGTTTTGTAAGCTCGGCTGCTCGCGTTGAACTGACCGGCACAACTTTATCAATGACATGGCCATACAGGGCCAGACCGACTTCCAGACAGTCAGCAGTGACTCCGCCACAAACTTTAGGAATCGTACGCGTCGTAAAATTGGGATTACCAGGATCTTCGCGCTCGGGTGAAAATACCAAATAGATGTTCTCGCCCACTTTCAGCCCGGAAGACTCCACTCGAGGCAACAACTCCTCGTCGGTAGTACCAGGGTAAGTGGTGCTCTCCAAAGAGACAACTTGCCCTGGCCGCAGATACGGCACCAACGAATCGGTTGTATCCAATACAAAACTCAAATCAGGCTCGCGATATTTATTCAAAGGAGTAGGGACACACAAGATCAGCGCGTCAACCTCAGACGCCCGAGAAAAATCAGCCGTAGTCTCCATCCCACGAGCATTCGCTGCCGCTATCGCCTCGGAGGAAATATGCTCGATGTAACTCTTTCCCTCTGTCAAAGCATCTACTTTGGCGTTATCGATATCAAAACCGATTACTTTATATCCGACTTCTGCATACCTGAGCATGAGCGGGAGACCGACGTAGCCCATCCCGACAATGCCGATTTTCGCTGTTTTCTCTTTAAACTTGCCTACAAGCCTTGTTTTCACGTGATTACCTTTGCCTATATCCCCATAAATTGGGGTGTCATTTTACCTCAACGTGTTAAGAAACCCATGATATACGCAGGGACTTCTCTAATTTCTTCTGACCCGAAACAAGTCGAGAGGAACGTTCTGTTGAGTTAAACTCTACTTCAAGCTTTGCCGCGACGTTCCCTGATCAGCAAAAGCCGCTAAATTCTATAAAATTTAAAAAAAATGCGCATAATAAAAATTCATAGCATTTTACCCCCCCCATTCCCATGTGTATCTATGCAATAGGCGACCTACAAGGCTGCGAACAGCAATTCCAGAATCTACTTGAACACACCGGCAAGATCGCTCCAGAGGCAAAACTTCGCTTCGTCGGAGACCTCGTCAATCGAGGGCCTCGATCCCTTGCCACCCTGCGTCATATCCGATCTCTGGGTAAACGGGCGGAAGCCGTGCTGGGCAACCACGACCTGCATTTGCTGGCGGTGTCGCAAGGCATCCGTCCGCTGCACGCCACCGACACCTTGCACGACATCCTGATCGCCCCTGACCGCGACGAGCTTCTCGACTGGGTCCGCCATCGCCCGTTGGCGCTGTTCGAGAACGGCCATCTGCTGTTTCACGCGGGCGTGTTGCCGGAGTGGGATGCCGAAAAAGTCATGTCGCTGGCGCATGAAGTCGAAACCATGCTGCGTGGTCCGGACTGGGTCGATTTCCTGCGTCAGATGTACGGCAACGAGCCGGCCGTGTGGAGCGACGATCTGCAAGGTCATGACCGGCTGCGCTGCATCATCAACACCCTCACGCGCATCCGCTTTTGCCGGCCCGACGGCGGCATTGATTTCACGATCAAGGAAGGCGCCGGCGCCGCGCCCGAAGGTTATTTGCCGTGGTTCGACATGCCTGGACGCAAGACCGCCGAGGTCACCTGCGTCTTCGGTCACTGGTCGGCATTGGGATTGACGCTGCGTCCCAATCTGATCGGCCTCGATACCGGTTGCGTCTGGGGCGGCAAGCTTACTGCGATACGGCTTGAGGATCGGGCGCTGTTCCAGGTGGATTGCCCCCAGACGCTGAAGCCGGGTTGAGGTCTTCCGGCACATAGCCAAGTCCGTCGGCGACCACCTTGCGTGCCGCCACAGCCAGCTCGCGGCGATGCGCGCCCTCGGTCGGAATGCTCGGCAACTGCGTCAGCTCCGCCGTGATCGCACCGGCCTGCAACACGGCCAGAATGCTTTCCACAATCGTGGTGTCGCCGATGAAATCGGCGGCGGAATGGTAATTCCCCTGCGCATCCAGATAGCGCAACGCGTACGGCTGCACCGGCACTTTTGCGTCCAGCGCCGCTTCAAACAGATTGGCATGGAACGGCAGCAGCTTGCCTTGTGCGGCAGTCGTCCCCTCCGGGAAGAAGGCTACGCGGTCGCCGGCTGCGATGCTTTCCACGATTCCCTTGAAAATGCGGCGCACGTCGCTGGCCTTGCCGCGTGAGATGAAGATCGTGCCGGTCTTGGCGCACAGCCAGCCGATGAAGGGCCAACTGCGGATGTCCGATTTCGCCACGAAACGACACGGCTGCATCGAATTCACCACGAAAATGTCGAGCCAGGAAATGTGATTGGCGACGATCAGCGCGCGCGGCGGCGTGTCGGGCAACGCGCGCACCACCAGCTTGATGCCGCAAATGCCCAGCAACTGATGCGACCAGCGCCGGATATGGCCTTCCCGGCGCGCCGGTCCGATCAGGGGAAAGAGGAAGGCGCAGATCGCCATGCCGACGAAGAGATGCACCACCATGCGCAACACGCGGAAAACAAGCATGGATCTTCCGTAATCAGCGTTCGAATGCGACGTGACCCGACACGATGGTCGCCTTGACCTGGCCGCCCAACTCATAGCCGAGGAAAGGCGTGTGCTTTCCCTGGCTGGCGAGTGCCTTGGCTTCCACAGTCCAGCGCGTCTTCGGATCGAAGATGCAGATGTCGGCGACATCGCCCACCTTCAGGCTGCCGGCCGACAAACCCGCCACGCGCGCCGCGTCGGTAGTGACCTTGGCGACCGCTTTGCTGATGGCGCCAGGCGCGCCGGCGTCTTCCGCCCACTTGAGCGACAGCGACAGCAGCAGTTCCAGGCCGGTGGCGCCCGGCGAGGCTTCGCCAAACGGCAGCAATTTTTCATCGTCATCCACCGGAGTGTGGTCGGAGCAGATCGCATCGACGGTGCCGTCCAGCAGCGCCGCGCGGATCGCGTCGCGGTCGCGTTGCGAACGGAACGGCGGATTGACGCGGGCATTGGAATCGAAGAAACCGATGTCCATGTCCGACAAATGGATGTGATGGGCGCCGACGTCGCAGGTGACCGGCAGGCCTTCACGCTTGGCCGCACGCACCAGTTCAAGCCCCGCTGCCGACGACATGCGGCACAGGTGGACACGTGCGCCGGTGGCGCGCACCAGTTCGAAGATGGTGTAGAGCGCAATCGTTTCCGACATCACCGGCACACCCGACAAACCCAGGCGCGACGCCGCCGGACCGCTGTGTGCGATGCCGTGGCGACCGAGATGCGGATCCTGCGGACGCAACCACACGGTGTAGTCGAAGGTCTTGGCGTATTGCAGCGCGGAGAGCAGCACCGTGGTGTCCAGCACCGGTTCATCGGCCTGCGAGAATCCGACGCAACCGGCTTCGGTCAGTTCGGCCATTTCGGTCAGGGCTTTGCCCTTGAGACCCATGGTCAGTGCGCCCAGCGGATAGACGTGCGCCTGGTTGAGCGACTTGGCGCGATGCTTGAGCATTTCCACCAGGCCGGGTTCATCCAGCACCGGATCGGTGTCGGGCGGGCACAGCAGGCTGGTCACGCCGCCTTGCATCGCCGCTTGCATTTCGGATTCCAGCGTGGCCTTGTATTCATAGCCCGGCTCACGCAGGCGCGCGCTCAGGTCGACCAGCCCGGGGGCCACTACCAGGCCGCTGGCGTCAATGGTCTTGTTTGCCGTGAAGCCGGCCGGCGCCTGACCGATAGCGGCGACTTTGCCGTCCGCGATGAAGACGTCCTGTTGCGCGTCGATGTTGTTGGCAGGATCGATCAGTCTGCCGTTCTTGATATGCAGTTTCATGCGCTCTGTATCCACTCTTGTCCGCGTTGAATTCGTTGTTGCCTAGTTGCCTGCGACGATGCTCATCACCGCCATGCGCACCGCGATGCCGAAGGTCACCTGCGGCAGGATCACGGCTTGCGACCCGTCGGCCACGGCGGAGTCGATCTCGACGCCGCGGTTCATCGGGCCCGGGTGCATCACGATGGCGTCCGGCTTGGCCAGCGCCAGGCGTTCCGGCGTGAGGCCGTAGCTCTTGAAGAACTCCTGCGCCGACGGCAGCAGCGCGCCGCTCATGCGTTCGTTCTGCAGGCGCAGCATGATGATGACGTCGACGTCCTTCAAGCCTTCTTCCATGTTGTGGAAGACGCGTACGCCCATCTGTTCGAGACCGCTCGGCAGCAGCGTGCGCGGGCCGATCGCACGCACTTCCGGCACGCCCAGCGTAGTCAGGCCGTGGATGTCGGAACGCGCCACGCGGCTGTGCAGGATGTCGCCGACGATGGCCACGCGCAGGTTGGTGAAATCCTTCTTGTAGTGACGGATCGTGTACATGTCCAGCAAGCCCTGCGTCGGATGCGCATGACGGCCGTCGCCGGCGTTGACCACGTGCACGTGCGACTGCTTTGTATCGATCAAGTGCTTGGCGATCAGGTAAGGCGCGCCCGATTGCGAATGACGCACCACGAACATGTCGGCGTGCATCGCCGCCAGGTTGTCGATGGTGTCGAGCAGCGACTCGCCCTTGCTGGCGCTGGAGGCGGAGATATTGAGGTTGATCACGTCAGCCGACAGGCGCTTGGAGGCGATCTCGAAGGTGGTGCGGGTGCGCGTGGAGTTCTCGAAGAACAGGTTGAACACGCTCTTGCCGCGCATCAGCGGCACCTTCTTCACCTCGCGGTCGCCGATGCTGACGAAGGACGACGCGGTGTCGAGGATGTTGGTGATGATGGCTTTGGGCAGACCTTCGATGGTCAGCAGGTGTTGCAGTTCGCCGTTCTTGTTCAGTTGTGGATTAAGCATGGACCACCGTCAGGGAAAATCGGCCGTCGTCGGCGCGTTGCAGTTGCAGGGATTGATCGTCGGCGAGCGCAATCGTCTCGGCCAGGAAGTCGGCGGCGATCGGCAGTTCTCGGCCGCCGCGGTCGACCAGCGCCGCCAGCAGGATGCGCGCCGGACGGCCGTAGTCGAACAGCTCGTTGATCGCGGCGCGCGTGGTGCGGCCGGTGTAGAGCACGTCGTCGACCAGCACGATGGTGGCGCCTTCGACGTCGAAGCCGATCTGGCTCGGCTTGACGTCGGCGCGCAGGCCCTTCTCGGCGAAGTCGTCGCGATAGAAGGAGACATCGATGAAGCCGAGCCGGTCGTCCAGCTGCAGTTCTTTGGCCAGACGTTCGGCCAGCCAGGCGCCGCCGGAATGGATGCCGACGATGGCGACCTGTTCGACGCCGTGCAAACCGGTTTTGACCTGCTGCGCCAGCCTGGCGTACAGCGCTTCCGCATCGAGCGGCGGGAGAGTGTTAGTTGTGCTCATGGGTATCGTCAAAATATTGCTGCAAAATAATGGCGGCCGCCTCGTCGTCGATATGCTCGCCGCGGCGCTGTTCGATGACGGCCGACGAATAGCGTTCGTCCACCAGCACCGTTTCGACGCCGAAGCGGCCGTGCAATTGATTGGCGAAGCGGCGGCAGCGTACGGTCATTTCATGCTCGGCGCCGTCTGGATGGCTGGGCAGGCCGACGATGCAGCGCGCCGGCGTCCACTCGCTGATCAGCTTGCCGAGTTCGGCGAACTTGCCGTCGTTGGTGGTCGCGCTGATGATGGTGAGCGGCTGGGCTTGCTTGATCAGGGTATTGCCGATTGCCACGCCGATGCGCTTTAAGCCGAAGTCGAAGGCCAGGAGCGTTTCCACGACGTCCCGTTCAGGCGCGGCCGAAATCGCCGCTGAGCATGACCGGATCGATGCCCAGCAAGGCCAGCGCGGCGGTGAAGCGCTGCTCCACCGGCAAGTCGAAAATGATGGCGGGGTCGGCCTTGACCGTGAGCCAGCCGTTGCGGCCGAGTTCTTCTTCCAGCTGGCCGGCGCTCCAGCCCGAGCAACCCAGGCTGACCAGTACCTGCTGCGGACCGTCGCCGTGGGCGACCGCTTCCAGCACGTCCTTGGAGGTAGTCAGCGAAATGCCGTCGGTCACTTGCAGGGTCGACGAAAACTGGTCCATCGCGCTATGCAACACGAAGCCGCGCTCAACCTGCACCGGCCCGCCGAACATCACCTGACTACGGTACAGACCGGGCTTGGCTTCCGGCGTGTCGTGGATGATTTCCAGCTTGAGGTTGATGCGATCGAACAGGACATCCATGGTCATGTCGGTCGGCTTGTTGATGACCACGCCGAGCGCGCCGTTCTGGTTGTGTTCGCACAGATAGACAACAGTGCCGCCAAAAACCGGGTCCAGCATTGACGGCATTGCTATCAGGAAATGATCGGTCAGGTCGAGCTCGGCCTTGAGCGGTGCGGCTTTTTCCTGGCCGGCAATCATATCGGAGGATTCCGGCGCCAGGGCTGCAGCGTCGGAAAGGGTGGCGGGAGGGGCATTGCGTCGCTTGATCATGCCCGCCATTTTAGCAGTTTTAGCGCTGGGTCCCAAGGCGCAGGCTTGCCGAGCCGAAGGGGCGACTATTCCTCCAGCAGGCGCCGGGTGGCGGCGCGCGCCTCCCGGCCCAACGCCGCCAGATCGACGCCGGCAATGACGTCGTCCTCGACCACCGCCCTGCCGGCCACGTACAAAGCCTTCAGGAAGGGCCGTCCGCCGGCCACGACGGGCCCCAGAGCCGGATCGTGCAAGCCGAAATAGCGCGGGTCGTCGAGACGGTACAAGGCGATGTCGGCCTGTTGCCCGACCCGCAAGCCATCGAGGTCGCCGAGGCCCAGCACCCGCGCGCCGCCGGTGCTGCCCCAGCGCACCACGTCTTCCACTGTCGCCGCGTCGGCGCCGCCTTCGAACCTGCCGCCGACATAGGACGGCGTCGCCTCCTGGCCGCGCCGCGCACGCTGCATCAGCCAGGCCGCATGCGTCTCCGACAGCATGTCGGCCGCCTCGTTGGAGGCCGCGCCGTCGACGCCGATGGAGACCGGCACGCCGGCCTCTTCGAGTTGTCGGATCGGCGCGATGCCGCTGCCAAGCCGGCCGTTGCTTTGCGGGCAATGGGCGATACCGGTGCCGGTCTTGCCGAGCAAGGCGATTTCCGAGGGATCGAGTTTGACCAGATGAGCGAACCAGACATCGCTGCCGAGCCAGTCGCAGCGCTCGGCGAATTCCACCGGCGTGCATCCGTGCTTGCCGTGCGCGGTGTCCTGGTAACCCACGGTTTCCGAAAAATGGCTGTGCAGACGCACGCCGGCCCGGCGCGCGAATCCTGCCATGGTGCGCAGCTCTTCCGGCGTCGCCGAATACAGCGGCGTGGTCGGCGCCATCACGACGCGGCGCATCGCCGCCGGCGATGGATCGTGGTAGAGCTTGATCAGACGCTCCATGTCGCCCAGATAGCCGTCCAGCGTCTCGGGACGCAATGCCGTCGGCAATTCAGCCTCCAACTGACGCGTCTGCGTCGCGCCGCCGCGGCACAGCACGAAGCGCAAGCCGAGCGCTTCGGCTTCTTCGAACAGAATCGCCGAGGTGTCGTAGGGCATGCCGGGGTAGTACAGATAATTGTGATCGGCCACGGTGCCGCAACCGGAACGCATCAGCTCCACCAGCCCGATGCGCGTCGCCAGGCGGAACAGCTTCTCGTCAAACTTGGCCCGATAGCGATAAGGCGTCGCCGCCAGCCACGGCGTCAGCGAGGCATCGATGCCTGCGGGATCGCCCTTGAGCATGGACTGGAACAAATGGTGATGCGTGTTCACCCACGACGGATACGCGATGCAATCGGTAGCGTCGACGATCCTCTCTCCCGGCAAGGGCGGTAGCTTGCCGATGGCGCCGATGACGCCGTCCACCACGCGGATGTCCGGTCCGGCATGACGGGCCGCCGCGCCGGGCAATCCGGTCATGATGGCGTCGATGTTGCTGATCAGGAAAGAAGTCGTCATTGTCTGCATATTCGTCTGCATATTCATTTAACCCATTTCGCTTTCATGCCATCCGGCCAGCGCCACGCGCGACAAAGCCATCATGCCGAGGAACAACACGATCCCGGTCACGGTAATCAGGAACAGCGCTGCAAACAAGCGCGGAATATTCAGCTGAAAACCCGCCTGCAGAATCTGATACGCCAACCCGGACCCGGTGCCGCCGGTGCCGGCGACGAACTCCGCCACTACCGCACCGATCAGCGCCAACCCGCTGGAAATCCGCAAGCCGCCGAAAAAGTACGGCAAGGCGCTCGGGATGCGCAGCCGGCGCAGGGTCTGCCAGCGCGACGCCTTGTTCAGCTTGAACAGGTTGAGCAACCCGGGATTGACGCTGCGCAGTCCCAGGGTGGTATTCGAGATGATCGGGAACAGCGCCATGATGGTCGCGCAAATCACCAGTGCGAAGGTCGGCTCCTTGACCCAGATGATGATCAGCGGCGCGATGGCGACGATCGGCGTCACTTGCAGGATGATCGCATACGGGAAAAGACTGACTTCGATGAAGCGGCTCTGCACGAACACAAACGCAATCGCCACACCCAGCAGCACCGACAGCACGAAGGCCATGAAGGTGATCTTTAGCGTTACCAACAGCGAATCGGACAGCAAACCCCAGTCCGCCACCAGCGTCTTGGCAATCACTGACGGCGTCGGCACCAGATAGACCGGAACGTCCAGCGCCACGCAGATCAGTTGCCAGGCCAGCAGCAACGCGACTCCGATCATTAGCGGTGCAGCAACGCGCAGGAATGTCGGATTAGTGATGAGCGGAGTCATGCGCCCCTCCTTCCTGGATTTCTTGATTGGCCAGCGTCAGGTAGTCGGACAGGGTCTTGCAATAGCCCATGAATTCCGGCGAGATGCGAAAGGCATCGTCGCGCATGCCGCCCGCTCCCGGCGCTTCGATCGGCACGTCGGCAATCACGCGTCCCGGACGCGCCGCCATCACCACCACGCGGCTGGACAGGTACACGGCCTCGTAAATGCTATGCGTGACGAACACCACAGTCAGGTCTTGCTGGCTCCAGATCTTGCGCAGGTCGGCGTCGAGCTTGTTGCGTGTGAACTCGTCGAGCGCACCGAACGGTTCATCCATCAGCAACAGATTGGGACGCGTCGCCAGCGCGCGCGCAATCGAGGCACGCATCTGCATGCCGCCCGACAATTCTCGCGGATAGGCATCATGGAAACGATCCAGTCCCACCAGCTTGAGCGCGTCACGTACACGCACGTCGCGGTCGGTGCGCGGCATGTGCTTGAGATCCAGCGGCAGGCGCACGTTCTGCTCCACCGATGCCCACGGCATCAGCGTCGCTTCCTGGAACACCATCGCCAGCGTGCGGTCCGGCGTGCCCACTGTGGCCAGGTTCTTGCCCCACCAGCGGATGTGGCCGTGCGACGGCTCTTCCAGCCCGGCAAACATTTTCAGCAACGTGCTCTTGCCGCAGCCGGACGGACCAAGCAGCGAGACGAACTCGCCACGCCGGATATCCAGCTTTACCTCGTCCAGCGCGCGCGTGCCGTTGCGATAAGTTTTCTCCACCCGCTGTGCGCTGAGCACCGCATCGGATAAATCGGACACGGATGCCGGATCGGCAACGCCCTGCGCCCAGGCCGCCAGTTGCGGTATTGCGTGATCGTCTCGTTTCATCATTGCTCCCGGCCTCTAGTCTTTGCTGCGGAAAACTTCGGATTCGCCATGCTCTTCCAGCAACTGCAACAGCATGCGACGCATGATCAGACCCGGACGGTCGGACGCCATGTGGAATTCCTGCTTGCGGCGCACGTCGATGCAGGCGTCGGGATCAGTGGCCTCCAGGATCTCGCGGTCTTCCACCAGAATCGGGGCGTCCCAGGCGATCAGATCGGCTTCGGCGCAATCCTCTTCGGTGTCGTTGCGGTACAGCCATTGCGCCAGCATGATGGAACCGTCGTCGATCGGCGTGGCGCAGTTGTAGATGATGTGATGACGGCCCGAGCTCGGATACTGGCAGCCGAAGCGGCGCGAGAACGGCAGGTACCAGCGGTTGAACATGTGGCGCATGGTGGTGTCGTCGGTGGTGCCGGTGACACGATAGCTGGCCGGAACGTTCTTGATCGGCACCAGGGTTTCCGCCTCGAAGCCGTAATCGGTTTCGTTGATCTCGTACTTCTCCGGCTTGGGCTGGTCGTACAAACCGAAGGTGCCGCGATGCACGTAGCTGAAGTGCGAATTGTCGAAGGAGTTTTCCATCATGCGCAGGGCGCTGGTTTCCCAACGTTCATAGAACTGGAAGATGCGGCGATAGCCCGGCGTGGTTTCTTCCGGAAAGAACGGGATGTCGCGCAGCGGTTTCTCCAGCGCCACCCACACGTAGCCGTAGCGCTCTTCGCAATAATACGACTGCACCATCGCGCCGGCCGGCACCGAGCCATCCGTATTCTGCGGCACGCGCACGCAGGCGCCGGCGCAGTCGAAGGTCCAGCCGTGATAGCCGCAGACAATGTTGCCGTTTTCGACAAAACCTTTCGACAGTTTCGCGGTGCGGTGGCAGCAACGATCCTGCAAGGCCGCCGGCTTGCCCGGCGACTTGAGCCAGACCACAATGTTCTCGCCCAGCAGCGTGAAAGGCTTCGGACCGTCTTCCAGCATGGAGATCGGCATGACTGCGTACCAGAACTTGCGCAAGACTTTCTGTTTCGTAACCAGCATGGTGCAACTCCTTTAAAACCAGTCATGCCCTGCACTTGCAAAGACATGACCAAGCAGCCGGCGCGCCATCATGGTCGCCTTCGCCGCAGAATAAATTTACGACGCTGCAGCCAATACGCTGGCGGCGCCAAAGGTTTCCTGTACTTTTTGTGCGAGGTAGTCGCCGATGGTGCACGGCGCATAGCGCGCCGGATGCTCGTCGGAACAGCATGACGGCAGGCACGACACCGTCACCGCGTGATCGCCGTCCATGAAAAACGGCAACGAATAGCGCGGCATCGGATTGTCGTTGCGCACGCGATGCGCATTGCTGTGATAAACGTCGTTGCTCCAGCGCTGCAGCAAGTCGCCGATGTTGACCACGAAGCTGTCGTGTATCGGTGTCGCACGTACCCAATCGCCATCGGCATTGCACACTTCAAGACCGCCTATATCGTCCTGCGCCAGGATGGTGACCAGCCCCCAGTCGGTGTGCGCACCGGCGCCGATCTGGTTGTGCTGGGCGTCGACCGGTTGCGGTGGATAGTGCAGCATGCGCTGCGTGGCAATCGGCGTGCCGAGCGCAGAATTGAAAAAGTCTTCCGGCAATTGCAGCGACAGCGCAATAATCGCCAGCAGCCGCTGCGACAGCGTGCTCATGGCGGCATGATATTGCTGTGCATGCGCGCGCATGCCTGGCAACTCCTGCGGCCAGAGATTGTGACCGTAGCGCAGCACGCCTTGCTGTACATAGGGATGATCGAGCGGCAGATCGGTGCCGAACTGGAAGCCTTCCTTGAGATCGGTCGGACCGTCGTCCAGAGCCTGCGTACCGATGCGCTCGTAGCCGAAACCGGCCGGCGACAGCGACATGTCGACCGCACGCTTGACTGCATCGGGCGCGGCAAAGAAACGACGCGCCCAGTCGAACTGGCCGTCGATCAGGCCTTGCGGCACGCCATGATTGACCAGGTAGAAGAAGCCGACATCGCGGGCGATCTTGTGGATCTCCCAGGCGACGGCTTCACGCTTGCCGAGATCGTTTGAAGACGCGTCGGCGAAATCAATGATCGGGAGACGCTGCGCGGTCTTGGGTGGGGTGTAGAGAATCATGGCGTCCTCACGCAAATGAACTTCGGACATCCGGTCTGCATCAATGAAGAAAGCAGACCGGCTGGCAATGACCACATCGTCAGAGCATCAAGGCATCACATGCATGTCCTTGACGAACTGCGTGGTGTAGGCCTTGCGCCAGTCGACATCGGCTTTCAACAAACCGGTGGCGACCATGGTGTCGTAGGTCTTCTTCCAGCGTTCGTCGGTCATGATGCCGATACCTTGCCTGGCGGCGTCGCCGCCGGTGACGACCTTCAGTTCCTTGAGCTTTTTGAGCGCGTAAGCCAGTTGCTCGTCGCCCATTTCCTTGTTGTCTTTCTTGATCAGCGCGTTGCCCGCAGACGGATCTTCCAGATAGCTCTTCCAGCCTTCGGCGGTGGCCTTGACGAAGCGCTTCACCAGATCGGGCTTGGTCGCCACCATCTTTTGCAACGTGATGATGGTGGTGCCGTAAGGCGGATAGCCTTCCTGTGCAAACAGGAAGAAATTGGCCTTGGCGCCGGACTTTTCCGCCTGGAACAACTCCGACGACGGATAGGCCTGCTGTACGGTGTTCGGATCGGCGAAGAACGGTTGCAGGTTGAAGGTATAAGCCTTCGATTGCGCGTCGGTGTAGCCGTACTTGGCTTTCAGCCACGGCCACCAGCTCGATTGTCCGGAGCCGGCCACGAGAATCGTCTTGTCCTTCAACGCACCGAGATTAGGTACGTCGGCGTGCGTCATCATGCCTTGCAGATCGGATTGAAAAGAGGTGCCGACCGTCACCAGCGGCAAGCCCTGTTCGATGCCCTTCAGCACGGTGAAGTCGTAACCCATGCTGAAGTCGGCCTGGCCGGCCACCAGGATCTGCATGTTGTTGACCTGCGGGCCACCCATCTTGATGGTGACGTCCATGCCGTACTTCTTGTAGATGCCTTTGGCGACAGCCTGGTAGAAACCGCCGTGCTCGGCCTGGGCGTACCAGTTGCTCAGGACGGTGACCTTTTCCTGCGCTTGCGCCCGCGTCATCACGGCAGTCTGCAATGCCAGCACGCCGATCAATACCGCTGCAATACGGAGGAGAGATGTTCGCTTGCCGCTTTTTTGCTTACTCATGGCCTTCCTTTCAGGTGGGTTGTTGTACGTCAATCGACATCAGATATCGAGCACCAGGCGTTCGCCGCGACAGCGCGATACGCAGGGCATCAGGCATTGGCCGGCGGCGCGCTCTTTTTCCGTCAGCACGCTGTCGCGATGATCGGGGATGCCTTCCAGCACACCGGTCTGGCAGCTGCCGCAAAAGCCTTCGCCGCAAGAGGTGCCGATCAACACACCGGCGGCTGCAGCAGCGGCGACGATGCTTTGCCCCGGCGGCACCATGCAGCGCACGCCTGAGCGTTGCAGCACGAGTTCGAATACGCGGTCTTGCGTTGCGGGTGCATCGCTTGCTGGTGTTGTGGCCGCGAACAGTTCGAAGTGCACGTCGGCGTCGCGCCAGCCAAGTTGCGCAGCCTGCTCGCACACCTGCGCAATGAAGGGCGCCGGGCCGCAGATATACAAAGGAGTTGTGCGTGGCAACACGATCAGCCTGGCGGCAACGGCGACACCGACTTCGTCCGCATGCAGACCGAAACTGAAGTGGCAGCGCCCGGCCATGGCCGGCTGCGACAACGGAGAGAGGAAGGCAGCGTGCTCCACGCTGCGCGCGAAATAGTGCAGCTGCGCGGCGCGTCCGCGATACAGCAGGTCCGCGGCCATGGCATAGATCGGCGTGATGCCGATGCCGGCCGCAAATAGCGCGACGGGATGTTCACTGTCGTGCAAAGGAAATGCGTTGACCGGCGCGCCGGCGCTCAGTTGCGTGCCGACGCCGGCCTGTTCGTGCAGCCAGGCCGAGCCGCCGCGCGATGTCGCTTCGCGTTTGACCGCGATGCGATAGAAGCTGTCCTCGCCGGGTGTGTTGCACAGGGAATAGCAACGCTCCAGCCCACCGGGCAGCGACAGCTTGACATGCGCGCCGGGCGTCCACGCCGGCAGGCGGCCCGCGTCGTCGGCAACGAGGTCGAAGACACGGATATCGCGGCCATCTTCACGGATGGCTGCCACGCGCAGGTTCAGCGGCGCAGCGGCTTGCGCCGCCGCCGTGAAGGCGTCGCGCACGGTCGTCATCGCGGACCTCCGTGAGGAAGCAACGGCGCAGCACAGCACGCAACATAGTCAGGAGAAAAGGAACTGCCGCAGAGCGCAGCGAGGGAAATATGGCGTGAGCAGCATGAGTGCGGAGATGGTCGCAGCATTTCTCGTGTCCTATACATTCACAGGTGCCACCGGTTCATTCCGATGGCGTCACGAGCAATGCCCCACAGTCGATGGTATTTGGATCGACGGCTAGCCGCTTCTACTCAATCTTCAAACTAGCAATCTGCGTGCCATGCCCAACAGAGAAGGGATACACGCTTTTTGTTGCCGGACAAATAAAAAGAGGACGGAAAAATCCGTCCTCAGTGCAAGCGGTTGATCCAAATCAGTGCGGACGTCCCCAAAAACTGGCGCGGGCATCGGGCCGCCCCTGCTGACTTGCACGGCTATATATAGATCAACCCAAGATCAGACCCAGATCAGCCCAACATCAAACCACGCCGTGCGACTTGAACCATTCCACCGCGCGCTTCCAGCCTTCCTTGGCATCCGCCTCGACATAGCTCGGACGATAGTCGGCGTTGAAGGCGTGACCCGAATTCGGAAATACCACGAACTCCGACTTGTTGCCGGTCTTGGCCAGCGCTTCCTTCATCTGCTCCACGGTCGCCACCGGGATGCCGCCGTCCTTGCCGCCGTACAGGCCGAGCACCGGTGCTTTCAAGGTCGGCGCGATGTCGATCGGATGCTGCGGTTGCAACGCCGACTTCTCGCCGACGATGCGGCCGTACCATGCAGCGCCGGCCTTGATCTTCGGATTGCGGGCGCTGTACAGCCAGACGATGCGGCCGCCCCAGCAAAAGCCGTTGATGCCGATCTTGTCCGGATTGCCGCCGTTCTGGCCGGCCCATGCAACGTAGGCGTCGAGGTCGCCGAACACTTGCTCGTCGGGCACCTTGGAGATGATTTCCTTGTTCAGTTCGGCAATGGTCGGATACGCCGCCGGATTGCCCTGACGCACGAAGAAGTCCGGCGCGATCGCCAGATAGCCGAGCTTGGCAAAGCGGCGCGCGATGTCGGCGATGTGTTCATGCACGCCGAAGATTTCGGAAATCACCAGGATCACCGGCAGGTTGGTCTTGCCTTCCGGCTGGACGCGATAGGCCGGCACTTTCTGGCCGTTGACGGTCACGCTGACTTCGCCGGCGGTCAGGCCGACGGTGTCGGTCTTGATCATCGTCTGCGCGCAGACCGGCAGCACGGCGGCAGCGAAGCCGGTGCCCAGCGCGGTCTTGATGAAAGTGCGGCGATTACCGGCGTCGAGCATGCCGGTGGTGCCAAGCAGGCTGTCTACATCGTTCTTCAGATCGTTCATGAAATTCTCCAGGAGTCGGAAGTGCGCAAAAAGGGATAAAACCGGCTGAGACAAAAACACGGCCTGCCAGGCAATGGAAGCAGGCAGGCCGTGTTCGCTGGCGTCTTGGCTAAAGGGTCAACTAAAAAGGGTCAACTGGAACTACCGAAAAGCATTCTACAAGATACAAGACTTGCAATGCGAGTTACGGGTTACGCCGCCATCGCGCCCGGCAGCTCCGGATGCATCGGCGTGATGTCGATGGTCCGCTGCGCCAGCGGCGCGCTCAGCTGGCGCCCGTCCAGCTTGAACACGCTGACCAGCGCGGTCAGGTTGGCGGCCTGGTCCTGCAGCGACTGCGCCGCAGCGGCCGCCTGCTCGACCAGCGCGGCGTTCTGCTGGGTCATGTCGTCGATCTGAATGATCGCTTCGTTGACCTGCTCGATGCCGCTGCTCTGTTCGCTGTTGGCGCTGGTGATTTCGGACATGACGTCGGTGACGCGACGGATGCTGGTGACGATGTCGTGCATGGTCACGCCGGCCTGCTCGACCAGCTTGCTGCCGTTCTCGACCTTGCCGACCGAGTCGCCGATGAGTACCTTGATTTCCTTGGCGGCGCTGGCAGAACGCTGCGCCAGGCTGCGCACTTCCGACGCCACCACCGCGAAGCCGCGACCCTGCTCGCCGGCGCGCGCGGCTTCCACCGCAGCATTCAAGGCGAGGATATTGGTCTGGAAGGCGATGCCGTCGATCACGCTGATGATGTCGACCACCTTTTGCGATGACGCGTTGATCGATTCCATGGTCTGCACCACCTGTGACACGATGCTGCCGCCCTGCACGGCAACGTCCGACGCGGCGACGGCGAGCTGGTTGGCCTGCTGCGCATTTTCGGCGTTCTGCTTGACGGTGGAATTGAGTTGCTCCATCGACGACGCGGTTTCTTCGAGCGAGCCGGCCTGCTGTTCGGTGCGCGACGACAGGTCGAGGTTGCCGCGGGCGATTTCAGTGGAGGCGGTGGCAATGGTTTCGGAACCGACGCGCACCTGCGTGACGATGGCGGCAAGCTTGTCGCGCATGCCCTTCATTGCCATCAGCAGGCTGTCCTTGTCGCCCGGCTTGGTGTCGATGTGCACGGCGAGGTCGCCGTCGGCGATCTGGCCGGCGATCGCCACCGCGTAGTCAGGCTCGCCGCCGAGTTTCTTGAGCAGGTTGCGCGTGATCCACGCCGCTGCAATCAACGCGGTGATGATGCCGACGGCGCTGGTCACCAGCATCAGCCAGCGTGCAGCGGTGTAAGCCCTGGTGCTGGCTTGCGAGGCGTCGGCGTTGAGGCGGTCTTCGACTGCCACCAGTGCGGACAATTCGGTCTGCCATTTCTTTTGCACCGGCAGGTATTCTTCCTTGAGGAACTGCGCCAGCTCGTAGGCTTCGCGCTTGAGGCCGAGGTCGACCGCCTGATCGATCAGCTTGTGCGCGATATCGCCCTGCGCCTTGATCTTCTGGATGGCGGCCTTCTTCTCGGCAACGGCATCGGCGTCCTTGTCGAACATGCTGCGCAGCTTCTGTTCCGAGCTCTGGTATTTTTGTGTCTGCGCCTTGATGTAGGCGGCTTCTTTCTCGATGTCGTCGGCGCCGCCTTGCAGCATCAGGTTGCGCAGCGAGATGGAACGCTCCGAAACGGTCCCCATCATTTCATTGACCAGCTTGGTCTCCGGGTTGTTGACCTCGACCACGTCGAGGAACCGCCGCTGCATCTGGTCCATGTTGTACAGACCGAACGCGGTCACTGCGATCAGCAGCAACACCACCCACGCGAACCCCAGCCCCAGCCGTGTCCCCACCTTCATCCCTGCAACCATTGACGCCTCCTCGTTTCTGCTTGTCCGAGAAGCGGTCGCCCGCGAATGTCCGCCGAATCCGTCGTCTTGCCTATGCCTGTGTTTCCGTCGACGCAACAGCCAACTTCACCGCAACAGCTTCCTGTCTCAACTGCGTTTGTATTTGATCTTCAACGACATCGGGCGATGCCGTTTTTGCAACTTTTATCTCAGCTTTTATCGTTATTCGTTTTGTTTGTACTGTCTTGTATTTTCAGCAAGTGTGCCCCTGCTGCCGAAAATGCATTTTGCATCAATCTGCGTTGTCGTGCATCAATATAAATTCATGCGAAAAATGACCGGTTGCAGCGCGGTCCGGCAATTAATGGCTTGGTGAAGCGTAGCGAGCGCGTCCGTGTGTGGCCGAGGAGCGGAGTCGTACGCGAGTACGTCGAGCACCGCAGGCCGCACACGGGCGCGCGCGGTAGCTTCAACAAGTCATTAATGGGCCTGGTCCCAGTTTTTTCCGGCCCCCACTTCCGCGATCAGCGGCACTTTGAGCTCGGCAACATTTTTCATCAATTCCGGCAGTTTTTCACGCACCAGCGCCAGTTCCGCATCGGGCACTTCCATCACCAGTTCATCGTGCACCTGCATGATCAACTTGGATTGCAAACCATCCTGCTCGATCCAGCCCTGCACGGCAATCATCGCCAGCTTGATCAAATCCGCTGCGGTGCCCTGCATCGGCGCATTGATCGCTGCCCGCTCGGCGCCCTGGCGGCGCGGGCCGTTGGGCGCGTTGATCTCGGGCAGCCACAGGCGACGGCCGAACACGGTTTCAACATAGCCCTGCGACTTGGCTTCGAGGCGCGTGTCGTCCATGTACTGCTTGACGCTGGAGAAGCGCTGGAAATACTTGTCGATGTACATCTGCGCAGCGGCGCGCTCAATGCCCAGGTTGCCGGCCAGGCCGAAGGCGCTCATGCCATAGATCAGGCCGAAGTTGATGACCTTGGCGTAGCGGCGCTGCTCGCTGCTGACGTCGGCGAGGCCGACGCCGAAGATTTCGGAAGCGGTGGCGCGGTGAATGTCCTCGCCGTCGGCGAAAGCCTTGAGCATGTTGGCGTCTCCCGAGATGTGCGCCATGATGCGCAACTCGATCTGCGAATAATCGGCGGAAACAATGGTGCTGCCCGGCGGCGCGATGAAGGCTTCGCGGATGCGGCGGCCTTCGGCGGTGCGGATCGGGATGTTTTGGAGGTTGGGATCGTTGGACGCCAGCCGTCCTGTGACCGCCACGGCTTGCGCGTAATTGGTGTGCACGCGGCCGGTGGTCGGATCGACCATCTTGGGCAGCTTGTCGGTGTAGGTCGACTTCAGTTTTGACAAGCCGCGATAGTCGAGCAGGATCTTCGGCAGCGGGTAATCCTCGGCCAGTTTCGCCAACACCTCTTCATCGGTGGACGGCGTGCCGGAAGGCGTCTTTTTGACGACCGGCAATTGCAGTTTTTCGAACAGGATCTCTCCGAGCTGCTTGGGCGAATTCAGATTGAACGGCTGGCCCGCCAGTTCGTAGGCCTGCTGTTCGATCTCGAGCATGCGCTTGCCGAGTTCATTCGATTGCGTGGCGAGGATGGCGGCGTCGACCAGCACGCCGTTGCGTTCGATCTTTTGCAGCACCACCGAAGTCGGGACTTCGATTTTTTCGTAGATATAGCGCAGCTTGGCGTCATTCTCGACCTGCGGCCACATGGCCTGATGCAGCGCCAGCGTGACGTCGGCATCTTCCGCCGCATATTCGGTGGCGCGTCCGATCTCGACCTGGTCGAAGCAGATTTGCGATGCGCCCTTGCCGCACACGTCGGTATAGCTGATCGTGGTGCGGTTCAGATGGCGCAGTGCCAGGCTGTCCATGTCGTGCGTGCGATGCGATTCGAACACATAGGATTCCAGCAGCGTGTCATGCACGATGCCGCGCAGCTGGATGCCCTGGTTAGCGAAGATGTGGCTGTCGTATTTGAGGTTCTGGCCTAGCTTGGGCTTGCTGTCGTCTTCCAGCCAGGGCCTGAGCTTGGCCAGCACCAGTTCGCGCGGCAGTTGCGCCGGCATGTCCTGGTAGTTATGCGCGATCGGAATGTAGGCCGCGCGCCCCGCTTCGCAGCACAGCGAAATGCCGACCAGTTGCGCCTGCATGGGAACCAGCGATGTGGTTTCAGTGTCCACTGCCGTGAGCTTTGCAGAATTGATGGCGGCGATCCAGGTGTCGAGCTGCGCCTCGGTCAGGACGGTTTCGTATTCCTTGACGATGGCGGCGCCGGCGTCGAACAGGCCGACCTGCGCAGGGCCTGTGGCGGCGTCGGCAGCGACTGTTCCCGTTGTCGCAGATGGCGCTCCCGGCTTGGCTGCAGCATCGGTGCCGGAGGCGGCAGCGGCATCCAGTTCACGCAGCCACGTGCGGAAATTGTAGCGCGTGAAAATTTCGCGCAGCGCCTGGTTGTCGTTGTCCTGCACGGTCAGCGAATCGAGGATCGTGCCCATGTGGGCCGACAAGTCACAGTCGGTTTTCACGGTCACCAGCACGCGCGCTTGCGGCAACCATGGCAAGGCCTTGCGCAGGTTCTCGCCGACCACGCCGGTGATCTTGTCGGCGTTGGCGATAACGCCGTCGAGCGAGTCGTATTGGGTAAGCCATTTGACGGCGGTTTTGGGGCCGCACTTTTCCACGCCGGGAACGTTGTCGACGGTGTCGCCGATCAGGCTGAGGTAGTCGACGATGCGTTCCGGCGGTACGCCGAATTTGCCGATCACGCCGGCGCGATCCATGACCTCGTTGCTCATGGTGTTGACCAGCGTGACATGATCGTTGACCAGTTGCGCCATGTCCTTGTCGCCGGTGGAGACGATGGTCTTGAGTCCTTCTTCGGCGGCGCGTACGCCCAGCGTGCCGATGACGTCGTCGGCCTCGATGCCGTCGACCATCAGGATGGGCCAGCCGAGCGCGCGCACGGCGGCGTGGATCGGTTCAATTTGCAAGGCAAGGTCTTCCGGCATCGATTTGCGTGTAGCCTTGTACTCGGCGTACAGGTCATCGCGGAAGGTCTTGCCCTTGGCGTCGAATATACAAGCGATGTAACTTGCAGGATAATCATTACGCAGTCGGCGCAACATATTGATGATGCCGTACAACGCACCGGTCGGCGCGCCTTCCGCGTTACGCATGTCGGGCAGAGCATGGAATGCACGATAGAGGTAACTGGAACCATCAACTAACAACAAGGTTTTTTGCATATGGAACTTAGAGGAAAAAATGTCCCGCGACTGCGGGAAGTGGATGACATCGAGCGCGCCACCGCCAAGAAGGCGCGCGAGTCATGGCATGTACTCACGATTATGGCAGAATTTATCGAGTCCACCGAGCGCCTGTCCGAGCTGCGCCCGGCGGTTTCCATCTTCGGTTCCGCCCGCACAAAACCGGACGATCCGCATTATGCCTTGTGCATCGACATCGCCCGGCGCCTGTCCGACGCCGGCTTTGCCGTGATCTCGGGCGGCGGCCCGGGCATCATGGAAGCGGCCAACAAGGGCGCCTTCGACGGCGCCTCTCCATCGGTCGGCCTCAACATCGAATTGCCGCATGAACAGCACGGCAACGGCTGGCAGGATATCTCGCTGTCGTTCCGCCATTTCTTCGCGCGCAAGGTCGCCTTCGTCAAATACGCCGACGCCTACGTGGTGCTGCCGGGCGGCTTCGGCACGCTCGACGAACTGACCGAAGCGCTGACCCTGATGCAGACCGGAAAATCGCGCCTGATGCCGGTGATCCTGGTCGGCAGCAAATTCTGGGCGGGACTGATGGACTGGATTCGTACGCGGCTGGTCGACGACGGCATGATCTCCGCCAAGGATCTCGACCTGCTGCAGGTGATCGACGATCCGGCTGAAGTCGTGGTGGCGGTGCAGAAGTTCTACGAAGCACGCAAGAAGCCGGCAGACCCGGAAGATACCGAACGCCAGACCGGCATGTATCTGTAGTTCACCTGCTTCACCAAAACGCCGGCCCGCAACGAGTGTTGCCGGTCGGCGTTTTTGCGATTGGCACACAATAATTTTTCTACGATTCAATGGTAATCGTCGCATAATCAATGCGACGCCGAACAAAATTCCTCCGTCTCCGTCGAAGCTTGTTCCGCGCAACTTCTTGTTGCCTGTTGCTCTTCCTCTTCTTCGACGGGACTACACATGATCATCAACTACCTGCGGTGCTGCCTGGTTGCATTTGCGGCGATGCAGGCAAGTCTGCCTGCCTTGGCCGAATTGACAAGCGTCAGCGCCGGCGCGCTGTCGCCGGCCGTGGCGAAGGTCGCGGACGCAGCCGCCGCCGGCGATGCCGAATCGCAATACGCGCTGGCGCAGATGTACGGTAGCGGCAGCGGCGTACCGCGGGATCTTGCGGCCGCGGCGCTGTGGCTGCAAAAGGCCGCGAACCAGGGCCAGGCGAATGCGCAATTCAGTCTCGGCACCAGCTATCTGCTGGGCGATGGCGTGCCGAAAAGCACCGCGTCGGCCATCGAATGGCTCAACAAATCGGCGCAACAGGGCAACATGTTGGCGCAGGCCAATCTCGGTGCGATTTACCTGAATGGTGACGGCGTCGCGCAAAATTTCCGGGTGGCGCTGTCCTGGTTCGAAAAAGCCGCCGCGCAAGGTCTGCCGCTGGCGCAATACAGCCTCGGCAAGATGTATCAGAACGGCTACGGCGTGCGCACCGACGAAGCAATGGCGGCGCAATGGTATGCCCGCGCGGCGGCTCAGGATTATGCACCGGCGCGACAGGCTCTCGCTGAACTTAAACGTCCCGCCGCGCCGATCGTACGCACGACGAACGCGGCCACGGCTGTACCTGCCGGCACCGCGGCGCCGGCCACTGCGACCATGATCGCCGCAACGCCGGATCACCCTCACGTACTCGCCGCCATCCGCGACTGGGCCGCTGCATGGAGCCGCAAGGATGTCGATGCCTATCTGGGCCATTACGCCGACGACTTCCGCGCACCGGGCGGCCAAAGCCGAAGCGAATGGGCGACACAGCGAAGGACGCGCATCGAGGGCCGCAAGCATATCGTTGTTGAGATCGCCGCGCCGCGCGTCGCCGTGAACGGCGACGGCAGCGAGGCGACCGCGACCTTCACGCAACATTACGTCTCCGACCAATTCGTCGAGACCAGCGCCAAGACACTGGTGCTGGCGCGCCGCGGCGATGCCTGGAAAATCGTGCAGGAAACCGCCCGCAAAACCGGAGCAAGCCGCAAATAAATGAACCGCTCCACCAGTAAACGATTGAGTCCCGGCACTATGACGCCATCGGCAGGGAAAGCACATTCGCGAGGATGCAGAGTCCAGCTGATTCGTTTGTTACAATGACTCCTACTGTCAACCTGTCCAGATTGCGAGTTTCCCCATGATTACCAGAAGCCGGTCCGTTGCGTCCGCTGTATCGCTTAGCTTCTCCCTGCTGATGCTGTCCTTGTCCTCGTCGGCGCACGCCCAGGCAATATCGGACAAGCCGGCCCCGCCGCCGCCTGAGCTGCAGACACTGGAAGAAGGTGAACCGCCTGCCGTGACCATCAAGAAACCTGGCGAAGAGCAAGGCAGCGGCAACAGCATCACCGAGCGTCGCGACCACGGCCAGACCAAGGAAGTCAAAGTCAAATCGGGACCGAGCACCTATTACGTGAAACCGACACAGCAACTCGGCAGCTCGACGCCGGGCGATGTCCAGAGCGGCCCGCCGAGCGGCGCCCAATGGCAGGTCAAGGAATTCGACTGGGGCGGCAAGAAGAAAGCCAAAGAAGGCGAAGCCGGCGACGCCAGCAAGTAACAAGTCATATTCATCCCTCCGGACGGCATCCCGTCCGGATTTTCCATCGTTCTTCATCATTCCCGCACATGGCAGTTTTTACTCCGGTCAGCCTTGACGATCTCTCAGGCTGGATCACCCAGTTTTCTCTTGGCAAAGCGCTGGCCGTCAAAGGCATTTCTTCCGGTATCGAGAACAGCAATTTCTTCCTCACGACCGAAAGCGGCGAATACGTCCTGACGCTGTTTGAAAAACTGAGTTTCGAGCAACTGCCGTTTTACCTGGAACTGATGCGCCACCTGGCCCAGCGCGGCGTGCTGGTGCCGGCGCCGATCCCCACCACGAGCGGCAGCATCATCAACACCCTCAACGGCAAGCCCGCCTCGATCGTGACCAAGCTGGAAGGCGCCTATCAGCCGAAGCCGGAGCCGGTGCATTGCGCCGAAGTCGGCGCCATGCTGGCAAAAATGCACCTGGCGGCGCAAGACTTCGGCATCCGCCAGCCGAATCTGCGCGGCCTGCCGTGGTGGCGTGAAACCGCGCCGGTGGTGCTGCCCTACCTCAACGCCGAGACGCAACAGGTGCTGCGTGCCGAGATGCAATTCCAGGAAGACTTGGCCGCCTCCGACATCTACGCGCAGTTGCCCAACGGCCCGGTGCACGCCGACCTGTTCCGCGACAACGCAATGTTCGTCGGCGCGCGCCTGACCGGCTTCTTCGATTTCTATTTTGCCGGTTGCGACACGTGGTTGTTCGACCTGGCCGTCACCGTCAACGACTGGTGCATCGACCTCGCCAGCGGCGTGCTTGATGTCGCCCGGGTACAGGCCATGCTGGATGCCTACCATACAGTGCGCCCGTTCGGCACGGCCGAGCAGCAAGCCTGGAGCGCCATGCTGCGCGCCGCCGCGCTGCGCTTCTGGCTGTCGCGCCTGTATGATTTCTATCTGCCGCGCGCCGCCGAAATGCTGACGCCGCACGATCCCACTCACTTTGAACGCATCCTGCGACAGCGCGTGAACGGCGCCATCCCGCCCCTGCCCGGACCGAACTGATATGGAAAAACTGCCTGCAAAAACCGGCTGGCTCTGGGTCAAGGAAGGCCTGGCGCTGTTCCGCAAACAACCTGCGGAAGTGTCGACGCTGTTCCTGAGCTACATGTTCCTGATGCTGGCGCTCGGTATCCTGCCCGTCATCGGCCAGTTGTTGCCGCTGATCCTGGTGCCGGTGTTCGCCATGTCGTTCATGCAAGCCTGCCGCCAGATCGAGGAAGGCAAACGCGTCTATCCGAGCCTGCTGCTGGTCGGCTTCCGTTCGCCCGCGCTGCGCACGCTGCTGGCGCTGGGCGTGCTGTATCTGCTGGCGGCGTTTGCGGCCGTCGCGGTGTCGACCCTGATCGACGGCGGCGCCTTCTGGAAGGCTATGACCGGCCCCGGCCTGGACCCCAAGGACATCGAAGGCGGCAACCTGCGCCTGGCCATGATCGTGGCTGCGCTGGTGTACATCCCGGCGGCAATGGCGTTCTGGTTCGCCGCGCCGCTCATCGCCTGGCACAAGATGCCGCTGGGCAAGGCGCTGTTCTACAGCTTCTTCGCCGTACGCCGCGCCGCCAAGGCGTTCACGGTCTATGGCCTGGCGTGGTTGGTGATCGGCGTACTGCTGCCGGCCACCATCAGCACGATCGTGGCTTTACTGTTTAACAACATGACGGTGATCGTGTTTATTTTGCTGCCATTGTCGATAATATTGACCGTGGTCATGTATTGCTCTTTTTACCCGACTTACACTGCAGTCTTTGGCAAGCCCCCGCGCGACGAAGCACCCGCTCCACAGAGCGACGACAGCGCAAGGTAAATACTTGCCGAAAAGGCAAGTATAACTACCACCACAACGCAGCTGTCACGGGGAAAAAAGATGCGCATGAACCTGCCGGTCACTAATGCCGAATATGAATTGCAAGACGGCAAATCGATCGTCTCCAAAACCGATCTGAAGGGCAATATCACCTACGTCAATCCCTACTTCATCGAAGTCAGCGGATTCCACGAAGAAGAACTGATGGGCGCGCCGCAGAACATCGTGCGCCATCCCGACATGCCGGCCGAAGCCTTTGCTGACATGTGGAAAACCGTCAAGAAAGGCATCCCCTGGACCGGCCTGGTCAAGAACCGCCGCAAGTGCGGCGATCACTACTGGGTGCTCGCCAACATTACACCAGTACGCGAAAAAGGCCAGGTCGTCGGCTACATGTCGGTGCGCACCAAACCGTCGCGCCAGGACGTTGCCGGCGCGGAAAAACTCTATGCCGATATGCGCAAGGGCAAAGCCAAGGGCATCGCCATCGAGCAGGGCAACGTCGTCAGGACCGGCCTCAAGGGTTGGGTCGCCAGGCTCGGCAAGATCCAACTCAACACCCGCATCAACCTGTCCATGGTCTCGCTGCTGGGCTTGCAACTGGTGGCGGCGAGCGTGAGCTTCTTCACCGATCACGGCATGCTCAACACCGGCATCTGCATCGCCACCATGCTGATCACGCTGTATATCTGGTACGCGCTGCACAGCGCGCTGGTGCGCCCGATCCAGGCGGCGCTGCTGGCCACCTATGCGATCACCGGCGGCGACTTGTCGAACCGCGCCGAATCCGACCGCCACGACGAGATCGGCCGGCTGCTGCGCGCCCTGCGCCAGATGAATATCAACCTTACCGCGATCATTGGCGACGTGCGCTCCAACGTCGAGTCGATCAACGGCGCTACCCGTGAAATCGCCACCGGCAACATGGACTTGTCGCACCGCACCGAATCGCAGGCCTCCAATCTCGAGGAAACCGCATCGAGCATGGAACAGCTGGCAACCACCGTGCGCCAGAACGCCGACAGCGCGCTGCAGGCCAACCAACTGGCGGCGTCAGCCTCGGCGATTGCGGTCAAGGGTGGCGACGTGGTCGCCAAGACCGGCAGCACGATGAGCGAGATCAGCGCCTCGTCGAAGAAGATCGTCGACATCATCAGCCTGATCGACAGCATCGCCTTCCAGACCAATATCCTGGCGCTGAACGCCGCGGTCGAAGCAGCGCGCGCCGGTGAACAAGGCAGGGGGTTTGCGGTCGTGGCCTCAGAGGTGCGCAGCCTGGCGCAGCGCTCGGCCGGCGCCGCCAAGGAAATCAAGACGCTGATCGAAGACTCGGTGGAAAAGGTCGACATCGGCAACCGCCTGGTCGACGACGCGCGCAGCACCATGACCGAGATCGTCGAGTCGGTCAAGCGCGTGACCGGCATCATGAACGAGATCACCGTCGCCACCCAGCAGCAAAGCGCCGGCATCACGCAGGTACATCAGGCCGTCACCGACATGGATGAAAGCACGCAGCAGAATGCCGCGCTGGTGGAACAGGCAGCGGCGGCGGCGGGTAGCCTGGAAGAGCAAACCGGACGCCTGTTGCAGGCGATCTCGGTATTCAAGTTCCAGCACAGCTAACACAGCTAAGCTTGCCGGCTGCGGCCGGACAGTAGTAAAGAAAATGGCAGCCGGAGTTTGCTCCGGCTGCCATTTTTCATTTCCTCAGCAAACTTAAACGCTTCAATACTTGATATAACGGCCTTGCTGCATCAGGCGCATCGTGATGGTCTGCGCGCTGTTCAACGCAGTTTCCACACTACTCCGGCCCGCCACCGCGCGGGCGATGGCCTGGCCGGTGAAGGTGCCGATACTCTGGAATTCGGGGATCGTCACGATCTGGATACCCACGTAGGGAACCGGCTTGAGCGTCGGATTGGCGGGGTCGGCGCTGGTAATGGCATCGAGGACGAAATCCGCATACGGCGAGGCCTTCTGGTAACCGTCCGACGCGTAGGTCGACTTGCGCGTGCCGGGCGGCGCCAGCCCCCAGCCGTCCGCCTCGGCAACCAGCTGGATATATTCTTTCGAGGTCGCCCATACGGCGAATTTCTTTGCGGCTTCTTTCGATTTCGACGAATGGGGAACCGCCAGCGCCCACACCCACAACCACTGCGCGCCTTTTGCCGTGGTCGCGGTCGGCGCCGCCACGAAAGCGGTCTTGTCGAACACTCTCGAATCCTTGCCGTGATAGAGCCGGCCGGCCGCCACGGTAGCGTCGATCCACATGGCGCACTTGCCCGCAGCAAACAACGCCAGGTTCTCGCTGAAGCCGTTCTGCACCGCATCACTTGGACCATACTTGCGCAACAGGTCGACATACAGGCCGACCGCTCGGGCCCACTCCGGCGTATCGAGCTGTGGTCGCCACTGCTCGTCGAACCAGCGGCCGCCATGCGCATTGACCATGGTGCCGATCAGGGCCATGTTCTCGCCCCAGCCGGGACGCCCACGCAGGCAAATACCGGCGACGCCGGCGGCGGGATCGTTCAGCTGCGCGGCGAAGGTCTCGATCTCTTCCCAGCTCGGCCTGGCCGGCATGACCAGTTTCTTTCGCGCGAACAGATCCTTGCGGTAGTACGTCATCGAGCTTTCTGCGTAGAACGGCAACGCATACAACTTGCCCTGGCTGCTGAGGCCCGCCCGCACCGGCTTGAGCAAATCGTCGACGTCGTAGTCGGACGGCAGGTCGAACGGCACCAGCCACTCCTTCTCCGCCCAGAGCGGCGTCGACCACAGGCCGATGGTCATCAGGTCGAATTGCCCGGCGCTGGTCGTGATGTCGGTCGTCACGCGTCCGCGCAACACGCCTTCGTCCATGATGTGCCAGTTGAGCCGGATGTCGGGATGGGATTTTTCAAACACCGAGGACAGGCGCTGCAGCACCAGCATGTCGGGATTGTTCGTGGTGGCGATGTTGACGACAGTGACCGCATCGGCACCGGCAAAAGCCGGGAAAAACAAGCCCACGAGAATACCAAGCGAGAACAACCGGCGCGCGAACGCGCCGCAGCGTGCGTAAGGTTTCATGCAGTTTCCCCTGGGCGTGGAATAGGTTCCGGCCTGTTCAGGGGATCATCAGACAAGGCCTGCGGCAAGTCAAGCGAGTGTCTTTTTAATGAAAAAAAACGGTTTGATTTGCCGTAGCGCAAGGCACGCGCAACCTCAGGCAACCCCGGAGGGCAACGGCTGCCACGGCTGGTAAATATCCCGGTAGCGTTGCAAACGCGGTCGCAACTGCGCGTGGCGAGCGTGACGTGGTTCGTAGCAATCCTGCTGCGGCGGTTTGCGACACACCATTTCTTCGCTGCCGCCGTCGGCCAGCCACGCCAGTCGCGCCGCACCCAATGCGCCGCCGGCTTCGCTGCCGACATGGGTGACGATGCGCACGGCGAGGGCATCGCTCAGCAACTGCGCCCAGTAAGCGCTGCGCGCGCCGCCGCCGACCAGCGACAATTGCTGGACGTCGGTGCCGGCAGCGCGCAAGGCGTCAAGGCCGTCGACCATGCCGAAACTCACGCCTTCCAGCACCGCATACGCCAATGCGGCGCGTTGGTGTTCGTGCGAAAGACCGTGGAACACGCCGAGCGCATACGGATCATTGTGCGGCGTACGTTCTCCGGACAGGTAGGGCAAAAACAGCGGCGCATTGGACAAGGCTTCGTCATCGAGCGCGGCGACTTCCTGCAGCAACGTCTTCTCGTCGACGCTGCACAGGCGACAAAACCAGCGCAGGCAGCTCGCCGCCGACAGCATCACGCTCATCTGGTGCCAGCGCTGCGGCAGCGTATGGCAGAAGGCGTGAATCGCGCGCGCCGGATTGGGCCGGAATTTGTCATTGACCACGAACAGCACGCCCGACGTGCCGAGCGACAGGAAGCCGTCGCCCGGCTGCACCGCGCCAATCCCGACCGCGCTCGCCGCGCCGTCTCCGGCGCCGCCTGCCACGACCACGTCATCCCCCAACCCCCAGCTCCGCGCCACTGCCGGTAGCAGGAAACCGGTAGCGGCGCTGCCATCGGCCAGATCCGGCATCTGCCCCCGACGCATGCCGCCCGCAGCCAGCAAGGCATCCGACCAGTCGCGCTGCGCCACGTCGAGCCAGAGCGTGCCGGCGGCGTCCGATGGATCGGATATCTTGCGTCCGGTCATCTGCAACCGCAGCCAATCCTTGGGCAGCAGCACGCAGTCGACCTGGGCGAAAAGTTGCGGCTCGTGACGCGCCACCCACAGCAGCTTGGGTGCGGTGAATCCGGGCATGGCCAGATTGCCTGCACGCTGATGCAAGTCGCCTGCTTCACTCCAGCGCCGGGTCAGTTCCGCGCATTCATCCGTGCTGCGCGAGTCGCTCCACAGGATCGCCGGTCGCAGTACGCGGTCTTGCGCATCCAGCAAGACCGCGCCGTGCATCTGTCCGGACAGGCCGATGGCGCGGATGCCGGCGAAACGTGCCGCCCCCATTTGTTCGCGCAGGCTCGCGACAGCGTCGCATGCTGCGCGCCACCAGTGCTGCGGGTCCTGCTCCGACCAGCGCGGATGCGGACGCGACACCGTCAGCGGCGAACCGGCCAACGCCAGCAGTTTTCCTTCGGCGTCGATGACAACCGCTTTGACTTCCGACGTACCAAGGTCAATCCCCAGATACATGGTGCTCCTTGTTATTGATTGTTGTCCGTCTCCAGTGCCGCCAGCGGCGTTTTGTCGGCAGCCCTAAGCGGGCATTTTAGTCGAGGTTGCCAGCCATGCGTTGACGCTGACTATGCCTTCACGCAACAAGCGTTCAAGCTGGATGCTGCCGGCCAGTTCCCCCCACAGTAGTGCATCGTTGCAATAGGCGCGCACCGGGTCGGGGCTTTCCAGCATCGCCCGGACCGCAGCCGGATCGAACACGCCGTCCTGGTATTCGTACGGCAGCTCGCCGCGCCGCCATCGCTGCAGGAAGGCAAAAAACAGCGCCGCCACTTGCGCCGTGGCGCGCGGATGATGGCCACGCGCGAGGCTGTCGGCGATAGTCGGACGGATGAAGCCGGGAATCTTGGAAAATCCGTCCGCCGCCACGCGCTGGTTGGTGTCCTGGATGGCGGGATTGGCAAAGCGCGCCAATGTCGTGTCGCGATAGGCTTCGAGGTCCAGCGGACTCGGCGCCAGGCAGGGGATCACGTCCTGCGTGATGTAGTCGTGCGCCATGCGGCGGATGTCTTCGTGTACCGTGCCTTCGTGGATGTAGTCGAGGCCGATCATGGTGCCGGCCCAGGCGATGCAGCTGTGGCTGGCGTTGAGGATGCGGATCTTGGCTTCTTCGTAGGGCAGTACGGAGGCCACCATCTCAACGCCGACTTTTTCCAGCGCCGGCCGGCCGGCCTTGAAGTCATCTTCGATCACCCACTGGATGAACGACTCGGCCATCAGCGCGCACGGATCGTCGACGCCGGTGGCTTCCTTCACGCGCTGCCGCACGGCCTCGGTCGGACGCGGCGTGATGCGGTCGACCATGGAGTTGGGACTGGCGACGTTGGCGCGCACCCACTCCAGCAACTGGTGGTGGCCGCGCAAGGCCAGGAATTGTTGCAGCCCACCGAAGAAGCGCTCGCCGTTGTGGCGCAGGTTATCGCAATTGAGCAGCGTCACGCCACCGGCATTGCCGTCCTGGCGTGCTTGCAGGATCGCCGTCACGGCGCCGTAGACGGTGCGGCGATCGCCGCCGATGTCGGCCGCCAGATCGGGGTTGTGTACGTCCAGCAAATGCTCGTGGTCGAGGTAGTAGCCTCCCTCGGTGACGGTAAACGAGATCACCCGCGTGCCGGGCGCCGCGCCGGTCCTGACCAGGCTTTCCAGCCGTGCATCCCAAGGCACGATGTCGTGGATGGCGCGGATCGTCTCGTACGCACGCTGGCCATGCGGCGTGACCGTTTCCAGCGTGTAGCGGCCTTCATTTTGTTCCAGTTCTTTCAGCAGCGGCGCCATGTCGGCGCGGATATTGCCGAGCGCCAGCCGCCAGCGGCGGTCGTCGTCATTGCCGCGCTCGCGCAGCCGATGCAGGTACACGGCCTGATGAGCGCGATGGAAGGATCCGGCGCCGATATGCAACCAGACCAGGTCATTGTATGAATCACGGTTCGTCATGTTGTCCTCTCTGTCTCGCCTGCTTCTCAATGCACCGCCATCGACGAATCGCGCAGCAGGCGCATCACCGCGCTGCCATCCTCCCGGAACAGGTGGCAGCGATGTGCTTCGGCGCCCACGCCGATCACGCTGCGTGAAGCAAGCTGCAGGGTGTCCGGCACACGCAGGATCAGCGGCTCGTCGGAACCGTCTGTGACTGCGTATAGGTAAGAAAAATCACCCAGCAGTTCCAGCGCCGTGTAACGCGCCTGCAGCATCGGCTGTCCGGCGACGATGGCGAGATGTTCGGGACGGATGCCCAGCGTCACCTTGTCGCCCACCTTGAGGGCGCCGGCCTCGACCGCCGCCAGTTGACGTCCGCCGCCCGGCAGGTCGACCAGCACGCCGTCCGGACCGACGCCGGCAATGACGCCATCGATGAAATTCATCTTCGGCGAACCGATGAAACCCGCCACGAAGCGATTGGCCGGATGGTGATACAGCTGCTGCGGCGTGCCGACCTGTTCGATACGTCCTGCCGACAGGACGACGATCTTGTCGGCCAGCGTCATGGCTTCGATCTGGTCGTGCGTGACGTAGATCATGGTGGTCTTGAGATCGTCATGCAGCTTGGAAAACTCCAGTCGCATTTTCACGCGCAGGGCGGCGTCGAGATTCGACAGCGGTTCGTCGAACAGGAACACGCTGGGCTGACGCGTGATGGCGCGGCCGATGGCGACACGCTGGCGCTGGCCGCCGGACAAGGCGCGCGGCTTGCGGTCGAGCAGGTGATCGATATGCAGGATCTTGGCGGCATGCTGCACGGCGCGGTCGATTTCGGCTTTGGATTTGCCGGCGATCTTGAGGCCGAAGGCCATGTTGTCATACAGCGTCATGTGCGGATACAGCGCATATGACTGGAATACCATGGCGATGCCGCGCTTGGCGGCCGGGACGTCGTTCATGCGGTGCTCGCCGATGTTGAGCTCACCGGCGCTGATGTCTTCGAGGCCCGCAATCATGCGCAGCAAGGTCGACTTGCCGCAGCCGGACGGGCCGACGAAGACGACGAACTCGCCGTCGTCGATGTCGAGGTTGATGTCGCGCATCACTTCATTGTCGTCGTAGCGCTTGGCGAGGTTGCGGATGGTGACGGCTGCCATGGTGATCTCCTTGTTTCGTTGCTGTTGTTGCGTTGTTTGTTCTTTGCTTATGCAGCGCGTTCGGCCATCAAGGCGCCGATCAGCGCCGGCAGCTCCTGCATGTCTTCAAAGACCAGTTCGGCGCCGGCGTCGAGCAGCTTCTGGCGCATGCCGTGGCGGTCGTGCGCCACACCGGTGAAACCAAGCACGCGCATGCCGGCGCTGCTGGCGGCGCGTACGCCGGTGACGCTGTCGTCGACCGCGACGCAGTGCTGCGGCGCGACGCCATAACCTGCTGCTGCTGCAAGGTAGACGTGCGGCGCCGGTTTGGGCCGACCGACGTCGTGTGCGCTGTGGATGTGACCGTCGAACAGCGCCAGCAAATCGCATCGACGCAAGCCCTTGACGATGCGATCGGTGCTGCTGTTGCTGGCGACCGCCTTGGGCAGGTCGATCTTCTGCAAGGCCTCGGCGATGCCGGGCACCAGCTGTACTTCGTCGCCGCAGGCGATACCGACGGCAATATTGATGTCGGCGTATTGTGCGGCGTTCAGGCCGAAGCCGAACTCGACGTCGAGTTCATCGAGCAGCAATTCCGTGAACATGCCGAGACGGGAGGCAATCGCATGATGCAGTTTGTCGCCTTCAGCGGGATGCTTCAGCAGCGGCAGCAGATGTTCGTGCAGCACGCGCAGGGCGATACTCTCGCTGTCGAGCAAGACGCCGTCGCAGTCGCAAACAAGGTGGGTGATTTCCGGCTTCATGTTTCCTTTCGTTTACTTCACGGCGCCGAAGGTCAGGCCGCGCACCAGTTGCTTCTGCGCCAGCCAGCCGAGCGCCATGATCGGCGCGATCGCCAGCAAGGACGCCGCCGACAGCTTGGCCCAGAACAGTCCTTCCGGATTCGAGTAGGAGGCGATGAAGACCGTCAGCGGCGCGGCGTCGACGCTGGTCAGGTTGAGGCTCCAGAAGGCTTCGTTCCAGGACAGGATGATCAGCAGCAATGCGGTCGACGCCAGTCCCGGCATGGCGGTCGGCAGTAGCAGGTAGAGCATTTCCTGCCAGGCGTTGGCGCCGTCGATGCGCGCCGCCTCGAGGATTTCTTTCGGCACGTCGTTGAAGTAGGTGAACGCCATCCACACCGCGATCGGCAGATTGATCAGCGTGTAAATCAGCGTCAGGCCGCTCACCGAGTCGAGCATGCCGCTGTTCTTGGCCAGCAGGTAGATCGGCACCAGCACGCCGACGGCCGGCATCATCTTGGTCGACAACATCCACAGCAACAACTTCTGCGTGCGGCCGGTCGGGAAGAACGCCATCGAATACGCGGCCGGCACCGCGATCAGCAGCGACAGCAAGGTCGAACCGAGCGAGACGATCATCGAGTTCTTTACGAAGGCCAGGTAGTTGCTGCGCTCGAAGACCTCGCGAAAGGTGTCCAGCGTCGGCATGAAGATCAGGCTCGGCATATAAGCCTGGTGCTCGGTCTTGAATGCCGTCACGGCGACCCAGAAAATCGGAAAGAACAGGATCACGGCGCAGGTCCACGCCAGCAGACCTACCCAAAGCGGACTCTTTTTGGCGTCGTTCATTTTTCGTTCGCTCCTTTCAGGTTCTTCGCCAGCATGCGCACCAGGAAGAACGACACGATGTTGGCCAGCACCACGGCGAAGATGCCGCCCGCCGATGCGATGCCGATGTCGAATTGCTGCAGGCCGATCGAGTACACCAGGTACGTCAGGTTGGTGGTTTCCGTGCCAGGACCGCCGGCGGTGGTGGTGAAGATCTCGGCGAACACCGACAGCAGGAAAATGGTCTCGATCATGATCACCACGGTGATCGCGCGCTTCAGGTGCGGCAGCACGATGTAGAAGAAAATGCGGATCGGTCCGGCGCCGTCCAGCTGGGCGGCTTCCTTCTGGTCGCCATCGAGCGATTGCAGCGCGGTCAACAGGATCAGGAAGGCGAACGGTATCCATTGCCACGACACGATCACGATCACCGACAGCATCGGATACTCGGCGAGCCAGTCGATCGGCTCCATGCCGAGATGGCGCATGACGAAGGCCAGCATGCCGTAGACCGGATGCATGATCATGTTCTTCCAGATCAGTGCGGCCACGGTCGGCATCACGAAGAACGGTCCGATCACCAGCAGCCGCGCGATACCGCGGCCGCGGAACGGTTGATCGAAGAGGACCGCCAGCAAGGTGCCGCCGATCACGCTGATGCCGAGCACGGAACCGATCAGCAGGGCGGTGTTGGCGATCGACGGCCAGAAGGCCGGATCCTCCAGCAGGAACTGGTAATTTTCCAGTCCGACGAAACCGGTCTGGTCGGGCGACATCAGGTTGTAGCGATTGAACGAGAAATACACGGTCATCGCCAACGGCACGATCATCCACAGGAACAGCAAGGCCACCGCCGGCGTTTGCAGCAGCCGAATCGGCAGGAAGCGTTCGCCGCCTGCGTGTTTGCCGCGACGGGATTTCCGTGTGGGTGAGGTTGAAGCGCCGGCGTCGGCAGGCATGGGAGGAGTATTCGATATCGACGACATGGCGGCCTCGATGCAATCAGGTGCGGACCGGCGTCATGTTGCAGACCATCCGGCGGGAATCGGTAAAACGGTTCTCGGCAGTTCCCGGCGCCGCCCGGCATCAGGCCGGGCGAACGCTCAAGGGTGCGCGCGGCATTACTTGATGTAACGCCCCTGCTTCATCATGCGCACGGTCTGCGCCTGCGCCGTCTTCAACGCTGCGTCGGCAGTCCCCTTGCCCGCCAGCGCACCGGCAATCGCCTGGCCGGTGATGGTGCCGATCGACTGGAACTCCGGAATCGTCGCGAACTGGATGCCGGTGTAAGGCACCGGCTTCGCAGTCGGGCTGTTGGCGTCGGCCTTCTGGATCGCATCGAGGACGAAATCGGAGAACGGTGAAGCCTTCTTGTACTCGGCGGAAGCGTAAGTCGACGTGCGCGTGCCTGGCGGCACCAGCGCCCAGCCGCTATCCTTGGCGACCAGCTTGATGTAGTCCTTGGATGTCGCCCAGGCAGCGAACTTCTTTGCGGCGTCCTGCGACTTGGACGACTTCGGCACGGCCAGCGACCAGATCCACAACCAATGCGATCCCTTGTCGGTGGTCGCCATCGGCGCCGGCGCGAACGCGACCTTGTCGGACACCTTGGAATCCTTGCCCTGGTACAGCATGCCGGCGGCGACGGTGGCGTCTACCCACATGCCGCACTTGCCGCCCGAGAACAGCACCAGGTTTTCATTGAAGCCGTTGGAGCTGGCGCCCGGCGGACCGGACTTGCGCATCAGGTCAACGTAGAAATTGACGGCCTGCTTCCATTCCGGCGTATCGAGCTGCGGTTGCCATTTTTCATCGAACCAGCGACCGCCGTAGGCATTGACCATGGTGCCGACCAGCGCCATGTTTTCGCCCCAGCCGGCGCGTCCGCGCAGGCAGATGCCGTAGACGCCCTTGGCCGGGTCATGCAGTTGCGCAGCCAGTTTGCCGATCTCTTCCCAGGTTGGCTTTTCCGGCATCTTCAGGTTTTTTTGCGCGAACAGGTCCTTGCGGTAATAGGTCATCGAGCTTTCCGCATAAAACGGCAGTGCGTACAGCTTGCCGTCGGTGGTCAGGCCTTCGCGCACGGTCTTGATCAGGTCGGCTTCATCATAGTCGGCGGGCAAGCCGGTCATCGGCGCCAGCCAGCCTTTCTTGGCCCAGATCGGCGCTTCATATGCGCCGATGGTCATCAGGTCGAACTGTCCGCTGTTGGTGGCGATGTCGGTGGTGAGGCGTTGACGCAGCACGCTCTCTTCCATGGTGACCCAGCGCAGCTTGATGTCTGGATTGGCTTTCTCGAACTGCGGCGACAGCTTTTGCAGTTCTATCATGTCCGGGTTGTTGATGGATGCGATGTTCAGTGTGACGGGTTCTGCGAAGGAAAAACCGGCCGTGCCGAGCGCCGCGATAACGGCAGCGAGGCGCAAAAAAGGTCGTACAGCAGGACGTGCGGGGGCGCGAAGTTTCATGCTTGTCTCCATTTGTTGGCGGGCTGAGGATGAGCGTTATCGCCCTCCTCGCCTCGATGTAATTTTGAGCAAAAAATCTATTTGCGAGCAAATAATCAAACATTGACGAAAGATTGTCAAGCAATTGCTTTTTTGTTGAGCAAATGTTCAATCTTGATAATAATGGTGCCTGGCCTGCCGCCAAAACAGGCGATCAAAGTCCGTACAATGCCGGATCGACCGCTGCGGTATCCGAGGTGATTCCGAAGGGCAACGGCAGGTTCACAACAAGGAAAATCGATGTCATCCAGCTCATCCAAACTCGACCTGGCGGCGCGCGCCGCGTGGATGTATTACGTCGCCGGCAATACCCAGAATGAAATCGCCGAACGCCTCGGCATCTCGCGCCAGATGGCGCAGCGCATGGTGGCTTACGCCGGCGCCTCGAATCTGGTCAAGGTGCAGATCACCCATCCGATTTCCTCCTGCCTGGAACTGGCGCAGGGACTGCAGCAACGTTACGGCCTGGAAGTATGTCGCGTCGTGCCGAGCATCGTCGCCGACGAACCCGCCGGCGACGATGCGCAAGGCACGCAGCAAATGCTGGCCGTCGCCGGCGCCGAACTGATGGAGCAATACCTGCGCCAGGAAGCGCCGCTGGTGGTCAACGTCGGCTCCGGCCGCACACTCAAAGCCGCCATTGAGAAAATCGGCGACATGGAAAGGCCGCAGCATCAGATCGTCTCGATGATCGGCGCCTTTGCCGCGGACGGTTCGGCCAACCGCTACGACGTCGCCCTGCTCGCCGCCGAAAAAATGCAAAGCCGTTTCTATCTGCTGCCGGCGCCGCGCGTGGCCGAAAGCGAAGCTGACCGCAAGCAATGGTGCAATCACCGCGCCTACCAGATCGTGACCGGCCTGGCGCAAAAGGCGGACGTTACTTTCCTCGGCATCGGCACCATCGCACTGCAAGGTGCGATGCATGAGGACGGTTTCATCGATGCCGACGAAGTGGCGCAGCTGCAGCAGCAAGGCGCAGTCGGCGAACTGATTTGCCACGCCTTCGATGCCGGCGGCAAGATGCTGCGTTCGCCGCTGGCGGCGCGTATCACCACGCCGCCGCTCAACACGCCGCCGACCAAGCCGGTGATCGCCATGGCCGGCGGCCGCAAGAAGGCCGAAGCGGTACGCGGCGCCTTGCGCGGCGGCTGGCTGACAGGTCTGGTGACGGACGAATACTGTGCGCAATTTGCGTTGCAGGACGATTAAGCTCCAGCGCAGCAGTCAACACAAGAATTTTTCAGCATCAGCATTTCGGAGACACACATGCCGCATCCCATCGAATTCGTCGTCTTCGGCGAAGCCCTGACCGACTTCATCCGCCAGCCCGGCGGCGAATGGCGCGCCCTGCCCGGCGGCGCCTGCTGGAACGTCGCCCGCGTCGGCGCACGCCTGGGCGTGGCCACGGGTTATGCCGGCAGCATCAGCAGCGACGTCTTCGGCGAAGAATTGCGCGTCCTCACGCAAGAAGCCGGACTCGACATGCGTTACCTGCAGCAAGTCGACAAATCGCCGCTGCTGGCGATGGTGACCTCGACTACGCCGCCCGATTATTTCTTCGTCGGCAACGACAGTGCCGACCTGCATTTCGATCCGCGCAAATTGCCTGCCGGCTGGATGGATGAAGCGCGCGTATTGCACTTCGGCTGCATCAGCCTGACGCGCGAACCACTGGCATCGCGCCTGCTGGCGATCGCCACGGAAGGCGCGCAGCGCGGCAAGCGCATCGCCTTCGATCCGAACTGGCGCAAGCTGATGGATCAGCCCGACTATCAGGTGCTGATGCGCAAGCTGTTGGCGCTGTCGCATTATGTGAAGGTGTCGGATGAAGACCTGGAGAAATTATTCCCGGGAGATGCGCAGCCGATGGCGACACTGAAGTCGCTGGCGCCGCAGGCGGAAATCCTGTTCACGCGCGGTGCGGATGGGCTGTCGTGGATCAAGGGAGAGAGTGTGGTCGATCAGCCGGCTTATCGGGTTGAGGTGATCGATACCGTCGGTTGCGGCGATGCTTCCATGGGCGGCTGGATTGCCAGCATCTTGCGCCAGGCGGACGCGCCGGTGGTTCAGCATTTGCAATGTGCTGCTGCAGCAGCGGCGTTGTCGGCGGCGCGAGCGGGGGCTTATGCGGCGACTTGGGATGAAGTGCAGGGGTTGATTAATCGCTGAGCGCGATGGCTGTTTTTGTTTTGTTCCGACTTACCTTCTGTGCGTAGCTTCTTGTTTTCTTTCTTCGATCAACCCTGCCGGGGGGAGCCCGGCGAAGGGTTGATCGAAGAGAGAACAGAATTAGCTACAGGCAGAGGTAAGTCGGAACAACCGACAAGACGTTCAGCCCACCTTATCCAACTTAGCCACACTCAAATCCAACAACTTCATCCCGAACTTCCCGAAGTTGATATGCGCCCGCGTACTCCCGCCGCCGCCTTCGATATTGACGATCACGCCTTCGCCAAACTTGGCATGCGCCACGTTCTGCCCGATCCGCCATCCCGAATCCGGCCGCGAAAAATTCTGCGCAATCTTGTTGTTGCCCGACTCCGGCGCAGCGTCCCATGCAGACTTCGGATGCGCAAACCAGCTGTGCTGTTGCTGCTGGATCTTCGGCGACAACCATTTGATCGACTCGTCCGGCAACTCGTCAAAAAAGCGTGAACGCATGTTGTAACGCGTCTGGCCATGCAGCATGCGCGTCTGCGAAAAGCTCATGTACAACCGCTTGCGCGCGCGCGTGATGGCCACGTACATGAGGCGGCGCTCTTCTTCCACGCCGCCCTCTTCCTTGGCGCTATTCTCGTGCGGGAACAGGCCCTCTTCCAGGCCGGTGATGAACACCGCGTCAAACTCCAGACCCTTGGCCGAGTGCACCGTCATTAGTTGCAAGGCGTCCTGGCCGGCCTGCGCCTGGTTGTCGCCGGCTTCCAGCGATGCATGCGAGAGGAAAGCCGACAACGGCGACATGATCGTCGTCAGCGCGGCATCGGCGTCGATGATCTCGATACCGTCTGCGGTGGTGATCGACGCACCTGCAACGGCTTGCGCCTGCGGCCCAAGGAAGGCCGGCGCATCGAGGCCATAGCCTTCTTCCGAGACAAACAAGGTCGCGGCGCTGACCAGCTGTTCCAGATTCTCGATGCGGTCGGCGCCTTCTTTTTCGTTCTGGTAATGCGTGAGCAGGCCGCTGGCGTCGAGCACCACCTGCACCATTTCCTGCAAGGGCAGGTTCTGCGTTTCGAAGCGAGCGGCTTCGATCAGCTTGATGAAGCCGTTGAGCGTCGAGCCGGCCTTGCCCGCCACGTAAGGCACGGCGGCATAGAGCGAGCAGTTGTACTGGCGTGCGGCATCCTGCAATTGCTCCAGCGCCTTGGCGCCGATGCCGCGCGTCGGGAAGTTCACCACGCGCAGGAAAGCGGAGTCGTTGTGCAGGTTGTCCATCAACTGCAGGTAGGCAATTGCATGCTTGACCTCGGCGCGCTCGAAGAAGCGCTGGCCGCCGTAGACGCGATACGGAATCGCCGACGAGAACAAGGCATGCTCGAGCACGCGCGACTGCGCATTGGAGCGATACAGCAAGGCGATTTCGCTACGCGCCCAGCCTTCGGCGATCAGGTTCTTGACCTGCTCGATGATCCATTGCGCCTCCTGCAAATCGCTGCTGGCTTCGAACACCCGCACCTGTTCGCCATGGCCGGCGTCGGTGCGCAGGTTCTTGCCGAGGCGCTTGCTGTTATTGGCGATGAGGATATTGGCGGCATCCAGGATATGGCCGTGCGAGCGGTAGTTCTGTTCCAGCTTGATCAGGTTCTGCACGCGGAACTCGCGCTCGAACGCCGCCATGTTGCCGACGTTGGCGCCGCGGAATGCATAGATGCTCTGGTCGTCGTCGCCCACGGCAAAGACCGCGCCGCTGTCGACCTGGCCCTGGCCCGACATGATCTTGAGCCATTTGTATTGCAGGTCGTTGGTGTCCTGGAACTCGTCCACCAGCACATGCCGGAAACGGCGCTGGTAATGTTCGCGCAGCGGCTGGTTGCGCGACAGCAGTTCATACGTGCGCAGCAGCAGCTCGGCAAAGTCGACCACGCCTTCGCGCTGGCATTGCTGGTCGTACAGGTCGTAGAGCTCGACGAACTTGCGGTTGTAGTCGTCATGCGCCTCGACGTCCTTGGCGCGCAAGCCCTGGTCCTTGGCGCCGTTGATGAAGTACATCAGGTTGCGCGGCGGATACTTCTCGTCGTCCACGTTCATCTGCTTGAGCAGGCGCTTGATGGCCGACAACTGATCCTGCGAATCGAGGATCTGGAAGGTCTGCGGCAACGCTGCGTCGCGGTGATGCGCCCGCAGCAACCGGTTGCACAAGCCGTGGAAGGTGCCGATCCACATGCCGCGGGTATTGATCGGCATCATCGCCGACAGGCGCGCGGTCATTTCCTTGGCCGCCTTGTTGGTAAACGTCACCGCCAGGATGCCCGACGGCGACACTTGCCCGGTCTGGATCAGCCACGCGATGCGTGTGGTCAGCACGCGCGTCTTGCCCGAGCCTGCGCCGGCCAGGATCAGTGCGGATTGTGCAGGAAGGGTGACAGCGGCAAGCTGCTCGGCGTTGAGATTGTGAAGAAGATTTTGCATCCGGAGATTATACGTCCGCGCGTCATTGCGGACGTGCGCCGCCTGTATATTCCTGCCCGGCCGGCTCCTGCGAATCGGGTGAAATCCCGCTCCGCCAGCAGGTTTCCGCCAAACGGCGTAAGATTTCGCACTGCAACAAGGCATTGAGCCCGGTTGCCTCCTTTCTTTCTCCCTATCATGTCCGAAGAAGCACTACGCCCAGCTCCCCTGGCCGCCGAAGGCGCGCCTGCCGTCACGCATACGCCATCCCATTCCGAAACCGCCGTCATGATCCAGATCCTGTCGACGGTGCTGTTCACCTTCCTGGCCTACATGACCATCGGCATCCCGCTCGCGGTGCTGCCCGGCTACGTCCACCTGGACCTTGGTTACAGTTCGTTCATCGCCGGCCTGTCAATCAGCGTGCAATATCTCTCGACCTTGATCACGCGCGCGCAAGCCGGCCGTATGGTCGACACCGTCGGCCCCAAAAAAACCGTCATGCGCGGCATGCTGGCCTGCGTCGCCAGCGGCGCTTTCCTGGTGCTGGCGGCGTGGTCGGCGGAGTTGCCGTGGCTGAGCCTGTCCATGATCCTGATCAGCCGCTTCTGCCTCGGCATCGGCGAAAGCCTGGCCGGCACCGGCTCCATCATCTGGGGCATCGGCCGCATCGGCGCCACGCACACCGCACGCATGATTTCCTGGAACGGCATTGCCACCTATGGCGCGCTGGCCATCGGCGCGCCGCTGGGGGTGGCGCTGCTGCATGTCGGCGGCTTCGCCGCCATCGGCTTCCTGGCGCTGGCGTTGCCATTGATCGGTTACGCGATCGCACGCCGCCGTCCCGCCGTGCCGGTCGTGCGCGGCGAACGCCTGGCCTTCCGCCTGGTGCTCAACCGCGTGCTGCCCTACGGCATCGGCCTGGCGCTCGGCACGGTCGGCTTCGGCGCCATCGCCACCTTCATCACGCTGTATTACGCCAGTCATCAATGGTCCAATGCGGCGTTCTCTCTGACGCTGTTCGGCGGCTGCTTCATCGGCTCGCGCCTGTTGTTTGCCAATTCCATCAATCGCTTCGGCGGTTTCAAGGTGGCGGTCGCCTCGTTCATCGTCGAGGCGGTCGGCCTGAGCATCTTGTGGCTGGCCGGTTCTTCCGAAGTCGCCATGCTCGGCGCGGCGCTGGCCGGCTTCGGCTTTGCGCTGGTGTTCCCGTCGCTGGGCGTGGAAGCGGTCGGCCTGGTGCCGGCCCCCAATCGCGGTGCGGCGCTGGGCGCGTATTCGGTGTTCCTCGATCTGGCGCTGGGCATCACCGGTCCACTGGCCGGGTTGATCGTCGGGCAGTTCGGTTACGACGAAGTGTTCCTGTTCGCCGCCATCGGCGCGCTGTGCGCGGTGGCGCTGACGCTGTCGTTGTATCGCCGCTCGCCACTTGCAGGAAAGACAACCTGAATTAACGCCTTGTGGTGATGTCAATCATCCCCAAGTGCTATTCATGGGCTTGCGGTTTTGACATAAAATCGCAGCGTTGCATTCCATTACCCCAAGGAGCGAAACAATGGCAAAGAAAAACGTCGCAGCAATCAACATCGGCATCAACGACAAGGACCGCAAGAAGATCGCGGACGGCCTCAGCAAGCTGCTGGCCGACACTTACACGCTCTACCTGAAGACCCACAATTTCCACTGGAACGTCACCGGTCCGATGTTCAACACCCTGCACCTGATGTTCGAAGGCCAGTACACCGAACTGGCGCTGGCTGTCGACCTGATCGCCGAACGCATCCGCGCACTGGGCTACCCGGCGCCGGGTTCGTACAAGGAATTCGCCAAGCTGTCGTCGATCCCTGAAGCCGACGGCGTGCCTGCCGCCGACGAAATGATCCGTCAACTGGTCGCCGGCCAGGAAGCCGTCACGCGCACGGCCCGCAGCATGTTCCCGGCAGTTGACGCGGCCGCGGATGAACCGACCGCCGACCTGCTGACACAACGCATGCAATTGCATGAAAAGAATGCGTGGATGCTGCGCAGTCTGCTGGAAGGTTGATCGTCCGGACGGACACGCCGCCAAAGGAAAAGCCGCGCCATCGAAAGATGGCAGCGGCTTTTTTTACGGGCCGGGTCCGGCATCGACATCCGACGATATTTCGATGTTTTCGCGGCAAACAATGCATTTTCTGCAACCTCGGCGGCAACTGCCAACTCTTAAGCTTGCCCTGCAATCACCGAGACTCCCGCATGAAACCTCTTTTCGTATCTATGACCCTCGCCGTCGCATTCTCCAACGCCAACGCCTCGGCTGAAACGTTTCCCTTGAGCTGCCCCACCGAGATCATGACGCAACAGCAAATCAACACGCCGCCTGCCGGATGGGAGGCCAGCGTTGACGTAAGCCTGCTTTCTCCCCAACAGGGCCACTCGCTGCATTCCGTCGGTTTTTATAGCGGCCCGCCGGCAGAGCGGGCGTTGCTCGCGCCCGACGAGACCAAGGGCCGTGGGAAAAAATTCATCAGCAGTTGGACGTTGCAGCCTGCCAAGGAAAAATACTGGCTCGCCTGCAACTATCAGCAAACCAAACTCATCCTGAGCAAGCAATTGCCGGACCGCCCCTTACGTTGCGAGGCGCACTATGAAGGCGAATCGCTGGTGCCGACGAACCTGACCTGCCGCACGCCCGGCCGCCAAACGGCAACTCGCCCGTCCCGTCCCGGCAAAGCGCCTCGTGACTAGCGAATCAGTTCGCTGAAAGCACGCGCCGCCGCTTGCGGATCATCCGTCATGTAGACGCTGCTGATCGCCGCCACCATGTCGGCGCCGTGTGCAATCAACGGCAGGCAGTTCTCCTGCGTCATGCCGCCGATGACGACCACCGGCAGCGGGATTTCCTTCTTCGACTCGGCCACGATTTCCGGCGCGGTCCTGAAATCGTACTTCTTCACACGCGACGGATAGAAACCGCCGAAGGCCACATAAGTGGCGCCGGCCGCATGCGCGTCGCGCGCCAGCTGCAAGGCGCCATAGCACGAGGCGCCGACGATCTTGTCCTTGCCGACTTGCGCGCGCACGTCCGCCACCGAGGCATCGGTGCCGCCGACATGGATGCCGTCCGCGTCGAGTTCGATGCAAAGGTCGACATAGTCATTCACGATGAAAGGCGTGTTGTGGCGGCGGCAGAGTTGCAGCAGCGCGCTTGCCTGTTCTTTGCGCAGCACTGCGTCGGCGGTCTTGTGCCGGTATTGCACTAGCGTCGCGCCGCCCTTGATTGCCTGTCCGGTCGCATTGACCAGCTTGTCGGTATCGTCCCAGTCCGGCGTCACGATGTACAGTCCGCGCAAGGACCATTGTCTGGCTTCACTCATTTATTTTCTCCAGCAAAGGATCGTTCATACAGCGGCACGCGATTGGGGATGCGCTGCCCGGCCGCAATCGCGTAGGAAGTTTCCAGCGCGTGCTGGCAATACCTCTGCGCCGCTTCGATGGCGTCGCGCATGCCGAGACCTTGCGCCAGTTGCGCGGACAATGCTGCCGCGAGGGTGCAACCGCTGCCATGGAATTCATCCGGCAAACGCGGCCAGCTCCACGAGGCTAAAGCGCCTTCAGGACCGAACCAGCGATTGATCACATCCTGGTGGTGCGGACCGTGCCCGCCCTTGAGCAGCACGTGCCCACAACCGCGTTGCATCAGGATCGCGGCCTGCTGTTCCGGCGTGTGCCCGCTGCCGCACAGCCGATTGGCTTCATTCAGATTGGGCGTGATGACGGTCGCGACTGCATACAAGGATTCGATCGCCAGGGCCGCGTCGTCGGTCGACAATTGATCGCCCTTGCCATTGGCCAGCACGGGGTCGAACACCACCGGCAAGTCCGGCTGGCGGCTGCGCAACTGCAGGATCAATTCCGCAATTGCCTCCGCATTGCGGCGGTTGCCGGCGATGCCGAGCTTGACTGCGCGGATGTCGAAGCGATCGATCAGCACCTGCGCCTGATGGCGAATCAATGCCGCATCGAGCGGATGCACGGCGAACACGCTGACGTTGTCCTGCACCGTCAGCGCTGTCGGCACCGACAGCGGGTGGCAACCGAGCGCGCTGATCGCAGGAATATCCGCTTGCATGCCGGCGCCGCCGCTCGGGTCGGAACCGGAGAACACCAGCACGCACGGCGGCGATGGACGATAGGAAGACATGGCCTGGTTCAGACGACCCGGCCCGCCATCGGCGACGACGGCGACGCCGCAAAGCGTTTGGGCACGCGACCGGCCAGGAAGGCTTCACGGCCGGCCTCCACCGCCAGCTTCATCGCCCGCGCCATGCGAATGGGATCGCGCGCACCGGCGATGGCGGTATTCATCAGCACGCCGTCGCAACCGAGTTCCATCGCAATGGCCGCGTCGGAAGCCGTACCGACGCCGGCATCGACCAGCACCGGAACCCTGGCCTGCTCAATGATCAGCGACAGGTTCCATGGATTGAGGATGCCCATGCCGGAGCCGATCAGCGACGCCAGCGGCATCACCGCAACCACGCCGATGTCTTCCAGCATGCGCGCCTGGATGGGATCGTCGCTGCAATAGACCATGACGTCGAAGCCATCCTTGACCAGCGTCGCGGCGGCCTTCAAGGTCTCCGGCATGTTCGGAAACAGGGTCTTCTCGTCGCCGAGCACCTCCAGCTTGACCAGCTTGTGGCCGTTCAGCAGTTCACGCGCCAGTTGCAGCGTGTAGACGGCGTCTTCGGCGTTGTAACAGCCGGCCGTATTGGGCAGGATGGTGTAACGCGAAGGCGGCACGGCGTCGAGCAAACTCGGCGCATCCGGATCCTGGCCGATGTTCACGCGGCGAATCGCCACGGTGATGATGTCGGCGCCGCTGGCTTCGGTAGCCAGGCGGGTTTCGTCGAGATCCTTGTACTTGCCGCTGCCGACCAGCAGGCGCGACCCGTAGGTTTTGCCTGCAATTGTCAGACCCGTGTCTGCCGTCAGCGCAGGCGTATCGTTCATGTTCATGTCAATTCCTTTCTGGTTCTAGCCGCCGCCGATGGCGCGCACCACGTCGACGCGGTCGGCATCGGCCAGCACCCGCCCGGCCCACGACTGCGACGGCACCACTTGCCGGTTCACGGCCACCGCCACGGCCTTGCCCGTCAACTCCAGCGCAGCAATCAGCTGCGCCAGGTCGGCGCCGTCGGCGAGGACGTGCGGCTTCCCGTTCAATTCAATCTGCATCGCATCCACCACAGCAATCAGGTCTTGGAATAAATCTCGGCGCCCATCTTCACGAACTCCACCGATTTCACTTCCATGCCCTGCTTCAAGGCAGCGATCTCCGAGATGCCCTCCTTGGCGGCGTAGTCGCGCACTTCCTGCGTGATCTTCATCGAGCAGAAATGCGGTCCGCACATCGAGCAGAAATGCGCCACCTTGGCCGAATCCTTGGGCAAGGTTTCGTCATGGAATTCGCGCGCCTTGTCCGGATCGAGGCCGATGTTGAACTGGTCTTCCCATCGGAACTCGAAGCGCGCCTTCGACAGCGCGTTGTCGCGGATCTGCGCACCTGGGTGGCCCTTGGCCAGATCGGCGGCATGCGCCGCGATCTTGTAGGTGATGATGCCGTCCTTGACGTCGACCTTGTTCGGCAAACCCAGGTGTTCCTTCGGTGTGACGTAGCACAGCATTGCGGTGCCGTACCAACCGATCTGCGCGGCGCCGATGCCGGAAGTGATGTGGTCGTAGCCCGGTGCGATGTCGGTGGTCAAGGGGCCCAGCGTGTAGAACGGCGCTTCGTGGCACTGTTCCAGCTGCAGGTCCATGTTTTCCTTGATGAGGTGCATCGGCACGTGGCCCGGGCCTTCGATCATGACCTGCACATCGTGCTTCCACGCGATCTGCGTCAGCTCGCCGAGGGTCTTCAGCTCACCCAGTTGGGCTTCATCGTTGGCATCGTAGATCGAGCCGGGTCGCAAGCCGTCGCCGAGGCTGAAGCTGACATCGTAGGCTTTCATGATGTCGCAGATGTCTTCGAAGTGCTCGTACAGGAAGGATTCCTTGTGATGCGCCAGGCACCACTTGGCCATGATCGAGCCGCCGCGCGAGACGATGCCTGTCATGCGCTTGGCGGTCAGCGGCACGTATTGCAGGCGCACGCCGGCGTGGATGGTGAAATAGTCGACGCCCTGCTCGGCTTGCTCGATCAATGTGTCGCGGAAGATTTCCCAGGTCAGGTCTTCGGCCTTGCCGTTGACCTTTTCCAGCGCCTGATAGATCGGCACGGTGCCGATCGGCACCGGCGAATTGCGGATGATCCATTCACGCGTTTCATGGATGTTCTTGCCGGTCGACAGGTCCATGACGTTGTCGCCGCCCCAGCGGATGGCCCAGGTCATCTTTTCGACTTCTTCGCCGATGGACGAGGTCACGGCCGAGTTGCCGATGTTGGCGTTGATCTTCACCAGGAAGTTGCGGCCGATGATCATCGGTTCGACTTCCGGGTGGTTGATGTTGGCGGGGATGATGGCGCGGCCGCGGGCGACTTCGTCGCGCACGAATTCGGGCGTGATCATGGCGGGAATCGAGGCGCCGAAGGATTGACCCGGATGCTGGCGCCCCATCAGGTCGGCCAGCTTGTTGCCCATCGGGCCGGAGGCCTTCAGCTGCTCCAGGTATTCCTGGCGGCGCAGGTTTTCGCGGATGGCGATGAATTCCATCTCCGGCGTGATGATGCCTTTGCGCGCGTAATGCATTTGCGTGACATTGCCGCTGAGATTCCCGCCGGCTTTGGCGCGGCGCGGCTTGCGATGCAGGTTGAAACGCAGCTCGGCCAGCGCCGGATCGTTGAGGCGCTGCCGGCCGTATTCGGAAGTCGGACCGTCGAGTTCCTCGGTGTCGTTGCGCTCCAGGATCCATGGCAGGCGCGGCGTCTCCAGGCCATTGCGGATGTCGATCGTGGCGTCCGGATCGGTGTACGGACCGGAGGTATCGTAGACATAAATGGGCGGATTCTTTTCCGAACCGAACATCGCCGGCGTATCGGATTGGCTGATCTCGCGCATCGGTACGCGGATATCAGGACGCGAACCGGTGACGTAGATCTTGCGCGAGTTCGGTAACGGCTGGACGGCTGCTTCGTCTACCGTGGCGGTAGCGGAGAGGAATTTCGGGTTGGCGTTCATTTTGGCTCCTTTGCTTGAAATTACTTGGCTTGGAGCCAGCAAAGGAGGATTCGGAAAGAGACCTGTTGCGTGCTGATGCAATGCAATACGGCGGTTCCGGCAGCTTCCCTTCGCTGGCATTACCCAGATCAGGTTCAAGGGTATTTCTCACCCGTTTGCCGAACTTGCGTTCGCTGGCATTCAGGACCCCTAGCATGTTGTTTCTCTTACTTCGTTCAGTTTCAAACGTCGTGGGCGGATTCTACTCCAATAATTTTTGAGCGGCATCACTAATTTCCACTACTTGTCATGCACGCAAGGACATGTGCCCGCTGCTGCGAGATATTTCCGGACAACAATTCCCCCCTTGTTTTCAAAACCACAATTTCCGGCTGGAAGCCTGTTTGGGCGGCGACTCCTTTATAATGGACGGTTTCGCAAAAACACACGTCAAATCATGGAATTAGCCAAGTCGTTCGAGCCTGCCGATATCGAAAAATTCTGGCGCGAGGAGTGGGAAAAGCGCGGATATTTCGCTGCCACCACCGCGCCTGAAAAGCCGTCGTTCAGCATCCAGCTGCCGCCGCCGAATGTGACCGGCACGCTGCACATGGGCCATGCGTTCAACCAGACCATCATGGACGGCCTGACCCGCTACCATCGTATGCGCGGTTTCAATACCGCCTGGATCCCGGGTACCGACCACGCCGGCATCGCGACGCAGATCGTGGTGGAGCGCCAGCTCGATGCGCAAAAGATTTCGCGCCATGATCTCGGCCGCGAGAAGTTCGTCGAGAAGGTGTGGGAGTGGAAAGAAAAATCCGGTTCCACCATCACCGGCCAGATGCGCCGCATGGGCGCGTCGACCGACTGGGACCGCGAATACTTCACGATGGATCCGAAGATGTCGAACGCCGTCACGGAAGTCTTCGTGCGCCTGTTCGAACAAGGCCTGATCTACCGCGGCAAGCGCCTGGTGAACTGGGATCCGGTGCTGGGCACGGCCGTGTCCGACCTCGAAGTGGTGTCGGAAGAAGAAGACGGCTCCATGTGGCACATCAAGTACCCGTTGGTGGACGGCAGCGGCCACATCACCGTGGCGACGACGCGTCCGGAAACACTGCTGGGCGACGTCGCCGTGGCGGTCGATCCGACCGACGAGCGTTATGCGCACCTGGTCGGCAAGATGCTCAAGCTGCCGCTGACCGATCGCGAAATCCCGATCATCAAGGATGAATACGTCGACAAGGAATTCGGTACCGGCTGCGTCAAGATCACGCCTGCGCACGATTTCAACGATTACGCCGTCGGCGCTCGGCACAACCTGGACAAGATCAGCATCCTGACGCTGGACGCCAGGATCAATGAAAACGGCCCGGCCAAGTACCAGGGCCTGGATCGCTTCGAAGCGCGCAAGCAGATGGTTGCCGACCTTGATGCGCAAGGCCTGCTGGAACTGGTCAAGCCGCACAAGCTGATGGTGCCGCGCGGCGACCGCACCGGCGTCGTGATCGAGCCGATGCTGACCGACCAATGGTTCGTCGCGATGAGCAAGCCGGCGCCGGAAGGCACCTACTTCCCGGGCAAGTCGATTGCCGAAGTGGCGCTGGAAAAAGTCGCCAACGGCGAGATCAAGCTGATTCCGGAAAATTGGAACAATACCTACAACCAGTGGCTCAACAACATCCAGGACTGGTGCATCTCGCGCCAACTGTGGTGGGGCCATCAGATCCCGGCGTGGTACGACGACGACGGCAAGGTCTACGTGGCGCGCACCGAAGCTGAAGCGCAGGCGCAAGCCGGCGGCAAGACCGTGACGCGCGACAACGACGTGCTCGATACCTGGTTCTCGTCGGCGCTGGTGCCGTTCTCGACACTGGGCTGGCCGGAAGAGACACCGGACTACAAATTGTTCCTGCCGTCGTCGGTGCTGGTGACCGGCTTCGACATCATCTTCTTCTGGGTGGCGCGCATGGTCATGATGACCACGCATTTCACCGGGCAGGTGCCGTTCAATACCGTCTACGTGCACGGCCTGGTGCGTGACGCCAGCGGCCAGAAGATGTCCAAGTCCAAGGGCAACACGCTCGACCCGATCGACCTGATCGACGGCATCGGCGTGGATGAACTGGTTGCCAAGCGCACCGTCGGCCTGATGAATCCGAAGCAGGCCGCCAGCATCGAGAAGGCGACCCGCAAGGAATTCGCCGATGGCATCCCGGCCTTCGGCACCGATGCGCTGCGCTTCACGTTCGCCTCGCTGGCGACGCTGGGTCGCAACATCAACTTCGACCTCGGCCGCTGCGAAGGCTATCGCAACTTCTGCAACAAGCTGTGGAACGCCACCCGCTTCGTGCTGATGAACACCGAAGGCCACGACTGCGGTTTCGACGGTCACGTCAAGGGCGAATGCGACAAGGAAAAACTGCAGTTCTCACAAGCCGATCGCTGGATCGTGTCGCTGATGCAGCGCACCGAAGCGGAAGTTGAAAAGGGCTTCGCCGACTACCGTTTCGACAACATCGCTTCCGCCATCTACAAGTTCGTGTGGGACGAGTACTGCGACTGGTACCTGGAAATGGCCAAGTCGCAAATCCAGAACGGCAACGAAGCGCAGCAACGCGCGACGCGCCGCACCCTGGTGCGCGTGCTGGAAGGCGTGCTGCGCCTGGCGCATCCGGTACTGCCTTTCATCACCGAAGCGCTGTGGCAAAGCGTGGCGCCGCTGACCGACAAGAAGCTCGACCCGGCCGGCGATTCCATCATGCGCCAACCGTATCCGCAAGCCGACCTGGAAAAGATCGACGTGGATGCCGAAGCCTGGATGACGCAACTGAAGACGCTGACCGACGCTTGCCGCAACCTGCGCGGCGAGATGCAATTGTCGCCGGCGTTGCGCGTGCCGCTGATCGTTGAAGCTGCAGACGCGGCAGCAGTGAATTCCTTCCTGCCGTATCTGCAATCGCTGGTGAAGCTGAGCGAAACGCAAGTCGTGACACAACTGCCGGAGTCGCCGGCGCCGGTCGCCATCGTCGGCGAGCTGAAGCTGATGCTGAAGGTGGAAATCGACATTGCTGCGGAACGCGAACGCATGAGCAAGGAGATCACCCGCATCAGCGGCGAGATCGTCAAGGCCAACGCCAAGCTGTCCAATGAGAGCTTCGTCGCACGCGCGCCGGAAGCGGTCGTGGCGCAAGAGAAAGAGCGCCTCGCCAACTTCACGACGACGCTGGCAAAACTGGAAGAGCAACTGGCTAAGTTGAAATGAGTTGAAATGAGTTGAAACAAGCCGGTCCGGCCAGCTTCCGATCAGCCGCCGTCCTGTAAAGGACGGCGGCTTTTTTATTGCCTTGCCATCATCCTTTTTAATCCTTGCCGGACGTCGCCGGCTTGTCTACACTAGCCGGATAAAATTAGAACAATCGTGCTTTTATCTATATCACCAGCTTCACCAACGGACGGAGACAACATGAAAACTCGCATCATCCTGACCAGCACCCTGCTGGCCCTGAGCGCCCTGGCCAGTGCAACTGCATGGGCCGACGGCTCACCCGTGGGCTTGTGGAAAAACATCGACGACGCCACCGGCAAACCAAAGGCGCTGATCCGTATCACCGAGAGCGACGGCGAACTCAAGGGCAAGATCGAGAAGCTGTTCCGTCCCGCCGAAGAAGAGCAGAATCCCAAGTGCGAAAAGTGCGAAGGCGCGCTCAAGGATCAACCTATCATCGGCATGACCATCCTCTCCGGGCTGAAGAAAGACGGGGACGAATACAACGGCGGCCAGATCCTCGACCCGGCCAACGGCAAGTTGTACAAGAGCAAGCTGACCGTCGTGGAGGACGGCAAGAAGCTCAACGTGCGCGGCTACATCGGCATGCCGATGCTGGGCCGTACACAGACCTGGGTACGCGAAGAGTAACCATCTTGCCGAGACGCATCGCAGGCGAATTACTTGCGATGCGTCTCGCTTTGCGCCCTGTTCCACCCTGCCCTGCATCACACCCTCCCCCCCTGTTTTGTCGCCTGTTTTTCCTTTCGGAAACAGGATCGTTGCGCAACACCGCGCGTTTTTCGTGTTGCCCATTGCCTGCGAAATTGTTAGCCTGAAAATACAAAACAAGATCGCCGGAATCTTTCCGGCGCCAGCTTGCGCGTCGCATCCGAAGCCGGTCGTCACCGGTTTTTTGAAGGCTCGGGGGAGGGAGATACCATGCACTCGTCGTTGCGCTCCATCATGCGCTGCTTGTCGGCCGGGGTGTTTTCCCTTGCCTGTGCGCTTCCCGCGTCCGCTCAGGATGCCTCCCGTGACATCCTGATCGGTTATGTCGCACCGATGGACGACCCCGACGCCTCCAGCGCCGCCGGCGCCGCACAGATGGCGATTGATGAGGCCAACGCCGCGTCGATACGCATCGGCGGAGCGACCGTCACTTTCAAATTGCTGCTTCAGAACGACAAGGCCGATCCGCGCAGCGCAGAGCAGATCGCGCGCTATCTGGTCAAGACCAGCGTCGTGGCGGTGGTCGGTCACTGGACCAGCACCACCAGCATTGCCGTTGCACCGATTTATGCCGACGCTGGCATCGCGCAACTGGCGCCGGTTTCGTGGAGCCGCCGGTATACACTTGCGCCGGGCACCAGCCATTTCCAAGGCGTCGGCAGCGACGACATGGCGATGGCCTATGCGGTGGGCTATCTGTCGGAGCGCATCCATCCGCGGCTGGTCATGGTGATCGACGACAAGGCGCCGTTGGGCGTTTCCATGGCCGACTCGTTCGAGAAATATGCGAAGGCGGCCGGCATCGAGACCTCACGCCATTCCGTCAGCACGCAGACTTCAGACTTCAATCCGCAGTTGCAGATCGCGAAAACCATCCGTCCGAACCTGATCCTCTTCACGGGTCGTGGCGCACAAAGTGCGGCGATTGCGCGCAACCTCAAGCGCATGGGCGTGTCGGCGGGCCTGCTGATGACCGGCCCCGTGGTGTCGACAGATTTCCTGGCAAAGATCAGTTACAGCAATGAAGATCTCTACGCCATCGTTCCCGGGCCGCCGACGGACGGCAGCAAGATACAAGCCTTCAGGAAACGCTACGTGGCACGTTACACCCGCGAACCGGCTCCCTTCGCCCTGTTTGCCTACGACGCCGTCCACACGCTGATCGCCGCCATCAAAAAGGCCGACAGCCTCGATCGCCAGAGCATCATTGCCGGCTTGTACGCGGTCAATTACACAGGACTCAGCGGCGCGATGTCCTTCCGTCCAGACGGTACGCTGAAGAATCCGACGTACACCTTGCACCAGACCGAGAAAGGCCGTTGGACGGTACGCAGGCAATTCAAGTCCCCCGGTTGAGGCGAAACCGCCTTATGGTGACATGTGCTGGTTTTTTTGATGACTTGTACTGACGCGTCGCATCGGACTTGCGCCGCGCGATTGATCTGATTGACGGGAATTCCGTATTGGCAACAGGCTGCACCCGGGTTGCGCAGACATCCTGCGAGCATGGAAACATCACTTTCACATCAGGGGTCATATGTCGATTTCCTGCCGTCTTGCCGTTCTTCTTTTGCTGCTCTCATCCGTTCGCCCTTGCGTGCATGCAGCCGACACGCCGCCGCTCGTCGTCACGATCGGTTTTGCGGCGCCGCTAGCGGAAGTCTCTGCGCGCCAGGGCCGTAACGCCGCGCTGCTCGCCATCGAAGAAATCAACAAAGGCAACCCCGCCATCAACGGTCGCGCAATCGTCTTCGAGTTGCTGGAGCAGGACGACAAAGCCGATCCGCGCATCAGCGAATTCATCGCGCGCTCGTTCGCCAACAGCAAGGCCATCGGTGTCATCGGCCATTGGAACAGCGCGACTACGGTCGCCGCCGCCCCCATTTACCACGCTGCGGGGCTGGCGCAAATCTCGCCATTCTCGTGGAGCCGCAGCTTCACCCAGAAATCTTACAAGACGGCCTTCCAGATCATCGGCAGCGACGACGCCGGGCTCGCGCTCGCGGCCGATTACCTGGTCGGGGAACAGAAACTGAAACGCGTGCTGGTGCTCGACGACGGCGGATTCCTCGGCATCAGCATGGCGGATTATTTTTCCAACCATGCCAAGGCTGCCGACGGCGAAATCATCCAGCGCATGTCGATCAGCGGCAATACATCGGACTTCAACCAGCCGCTGCAAAAAGCGCGGGAGGCTCAGACGGAGTTGATTTTCTTCAGCGGCCGCGTGATGCAGAGCGATGCGCTGGCGCGCAATCTTCAACGCTTTCGCCTGTCGGCGAAATTGCTGCTGACGGGCAGCGTAATGGCACCGGGTTTCCTGAAAAACGCCGGCGACATCGACAGCGCCATTCTCGCCATCGTACCCAGCACGCCGCTGGACAAACGTCCCGGCATGCCGGCGTTGCAAAAGAAGTACGCGGAACGCTTCGGCGGCGAGATGATTCCGTTTGCGGTGTACTCCTACGACAGCGTGCAATTGCTGGCGGCCGCCGCGAAGAAGGCCAACTCGTTGGAGCGCAGCAAGATCATCGATGCATTGCACGAGATCAGGTACAGCGGCGTCAGCGCCAACATCGCCTTCGACGCCAATGGCGCGCTGCTCAAGCCGGGCTACACGCTGTACAGTTATGAACGCAAGGGATGGACGCCGCTACGGATATTTACCGGTAAGTAAAAGCGAAACAGGAAATGAGCCGCTGCGCTACGGCGACGGCTTGTGCTGGGCGACGAAGCGATCGAGCTGGCGCGCGAACGCCCGACCGTCGGCCTGGCTGAAAGCAGCCGGCCCGCCGGTGTCAACGCCGCTGCCGCGCAACTCTTCCATGAAATTGCGCATCGTCAGATGCTGCTGGATATTCTCGACGGTGTACATCTCGCCGCGCGGGTTGAGCACCGCGACGCCGTTGGCGACGACTTCGGCGGCGAGAGGAATGTCGGCTGTAATTACAAGGTCGCCGGCTTGCGCAAGCTTGACGATTTCCTTATCGGCGACGTCGAAGCCGGCCGGAACCACGATGGATTTGATGAAGCGTGAGGGAGGCGTGCGCAGGTGCCGGTTGGCGACCAGCGTCACCATGATTTGCGCACGATCGGCGACGCGGAATAGCATGTCCTTGATCACGCCCGGGCAGGCATCGGCGTCAACCCAAATGTTCATGATTCACCTGCGGACGGACGCGAACCTGCAGAAGCTTGTCGTTGTTCGTGGCCAAAAAGAAAATCAGACAAACGACACCGTCAATCCCGGCAAGGCGACGCCGGAAAACGCCGTGATCCAGGTCTGCCCGGCCTCCACCGGATAGGCATCGGTCCAGGTGCCGGTGGTGATGATTTCGCCGGCTTGCAAGGGTGCGAATTTCGGTTGGGTCTTGAGCAACTGATGCAAATGCCACAGCGCATGCAAGGGACTGTCGGCTTCATCGTTGAAGAAGCCGGCGGCGCGCAACTGTCCGGCGCTGTCGGTGCTGCTCGACAGCGAGACGCTGGCGCTGGCCAGGATCTGCGGCAGGTTGTGGCGAGTGGCCGACGACAGCACGTGCGGCTCGCCGATGATCAACGTGCCGTGCAAGCCAAAGGCCGCGATCGAATCCGCCACCGTGAATTCCCAGTTGGCAAACGGACAGGTAACGATCTCGAAACCGTGCGCCATCCACTCTATGCATTCGGCCAGTTCATCAATGGTCGCGTCCGGCGACGGCGCCTGGCCGAGCTTGAAAACGATTTCCGGTTCAATGCGCGGTTGCAACGCCCCCCGCAAGCATTGCTTGCCGTGGTTGTTGTGGGCGTAGCGCACCGTTGAGTCGTAAATGTGCGCCCAGATCGGAATGCGCGCGTCATCGGTGACGCCGTATTTGTCCCAGGTCTTGTGCACGGTGAAACCGATCTTGCGACCGATCGGGTGTTCGCCTTGCGCTACACGAATATCGATGATGCGACGCGCGATGTCGTAGGCATCGTCAACGGAAAGAGGTTGGGAAGAGGACAGGAGCGGCAGCAGGCGTGTGTTTGCGCGGGCATCGAGGAGTTGATGCGCGTACCGACTGGCTTGGCTCGACATAAGCATGAGAGGCTCGCCCACAAAGATAGTGATTAGCTATCCATTGTCGATGACGATTAATTTTTGCACAAGTGAAAATAAAGAAATCACAAGAAGTTCGCATGAATTTCTTGGCAAATCTCTAATGAATTGACGATGTGAAGAGACATTTTCCGGCGCTGCAAAGTTTTGGCCAAATGGTCAGGCCAATGTCAGCATGAACAAAGTTGATGCGGTTCAACGGGGCAGGAGATTGTATCGGCGACACGGCCGATACAATTTCGCAGACGATCAACCGGCCCAGAGATCGCCGTTGGGTCCGGTGCGCGGTGCCGTCACGCCGAAGTGGGTATACGCCAGCGGCGTCGCCACCCGGCCGCGCGGTGTGCGTTGCAGATAGCCCTGCTGGATCAGGTAGGGCTCAAGCACGTCTTCGATGGTGTCGCGCTCTTCGCCGATCGCGGCGGCAAGGTTGTCGAGCCCGACCGGGCCGCCGTTGAATTTGAACAGCACTGCTTCGAGCAGCTTGCGGTCCATCACGTCGAAGCCGACCGGATCGACGTCGAGCATGACCAGCGCCGCATCGGCCATCGCTTGCGTGATGTTGCCGTTGCCCTTCACTTCCGCATAGTCGCGCACCCGGCGCAGCAAACGGTTGGCGATGCGCGGGGTGCCGCGGCTGCGCTTGGCGATTTCCAGCGCGCCTTCTTCGACGATGGGCGCATTGAGCAAGCCGGCGCTGCGCGTGACGATGCGCGCCAGTTCCGGCGGGGTATAAAACTCCAGGCGCGCGACGATGCCGAAGCGGTCCCGCAGCGGGTTGGTCAGCATGCCGGCGCGCGTCGTCGCGCCGACCAGCGTGAACGGCTGCAGGTCGAGCCGCACCGAACGCGCCGCCGGGCCTTCGCCGATCATGATGTCGATCTGGTAGTCCTCCAGCGCGGGATAGAGGATTTCTTCCACCACCGGCGACAGGCGATGGATCTCGTCGATGAACAATACGTCATTGGCTTCGAGATTGGTCAGCAGCGCCGCAAGGTCGCCCGCGCGCTCCAGCACAGGGCCGGAAGTCTGGCGCAGGTTGACGCCCATTTCGCGCGCGATGATGTGCGCCATGGTGGTCTTGCCGAGGCCCGGCGGGCCGAACAGCAAGGTGTGGTCGAGCGCCTCGCCGCGCTGGCGCGCCGCCGAGATGAAGATCTCGAGCTGGCCGCGCACTTTTTCCTGGCCGACGTATTCGTCCAGTTGCTTGGGACGCAACGCGCGCTCGATCGCCTCCTCGTTGGCCGAAGCCGGCGTGGCGGCGATGATGCGTTGTTCGGAAAAGTCGTCGGTCTGGATGCTCATGGTTTACCGTTCAGGCTTTGGACAGTGCTTTCAGCGCGTGCTTGATGCCGTCGGAGACGCTGGCGTCGGCCGGCACCTGCTTCAGCGCCAGGGTCGCCTCCTTGTCGGAATAACCGAGCGCCAGCAAGGCGTTGAGGATATCCGAGGTAGCATCGTGACGCACCGCGCCGCCGACCGCGCCGAGGTCGGCGCCGAGCTTGCCCTTGAGTTCGAGCAAGAGGCGTTCGGCGGTCTTCTTGCCGATGCCGGGGACCTTGGTGAGACGGCCGGCTTCCTGCAGCGTCACCGCCTGCGCCAGATCGCTGACGGACATGCCGGACAAGATCGACAGCGCCGTGCGCGCGCCGACGCCGGAAATCTTGATCAACTCCTTGAAGGTGTTGCGCTCTTCGGCGCTGCCGAAGCCAAACAGCACATGGGCGTCTTCGCGGATCGCCAGATGTGTCAACAGCACCACTTTTTCGCCGAGGCCGGGCAGATTGTAGAAGGTGCTCATCGGCACGCCGACTTCATATCCGACGCCGTTGCAGTCGACCAGCAATTGCGGGGGATTTTTTTCGAGCAGGATTCCGGAGAGGCGACCGATCATGATGAGTGGATACCGAAAAAATGGATTATCGAATGATACAGTACTGTTCGGATAAACAGTATATGAATCCGCCATGGAGTCCCCTCCCCTTGCCTTGAAGCGCCCTGCCGGGCTATCGTCTGGCCTCACGCACCAACAACCGCGCAAGGATCCCATGGCAGGCAGCAGCTTTTTCGCATTGATCGACGACATCGCCGGCATCCTCGACGATGTTTCCGCCATGACCAAGGTCGCCGCCAAGAAGACCGCAGGCGTGCTGGGCGACGATCTGGCGCTCAATGCGCAGCAAGTGTCCGGCGTCAACGCCGACCGCGAACTGCCGGTTGTGTGGGCGGTGGCGGTCGGTTCGCTGAAGAACAAGGCGATCCTGGTGCCGGCCGCGCTCGCGATCAGCGCCTTCGCGCCGTGGGCGGTGACGCCGCTGCTGATGCTGGGCGGCGCCTTCCTGTGCTTTGAAGGTTTCGAGAAGCTTGCGCACAAATACCTGCCGCACGAACAGGAGCGACACGATGAAACCGTCGCCGCTCCCGAAGCCCCAGAGAGCGAACGGGACAAGATCAAGGGCGCCATCCGCACCGATTTCATCCTGTCGGCGGAAATCATCGCCATCACGCTGGGCACGGTCGCCGGCGCGCCGTTGCAACAGCAGATCACGGTATTGATCGGCATCGCGCTGATCATGACGGTCGGCGTCTACGGCGTGGTCGCGGGCATCGTCAAGCTCGACGACGGCGGCCTGTACCTGCTGCGCACGGGCGGAAAATTCGCGCAGCGCATCGGTCGCGCCATCCTGGTGGCGGCACCCTACATGATGAAGAGCCTGACCGTGATCGGCACGGTGGCGATGTTCATGGTCGGCGGCGGGATCCTGACGCATGGCCTGGCGCCGGTGCATCACTGGATCGCCGATGTCAGCGCGCCGCTGGCGGCGGTGCCGGCGATCGGCGGCTTGCTGTCGGTGCTGGCGCCATCGGTGCTGGATGCGGTGTTCGGCGTGATTGCCGGCGGCGCGGTGTTGCTGCTGGTGACACTGGTGCAACGACTGCCGGCTATCTTCAAGAAGACCTAGCCGACCAGGCGTCCCCCGCGCATGCGCAGGCCTTTCTTGGCGAGCCCTGGCGCCAGTCCTCCCAGCGCGCTGAGGATGTCGCCGCTGTGGGCATGACAGATCGCCACGCCGAGCGCGTCGGCGGCATCGGTGCCCGGCAAGCCCGGCAGCGCCAACAAACGCTGCACCATATCCTGCACCTGCTGCTTTTGCGCCTTGCCGTGTCCGGCGACGGCTTGCTTGACCTGCAGCGCGGTGTATTCCGCCACTTGCAGATCGGCGTGCACCAGCGCGCAGATCGCTGCACCACGGGCCTGGCCAAGCAACAAGGTGGATTGCGGATTGACGTTGACGAAGACTTTCTCGATCGCCGCGCAATCGGGCGCATAGGTCTGGATGACTTCGCCGACGCTGGCCAGGATGACCTTGAGTCGCTGCGGCAAATCGCCGTCCGGCGTCTTGATGGTGCCGGAGGCGATATAGGTGAGCTTGCTGCCCTGCTTGTGGATCACGCCAAAGCCGGTAGTACGCAAGCCGGGGTCAATGCCGATAATTTTCATGCCAACACAATATGGGTTAATCGTTTCAGATGGCGGTCCGGCGCGCCCGGCCAACAATCAGCGCGCCTTGACCGTCTTCACTATTTTCCAGTCGCCGCCCTGGGCTTCATACACGGTAAACACCGGATCATTCCGGTTACCTTCCCGGTCAAACGAGATCGCGCCCGTCAGTCCCTTGAATTTTTCCGCATGCAGCGTGTCGATCAGTTTATGTGGATCGGCGGAATTGCCCATGCGGATCGCTTCTCCCACCATCTGCACCGCATCATAGGCGCGCAAACTGCTGACGTCGATATACGATGAAGAAAAGCGCGCGATGTAGTTCTTTTCAAAATTCTTCCATCCCGGCAGTTTATCTCTTTGCTGGTCGGATTCCAGCGTAAAGATATCGCCGGCGCCTTGCACCTGACCCAGGAAGTTCTGGTTGTTCATCCCGTTCATCGCATTCAGGAAGCGCGCTTTCACGCCCAGCCTCCTCGCATTCACGATCATCCTGGCGGCCTGCAAATGCGTGCCGCCCCAGAATATTGCATCGGCCCGGCCCTCCTTGATATCGGCCAGCTCTTGGTTGAAATCGGAGGTTTTGTCGCTGACCGAATAGCGACCAAGCAACAGCCCGCCCGCTTTCTGAAAACCCTCGCTGAACTGGTCCGCCATCGCCATGCCCGACGGCGTCTTGTCGTCGATCACCGCCATGCGATCGATCTTGAGGTCGCCATACACATAGTGCCCGAAAAGAATGCCGCCCTGTTCGCTGTGGCCGAGCATGCGGAATGTATTGTCGTAGCCGAGCTGCGTGAATTTGTGATTGGTCGCCCCGACCGAGATGTGCGGGATACGCGCGGCCTGGACCTGTTCGGCGGTGGCGATGCAGACCGTCGAACTGTGGCACATGAGCGCAACGAGATTTTTCTTGAGCAGGTAGTTCGTCGCCAGTCTGCCGGCGTTGGCGTCGAAACGATCGTCTTGCGGAATGAGTTCAAAGACGACTCTGGCGTTGTTGACCCTGATGGCTTTCTTGTTCAGTTCATCGATCGCCAGTTGCGCGCCGTTGATCATGCTGTTGCCGCGCGCCTGATTGGATCCGCTGAGGGGCGCCAAAAATCCGATGAAGACTCTGGTTTCCTGAGCCAGGGCCGGGGCAAGGAAAAAGCCGGGTCCGCACGAGAATAGCAGCAGAAGCACACCGATGCGCCATGCTGGACAGCAAGGACGCGGGCCGCGAAACGACGGAAATAAACGGTTCATCGGCAGCCTCCAACGAGAGAAAATGATCTCTCATTATCCGCCGGAAAATTGCATTTATGACAACACCGGTTTATAACCCTCCGCAAAAAACAACAAGCCCGGCACAGGTGCCGGGCTTGGGTACGTTCTGCAGCGTGAGAAAAGGAGTCCTCAGGACCGGGCCGCAGATCAGTGGCGGAAGTGACGCGTACCGGTAAGCAGCATCACGACGTCGCGCTCGTTCGCAGCATCGATCACTTCCTGGTCGCGCATCGAGCCGCCCGGATGGATTACGCTGGTCGCGCCGGCGTCGACCACCACGTCCAGCCCGTCGCGGAACGGGAAGAAGGCATCCGACGCCACCGCCGAGCCGGCCAGCGTCAGGCCGGCATTCTGCGCCTTGATCGAAGCGATGCGGGCAGAGTCGATGCGGCTCATCTGACCGGCGCCGACGCCCAGCGTCATGCCGTTGCCGCAGAAAACGATGGCGTTGGACTTGACGAACTTGGCGACGCGCCAGGCGAACATCAGGTCTTGCAATTGCTGCGGCGTCGGCTGCTTCTTGCTGACGACCTTGACGTCGGCCAGCAGCACATTCCTCGCGTCCGGCGATTGCACCAGCAGGCCGCCGCCGACACGCTTGAAGTCATGTGCATTCAAACCGTTGCCGAGCGGAATTTCCAGCAGGCGGACGTTTTGCTTGGCGGCGAAAATCTTCTTCGCTTCGGCGCTGAAGGACGGCGCGATCAGCACTTCGACGAATTGCTTGGCCACCGCTTCAGCGGCAGCGCCGTCGAGCTCGCGGTTGAAGGCGATGATGCCGCCGAAGGCCGAAGTCGGATCAGTCTGCAAAGCCTTGCTGTACGCTTCCAGCGGATTGCCGCCGACCGCCACGCCGCAGGGATTGGCGTGCTTGATGATGACGCAGGCCGAGGTGTCGCCGGCGTCGAAGGTCTTGACGCATTCCCACGCGGCATCGGCATCGGCGATATTGTTGAATGACAGTTCCTTGCCTTGCAGCTGGATGTAGTTGGCCAGCGCGCCGTCGATCTTCTTGACGTCGCGATAGAAGGCCGCCGACTGATGCGGGTTCTCGCCGTAGCGCATGTCCTGTACTTTTTCGAAATGCAGGTTCAGCGTTTCCGGGTAAGCGCTGCGCGTGGCGTGCTGCTTGTCTTCGCCCAGCGAGGTGAAATAGTTGGTAATGGCACCGTCGTATTGCGCGGTGTGGGCGAATACTTTCTTGGCCAACGCAAAGCGCTTTTCGTACGGCAGGTCGCCGCCGTTCTGCAGGTCGGCCAGCACGCCGGCGTAGTCGGTCGGGTCGCAGATGACGACCACGTCCTTGTGGTTCTTGGCCGATGAACGCAGCATCGCCGGGCCGCCGATGTCGATGTTTTCGATCGCGTCTTCGAGCGAGCATTCTTCCTTGGCAATGGTCTGCTGGAACGGATACAGGTTCACCACCACCATGTCGATGGTGGGGATGCCGTGCTGGTCCAGCGCGGCCATATGCTCAGGAAAATCGCGGCGCGCCAGGATGCCGCCATGCACTTTCGGGTGCAGCGTCTTGACGCGGCCGTCCAGCATTTCCGGGAAACCGGTGTAGTCGGCGACTTCAGTCACCTGAACGCCATTGTCGGCCAGCAGCTTGGCAGTGCCGCCGGTGGACAGGATGTTGACGCCCAGGGCGGACAGCGCGCGCGCAAAGTCCAGCACGCCGGCTTTGTCTGAAACGGAAATGAGTGCTTGTTTGATCATGATGGCATGAAGATGGAGAAGAACTGCGTGGATGAAGGAATTCGATCTGGTACGGGTGCAGGTGCGGCCGGCGACGCGCTTGCAGGCGCAGCGCCGCATGCCAGCGTTACAGCAAGCCGTGCTGCTGCAATTTCTTGCGCAGGGTATTGCGGTTGATGCCGAGAATTTCTGCGGCTTGCGACTGATTGCCGTCGGCGCGCGCCATCACTGCTTCGAAGATCGGTTTCTCGACCGTCAAAACAACCATGTCGTAGACATTCGATGGCAGCTGCTCGCCAAGGTCCTTGAAATACTTGTCAAGGCTCTTCCTGACGACATCCTCGATACTTTCTTTACTCATTACGTGCTACTTCTGTTCTTTTTAGTGTGTTGGTCAATGACGCCGATGCACGATGCAGCTAAGCTGCCAGCGCCTCTCCGGCAATCCCGTATTGTAACCGCTCGCCATATGCCGCCTGCGATTCAAAGAAATCGCGCACTGCGTTCCACTGCAGCTGGCAATCCTCGAGGCGGTTCATGCGCTGCCGGAATTGTTCCCCCTCCGGCAGGTCGCGGACATACCATCCGATATGCTTGCGCGCCGTGCGCACGCCGAGATACTCGCCGTAAAACGCGTAGTGCGCCTGCAGATGTTCCAGCATCAGGTCCTGCACTTCGGCTACCATCGGCGCCGGCAGATGCGTGCCGGTGCGCAGGAAGTGATCGATTTCACGGAAGATCCACGGTCGTCCCTGCGCCGCGCGGCCGACCATGACGGCGTCGGCGCCGGTCACCGCCAGCACGTGCCTGGCGCGCTCGGGCGTGGTGATGTCGCCGTTGGCGACCACCGGGATCTTCACGACCGCCTTGACGGCGGCAATCGTTTCGTACTCGGCTTCGCCGCTGTAACCGTCGGCGCGTGTGCGGCCGTGCAGCGTCAGCATGGCGATGCCGCTTTGCTCCGCCATGGCGGCGATGGCCAGGGCATTCTTGTTTTCGCGATTCCAGCCGGTACGAAATTTCAGCGTCACCGGTACATCGACCGCATTGACCACCGCGTCGAGAATCTGGCCCACCAGCTTCTCGTTCTGCAGCAACGCCGAGCCGCACCAGCTGTTGCACACTTTCTTGACCGGGCAACCCATGTTGATGTCGATGATTTGCGCGCCGCGATCGACGTTGTGCCTGGCGCAGTCAGCCAGCATGGCGGGATCGGCGCCGGCGATCTGCACCGCTTTCGGCTCCATCTCGCCGTCGTGATTAGTGCGGCGGGACGTCTTCTCGCTTTGCCACAGGCGCGGATCCGAGGCCGCCATTTCCGACACGGCGTAACCCGCCCCCAGTTGCTTGCACAACTGGCGGAAAGGCCGATCCGTCACACCAGCCATCGGGGCGACGAAAACGTTATTGCGCAGGGAATGCGGGCCGATATTCACGGGTCGTTGGACGGTGCGGTCGTGTGGTTGCTGGGGAAGGGCGCTATTTTAGCGCGATTGGCCCTGCGCCCCAACAAGAATCGGTCTTGCAGCGCAGCGGCGACAACACATTGCCGAAGCGACAAGAATTGCCCCCCGGCGCCGTATTGCAACGGCAGAACGAGACAGGAAGAAACGGGAGCGGGAGTCAGCGATCCACTTCGTCCAGCACGTCGGCCGCCAAATGCGCCACGTCGGCCCACTGTGCGATGTGCAGGCGTTCGCCGTCCCATTGCATGCGATTGATGCCGGCGTTGAAGATATCGAAATCGCGGGCGTGCGCAAACCCGGTCTGGCGCGACCAGCGATAGATGCATTCAAGCACGCCGCCGTGCGTGACGATGGCGATCTTGCGGTGCTGCCGGCTGTTGCTGTGGCGGATCAGGCGCGTGACCGCCCCGACGGCGCGCGCCGAGAATTCGCGCATGGTCTCGGCGATGCGTTCGCCGGCCGGATAGCGTGCGTCGAGTTCGCGTGCTTTCCAGGCGGCATAGTCTTGCGGATAGCGCTGCGCGATATCGTGATGCTGCATGCCCTCGAAGCCGCCGTAGCAACGCTCGCGCAAGGCTGCGTCGAGGTGCACGTCCTTGCCTTGCAGCGCGGCCACCGCTTGGGCAGTGTCGCGCGCACGTTGCAAGTCGCTGGCGTAGATCGCGTCGAGCGGCTCGTTGCCGAGCGCCCGGCCCAGCGCCGCCGCCTGCCGACGCCCTTCGGCGTTGAGCGGAATATCGATATGGCCTTGCAGGCGTTTATCGACGTTCCAGTCGGTTTCACCGTGGCGGATCAGCAGGATATCGGTCGTAGCAGTCTTTACGGTCATGGCGCGTGCTGTGGTTGCTTGATACTTACTTGATCAGGTCGGGGTTCAGCGTGTACGTGCCGGTGATCGCCGCCTGCCCCAGCACATGGCCTTGCAGCGCGTTATGCACGTCGGTGCCGGTGAACTTGCCGGTCACGGTCAGTTGCTCCTGGTCGATGGCGTACAGCGTGAAGATGTAACGATGCGCGATGGCGTCGTTCCACGGCGGGCATGGGCCGTCGTAGCCGAAGTAGTCGCCGCTCATGTCGCCGTCGCCGGCGAACCAGTTGGTGTAATCGTTGAGGCCGTGGCGCGCGCCCGCCAGCGGATCGCCGGGAATCGCCGGACCGGCCTTGCCGCGCGTGGTGACGGCGCTGCTGAATTGCCCGGCCGCCAGTTCGGTGACACCCACGGGGATATCCACCAGCGTCCAGTGGAAGAAATCGACGCGCGGCAGATCGGCCGGCACGGTCTTGCCTTCCTGGTTGACGTCATCGCCGCGCGAGGGCACGTCCGGATCATGCGCCACCAGCACCAGCGACTTGGTGCCGGGAGGCAGCTCGCTCCAAGCCAGGTGCGGGTTCTTGTTGGAAGACAGGGCGACGTGGTTTTTGGGATCGGATACGGCAAAGGCGAATTCGCCCGGGATGACTGCGCCGTCCTGAAAAGAATCGCTCCAGAGTTTCATGTGTGCTCTCCTTTGAAATCAGCCTGCTATTGAATGCTACGGAATATCGTCAGGCCGTCACCGGCTTTATTTGCCGCCAACCTGCAGCCAGAATGTGACGGGCCCGTCATTGGTCAGCGAGACCTGCATGTCGGCGCCGAAACGACCGGTCTCGACCACATCGTGCCGGGCTTTCGCCTGCGCCACGAAATGGTCGAAAAGTTGCCTGCCTTCCGCCGGCGCTGCCGCCGGCGTGAACGACGGCCGCGTGCCCGAGCGGGTATCGGCCGCCAGCGTGAACTGCGGCACCAGCAACAAGCCGCCCTGCACGTCGGTCACGCTGCGATTCATCTTGCCGGCATCGTCGGCAAACACGCGATAGGCCAACAACTTGGTCAGCAGCGCCTCGGCCTCCTTGACAGTGTCGCCGCGTTCGGCGCAGACCAGCACCATCAGGCCGGGGCCGATGGCGCCGACTTGCTCGCCTTCCACTACGACATCGGCTTTGCGGACTCGTTGCAACAATCCGATCATGATGCTGCCACTGTCGCGGCCATTGTCATCATCATTATCATTGCGACAAGGTAACGCGGGCGAACTTGCGCTTGCCGACCTGCACCACGAACACGCCGGCGTCGACCTTGAGGCCCTTGTCGCTGATCACGGTGCCGTCGATACGCACGCCGCCCTGCTCCACCATGCGCAGGGCTTCCGAAGTGGAAGCGCACAGGTTGGTCTGCTTGAGCAACTGGCCGATGCCCAGCGGCGCGCCGGCCAGGCTGACTTCCGGCACGTCGTCCGGGATGCCGCCCTTGGAGCGGTTGACGAAATCGGCCAGCGCGTCTTCGGCCGCCTGCTGCGAGTGGAAGCGCGTGACGATTTCCTGCGCCAGCGCCACCTTGATGTCGCGCGGGTTCTTGCCGGCGGCGACATCGGCCCTGAAGCCGGCGATGTCGGCCAGCGAGCGGAACGACAGCAACTCGTAATAGCGCCACATCATCACATCGGAAATGCTCATCACCTTGGCGAAGATGGTGTTGGCCGGCTCGGTGATGCCGATGTAGTTGTTCTTGGATTTGGACATCTTGTCGACGCCGTCCAGGCCTTCCAGCAGCGGCATGGTCAGGATGCATTGCGGCTCCTGGCCGAAATCCTTTTGCAGCTCGCGACCGACCAGCAGGTTGAACTTCTGGTCGGTGCCGCCCAACTCGAGGTCGGACTTGAGCGCGACCGAGTCGTAGCCCTGCATCAGCGGATACAGGAATTCATGCACCGAGATCGGCGTGCCTTCCTTGAAGCGCTTGGTGAAATCGTCGCGCTCCATCATGCGCGCCACGGTATAGCGCGACGCCAGCTGGATCATGCCGCGGCTGCCGAGCGGATCGCACCATTCCGAGTTGTAACGGATCTCGGTCTTTGCCGCATCCAGCACCAGGCTGGCCTGGGCGAAATAGGTCTTGGCGTTGACCTCGATCTGCTCGCGCGTCAACGGCGGACGGGTGGCGTTGCGGCCGGACGGGTCGCCGATCATCGACGTAAAATCACCGATCAGGAAGATCACGTTGTGACCGAGGTCCTGCAGCTGGCGCATCTTGTTCAGCACCACCGTGTGGCCCAGATGCAGGTCAGGCGCGGTCGGGTCCAGGCCCAGCTTGATGCGCAGCGGCTGGCCGCTCTTTTCGGCGCGCGCCAGCTTTTGCGCAAATTCGCTTTCGATGAGCAACTCGTCGACGCCGCGCTTGGTGACGGCCAGCGCTTCCTGGACTTTATCGGACAGGGGCAAGGGAGCTTGGGGGACTTGGGAGGTGGGCTGTTCGGCGTTCATTGATATAACTAAAAAATAGACTTTGTAGGACAGTACCGGATAGACGCTTTGCTATAATCGCGCTTTCGTCTTTCTGCCGCACGCCATTTTAGAAGCGCAATCAGCAGAGAATTTAGCATTCATCGCCTGTCGAGAATCTGTAGAAAGCATGCGTCATCGGGGAGTCATTGACGATGCTTGCGGTTGAATGGCAACCTGGTTGGCCGGCATCTCTCGATACCGGCAGCGCGGAACGATCCGCCAACTGCATTGCCATCCTGCAACAGGATTCGGAACAAGCGTAAACGGTAGATTTTAACGTATTGCATGTTCCCTAAAGATAAATTCGCGCGCGCCGCTTCCCTGTACCACACCACCCATCTCTTCTGCCAAGAGAAATTCCACGGTTCTTCCCGCAAGACCAAGATCCTGTCCGCCGGCGCCCTGTTCCTCGGCGCCTTCACGATCGGCGCCGCCGGCTTCGCCCCGGCCGAGCCGGACACCTCCGATGCGCCGGTCCACGCCATCGTCAAGGACCTGGCCTTGCCCGATTTGCAACAGCAGATCGCGCAACTGGCAGACCGTGAAGAGTTTTACGTCAACGAAGAAAAAGTCCGCTCCGGCGACACGCTGGCGACCTTGCTGACGCGCCTGGGCGTGGATGACGACGCCGCCGCCAGCTTCATCAAATCCGATACCCTGGCGCGCGCAGTCATGCAATTGCGCGCCGGCAAGCGCGTGATGGCGCGCACGTCCGAAGACGGTGAGTTGCAGCAACTGACGGCGACGCTGAGCGACGGTCGCGACGGTCAACCGGTCAACAATCTCGTGATCGAACGCAGCGGCGACACATTCAAGGCCAGCACCGCGCCGGCCGTTCTGGAGCGTCGCGTCGAAATGCGTTCCGGCCAGATCCGTTCGTCCCTGTTCGCGGCGACGGACAATGCGCAGATCCCCGACAGCGTGGCGACCCAACTGGTCGACATGTTCTCCACCAACATCAACTTCGCGTCCGACCTGCGCCGCGGCGACCGCTTCAACGTGGTCTATGAAACCTTCTACAACAACGGCGAACCGGTGCGTACCGGCCGCGTGCTGGCGGGAGAATTCAACAACGCCGGCAATACCTACCAGGCAGTCTGGTTCGACGAGCCGGGCAGCAAGATCGGCGGCGGGTATTACTCTTTCGACGGCAAATCGCTGAAGAAAGCCTTCCTCAAATCGCCGCTGGCCTTCACCCGTATCTCCTCCGGATTCTCGATGCGCCTGCATCCGATTCTCGGCAAGTGGAAGCAGCACACCGGCGTCGACTTCGCCGCGCCGACCGGTACGCCGATTCATGCGTCGGGAGACGGCGTGGTCGACTTCGTCGGTAAGCAAAATGGCTACGGCAACATCGTCGTGGTCAAACACTGGAACAATTACTCGACCGCCTACGGCCACATGAGCCGTTTCGCCACGGGCATCCGCAAGGGCGACAAGGTCAGCCAGGGTGAAGTGATCGGCTATGTCGGCATGACCGGTTGGGCCACCGGTCCGCATCTGCACTATGAATTCCGCGTCAGCAACGTGCCGCGCAATCCGCTGTCGATCGACGTGCCGAATGCGCAACCACTGGGCGGCGGACAACTGGCCCGCTTCCGCGCCGTCTCGACCGACATGAACCGCCGCCTGTCGCTGCTGCGCCCGGTCGGCGACAACGGCAACGTGACGTTGGCGTCGCGCTAGACCAAACTCTGGCCGCAAAACCGGTGACGGAATCGCTGTAAAATTGCAGCGACTCCATCACCGGTTTTTTTATGTCCGCCGAACTCTCGTCACCGCAACGCTCTGCGTCCTCTTCCCTCTATATCGGCCTGATGTCGGGCACCAGCCTGGACGGTGTTGACGGCGTACTGGCTTCGCTACCCGACGACGGCCAGCCGATGGCGACGCTGGCGACGGCCTATGTGCCGTTTCCGCAAGACCTGCGGGCGGCGTTGATGGCGTTGCAGGCCAACGGCGAGAATGAGTTGCAGCGCGAAGCATTGGCGGCGAATCAACTGGCCGATCACTACGCGCAATGCGTGGCGCAGCTGCTCGAAAAAAGCGTGATCCCCGCCGCCTACATCCGCGCGGTCGGCGTGCACGGACAAACCATCCGCCACCGCCCAGAACTCGGCTACACGCGCCAGACCAATAATCCCAGCCTGCTGGCTGAACTGTGCGGCATCGACGTCATCGCCGACTTCCGCAGCCGCGATGTCGCCGCCGGCGGCCAGGGTGCGCCGCTGGTGCCGGCCTTCCATCAGGCGGTGTTCGGCAGTGACGAGGAAATGCGCGTGGCGGTCAATATCGGCGGCATCAGCAACATCAGCATCCTGCCAGCCGGCAAGCTGGCTGCCACCTCAGGCTTCGACACCGGTCCCGGCAACGTATTGATGGATGCGTGGATCGCACGGCATCAGGGCCAAAGCTATGACGCCGGCGGCGCCTGGGGCGCATCCGGCAATGTTGATGCGACCTTGCTGGCGGCTTTGCGCAGCGACGCCTATTTCGCGCTGCAGCCGCCCAAGAGCACTGGCCGCGACCTGTTCCATGCCGCATGGCTGGACGCGCGCCTGCAAGCGTTCACGCAACTGCCACCGGCCGACGTGCAGGCAACGCTGACGGCCTTCACCGCGACCACCATCGCAGACGCCATCATTGAACACGCACCGGCCGCCGCAGCGCTCTATGTCTGCGGCGGCGGCGCTTACAATGGGTATTTACTGGAATTGCTTGCGCAGGCCTTGCAGGCCGGTGCGGGCCGTACCATCCCGGTCATGTCGACCGACATGCTGGGCGTGGCTCCCAATCACGTTGAAGCCCTGGCTTTTGCCTGGCTGGCGCAGCGTTTCTGCCTGCGCTTGCCGGGTAACCTGCCGACTGTCACCGGGGCACGCGGCCTGCGCGTACTGGGCGGACTTTATCCGGCACAGTAGGCGCAGCGGTTACACCCGTCAGTATCGATATACGCGACCGCCATCCACGCGAACGCGGTCGCCCGCGCGCAGGTTGTCCGTGCTGTCTTGCGCGAAGCTCTGCAGGGAGCCGTCGTTCATGCGTACGCGGATATTGTAGACCTCATGTCCGCTGTTATTCTTCTGCACCTGGTTGCCCACCACCCCGCCGCCCACAGCGCCTGCCACGGTAGCGGCAGTGCGGCCCGAGCCGCTGCCGATCTGATTGCCGAGCAAGCCGCCCACCACGCCGCCGATGACTGCACCGCCGACGCCATTGCTTTGCTGGTGACTGACTTCAATGGCTTCAATGACGCCGGTACTGTTATAGGAATACGAAGGCGGCGGCACGCCGGCATTGTTGGGTGCCGAACGATAATCGGGTCCGGCGCAACCATTCAGAAGGGCCAGCATGCTCAAGCCGATGGCGAGCAGGGAAATGTAGTGGTGTCTCATTGCCGTAGTCCTTTGAGTATCGTGATGTCGGGAAGCTGTACGCGAAGCGCCGCTGCTTGCTGACTCTTCGCGCACATTGTTGATCAGCATGGAGCCCTGCAATATCGGAGAAGTGCCCAAATCTGTGTCAGACATCCCCGCATCTCGGCTCAGTGGCAGCTGAAATGTTTCCTTGGAGACAAGCAGGAATCCTTGAACAGGGCGCCTAAATCGGCCCTTCTCCACGTCATGCATGGTAAGTTCAGGATGCAAGATACGATTCGGCTGGCATTTCCGAGGAGTCCCGATGCGCCGCACCTTTGCTCTGCTGTTGTGTGCTGCAGTGTTTGCCGTCATGGCGACGACCGCGAATGCGGCGCCCGCAGAAGAACCGACCCAGACCGTCTTGATCGGCGTGGTCGGCCCGTTGACGATACCGCGTGGCGAGAGCACGCGCGACGCCGCCCAATTTGCGGTGGATCGCATCAATGCGCAAGGCCTGCGCATTGGCGACAGGAACACACGGCTCAGGCTGTTCATGGCCGACGACAAGAATGACCTCAACCTGGCGGTCATCAGCGCCCGCGCCGCCGTGGCCGCGGGTGTCATCGGCGTGGTCGGCCACCTCACTACCGACGCCAGCATAGCTGCCGCCAAAATCTACAACGAAGCCGGCGTGCCGCAACTGTCGCCGACTGCGGCCGGACGCGAATTCACCCAGCTCGGTTATTCAACCGTGTTCCAGATGCTCGGACACAGCGAGTACACCGCGCAATACCTGGCGGAAACCGCCGTCAAGGTGCTGCGCGCCAAACGCATCATGCTCATCGACAACGACACCTTGCTGGGCAAAGCGCTGGCGCGCGGCTTCACCGCCGCCGTGGCGCGCCAGGGCGGCCAGATCGTGGTGATTGAAAAAATCAACGCCAAGAGTTCGGATTTCAACACCGTCATCGCCAAGATCAACGGCAACAATGTCGACCTGGTGTTCTTCGCCGGCGTGGCCCCCCAGACCAACGCCTTCGCCGTGCGCCTGCGCCAGTTGGGCCTGCAAACCCGGCTGCTGCTGGCAGGCGGCGCCATCAATCCGCTTTTTCCGCGCAAGACCGAGGAATATCCGGAGGGCACGCTGGTGCTGGTCAACGGAAATCCGGTGGAGAAAGTGCAGAACTTCAAGCGACTGGAGCAGGCTTATCGCGAAAAATACACCTCACCGCTGATCCCGCAGACCTGGTTCGCCTACGATGCGGTGGAGATGATGGTCGAAGCGATGAAGCGCGCAGGCTCGACCAATCCGCGCTTGCTGTCGCCGATCCTGCATCAGATGAAATTCAACGGTTTGTCGGGGACGATTTCGTTCACCGCCGACGGCAGCCTGACGGCGCCGCAATACACCTTGTACCGCGCGGAACAAGGTAGCTGGAAGACCCTTAATACGCTGCCCTGAGACAGGAATTAATTCAGCCAGCCGCGCCGGCGGAAATACCAGAACGGCGCGATCGCCGAGGCGATCATCATCGCAATCGCCAGCGGATAACCGCCGGCCCAGTGCAGCTCGGGCATCCAGTCGAAGTTCATGCCGTAGATGCTGGCGATCAGCGTCGGCGGCAGGAAAGCGACCGAGGCCACCGAGAAGATCTTGATGATCTTGTTCTGGTTGATGTTGATGAAGCCGACGGTGGCGTCCATCAGGAAGTTGATCTTGTCGAACAGGAAGGCGGTATGGCCGTCCAGCGATTCGATGTCGCGCAGGATCTGGCGCGCATCCTCGAACTGGTCCGAGCTGAGCAGGCGGCCGCGCATCAGGAAGCTGACCGCGCGGCGCGTATCCATCATGTTGCGGCGGATGCGGCCGTTCAAATCTTCTTCGTGCGCGATGGCGTTGAGCACTTCGGCGGCGGCCTGGTCGGACAGGCTTTTCTTGAGCACGCTGTGGCTGACCGTTTCGAGCTTCTGGTAAATCCCTTCGAGCGCGTCGGCCGAATACTCGGCATCGGTCTCGTATAAATCCAGCAGCACGTCGCGGTAGTCGCCGATCGAACCGGGGCGCGAACGGGCGCGCATGCGCACCAGTCGGAACACCGGCAAGTCTTCCGCATGCATGGAAAAGAGGATGTTGCGCGCCAGGATGAAGGCCACCGTCATGGTGGCCGAAGTGTCGTCGTCGCCTTCAAACAGGAAGTCGGTGCGCAGGTGCAAGTCGCCGTTCTCGGCTTCGAAATAACGCGCCGACGCTTCGATGTCGCTGAATTCGTCTTCGTCGGGCAGCGTCACGCCGTAGATGCTCTTGACCCAGGCGCGCTCCTCATCGGTCGGTTCGGTCAGGTCGACCCAGACCGGCGCGATCGTTTCCAGATCGCCGCGGCTGTCGATGTTGACCTGGTTCAGTCGACCGTTCTGCAAAACAAAAACATTAATCATGTGATCTCACTGTCAGGACAAGACGACTGAAGATGCTGGGCGGGCCGGGTAACAGAAACGTGGAAACCGGGAAACTTGCAGAATCGACATGCATCGCAATGGGCCGCCCGCGAAACGAACGCAAGTGTACGTTTTAGCTCCACGGCAGGCAAGCACGTTCCTGCCGCGGCGGCGGCCGGATGCGCTATTTCTTTGCCGCAGGCTTGGCTGCGGGCTTGGAAACGGGTTTTTCCACCGGTTTGGCCGGCGGCAATTCGGCGGCGTTCATGCGGCGCAGGATCAGGCCGGTGCGATTGGCGAGGTAGGCCGAGCCGGGGTTCTTGTCGTAAAAGCGCGGCCGCGGCAGCATCACCGCCAGGCGCGCCGCCTGGCTGGGACCGAGATTGGCGGCAGGCGCGCCGTAGTAATGCAGCGACGCGGCTTCGGCGCCGAACACGCCGTTGCCCCATTCGACTACGTTGAGGTAGATCTCGAAGATACGTTGCTTGTCCATCAGGAACTCAAGCATGTAGGTGATGATGAACTCCTGCCCTTTGCGCAGGTAGCTGCGTTCGCCCGACAGGAACAGGTTCTTGGCCAGTTGCTGGGTGATGGTCGAGCCGCCGGCGACCACCTTGCCCTTCTTGGTGTTCTTTTCGTACGCCTTTTGCAGCGCATCCCAATCCACGCCTTCGTGCTCGGAGAAGTTGGAATCTTCCGACGCGATGATGGCGCGCTTGAGGTTGTTGGAAATGCGGTTATACGGCACCCACTTGAATTGCAGCTGCGCATTGGGATTCTTTTCCTGCAGCAGCGACAACTGATGGCGCATGAAGCTGGTGGAGTCGGGATTGTGGTCGACCCACCACCAGATCTGCACGAAGAAATACAGTTGCAGCAGGAACAGCAAGGTGACCGGCAATACGATCAGCCACAGGAACAGCTTGCGCAGGAGCTTCATTTTCTGGTGTTGTTATCTGAGTTGGCGTTATGCGGACAAGCGTAGTCGGTGCAGCGCAAAGTCGCAAGCGGGGGGCTGCGGCTTTGCTATTGGCTGAGTTGCCTGCGCAACGCGGCAAACACGTCGGCGGTCTCCGGCCGCACGCCGCGCCACAGCAGGAAAGCTTCGGCAGCCTGTTCGACCAGCATGCCCAGGCCGTCGCGCGTGACCGCGCCGTGGCGATGGGCGAACTCCATGAACACCGTGGGCTGCTTGCCGTACATCATGTCGTAGGCCAGCGTGGCGCCGGAAAACACGCTCGCCGGCAATGGCGGCACGTCGGCGTCGAGGCTGGCCGAGGTAGCGTTGATGATGACGTCGAAGCTGCCTTGCAAGGCCGTGAATCCAGCGGCGTCGAGCGTGCCGAATTCGGCGAATTGCGTGGCCAGTTCCTGCGCCTTGGCCTGGGTGCGGTTGGCAATGGTCAGCGCCGCCGGTCGCTGCTCCAGCAAGGGCAACATCGCGCCGCGCGCGGCGCCGCCGGCGCCCAGCAGCAACACGCGCTTGCCGGCCAGCGGGACGCCGGCGTTGCGCACGATGTCGGCCACCAGGCCGGCGCCGTCGGTGTTGTCGCCGAGGATCACGCCACCGTCGAATTTGAGCGTGTTGACCGCACCGGCCAGGCGCGCGCGCTCGGTCAGGCGATCAGCCAGCGCATGAGCGTCGAGCTTGAACGGCACCGTGACATTGGCGCCCTTGCCGCCGTTGGCGATGAATACCTTGACCGCCGCATTGAATCCTTGCAGCGGCGCCAGCAGACGCTCGTAGCTCAGTTGCTGGGCGGTCTGCGCGGCGAACTGCGCATGGATTTCAGGCGATTTGCTGTGGGCAATCGGATTGCCGATGACGACGTATGCATCCATGGTGCCTGCCTCTGTCTTCTTGTCTTAGTTGGAACTGCTCAGGTCGGTTTGCAAGGTCTCTTCGCGCGTAAAGCGGAAGCGCGTGATGACTTCCCATATGTCGTCCTTGCCGCCGGTGGTGCGCATGTTGTCTGGGAAGCGGCCGAACGGCGCCGAGCGCCGCACGATCGTCAGCGCCGCCGCGTCCAGCGCCAGGTTGCCGGAACTGCGTTCGACGCGCACGCCGCCTTCCTTGTCGTAAATACTGCCGTCCTGGTACACCGGGATATAAATCACCAGTTCGCCGTACAGCTTCCTGCCGTCTTTCTGCGGGAAGTTCAGCGTGCCGACCTTCTCGATCTTTTCCTGCAGGGCCTTGTAGTACATCGCGTAGCCGGCTTCACGCGTGCGCGCGGTGATCTGGGTCTTCTTCGGCCGCTTGTTGTATTCCTCGATGTTCTTGGCGACTTCAGCTTCCATGCGCGCAACGGCCTTGGCGGTGTCGAGCAGGTCCTTGGCATTCAACTGCGGCTGTACTTCCTTGTGCGGCTCGCGCTCGGGCGTGGCGACCACGGGCGCGTTCTTGTTCATCTGCGCGAGGATTTTCTGCTGCTGCGCTTCGAGCTCGGCCACCTTGCGCTGCGCCGCCTTGACGCTGTCGCCGGTCTCGACCTTGCGCATGTCCGGCAGGGGCGACTTGGCGCGACCCTGGTTGGCATTGCCGCCACCATCAAGGTTGGCCTGCGCGATGGCGTCGGCCTTGACCGGCGCCTTGTCGTGCTTGGCGTTGACCAGGATCACTTCCAGCCCGGGATCGGCCGGCTTGAGACGGAACGCGTCCGGCGCGGCAAACCGCACCGCCAGCAGGGCCGCGTGCACCAGCACGGACCCGGCGAGGGCGATGGTCAGGAAGCGGTTTTCAGCAAAAAATTTCACGGGCGCATGAACCAGATTAAAACGCGATTTTACGACAAAGACCGGCTCATTCCGCAGCGGAAGGCGTGCCTGCGGTGTGGTCGCCGGCGGCTGGTTCGGCCTCGCCGGCCTCCTCTGCAACAGGCTCATCGGCGCCGTCGGCAGCATTCTCCATGCCGTCGAGCAAGGCCTCCTCTTCGTCGTCCATCGGCTCCGCATCGGCGGCCGGCTGCGCAGCCGGGATGTCCAACAGGCGCGCTTCCACGGTCAGGTCGACTTCATCCCAGCGCAGCAGATCGAGTTTGACCTGCAGGCCGCGCGCAACCTGCGGCATGCCGGGCAGGCGAATCACCAGCGGTATGTCGACCAGGCGCAGGATTTCGTCCTTGAGCACGACGGCGTCGACCTGGCGGGCGTTTTCCTGCGCCAGCCAGCGCAGGCACCAGTAGCGTTCCATGCCGGACTGGAAGTCGGCATAACCGGAATACGCCGAGTCGAAACCGGAGACGATGGCGAACAGGTCGGCGTCACGCGGCTTGAACGGCGCCGCCAGCGGCGCGGTCACGCCATGTTCCAGGCAGGCCAGGATCTGCCATTGATTGACCAGGTCGGTATAGCGGCGCAACGGCGAGGTGCTCCACGCGTATTGGTCGACACCCAGACCCTGATGCGGTGCGGCGTGCGTCACCATGCGTACCTGCATCTTGGCAGCCCAGCCACCGGCTCCGCCACCCTGTGCGCGGTAGATGCCCGGCACGCCGTGGTCGGCCATGAACTTGCCCCAGGTGCTGTTGGCGAAGATCATCAGCTCGGCGACGATCTTGTCGAGCGGCGCACCGCGCTTGCGGCGCGTGATGGTGACGACGTCGTTGTCGACGTAGAAATTGAAATCGACGCGGTTGTTCTGCTCCGGACGCAGGCCGAAACTTTCACGCTTGGCCATGCGCCCCTGTTCCAGCACCTGCACCCATTGCCACAGCAGCGTGATGTCGTCCTTGTGCGGATACTCGCCGCTGTTGTTCGCCAGCGCCTCTTCGGTGACCAGCGCATCGAGATCGTTGTGGCGCAGGTTGGCGGAAATCGGCACGATCTCGGCGCGGGTCTCGGTCGAGATCACCGACCAGTCGACCGGATTGAGCGTGGCGTACAGCGACAGCGCCGGGCAGTTCTTGCCTTCGTCGAGCGTGAAGGCGTCGACCAGCACGTCAGGCAACATGGTGATCTTTTCGCCCGGCATGTAGACGGTCGACATGCGCTGGCGCGCGATCGCGTCGAGCGCGTCATCGCGCTTGATGCCGAGGCCGGGCGCAGCGATGTGGATGCCGACCCGGACATTGCCGTCGGCCAGCCTGACCACCGACAGGGCGTCGTCGATTTCGGTCGTGGTGACGTCGTCGATGGAGAACGCCTGCACGTCGGCCAACGGCAAATCCTTTGGCACGGCCGGAATCGTCACTTCAGGAAAGCCGCTGCCTTTCGGGAAGAACTCGAACAGGAATTTGGCGTAATGCAAATCCCTGGGTGAAGCCAGTCCGCCGGTTTGCAGCATCAGGCGCTGCGGCGTGGTCTGCAGTTCCTTGCAGGCGGCGTCGAGGGCCTTGAACTCGATGCTGTTCTTGTCGGGACGGAACAGCAAGGTCAGCGCCAGCGGTTTGAATGACTCCGGCAACTTGCCGGCCTTCAACTCGTCGACGTATTGCGCCTGCACCAGCGCCTGCTGCTTCTTCTTTTCCAAGCCGGCCTGGGCCGCCTGCAGCGAAGCCAGCGGCGCCGCCTTGTAGCGGCCCTTGCCCTTCTTGTAAAAATAAATCGGCGCCGAATGCAGGCGCAGCAACAGGCCGGCCGCTTCGTGCGGCAGCGGCGCGTGACCAAAATACTCCGTGCCCAGTTCGGCAAAACCGAACTCGTCTTCGCCGGCGACTTCCCACAGGAAATCGAGGTCGATGTCCTGCTGGATGACTTGCGCGTCTTCCAGCAACTTGGCCGGTGCCGGCGATACGAATTGCAGCATCACGTCCTTGGACTTGACCTTGGTGCGCTTGCCGGAAGCCATTTCGACCTGATAGGCCTCGCCTTGCTGCGACAGCACGGCGCCAGCCTTGAAATCGCCGGATTCTTCAAAAAATAAATTCATCGGGTGCTTGCTTGCGTATTCAATGCCATCAGTTTGCTGAGGGCGGGTAAAAAAACATCGGTCACCAGCATGACGCTGCCGTGGCGACGGAACAAAGAGCGGCGCGCATACAGCGGTAGCTGGGGCGGCAACGTGGAACGGAGATCGATCACCGTGCCGATGCGGCGCACCAGCGGATGATTGGCATGCAGGCGCGCGTACTGCAGCGGCGCGCGCGTGACCAGCGGATCGGAAAACAAGCTGGCGCCCAGCGGCCGCACGCCGAGATGGCGGAAGAACGGCCACGCCGAGGCCGATGCCAGCGGCGTCACCGTATGTCCGAAGATCACCGGTTCGCCATCGCAATACAGAATCACGTCGCGCTCTTCGACCGGCTGGCGCGGCGTCGCCAGGCCGAGGAATCCTGCCTCGTCGGCTTGCGCATTGCCGGGACGCTGGCGCAGGCGCAGCACGCGCAATTCATTGCAGCGGGCGCGCAGCTTGAACGTCATCGAACCGGGGTCGGTCAGCCATGCGCGCAACTGCGGCGCCGGTTGCAGCGCGTTGGCATGGTCGAACCAATGCGCATGGGTCTTCTTCATCATCAGCTTAGCGCCTCGCGGCCGTGTTGCAAGGCGTCCGACGGGTCCGGCGAGATGCCGCAAAACGCCAGTACGCTGTCGGCATGGTCGGCGAATTCGGCAATGCCATGATCGCTGCCCTGGATCACGGTTTGCCGTGCGCCGGGGTAATGCGCCACCATCTCGCGCCAGTCCAGCACTTCGTCGCCGGTGGCGGCGATCAGGAAATAACGCTCGGGGCGGGTGATCTTGTCCACCGCCAACGCGCGCAATTCGTCGATATAAGCGTACTTGAATTCGAACGGCTCGTCGGAATGGTAATGCGTGGTCACGCCGACGTAGGACTCCAGATCGCGCGGCGGCTTGACGGCGGGATTGAGCAGCACGGCACGGCAACCCAGGTGTTCGGCCAGCCAGGTGGCATAAAAGCCGCCCAGCGAGGAGCCGATCACGCTCAGTTGTTCCGGCGGGAATTGTTCCGCGTAGTCCAGCGCCAGCCGGATCGCTTCAGCGGGCGACGCCGGCAATTGCGGGCAGTAATACTCATCCGCCCGTCCCAACGCCTGCAAGCGCTCGGCCATGTGGCGCGCCTTGAAGGAATGCGGCGACGAGCGGAAGCCGTGCAGGTACAAAATCATGCCAGCGCGTCCAGCAACTTCTGGTGGACGCCGCCGAAACCGCCGTTGCTCATGACCAGGACGTGGTCGCCCGGACGCGCCGCCTGTTTGATCGCCTGCACCAGCGCGCCGAGGTCATCGAAGGCGCCGGCCTTCTCCCCCAGCGGCGACAACGCCTGCGCGAGGTCCCAGCCCAAGGCTTCCTTGCCGGCACCCTTGGCGCCGTAGCCGAACACCAGGTCGGCATCCGTCAGGCTGGCCGGCAAGGCCGCTTTCATGGTGCCCAGCTTCATGGTGTTGGAACGCGGCTCGAGCACGGCGAGGATGCGTCCGCCACCATCCTTGCCGATCTTATTGCGCAGGCCGGCCACGGTGGTGGCGATGGCGGTCGGGTGGTGGGCGAAGTCGTCGTAGACGGCGATGTTGTTGACGGTGCCGCGCAGCTCCATGCGGCGCTTGACGTTCTCGAACTTCTCCAACGCGGCGATCGCCTGTGCGGCCGGCACGCCAACGTGGCGCGCGGCGGCGATTGCCGCCAGCGCGTTCATGCGGTTGTGCTCGCCGGTCAGCGACCAGTTGACCGTTCCTTGCGGCGCGCCGTTGAAGCCGATGTCGAAGCTGCCGTCATCATGCGTCTTGAGCGACCAGCCGGTTTGATCAGGATTGACGCCGAAGTTCTCATGCTCGCTCCAGCAGCCACGGGCAATGACGCGTTCCAGCGCCGACTCGCGGCCGTTGACGACCAGCCGGCCAATGCCGGGCACGGTGCGCACCAGGTGATGGAATTGCGTTTCGATCGCCGCCAGATCCGGGAAAATGTCGGCGTGATCGTATTCCAGGTTGTTCAGGATCGCGGTCTTGGCGTGGTAGTGCACGAACTTGCTGCGCTTGTCGAAGAAGGCGGTGTCGTACTCGTCGGCTTCGATGACGAAGAAGATGGAATCTTCTTTCTTGCCCTCTTTCAGGCCGGACAAACGCGCCGAAATGCCGAAATTCATCGGTACGCCGCCGATCAGGAAGCCCGGTGCGTAACCGCAGTCTTCCAGAATCCAGGCCAGCATGGCCGATGTCGTGGTCTTGCCGTGCGTGCCGGCCACCGCCAGCACCCATTTGTCGCGCAGGATGTGGTTGCCCATCCATTCCGGGCCGGAGACATAAGGCAGGCCGCGGTTGAGGATTTCTTCCATGAGCGGGTTGCCGCGCGAGACCACGTTGCCGATGACGAACAGATCGGGTTGCAGCTTGACTTGCTCGGGATCAAATCCCTGGATCAGCTCGATGCCTTGCGCTTCCAGCTGGGTGCTCATCGGCGGGTAGACATTGGCGTCGCAGCCGGTGACCTTGTGGCCGGCTTCTTTCGCCAGAACCGCCAGACCGCCCATGAAAGTGCCGCAGATGCCGAGGATGTGAATGTGCATAGTGAATCTTGATAAGGAATCCCGAGATTTTACCTGACGTGGCGGCCTCCACGACGATCATCTCGCCGCCGGGGACCCGATTGCTGATTGACGCAGGAAGAACCTGCCCAGGATCTGTAGCGAGAGGCCGTCAGCCGGTGGCGGCCGGAGCGGAGCTCAGTTGAAACCCTTGGAATGTACTTCAGTACATGAGGATTCCGGGCACCGCCCGACGCCGGATCACGGCCTCGCAGTAAGATCATGGGCAGGTTCGGGGTATTATTGCGGCCATGCATCAGACCGATATCGAACTCCTGCGCGCGGAAATCGCCGCGGCAGCCGCCCGCATGATCGCCGAAGACGGCGCCGATTACGCCAGCGCCAAGCGCAAGGCGGCGCGCCAGATCCTGGGCGACGCCAAGGCGCGCGGTGAAATCCTCCCCGATAACGCGCAGATCGAAGACGAAGTGCGCGCGTATAACGAATTGTTCTTCGGCGACACCCAGCCGGCCCGATTGTTGCACCTGCGGCAACTGGCGGTGCAGGTGATGGAGGAACTTGCGCGCTTCAACCCCTATCTGACCGGGGCCGTGCTCAATGGCACTGCGGGCGAGCATTCGGACATCCATTTGCAATTGTTTACATCCAGCGCCAAGGACGTCGAGATCTTCCTGCTGAACAAGAACGTTAATTTCGAGGTCAGCGAGAGCAATCATTTCAAAAGCGGGCAGACGGCAGTGGAGACGCTGAGCTTCCTGCTGCCGCAAAAAGGCCGCGCTCCGGAAGGCGTGCACCTGGCCGTGTATGATGTCGACGACCTGCGCGGCGGGGTACGAACGGCGTCCGGCAAACGTCCCGAACGCGCCGATATCGACGCAGTTCGACGTCTCATCGTGGAAGAAGGCTCATGAAAAAGCGAAATTACCTGCTGTTTGTACTGGTTGCGATCCTCGCTGCCGGCGTCGGTGTCTACTCCAGCCACAAGCAAGCCCTGACCCATGCTACGCCGCAAACACCGGAAGCACGCGCCGTCGCCAACCTGTTTGCGCAGACCATGCCCGACGCCGCCGGCAAGCCGCAGCCCTTGTCGCAGTGGAAAGGCAAGCCGCTGATCATCAACTTCTGGGCTACCTGGTGCGCCCCTTGCGTCGAGGAAATGCCGGAACTGGCGGTGTTGCAGGCGGAAGTCGCACCGGTGCAAATCATCGGCATCGGCGTCGATTCCCAAGAGAACATCGCCCAGTTTGCGGAAAAATTCCATATCTATTATCCTCTCTACGTTGCCGGCACCGGTGCCACCGATCTGCTGCGGCAGTTCGGCAATCAGGCCGGCGGTCTCCCCTTCACGGTCTTGGTGGGACTGGACGGCAACCTGAAAAAGGTCTATCTTGGGCGCCTGAATTTTGATGAACTGCGCCGCGACCTGGCCTCCCTCAAAAACATGTGAATAAAGTTTTTCTTGCCAAATGAAGGCATTTGACGGCAAAATGCGCGCATCGTCGTCAAACGGAGCTTTATCTCCATGGCAATACACCTTCTCCTCCTCAATGGGCCCAACCTGAATTTGCTGGGCACGCGGGAGCCTGAAGTCTACGGATCGACCACCTTGGCTGATGTCGAGCAGCGTGCGGCTGAGCAAGCAAGCAAAGCCGGTGCGCGCCTGAACGCTTTTCAGAGCAATCACGAAGGTGCGCTGATCGACCGCATCCATGCCGCCCGGAAAGAAGGCGTAGACGGCATCGTGATCAATCCGGGCGGACTCACCCATACCAGCGTGGCATTGCGCGATGCGCTGGCGGGCGTGGCCATTCCTTTTGTTGAAGTGCATATCTCGAATATTCACCAACGCGAAGAATTCCGTCACTTTTCCTATCTTTCCGGCATCGCCAAGGCTGTGTTGTGCGGCTTCGGCGTCGATGGTTACCGGCTTGCGATTGATCACCTGCTGCAGCCATAAGGATCCCATCCCACTCTTTCTATCGGTATCGCCATGTTGCAGACGCAGGAGGCGATGCTGGCCCAATCAACAAGTTATATCCCTATTTAATACTGAGGAATTCACATGGATTTACGGAAACTCAAAACCCTGATCGATCTGGTCGCGGAATCTGACATCGAAGAGCTGGAAGTCACCGAAGGCGAGAGCAAGGTTCGCATCGTCAAGTCGTCCGCCACGCCGCAAAACCAGGTCGTGATGATGCAGCCGCAGGCAGCGTATCCACAGACCCTGCAAGCCGGCGCCGCGCCGGTTGCTCCGGCTGCCGCAGCAGCGCCGGTCGCGCCTGCCGCACCGGAAGGCCATATCGTCAAGTCGCCGATGGTCGGCACCTTCTACCGCTCCTCCGCTCCGGGTGCTCCGGCATTCGTCGAAGTCGGCAAGGAAGTCAAGGAAGGCGAGACCATCTGCATCATCGAAGCAATGAAGCTGCTCAATGAAATCGACGCCGACAAGGCCGGCGTGATCAAGCAGATCCTGGTTGAAAACGGCCAGCCGGTCGAATTCGGTCAGCCCCTGTTTGTGATCGGCTAAATCCTGCCAGAATACGGATGCATGTCCGGCACGCCTGCCTGCGCAAGATCGCGGCAGGCGGATGCGCCGGCCATCCGGGCGGATCTGGTTATCTGTATGTAAACGCTTGACTATTGGCGACGCACATCCCTCATATGTTTGAAAAAATCCTTATCGCCAACCGTGGCGAAATCGCTCTCCGTATCCAGCGAGCATGCCGTGAAATGGGCATCAAGACCGTGGTCGTGCACTCCGAAGCGGACCGCGAAGCGAAATACGTGAAGCTGGCGGACGAATCGGTCTGTATCGGCCCGGCTCCTTCCGCGCTCAGCTACCTGAACATGCCGGCGATCATCAGCGCCGCTGAAGTGACCGACGCCCAGGCGATCCATCCCGGCTACGGCTTCCTGTCGGAAAACGCCGACTTCGCCGAGCGCGTCGAGAAATCCGGCTTCGTCTTCATCGGCCCGCGTCCCGAAAACATCCGCATGATGGGCGACAAGGTGTCGGCCAAACAAGCGATGATCCGCGCCGGCGTGCCGTGCGTGCCGGGTTCGGAAGGCGCCTTGCCCGACAATCCGAAGGAAATCGTGCAGATCGCGCGCAAGATCGGCTACCCGGTCATCATCAAGGCGGCAGGCGGCGGCGGCGGTCGCGGCATGCGCGTGGTGCATACCGAGGCAGCGCTGATCAACGCCGTGACCATGACCAAGACGGAAGCCGGCGCAGCGTTCGGCAATCCGGAAGTCTATATGGAGAAGTACCTGGAAAATCCGCGCCACGTGGAAATCCAGATCCTCGCCGACGAACACAAGCAAGCCATCTGGC
>Ga0308165_1000155_pt1 | contig 168790 bp, 168 predicted proteins | sample PhyWR2_FD_201032 | JGI IMG/M metagenome (GOLD analysis project Ga0308165, IMG submission 201032) | Phyllosphere microbial communities from UC Gill Tract Community Farm, Albany, California, United States - DLSLW.R2 | ecosystem: Host-associated > Plants > Phyllosphere > Unclassified | place...
ACGGCTTTTGCTTGACGTTCATCGACATGTAGCGCTGGATGATGGAAGGACCGGTCACGATGTCCAGTGCGCCCTTGCCCTTCAACAGCTCGGCCTGCTCATACGGCAGCGGGAAGGTGAAGTTCGCTTCGCCGGTCTGCATCATCGCCGAGCGCGAGTTGTTGTCGACCACCGGCTTCCAGATCACTTCGTCGACCTTTGGATAGCCGGCCTTCCAGTAGCCGGCGAATTTCTCGGCCTTCATGTAGTCGGTCTGTTTCCACTCGACGAACTTGAACGGGCCGGTGCCGACCGGGTGGAACGCGATGTCCTTGTTCCCCCATTGCTTGAGTGCAGCCGGCGAAATCATCACCGCCGACGGATGTGCCAGCACGTTAATGAAGGCCGAGAACGGCTCCTTCAGCACGATCTTGACGGTGTAGTCGTTCAGTACTTCAGTGCGGGCCACGCGATTGAACAGGACGTAACGCTTGAGCTTGTTGTCGGGATTGGTGACGCGGTCCATCACGGCCTTGACGGCATCGGCCTTGAACGTGGTGCCGTCATGGAACTTCACGCCCTGGCGCAGGCGGATGGTGTATTCCAGACCGTCCTTGCTGACCAGGTAGCCTTCAGCCAGCACGTTGACCAGCTTGAGGTCCTTGTCGAATGCGAACAGGCCTTGATAGAAGGACTTGGTCACGGCCAGCGACAGCGTGTCGTTGGCGTCGTACGGATCCATCGTGGTGAAGGTCGAGGCGACCGCGAGCGTGACGCTCTTGGCGGCCCAGGCATGCACGGCGGCGAATTGCATGGTGGTGCCGATGGCGCCGAGCGCGAGCCAGCGGATGACAGTTTTGCCGCGACGGGAAGAGTGGGTAGTCATGGTTAGGCTCCTGGATTTTTAAGTGATTAAAGAGGCGACAACAAACTAGAAAGCAGCGGAAATGCGATGTGCAGCAACAAAATGGCCGGGGCCGACTTGCTTCAAAGGTTCGACCAGCGGATCGTCTCCGATGGCGCGAATGGGGCTGGGGATCTCATCGTTTTGCAAGCCTTTTTTCAAGTGGCGCAGCTCGGGATCGGCCACCGGCACGGCAGCCATGAGTTTGCGCGTGTAAGGATGCTGAGGATTTTCAAAGACGGCGCGGCGCGGACCGATCTCGACGATCTGGCCCAGGTACATCACGGCGACACGGTGGCTGATGCGTTCCACCACCGCCATGTCATGCGAGATGAAGATGAACGAGATGCCCAGTTCGGCCTGCAGGTCCAGCATCAGGTTGACGATCTGCGCCTGGATCGAGACGTCCAGCGCGGATACCGATTCATCGGCGATGACGATCTTCGGATTCAGGGCCAGGGCGCGCGCGATGCAGATGCGCTGGCGCTGGCCGCCGGAAAACTCATGCGGGTAGCGCTGGGCATGTTCGGGCAGCAGGCCGACGCGGGTAAGCAGCGCATCGACGCGTTCCTGGGCGCCCTCTGTCATGCCGTGCACGAGCATCGGCTCCATGATGGAATAGCCGACCGTGAGGCGCGGATCGAGCGAGGCGAACGGGTCCTGGAAAATGAACTGGATGTCGCGGCGCAGTTCGCGCAATTCCGAACGCGGCAGTTCCGCCAGGTTGCGGCCGCCGAACTCGACCTTGCCGCCGCTGATTTCGACCAGGCGCAGCAGCGAGCGGCCGGTAGTCGATTTGCCGCAGCCGGACTCGCCGACGATGGCCAGCGTCTCGCCGGCATACAGATCGAAGCTGACGCGTTCGACCGCATGCACCCGTTGTTTGACGCGACCGAAGATGCCGCTCTTGACGTCGAAGCGTGTCGTCAGGTCGGTGACCTTGAGGATAGGCTGGCGCTGCTGCACGATCTCCGACGCCGCCTGCAGTTCTTCGGCGATGGCGTCGGGCTTGGCTTCGGCGCTCGGTGCGATACCAAAGCGTGAAGGCGTGTCGGTACCGGTCATTGCGCCCAGGCGCGGCACCGCTGCCAGCAAGGCTTGCGTGTAGGGATGGGCCGGTGCGGCAAAAATGCTGCGCACATCGTTCTCTTCGACCTTCTCACCGCGGCACATGACGACGACGCGATCGGCGATTTCCGCCACTACGCCCATGTCGTGGGTGATGAAGACCACCGCCATCTGCATTTCTTCCTGCAGCGAGCGGATCAATTGCAGGATCTGCGCCTGGATGGTCACATCCAGCGCCGTGGTCGGCTCGTCGGCGATCAGCAGCGACGGCTTGCACGACAAGGCCATCGCGATCATCACACGCTGGCGCATGCCGCCCGAGAGTTGATGCGGATGGCGGCCGAGCACGCGTTTGGCTTCCGGGATGCGCACCATCTCCAGCATGCGCAGCGCTTCGGCGCTGGCTGCGGAATGGCTCTTGCGCTGATGCAGGCGGATCGACTCGGCAATCTGCTCGCCCACCGTGAAGACAGGATTGAGCGAGGTCATCGGCTCCTGGAAGATCATTGCGATCTCGGCACCGCGGATGCTGCGCATGGTCGATTGCGGCGCCTTGACCAGGTCCAGTGCGCTGTCGCCGCTATTGTTGCGGCGCTGGAACTGCATGCTGCCGGAGACGATGCGACCGCCGCCATGCTCGATCAGGCGCATGATGGCCAGCGACGACACCGACTTGCCGGAGCCCGATTCGCCGACGATGGCCAGCGTCTCGCCCTTGTCGACGTGAAAGGACAGACCGCGCACCGCTTCCACCGTGCGTTCGGAACCGGTGAAGGTGACGCCGAGATTGTCGACGGTCAGCACGCGCTGTGCGCTGCCTGCGCTGCCTGCGCTACCTGTGATGTCGGAGATCGGCGATTGTTGATCGTGCATGGCCATTTCGTTGCGTCCTTCGCTACTGCTTATTTATAGATTGCCGTGACCGGCGTGTCGCCGCCACGGGCATAACCGCGATACATGCCTTCGGTGTTGAACAACAGCTCCAGATTGCCTTGCGCGTCGACGGCGATCAGGCCGCCGCGCCCTTCGTAAGCCGGCAGCACCTGCATGACCACCTGCTCCATGGCTTCCTGCAAGGTTGCGCCCGCATAGGCCATGCGCGCCGCGACGTCGTAGGCGGCGACGGTGCGCATGAACACTTCACCGGTACCGGTTGCAGAGATGGCTGCAGTCGCGTTGGCGGCATAGCAGCCCGCGCCGATCAGCGGCGTGTCGCCGACGCGCCCGACCTGCTTGTTGGTGATGCCGCCGGTGGAGGTTGCCGCCGCGACGTTGCCGTGCATGTCGAGCGCCACTGCGCCGACAGTGCCGAATTTATTGTCAGGATCGATCGGATCGACCGGCGCAGATCCGTGCGCCGACTCCTTGAAGGTGAACGCCGCCGCGTCGTGATCCAGCATCATGCCGCTCTGCTCGCGCACACGCAGCCATTGCTGATGGCGTGCATCGGTATGGAAGTAGGTCGGATCCACGATCGCCAGGCCCTGCTGGCGTGCAAAGGCGTCGGCGCCGCAACCTGCCAGCAAGACATGCGCGCTTTTTTCCATGACGGCGCGCGCCGCCAGTACCGGGTTGCGCACGCAGGTGATATTGGCGACCGCGCCAGCCTTGAGCGTGGCACCATCCATGATGGCGGCGTCGAGTTCATGCGTGCCGGCGCGGGTATAGACCGCACCTTTGCCGGCGTTGAACAGCGGACAGTCTTCCAGCAGCCGCACTGCTTCACTGACCGCATCGAGCGCCGAGCCGCCGGCAGTCAGCACCGCTTGCGCGGACTTCAGGATCGCGTGGAGTTCGCGATGGTAATTGGCTTCGTCGGCTGCGCTCAGCGCGCTGCGCGTGATCGTGCCCGCGCCGCCGTGGATGGCGATGACTGGGGTGTTCATGATTTCCTGTTCTTTGTTGCGGGCCGGCCGTTGGCGGTGGTGACAGCGGCGGCGGCTTTTTTTGTCATGCGAACCGGCTCATGCTGCTCGGCCTGGTACAGCCATGGCAATACGAATTCGGTCATCTCCGACGCGGCCTGCACCGAGCGCTTGGCGCGATGTGCGACCGCATCGCACAGCGCCTGGATCAGCACCAGCGCGGCGGCATCCGAGGTCGGCGACAACTGCCGCTCGGTCTGCGAATAGATGGTCACGTCGGCCAACGGCACCAGCGGCGAATGCGGCAAGTCGGTGAAGGCGATCAGCCTGGCGCCCTTCTCGACCGCGCGGCGCGCCAGGCGCACCGTGTCGGTGGCGTAGCGCGGGTAAGCCATGGCGATGACGACGTCGCGCTCATCCAGCTTGAAGAACTGGCGGCCGGTTTGCGACGGCCCGCCCGGATGCACGCCCGACAGCACGGTGCGGCAGAACGGTTCGAGCGCATGCACCATGATGCCGGCCAGGAAAGCGCTGGCGCCGAAGCCGATCACAAAGATGCGCTCGGCCTTCAGAATCATCTCGACGGCCTGATCGCAATGTTCGGGCACCAGGCTTTGACGCGTGGCCTCGATATTCCGGATGTCGTTGCTGAGCGCGGCGGAGATGATTTCCACGCTGGTGGCGCTCTTCTGAACTTCGTGACGCATCTTTTCCACCGGCGCCAGCGACGACGCGAAATCGGCCACCAGCGCATTGCGGAACGGCGCATAGCCGTCGAAACCCAGTGCATGCGCGAAGCGGTTGGCGGTCGCCAGCGAAATCCCGGCGGCCTCCGACAATTCGTCGATGGTCATAGTGGCGGCGCGAAAAGTGTTGGCCAGCACGTAGTCGGCGGTCTTGCGATGCGCCTTAGACAGATTCGGATACAGCTTGCCCAGCACGCGCGCCACGGCGCCGCCGCCTTGCAAGGATGTGGTCTTTGAATTGTGCATGTGACGTTGGCCGGAATCGGAAAGGCTGCAAAAAATGTAAATATATTTTCATTATTTTCAAAAGTAAAGAAAATATCCTTTCAAAAATGAAAGTAAAAATCTTTGCACCTTTAGCGCGCGCAGATGCACCGCGATAGCGAGAAAATTTGGGTAAATCCGGGTGCATTGCACCAAAGCGGAATCCTGGCGACGTACCTAACCCTGGCCCGCGTCCACACTCGCGACGCCGAAAAAAGACGTGCGCCAGCCACCGTGAAAACGTGCCGATGCGAGACCGTCATGCTGCAGTGAAGCAGAACGACGTCCCTCCAGACAGGAACAACAGGAAATTATTTGCGGGGTGAGATGAGACGATGCCGCAACAGGTTTCAGCGCGGCACGACTTCGCGCAATTCGATCAGGTTGCCGAACGGGTCGGCCGTATAGATGCGGATGAAGCCGGGAATCGGCGCATCCTCCTGCACCGGGAAGCCGCCCTCCTTCAACGCCGCCATCATCGGCGCCAGCGTATCGACGATCAGCCCCGGATGGGCGTTCAGCGCCGGCTGGAATTCCTTGTCCACGCCCAGATGCAGTTGCAGCGTCCCGCATTGGAACCACAGGCCGCCGCGTGCCTGCAAGGCAGCCGGCTTGGGCAGCTCCGGCATGCCGAGAATGCCGCCGAAGAAGCGCCGGGCGGCGTCCTCGCCGCCGGCGGGCATGGCGAGCTGGATGTGATCGATGGCGGTGACTGGCATGAGAATCCTCTTTGCTGGCGGCAGGCTGGCTGCGGAAATAGTCTGCGAGAATTCTATCCCTTCGCCGCAAGCACCGCTGGCGACGCCGAAAACGCTTGCCGGATCAGGGCATGCATGAAGAAGAGAACTGCATTTGCTGCCTGCTCCCTCCCCTTCAAGGGGAGGGAGTACAAGGGAGAAACGAAAACTTCATGCGTGCCCTGCTTGCTGGATTGCTTGCTGGCTTAATAGCCGCGGCTTTGAGAGAATGAAGGCCATGAACATCCGCTTCCTCGAAACCTTCGTCTGGCTCGCCAAGCTGAAAAATTTCCGCCTGACCGCCGAGCGCCTGCACACCACGCAGGCGGCGGTGTCGAGCCGCATCGCCACGCTGGAGCAGGATTTCGGCGTGCGCCTGTTCGACCGCGGCGCGCGCGAAGTGACGCTGACCACGGACGGCAGCAAGGCGCTGGTGTATGCGGAGCGCATGGTCAAGCTGATGCGCGAGATGAAGGACGACATGTCCGACAAGCAGGTCTACGCCGGCGTGATCCGCATCGGCGTGATCGAATCGATCGTGCATAGCTGGTTCCCGGATTTCCTCGGACGCGTGCACAAGATGTTCCCGCGCCTGCAGATCGAGATTGCCAGCGACACCACCATCCACCTGCGCGAACAGTTCAGCAAAGGCAACCTCGACATCGTGCTGCAGGCCGAGCCGGTGGCCGGCGCCCACATCACCAATCTCAACCTGTGCGAATTCCCGATGCGCTGGGTCGGCAGTCCCAAGCTCAACATCGGCAGCGAAACGCTGAGCCTGTCCGACCTGGCGACGTTCCCCATCATCAGCTTCGCGCGCAACTCGGGCCCGCATGCGGTGATCGAGCGCCTGTTTTCCGGCAGCGAACGCGGCGCACTGCACGTCAATTGCATCGCCTCGGTCGCCACCATGATCCGGCTGGTCACCGACGGCTTCGGCGTGGCGGCGGTGCCGCCGGCCATCATCCAGCGCGAGCTCAACGAAGAGATCCTGCACACGCTGCGGGTCGACGTCGAGTTTCCGGCGCTGGTGATGCTGGCATGTTTTCGTTCCGACAATGAGAACCCCCTGACCGAAACCGTAGCCCGCATCGCCCAGGAAACCGCTGCCGACTTCGCACTCAATTGGGGACAGGAGATCGCGCGATTGCCGTCGCAGGCGCAGTAGCGATCATCCGCAGGACAGCACCGGCAAGGCCTGCAACCGTTTTTGCGCACAGCACCACAAGGGCGCAGCAGCCCACCCATTTTTGCTCATAAGATTTTCCAATCATCTGCGCCAACAATTTCTTGTTGGACAGCACCGCCTTCGCTACGCATACTGAATTCATCCAAGATCACAAGATCGTTCATGGCGCCGGATGCAAATGCCGGTGCAAACCAAACGACAGATTTCCGCCAGGCATTTTCCAGCTACGATTTCACCGAGACATTTCCGATGTCCTGCATGTTCTCGTGCTGTGAGAATCGGGCGACCGCTCAATCAAACTCAAAAGCAGGAGAAGGCAAGCATGACCTCGACATCGGCAACATCCCCGACGGCGACCTCCATCCACACGCCCGGCGCGGTGGACATGGAAGTCACCTATAAAAAAATCGCCTGGCGACTGATCCCCTTCCTGGTCTTCCTGTTCGTGCTGGCCTGGATCGACCGCGTCAACGTCGGCTTCGCCAAGCTGCAGATGCTGCAGGACCTGCAATTCTCGGAGGCGATCTACGGGCTCGGCGCCGGTATTTTCTTCATCGGCTACTTCCTGTTTGAAGTGCCGAGCAACCTCCTGCTGGAAAAAATCGGCGCACGCAAAACGCTGGCGCGCATCACCATCCTGTGGGGCCTGGCCTCGATGGCGATGGCCTATGTCACCACGCCAGCGTCGTTCTATGTCCTGCGCTTCCTGCTGGGCGTGTTCGAAGCGGGCTTCTTCCCCGGTGTCGTGCTGTACCTGACCTACTGGTTCCCGGCCCAGCGCCGCGCCCGCGTCAATGGCCTGTTCATGACCTCGTTCGCGATTGCCGGCGCCGTCGGCGGTCCGATCGCGGGCACCATCATGAGTCAGATGGAAGGCGTCGGCCACCTCGCCAACTGGCAATGGCTGTTCATCCTGGAAGGCATTCCTTCGCTGATCGCCGGCGTCTTCGTGCTGCTGTACCTGCCGGAGAAACCAGCCAACGCCAAATGGCTTTCGGTCGCCGAACAACAAGCCGTCACCCAGGCGCTGGTCGCCGAAAACACTTCCGCCAGCAAGCACTTGTCGTTCAAGGACGCCTGCAGCAACTACCGCGTATGGCTGTGCGCTGCCGTGTATTTCTGCGTGGTCAGCGGCAACGCCACCATCGCCTTCTGGACGCCGTCGATCATCAAGGAGATCGGCATCAAGGGCAACCTGCAGATCGGCCTGATCTCGGCCATCCCGTTCATCGCCGGCACGCTGGCCATGATCTGGAACGGCATCCACTCCGACAAGACCGGCGAGCGCCGCATGCATAGCGCCATCGCCACGCTGATCGCCAGCGTCGGCCTGATCCTGACCGGCCTGACATTGGGCAACGCGGTGATGGCGCTGTGCGCGCTGACGCTCGCCGCCATCGGCATCCTCGCGGCATTCCCGGTGTTCTGGTCGATCCCTGCCGCGTTCCTGGCCGGCACTGCGGCCGCGGGCGGCATCGCGCTGATCAACTCGATCGGCAACCTGGCCGGCTTCGTCGCGCCTTACATGATCGGCGCGCTGAAGACCAGCACCGGTTCGCTGTCGTCGGGCCTGTACTTCGTCGCCGCGCTGGAGTTCCTGGCCAGCTTCCTGGTGGTCGTGTTCGTCAAGAAAACACAAGCCTGATTATTAAGCCCGATTATTTTCCGAGTTGTCCCTGCGCCGCCGTTCTGTTCCTGCATTTCTGCCCCGGCGGCGCACCCTTTTTTCACGCACCTGAAGCAGCCCTATGAAACTCTCTTTCCATACTGACGCAGCAACCATCAACGTCGACATCGACAACCTGATCATCGCCGGCTGGGCCGGTCGCGACCTGGCCGCCATCGAGCATCACATCGAAGAACTGGCCGCACTGGGTATTCCACGTCCGAGCGCGGTGCCGCTGTATTACCGTGTAGCCAGCAACCAGCTCACGCAATCGGCGACGGTCCAGGTGCTTGGCGGCGAGTCGTCGGGCGAAGTCGAGACCTTCGTCTTCAACGCCGGCGGCGAACTGTACGTCAGCATCGCCTCCGACCACACCGACCGCAAGCTGGAAGCCCACAGCGTGGCGTTTTCCAAGCAGGCCTGCATCAAACCGGTAGCCGCCGTCGCCTGGAAACTGGCCGATGTCGCCGCCTATTGGGACGAGCTGGTGATCCGCTCCTGGATCAGGGAAAACGGCAAGGAAGTCCTGTATCAGGAAGGCACGTTGGCCAGCCTGCGCACGCCGCAAGACCTGATCGCCGGTTTCACGGGTGGCAAGGATATCCTGCCTGAAGGTAGCGGCATGACCTGCGGCACGGTCGGTGCCATCGGCGGCATCCGTCCGTCGACGTCGTTCACGATGGAGTTGTTCGATCCGCGCCGCCAGCGTTCGCTGCGCCACACTTACGAAGCGGAAATCCTCGCCGAAGTCGCCTAATCGTTGCTCAATCATTTCCACTCCTGACGCCATGATCCCCAGCCTGCAGCAACACAGCGAAGACCTGCGCACCGGCCGCAGCAGCTCGCTCGAACTGACCGAACGCGCCCTCGACCTCGCTGCCGCAGCCGACGGCGAAGGCGCACGCGTCTTTACGCGACTCTACGCCGACGGCGCGCGTGCCGCCGCCAGCGCCTCCGATACGCTGCGGGCCGCGGGCCTGACGCGCTCGCCTGTCGACGGCCTGCCGGTCTCCATCAAGGACTTGTTCGACGTCGCCGGCGAGACCACGCTGGCCGGGTCAGTCGCCCTGCGCGGCTATCCGGCCGCAACCGGGAACGCCGTGGTGGTGCAGCGCCTGATCGCCGCCGGCGCGGTGATCGTCGGCCGCACCAACATGACCGAGTTCGCCTACTCCGGCCTCGGCATCAATCCTCACTACGGTACGCCACGCAATCCGTGGCAGCGCGATGTTGACGGCGGCCGCATTCCGGGCGGCTCGTCATCGGGCGCGGCGATTTCGGTGACGGACGGCATGGCGGTGGCCGGCGTCGGTTCCGACACCGGCGGCTCGATCCGCATTCCGGCGGCGCTGTGCGGCCTCACCGGTTTCAAGCCGACCGCGCGCCGGGTCCCGATGCAAGGCGTGTTGCCGCTGTCCGAATACCTCGATTCGATCGGTGCGATGGCGCCGACGGTGATGTGCTGCGCCAAGATGGATGCGGTGCTGGCCGGTGAGTCGTTCGTCGCGCCGGTGGCGCACTCCTTGCGCGGCCTGCGCCTGCTGATGCCGACCAATGTGGTGCTGGACGGCATCGACGAGCAGGTTGCCGCCGCCCTGCAAACGGCGCTGTCGCGCCTGTCGGCGGCCGGCGCCGTGATCGTCGAGAGCAAGATCGACGCCTTCAGCGAACTGGCCTCGATCAATGCCAAGGGCGGTTTCACCGCCGCCGAAGCCTGGACCTGGCATCGCAAGCTGATCGCCGAGCGCGAAGCGGCCTACGACCAGCGCGTGGTGTCGCGCATCAAGCGCGGCAAGGACATGGGCGCCGCCGACCTGCTCGACGTCATCCACAGCCGTCGCCGCTGGATCGCTGCAGTGGAAAGACAACTGACCGGCTTCGACGCGATGATCATGCCGACCGTGCCCATCGTCGCGCCGAAGATCGCCGACCTGCAAGCCAGCGACGACGCCTACTACGCCGCCAACGGCCTGATCCTGCGCAATCCGACCATGATCAATTTCCTCGACGGCTGCGCCATATCACTGCCCTGCCATGGACAGGGAAATGCACCGGTGGGACTGAGCCTGGCGGCAGCGGGCGGGAATGACCATCGCCTGCTGTCAATCGCGTTGGCGGCGGAGGCGGTGCTGAAGAATTGAGCCGGCAGAAATGACGGCTCACGCCGCGGCCTGGGCTGCGGCGGACGACAGAACGGTACGCCTCGGCAAGCTGACCCGGAACACGCTTCCTTTCCCGACTTCGCTGCGCACGGCGATCTTGCCGCCGTGTTTGGCAACGATACCGTAGGAAAGCGAAAGTCCCAGGCCTGTTCCGGTTCCCACGGGCTTGGTGGTGAAGAACGGTTCAAAGATCCGTTCCAGATCGGCTTCCGGAATTCCCTTGCCGCTGTCCTCCACTTCCACCCAGACCTGGTCTTCATCATGGCCGGTGCGCAATACGATGCGGCCGCGCCCCTCGATCGCCTGACCGGCATTAACGAGCAGGTTGAGGAAGACCTGATTCAACTGGAACGGCAGGCATTCTATGTCCGGAATGCCGCCATATTCCTTGCGGACTTCCGCGGTGTACTTGAGGTCATGCGACACCACGTTCAATGTGCTGTCGAGTCCCTGTTCCAGGTTCGCCCATTGTTTTTCGGATTCGTCGACGTGCGAAAAGGTCTTCAGATCCTTGACGATGCGGATCACTCGCTGCAACCCGTCCTGCGACTCGCTGAACACGCTGGCGATATCCTCGCGCAGGAAATCGAGGTCGATACGCGCCTTGTGTCCCGCCAGCGCGCGCCGGGTCTCGTCCGGCATCTCCGCTTCGGACTGTTCGTAGGCCGACAACAGCGCCAGGGTTTCATCGACGTAGCGCTTCAAGGTCCCGAGATTGGAATTGACGAAGCCCACCGGATTGTTGATTTCATGCGCCACGCCCGCCGCGAGTTGCCCGATCGAGGCCATTTTTTCCGATTGCAGCAGCTGGCTCTGGGCATCGGCCAGCTTGCGGATCAGCTCGTCCTGCCGGGTCTTTTCCAATTTTAAGCTCTGGTGGGCGACCGCCAGCTGCACGCGATCGGCCTGAAATTGCTCCACCGCGCGCGCCATCTCGCCGATCTCATCCGCGCCCTGCACCGGTACCTTGCAACATTCCTCGCCGGGATCGCCATGGCGCAGGCTATGACTGACCTTTTGCAAGCGCGCCAGCACCTGCCGCCCCAGGAAGCCGTGGCCAACCAGCCATGCCAGCGCCAGGCTGACGACCAGCAAGCCGGTGATCCAGCGCTGATTGCGCACCGACGTTTCGGCCAGTTCCCGGACCGCGACGCGATAGTCCTGCGTGAACCGGGTCGACTGCTGCCGGGCGGAGTCCACCAGCGCCTTGGACTGCCGTTGCAACTCGGCGCGGAACGGCGCAACCGCGACAGCGTCCTGCACTCCGCCTTGCGCGAGTCCGGCCGGCGGCAGCCCGGGTGCACGCAATTCATTTTCGCGCAACTGCGCCATGATATTGGCGGTATTGCGGAACAGCTGCGCCGCCTGGTGCAACTCGATGACGGCGACATCGTCGCCGCCCTTCGCCAGCTGTTCGACCAAGTGATCGACCGCTTCCACATGCTTGACGATTTCCGTGTAACTTGCCGTCGTTGCCGCGATGGAAGAAGCGCCTGACAGCAAATAAGCTTCCCGCTCGATCAGGAAAGTCTGCTCGACAAGATCCTGGGCTTGCTGCATCAGCAACAGGCGTTCCTCCGCCAGCGATTTCGTCGACGCTACGGCGGAATGCAAGGCGTATATCGCCATGACGCCGCCGGCCAGCATCAGCACCGCAAGACCCGAAATCGCAAACAGGAATTGGGTCTTGAGCAACCGTGGCCGCCACACCTGGAAAGCGTTGAAATGCATGCGTTCCCCTCGCCCCTTCAGCGCCGCCAGATGCGCCGGTAGATATCGCGGTATGCGTTGTCCGGATCGTATTGCAGCAGCGGGCCGCCATCGAAGGCAATATTGGCCGTGGTCACCAGGTGGACCGGAAACAGGAAACCCGACACCGGACGTTGCGCCAGCAGCCGGTTCAGTTCATCGACCAGTTGCCAGCCATGCAAATTGAGCGGCTCGGCAACCGTGCCGGTCTGGAACGTCCCGGCCTGGATACGCAGGAATGCCGCCGCGCTGCCGTCACCGGCGGACATCATCTCGACGGCGTTGCTGGGCAGCCCGGCCTTGGTGAGTTCGATGGCGGCGTAGTCGAAGTAAATGTCATTGATCGCCAATGCATGGGTCCAGCGTTTGCCGTAGCGGCTGAGCAATTCCCGCGTGGCGCCGGGCATCAATTCCGCGCTGTGTGAAATCGCGACGTCCCTGATTTCCAGCAACGTGCATCCCTTGCAGGCCCTGATGACGCTTGCCATGGCCTCGGCCTTGGCCTTGGCGATCTCGAAACGGCTGTCGGTAAAGATCACGACGCCGGCCTTGCCGCGCGAGCCGGACACCGCCGCCATGGCCGTAATGCGTGCGACTTCCAGCGGGTCGGTAGACACGTTCATGGCCACCGGCCCCGACGCCGGAATACCGGCCTGCGACCCCACGTGCCAGCCGACCATGGGAATTTTCTGATTCGCCAGCGCCTGCAGTTCGGCGTGCGCCTCCCTGGCGTCAATGCCCACCAGAATCACACCTTGCGGCTTCAAACCCGCCACTGCGGCGAAACCGGCGCTACGGTCGGCGGAGTTGCCGCCGAGATTGATGATCTTTGTGTTCCAGCCGATGACCTTGGCTGCCTCGCCGATACCCTTGACCACGCCCAGAATGCCGCCGTTCCTCAAATCCTCGCTCAGTACCGCGACCGTTATCCTCGCGCGCGCCGGCGGTCCGGATTGCGGCCCCGGCCAGGGCTGCCCGTGCACGCTGGCTTTCCTGACCTGTGCCTGCATATCGCTGAGCCAGGCGACATCGGCAGACTCGCTGATCTGCCCCTTTTTTTGCGCCGGCATCGCCGGCCCTGCCGGTTTCGTCTGCGCGTGACTCGTCCCCGCCAGCAGGCAGAGCGTCAACGCCACCAATCCTGAATAAAAAGACATGCTCCTCCCCGCTGCTCATTCGTCTGCGATCCCCAATGGCGTCGGCCGCCATGCCATATCGGCCGTCCCTGTCGGAAGAGTAGTTGTTTCAGCCCCGCAGCGGCATCAGGAAATTCAGAAGTCGTATCTTGTTGGCATCTCACGGATTTCCTGATGTTGCCTGGCCATCGTCGCCGCCGGCGTCGTGCCGGATGGGGAATCGCAGCGTAAACGTGGTCCCGGCGCCCAGCTCGCTCCTCACATTGATGCTGCCGTGGTGCTTTTGCATGATGCCGTAGGCCAACGACAATCCCAGCCCCGTCCCCTGCCCGACCGGCTTGGTGGTAAAAAACGGATCGAAGATCCGTGACAGGTTCTCCGGCGTAATGCCGGAACCGTTGTCGGCGATTTCTATCTCCACGTCCGCATCCGTATCAACGACCCGGGTCGTGATGGTAATCGTGCCCCGCGCACCGTCGATGGCGTGCGCCGCATTCACGACCAGGTTCATGACCACCTGATTGATCTGGCTGGGCAAGCATTCCACGTCGGGCAACACGCCGTAGTTCTTGACCACGTCGGCTTTGTACTTGATTTCGTTATTCACGATATTCAACGTCGAATCGATCCCCTGGTGCAGATTCGCCCATTGCCATTCCAGCGCGGTATCGGCGCGTGAGAAATCCTTGAGGTCCTGCACAATCTTGCGCACGCGGGTAATGCCCTCGCGGGATTCGCTCATCAGGGCGGGGATGTCTTCCTTCAGGAAATCGATCTCGACCTCGTCGCGCACCGCCGCCAGCTCCCTGGCGGCCGACTCCGAACTGCGGTCGCGTTCCTGCGCTTCATATGCGCCCAGCATCCTCAGCAACGAGCCAATATAGGTTTCGAGGGTGCTGAAATTGGAAAAAATGTAGCCGATCGGATTGTTGATTTCATGCGCGACGCCTGCAGCAAGCTGGCCGATCGACGCCAGCTTCTCGGATTGCATCAGCTGCTCCTGCGTCATGGACAGCTTGCGATTGAGTTCGGTGAGTTCCGAGTTACGCCGTACCAGTTCCGCCTCCGCCGCCGTCCGCCGCAAGATGTCTTCTTCCATCTTGGCATTGGTGGCGGCAAGTTCGTGCGTCCGCTTCACGACCAGCATTTCGAGTTCCTGATGCATGCGCCGCAAGTCCAGCTCCGCCGTCTTCTGGGCGCTGATGTCCTGCAGCACCTCGATGGCGCCGACAATCTCTCCGGACGGCGCCCGCAGCGGCGCCGCGGAAAAATACAGCCAGCGGCCGGAGTCGCCCAGATGAGGGAAAAATCGCTCCGCTTCCACCGCGCCGGGGATCACGACCGAACTACGAAACTTGTCATCGTCGTGATAGTAGACGCCGACGACATTCTCCAGCGATCCGGCCACGATGAGATCGGCAAGCACCGGGCGTTCGTAGAGGTAAAACGGCTTCCATTGGTTCCTGGTGCCGACCATCTGCGATGCCTGCACGCCCAGCACGTGTTCGCACGCCTTGTTCCAATGGGTAATGACGTGATGGCTGTCGATGGCAAATGCAGGAACCGGGCAACCGTCGAAAAACTCGGATATCTGCGGTTCAAGCAAGGCCTGCTGAGATTGAACGAATGACACGGCGTATTCCTTGAAATGAATAAAATCGGCTGATCATGCCTTCCCCGTTGCTCCGAGAATCGCGCACGCCTCTTCGAATTGCATTTCCGTTGTTGTGAAGATTTCCAGCAGCACAGATTCTTTCAATGCCAGCCTGTCCCAATCGGCGACCGGGATCGACGGCACGCGATCGTATTGGCCGCCGCTCAGATCAAGGGCGTAGGCGATCGCATCAGCGACAGTTGCGATCGCCGCGGCATCGCCCTGGGCCGGCGCCCCCTCCTGTCCGGAGACCAGCGTCCCGACGATCGCGGCGGGAAATTTCCAGTATTCCAGCACGGCCTTCCCGGCCGTTTTGTGATCGATGCCGAATACGTGGATCTCGGCCGCCAACAAATCCTCGTCATGTTGCGCGCATCGCTGCAACACGTCCCGATAGCGCAGCGGCGAGCAAGTCGCCAGCACCAGCCTGCCGATATTGTGCAGCAGGCCGGCGATGAAAGACTGGTCCTGATTGGCGCCGCGATGCGCAGCGATCGCCTTGGCGCACAATGCGGTGCCGATGGCATGTTTCCAGAAGTGGGCATGATCCAGGTCTTCGCTTGCATGGTTTGCAAATGTGTCGACCACGGCTGCGGCCAGCACCAGCGAACGCACGCTGTTGAAACCCAGCACCGTGATGGCATGCGGTATCGACCCGATTTTGCTCTGCATGCCGTAGAACGACGAATTCGCCAATCGCAGCACTTTTGCCGTCAGTGTCTGGTCGTAGGAGATTTTCTGCGCCAGGGTATGCGTGTCCACATCCGTGTTGTCAAGCGCGTGGATCAGCTCCATGACGATATTCGGCAAGGCCGGCAGGCGTGAGACGGCGCCGGCGATATCCTGCTCGGTAACCCCGTTCATGACGCCGTCTCCCGCCGGTAACGGCGCAGGCACTCGAGCAATCTCCGGTTGGGCACACTGTCCTTGCTATGCATGAACAACTCGTCCAGCCTCGCCAATGAGGCTGCAAGCAACGCCTCTTTCTTTTCGTCGCTGACCGGCGCCACGATCTGCACGGCGTGCAAGCCGCGCTTCTTCAGCGCCTGGATGGACTTGTCGGTGAGCACGCTGCCGGAAGCCATGAGGCACACGCCTCCCTGGACAAATACGGCCTGCGCGAGGGTCATCCCCGGTGCGGCATCGTCAAGAGCGATCTCCAGAAAAATATCAGTGGAAGCCATGGCTGTCAGTCGTCGGTTAGTTTGATCAGAGTCATCAGCTTGCCTCGCGATCGCGAGTTGCGTCCCATCGGATGAGTCAGTACTTTGTAGACGCGGCCGTTGATGGCGACTTCCTCGCTATTGAGCTCCCATGCCGGCAGCAGAGCGGGAGTCGCCGCCTCCATTTTCATGCCGAGCAACAGCATCGTTTCACCGAACAGCGATTGCGCCGCGGCATTGACGAAGACGATATTCTTTTCATCATCCATGCCCAATATCGGCGTCGGCAAGTGCTCGAGGATTTCGTGGATGACCCTCAAGCTGACTTCATCGGTCTCGATACGTTCCTCCTGAACCTTCAACAGTCTGTCGAGCTCCTTGTTGGTGTCTTCCAGCGCCAGGTTGGCCAGTTGCAATTGCTGCTGCAATCGGAGGTTTTCGTCCGCCATTTCCTTGCGCCTGAATGCCTCCGCCACGTGGCCGCGCAGTTGCCCGTCATCCCACGGCTTGGTCAGGAACTTATACACCGCGCCTTCATTGACCGCATCGGTGACAGACTGCAATTCCGTGTAGCCGCTCAAGACGATCCGCACCGTGTCGGGATAAGACTCTTTTGCCAGGCGCAAAAATTCCACGCCTGTCATGCCCGGCATGCGCTGGTCGGTCACGATCACATCCACCGGTCCGTTTTTGAGCGCCTCCAGCGCCTCCTGGCCGTTGTTGGCGGTGACGATGTCGTATTTGTCCTGACGCAGCAGGCGCTTGAGCGCCGACAGGATGTTGATCTCGTCGTCCACCAGCAGCAAGGTCCGCGGCGACCGCTCGGCAACTGTTTGCTCCAGCATGATGTTGACCTCCGGATGAGTGAACTGAGATGCTATGCCGCGTTGTCCAGTATCTTGACCGATATCTCGAGCGACGATCCGTCGAGCTGCTCGAACTTGCGAATCTGTATGATGTTGTTGGCGGTGATGGTGGAGTCGCGCACGATGAGCAGCACGCCGTCCTTGGTGCGCAGGTCCTGCGCCAGCTGCATGCCGACTTCCAGGTCGCGCGACTTGATGTCGCGGGCGCGTTCCGCCACCGCGGAATCCCCTTCTTCAACCAATGCAACAAAATTCAGCACCACCTCCGGATCGTAGCGGTGACCGCTTTGGGATTTGATGAGCTGGACGGCCTTGTCGAGCGGCAGCGGCAACGTCGCGATCGCGCCCGAACGCAGCGCCTCGAAGTCGCGGGCGACCGCCAGTATGCGCGAGCCCAGCGGGATGGCCTCGCCGCTCATGCCCTCGGGCGTGCCGCGCCCGTCGTAGCGCTCGTATTGATACAGGATCAGGCGGCCGACCTCGTCGAAGGCGCTCACCGGCGTCAGCACCATGTGCCCCTTCACCGGATGCGCCATGAAGGTGCGCGACTCTTCGCCCGACATCTTTTCCAGCGGCTTGCGGATCAACTCGTCGGGCAGGCCGATCTTGCCGATCGCATGCAGCAACCCGGCGATCGACAGATCCTGCAACTGCACGTCATGCATTTTGAATTTCTTTCCGAGTTTGCGCGAAAGTCCGCTGACACGATCCGATTGCCCACCGAGCATGCCCGAACGGAGTTCGATCATGTTCGAGAAGACCTTCAGCATCGTCAGGAAATTGAGCTTGATCTCGGCCTGGCTGCTTTCCAGGAACATGACGGTCTGGCGGATTTCTTCGGTGCGCGACTGGACCTGCTTTTCCAGCCGGGCGTTGAAGGTCTGGAGTTCTTCGTTCTGCTTGCGCACGAGGTCGTTGAGCCGCGCCGCCTCTTTTTTCAGATGTTGCTGTTCCAGCGCACGCTGTATCGTCAGCAGGAGATCCTGTTCATCCCACGGCTTCTGCAAATAGTGATAGATGCCGCCGTCGTTAATGGCCGAAATCGTCGCCGTGATTTCAGAATAACCAGTCAGCAAGATCCGCATCACCTCAGGGAAACGTTCCTTGGCCTTGCCGAGAAACTGGGCTCCGCTCATCTCCGGCATGCGCATGTCGGAAACGATCAGGTCCACCGGATGTTCTTCCAGCAAGCGTAAACCCTCGGCGCCGCTTTCTGCGGTGATCAAGGTATATCCCTTCGGCCGCAACACGCGCTTGAGCGACGACAAGATGCTGGCCTCGTCATCGACCAGCAAGATCACCGGCGGCGGCAATGCGTTTTCCGTTTTCGTATCAGTGGCGGCAATAGCGATATTCGACATACAGGATCCTCTTGACTAAAACCCGATTCAACCAGCGTCTTGCTGGAGTTTTTCCTTGATCTGCGTCGCCGGCAAACACACCGTAAAACGCGTTCCCACGCCGATCTCGCTCTGGACATCGATGCGGCCGCCATGCTTTTGCACGATCCCATAAGACAGTGACAGGCCCAGCCCGGTGCCGCTGCCGATCGGCTTGGTCGTGAAGAACGGTTCAAAGATGCGCGACAAGTTTTCCGGAGGAATGCCGCATCCGGTGTCCTCCACCTGGATATAGACCCAATCCTCCTTGCATTCGGTCCGGATGCGGATGGTTCCGCGCTCGGCGATCGAATGCGCGGCGTTGACCAGCAAGTTCATGAAGACCTGATTCAGCTGCGACGCCAGCCCCTTGATTAATGGCAGCTCGCCGTATTGCCGCTCGATCACGGTCTTGTATTTCAATTCGTTGTTGGCGATCGTGATGGTGCTCTCCAGGCCTTTCCGGATGTCCACCATTTGCCAGTCGCTTTCTCCCACATGAGAAAAATCCTTGAGCGACTGGACGATGTCCTTGACCCGTTTCAGGCCGTCCAGCGACTCGGCGATCAGCTCGACCACGTCGCCTTTGAGGTACGCGAGATCGGCGGTGGCGCTCAGTTGCCGCGCTTGCTGCCGCAGGTCCTCGCTCAGGCTGTCGTCCGACAGCAATGCTTCCTGCCGCGCGATGACGTCCAGCAACTGGTCGACATACGTCTGCAATGATTTCATGTTAGAACTGACAAACCCGACCGGGTTGTTGATCTCGTGCGCGACGCCGGCGGCAAGCTGGCCGATGGAGGCCATTTTCTCGGATTGCAGCAGCTGTTCCTGCGCTTCCTTCAACTTGTTGATCAGGCTGCGCTGCTCCTCGCCGGTGCGCTGCAACGCCTCCTCCATCAATTTGCGTTCCGTGATATTGGTCAGCGAGCCGATGACTTCCACCGGATTGTTATTCTCGTCGCGGATCAGGCGCAGACTGTCATGCATCCACAAATAGCGTTTGTCCTTGGTAAGAAAACGGTATTCATAGGCGCGCTCGCCTTCGACGAACAGCATGGCGAGGCTGGAAAAGATATCCGGCGCATCGTCCGGATGGATGTGGTCGAACCAGAAATTGGGATCTGCAACCATTTCCTTCGGATCGTAGCCGAGCACGCGCGCGGCGTTTTCGCTCACGAAGGTCATCTTGAAATCACCCGACGGGACACTGCTGTAAATAATTGCCGGGGTGTTGGCAATCAGGTATTCAAATCGCTGTGCGATATCCACCGGAACGACGTCCACCACCCTGTCGGCCGGCGACAAGGGACTCGATTCAAACGTTTCGAATTGTTGTGTCATGGAAAATATACGAAGGCCCTGCGAAACGTTCGTCAACAGTCTTAACAGGCACAGCGGTGATGCCGGAGTCGAAATTAATACTTTCTTATTTTCTCGACTTTGGATTTCCCTTACTCAACGATACTTACGTTGATAGTTCACATTATTATCAGCAAAACTACTGCTCGGCAATTCAATTCTCTTCCGCATTGTCTTTCACTTCCTATCGGAATAACATAGCCCGACGAACCTGCCTCACCGGTTGCTATTGAAACTGAAACGTCGCGCGCTCATTGGCTCATTCTTCTTTCATAGGCACCATGTACAAAGCAGCCCTGTCAGAACATCCGTCATACTCGGAAGAAGGCCTTCGGATCATTTTTGTCGAAGACGTCGTCGACGATGCCGAGCTGGTCCAGCAAGAACTGCGCCGGTCCGGTCTCGCGCCTTCCCTGCTGCGCGTGGATACCGAGGCCGATTTCCTGGCCGCCCTGCAAACTCCGGCGGACGTCATCCTGTGCGACTTTTCGCTGCCCGACTTCGACGGGCTGGCCGCGCTGAAAATTACCCGTGAACAATATCCCCACGTCCCCTTCATTTTTGTTTCCGGCACCATCGGCGAAGAACTTGCCATTCAGGCATTGCGACAAGGCGCTTACGATTATGTATTGAAAGACAACATTGCCCGTTTGCCATCTTCGGTGCGACGCGCGCTGCGGGAATCCCATGAGCGCGCGATCCGGCGCAGGACCGAGGAAATCCTGTTCGCGGAAAGCACACTGTTGTCGGCCGTCTTCGACAGCGCCGGCGCGGTAGGCGTCATGCTTAATGCCGAAGGCCGCATATTGCGCTTCAACCAGGCCGGTGAAAAAGCCACCGGTTACGCAAGCGACGATATCCGGGGACTCTGTTTCTGGGATATTTTCTTCCCCCCGGCGCAGGCGCAGAATGAAAAAGAACGCTATCTGAGCGCAGACCGCTCGTCTTTCCCCTTGCAGTTCCAGAACCAATGGTTGACCAAGGACGGACAAATCAGGACGCTGCTCTGTTCAGTCAGTGTCCTGGAGAACGACCACTTCAGGACCGTCTTCATCCTGAGCGGCATCGACATCACGCAATGGCAGGAAGCGGAGGAAAAAGTCTATCGCCTCAGCCATTTCGACCAGATCTCGGGATTGCCGAATCGGGCCGTCTTGCGCGATCGCCTTGAGCAGGCGGCATTGCGCAACGATCCGCACGCTGGTTCGGTGGTGCATATCCTGGTGGAGCTGAATGGACTGGCCCGTCTACGCGATGCGCTCGGCGCGCAGGCCGGCGTTGCGCTGGCAATCGCCATCGCCGGGCGGCTGCAGGCGTGGAAACCGCCGGGACCGACCACCATCGCACAATATGCCGACCGCGTCTTCGCCGTGCTGATCGAACACGTGAAGCGGGAAGACGTCGACGCTGTCGTGCAGCATCTGCTGCGCACGCTGGAAGCTCCCTATTCGATTCCCGGCCAGGAGGAGATCCATCTCCAGCCAAAGATCGGCATTGCGCTTTATCCCGACGACACCCGGTCCGCGGAATCGCTGTTCCATTTTTCCGAGGTGGCCCTGCATCGTGCGCAAAACAGTGCGTATGAGCATACCCAGTTCTATACGCGCAGCTTCAATCAGGAAATCTCTGCGCGGCATGTCCTTGCCAACCAGCTGCGCCAGGCAATACAGCGCGACGAACTGGTCTTGCACTACCAGCCTCAGGTGTCGTTGAAGAATGGAAAAATCACCGGCTTCGAAGCGCTGGTGCGCTGGCGCCATCCGGAACGCGGCTTGCTGCCGCCGGCGGAATTCATCCCGCTGGCCGAAGAGTCGGAAACCATCCTGGCGTTGGGCGAGTGGGTGCTGCGCGCAGCCTGCCGCCAATGCAAGCAATGGCAAGACCAGGGCCTGCCGCCAGTGATGATCGCCGTCAATCTGTCGGCGATGCAATTCAATGAAAAAAACCTGCGCGTGCTGGTCGGTCACGTCCTCGAAGAATCCCGGCTCGACGCCCACCACCTTGAACTGGAGCTGACCGAAAGCGTGTCGATGGATGATCCGGAAAAGAGCATCGCGATCATGGTCCACCTGCGCAAGCTCGGCGTGACGCTGTCGATCGACGATTTCGGCACCGGATACTCGAATCTCGGTTACCTGAAACGCTTCCCGGTGGGCCGGCTCAAGATCGACAAATCTTTCGTGCGCGACCTGGTCGACGATCCTCACGACCTCGCCATCTGCCGCTCCGTGATCGCACTGGCGAAGAGCCTGCGCCTGGAAGTGATCGCCGAAGGCGTGGAGACCATCAATCAGCTCAAGTTGCTGCATGCAGAAGGCTGCGACAAGATCCAGGGCTACTATTTCAGTGCAGCGATGTCGGCCGAAGAATGCACCTCGTTTCTGGCGCGCGATGTTTCCTTGCCGCTGGATACCATCCGCCGCCTGCCGTATGCGCGCTCGCTGCTGATCGTCGACGATGAAGTGAATATCCTGTCCGCGCTGAAACGGGTGCTGGGCCGCTCCGGCTACCAGATTTTTACCGCCAGCAAGGTCGCCGACGCGTTCGACATCCTGTCCCGCCATCACATTGGCGTGATCCTGACAGACCAGCAGATGCCGGACATGCCGGGCACGGAGCTGCTGGAAAAAGTCAGGTACATGTTTCCCGACACCGTGCGCATCATGCTGACAGGCCAGGCCAGCCTGGAGGCAGTCACGCAGGCGATCAACCAGGGCGCCATCTATAAATTCCTCGTCAAGCCCTGGGACAATGCGCAACTGGAAGCCGTCATCCACGAGGCTTTCGAAAAGTTCGAAGCGACGCTGCGCGCGTGACGCCGCCGGCGGCTGCATTTCCTGCAGGCAAGCACGCCGATCCCCGGTCGCCGCTGTCATATAATGGCGGCCCTACGGCGCAGATAGCCGATCATCTTCTATGACCCTGAAAATATTGCCCCCCGCCGGCACGGCGACGCCCGGCATCCGGCTGGAATCGGTCACGCTGTCGCGCGGCGACCGTATTGTGCTGGAGCAGATCGACCTGCACCTGACCGAGCCGCGCATCGGCGTGGTCGGCGACAACGGCGCCGGCAAGAGCAGCCTGTTCCGCCTGATCTGCGGGCTGGATCAGCCGCAAAGCGGCCGCGTGAGCGTGCACGGCTGCCGCACCGGCGACGCCGGCGAACGCCGCAAGCTGCCGCAACACGTCGGCCTGATGTTCCAGAACCCCGACGACCAGATCATCTTCCCCACGGTGGCCGAAGAACTGGCCTTCAGCCTGACCGCCGCCGGCATCGGCAAGCAGCAGGCGCGGCAACAGGCGCGCGACTTCCTTGCAGCGCGCAACTTGCCCGACTGGGCCGACCGCGCCGTTGGCGAACTGAGCCAGGGCCAACGCCAGCAGGTCTGCCTGATGGCGCTGCAAATCACGACGCCGGCCACGCTGCTGCTGGACGAACCCTATTCCGCGCTCGACCTGCCGAGCCAGTTGCGCCTGTCGGCGCAAATCGCCGCCACCAGCCAGCAGATCATCCTGTCGACGCACCTGCTGGATCACGTGGAGGATTTTGAACGCGTCCTGTGGCTGGACAACGGCAGGCTGCGCGCCGACGGACCGGGCCGTGAAATTTGCGCCGCCTACGCGCAGGACGTGCGCGAGCGCAGCGCCGTGAATACCGCTACAGAAGTCTTGCAACACGCGGCGCAGGCCGACGCGACGTAATGCGCAGCCTCTACTCCACACGGCGAACCTGGCTGCACGGCGTACCGGCCTGGCTCAAACTGGTCGCGTTATCGCTCGGCGGCACCGTGCTGATGCTGACCGCCGACGTGCGCGGAATTGCGATCGCTGCGGCGGTGGTGCTGGCGCTGTTTGCCTCGCTCGGCCCGGCCGGCTGGCGCCAGTGGCGCATGCTGCGCGGACTGCTGATCGCGTCGGCGCTGATCGCCGGCTTCCACTGGGCGATGGGCAATCCCGCCATCGGCATGGTCAGCGCGCTGCGTATCATGGCCGCCGCCATGCTGGCGCTGATGCTGACCATCACGACCCGTTTCGACGACTTGCTGACCGTGCTGGAAACCATCCTGTGGCCGTTGCGCCGCTGCGGCCTGCCGGTCGGGCGCATTGCTCTGGCAATCGGCCTGACGCTGCGTTTCGCCGAGAATTTCCATGCGCAATGGCAGCGTCTGGACGACGCCCATCGCGCACGCACTGGCCGCAGCGGCGGCCTGCGCCTGCTGGCGCCGCTGGCGATACGCGCGCTGCAGACTGCCGAGCGCGTAGCCGATGCACTCGCTGCGCGGCTCGGCGGTTAGCCCACCTTTTCCTAGTTACGAAAGAGATTCGTCGATGAAGCCCACTCCTGCCATTCCCGCAACCATGACCTCTACCCGCTCACTTTCCTATATCGCCCTGTTCGCCGCCGTGATCGCGGTGTTCGGCCTGATCCCGAAAATCGACCTGCCGTTCGGCGTGCCGATCACGCTGCAATCGCTGGGCATCATGCTGGTCGGTTGCCTGCTCGGGCCGAAGCGCGCGTTCTACACCGTCGGCCTGTTCCTGGTGGCGGTGGCGCTGGGCTTGCCGCTGCTGTCGGGCGGACGCGGCGGCATCGCCGTGTTCGTGGCGCCGTCGGCGGGCTTCCTGCTGGGCTGGCTGATCGGCGCGGTGGTGTGCGGCGTGTGCATGCGCCAGTTCATGAAGCGCATGCCCGACGCCAAAGGCAAAGGTCTTCTGGTCGCCGCCTTCCTGTCGTCGCTGATCGGCGGCATCGTGGTGATGTATTTCTTCGGCATCCTCGGCCTGATGCTGGCGGCGCACCTGAGCGCCACGCAAGCGACACTGGCGGTGCTGGCCTTCGTCCCCGGCGACCTGGTCAAGTGCGCGGTCTGCGCCGTGCTCGTGCAAAGTGTCGCGCGCGGCATGCCTTCCTGGCGCCTGGACCGCGACTGATGCCCCGGTTCGACACCGTCCACGCGCCATTGGCGCATTGGGCGGAGACAACGCCGCACACCGCGGCGATCGACGACGGCGTCACGCGTTTCGACTTCGCTGCGCTGGCGCAGCAGGTTGCAGTGCGTGCGGCGGCGTTGCGGCAATCCGATTCCCCCGCCGTTTGCTGGGTCGACGATGTACGCGATGCATCGGCGCAACTGCTCAGTTTTCTCGCCATCATTGCCTCCGGCCGCACCGCCGCCGTCAGCGATCCCGACTGGCCGACTGCGGTGCGCGCACAAATTCTGGCGCGCATAGCCGCCGGTGTCGGCGCCGAAACCGCGCTCGCCGAAGCCGTCTCGTCCTCGCCGTTCTACATCGGCTTCACTTCCGGCAGCAGCGGCTTGCCCAAGGGCTTTCGCCGCAGCCATGGCTCGTGGACCAGCAGCTTCGACATTTGCCTGGAAAGCTTCGGTGCCGGCGCTGCCGCCACCATGCTGGTGCCTGGCCGGATGTCGCATTCGACGTTTCTGTTCGGCGCGCTGCTGGGCTTGTGGAGCGGCGCAGGCGTGCGCCTGCAGTCGCGCTTCGCCGCGGGCCCCGCGCTCGACACGCTGTCCCGCGGCGATGCCGACGCGATGGTGGCGGTGCCGAGCCAGCTGATTCTGATGCTGGAACTGGCGCAGCGGCGCAAGCTGGCGGCGATGCCCGGCGTGCAGTTGCTCATGATCGGCGGCGCGCCGTGGAACCGCGCCCGCACGCCGGAGCTGCAGCAGCTGTTTCCGCAGGCGCGCATCGTCGAGTTCTACGGCGCCTCGGAAACCAGTTTCATCGCCTGGACCGACAGCGACAGCAAGCTGCCCGACCACGTTGTCGGCCGCCCGTTCAGCAACGTTGAGGTGCGCATCGATGCGGCGGCGCCCGACACCCCGGGATTGATCTACGTACGCAGCCCGATGGTGTTCAGCGACTACGTCACGCTCAGAGACAGCGACGAACAACCGGCGCTGCTGCGCGACGGCGACTGGTTGTCGGTGCGCGACGTCGGCCATCTCGATGAGCTCGGCCGCCTGCATCTGCTGGGCCGGCAACAACGCATGCTGCTGGCGCAAGGCAAGAACCTTTTCCCCGAAGAGGTGGAAAGCGTATTGGCCGCCCATCCGGCCGTGGCGGCCGCCTCGGTGCAGGGAATCCCCGACGCCATGCGCGGCGTGCAGGTGGCGGCGCTGCTGAAACTCAGTGAACCTGTCAGCCCCGAAACGCTGAGCGCCTGGTGCCGCGAGCGACTCGAGCCCTACAAGGTCCCGCGCCGCTTCTACGCCTGCGGCGACTGGCCGCTGACGCCCAGCGGCAAGACCGATCACAAGCAACTGGCGCAGCAACTCGGCGATCCGGCCATGCCGGCGCTGCAGGCGCTATGAATTCCATGGGCGACGCCGTCATCCTCGGCTGGGGCCGCAGCGCGGTGACGCCGCTCGGCGGCGCGCTGTCGCAACTGCAACAGCATGAGATCGCCGCCCCCGTCGTGCAAGGCATCCTGCAACGCTTTGGCATCCCGTTGACCGCCATCGACGCCGTGATCGCCGGCAACGCCATGGGCGCAGGCGGCAACCCGGCGCGCATGCTGGCGCTGGCGGCCGGTTTCGCTGACCGCATTCCGGCCTTGTCGGTCGACAGCCAATGTTGCGCCGGACTCGACGCCATCGCCCTGGCCCACGGCATGCTCGCAGCCGGCAACGCCGACGTCGTCATCGCGGGCGGCGTCGAGGCATGGAGCCGCGCGCCGGTCCGCCTCCATCGTCCGCGCCATGCGGGTGAAGCGGCAGTCGCCTACGACAGTCCCGCCTTCGCTCCCGATCCGGCGCGCGATCCTGGCATGTTGCAGGCCGCTGCCCGCCATGCCTTGACGGCCGGCATCACGCGCGAGCAGCAGGATGCATGGGCGGTCCAAAGCCATGCACGCGCCGTTGCCGCGCGCGCCCATATCCGGGATGAAATCATCGCCATCGGCGCCGCGACGCTGGACAGCTATCCGCGCACGCTCGAGCAGCGTCACCTGACGCGCATGCCGGTGGTGGCCATGTCCGATGACGGCAGCGTCGATGAAGCGAGCCGGCAAAGCCATGCCGTCAGCCGCATCGCCATCTCGCCAAGCGCCGACGGCGCCGCCTTCGTCGTGATCGCCACGCGTGATGCTGCACGCCGGCTGAACCTGCCCCCGCATTTCGCATGGCGAACCGGCATCAGCGTCGGCGGCCTGCCCGAAACACCGATGCTGGCCGCCATCGATGCCTCGCAGGTGGCGCTGGCGCGCATCGCGAGCAAAATCGACGACCTGTGGGGAGTGGAATTGCACGATGCCTTCGCGGCGCAGGCAATCGCTTTCTGCGACGCACTGGCGCTCTCGCCGGCGCAGCTCAATCGCCACGGCGGCGGACTCGGCCGCGGTCATCCCATCGGCGCATCGGGCGCAATCAGTCTGGTGAGATTGTTGGCGGACATGCGGCATGAAGCACCGGACGGCGCCATCGGCCTCGCGACGATTGCGGCGGCAGGCGGCCTCGGTGCTGCAGCCGTCGTCGAGCGTTGCTGAAGACGGCTATCGCAGGGTTCTGAAAAACTCTTCCGGCTTCAGGCGTTCGGTCCTCACGGTATTTTCCGCCGCCTCCGGGTCGGCGTAGCCGAGCGCAATGCCGCACACGATGTGATGCTCGCCGCCCAGTCCCAGCGTCGAACGGATCAAACCCGGATATGACGCCAGCGCGCCGATGGCGCAACTGCCCAGTCCCTGCGCGGCGGCCGCCAGCATCAGGCCGTACAGGCACATGCCCAGATCCATGTAGCAACCGCTGCCCATGCGCGCGTCTATGGTCACCAGCAGCGCCGCCGGCGCGTCGAAGAAATTGAAATTGCGTTCGAACTGCCGGTCACGTCCGGCGCGATCATCGCGTCCGGTCTGCAAGGCCCCGTACAGCTCCTTGGCGGCGGCCACTTGGCGGCGCCGCAAGGACTGCGGCAGCGGCTGCGGAAAGTAGGAATAGTCTTCCGGCTCCTGCCGACCCGCACGGAAAGCCTCCACCAGCGCCGCCGACAAGCGCGCCCGCGCATCGCCTTCGAGCGCAATGAATTCACCCGGCTGCAGATTGGCGCCGCTCGGTGCGCGCCGCGCCAGCGCCAGCAAGCCGGCCAGCATGCCTTCCGGCAAAGGCCGGTCGAGGAAGCGGCGCGTCGAGTTGCGGCGGGTCAGCAGTTCGGCGAAAGGGAAATTCTGGTCAGGCATGGCGTGAGGTGACGTGAAGTGACGTTATTCATGATGTTATTGTTGAGAAAAGCTATGGCGGCCGGACTGCGCAGATCTTTTTCCTTGCCGTCTGCGATCAGCGGAAGCTGATCAAAAATGCAATCCCTGCGCGACAGTCCCTGAAGTTGCGGGAAAATTACACCAATAAAGCAGATAACACCATGTTTGAGCGAGTTTTCCTGCAGGGCAATCAATCCTCGCGCCGGAAACAGTTGTCAAAGCGGCTACAACAAGCGCCCGCAAACTTCCTGCCGCCGCTGATTTTTCATTAGAATGCGCATTTGGCAAAGCTTCGGCGGCGCATGGCCGGCTGCCTTACCCTTGATTTTCCGATTTCCCCTGATTCTCCGATTCGATCCTCATCTGCATGGCAACTAAAAAAACTTCCCCGTCCGACTACAGCGAATCATCCATCCGTGTCCTCAAGGGACTGGAACCGGTCAAACAGCGTCCGGGCATGTACACCCGCACCGAGAATCCCCTGCACATCCTGCAAGAGGTCATCGACAACGCCTCCGATGAAGCGCTGGGGGGGCACGCCCGGAACATCATGGTCACGCTCAATCCCGACGGCAGCGTCAGCGTCGAGGACGACGGCCGCGGCATTCCGGTCGGCCTGCATCCGGACGAAGGCGTACCGACCGTGGAGATCGTCTTTACGCGCCTGCATGCCGGCGGCAAGTTCGACAAGGGCAGCGGCGGCGCCTATGCCTTCTCGGGCGGCCTGCACGGCGTCGGCGTGTCGGTCACCAATGCGCTGGCTTCGCGCCTGGAAATCACGGTCTGGCGTGAAGCAGGAGTCCACTCGCTGGCTTTCTCCGACGGCGACCTGATCGAAAAGCTGCAATCGCGTCCGATGACGCGCGAAGACAAGAAGTCCGGCACCCGCGTGACGGTCTGGCCGAACCCCAAGTACTTCGACTCGCCGACGATTTCGCAGCAAGAGCTGCAACGCCTGCTGCGCTCCAAGGCCGTGCTGCTGCCGGGCGTCAAGGTCTCGCTGATCAACGGCAAGACCGGCGACGTGCAGACCTGGCAATATGATCAGGGCCTGCGCGGCTACCTGATGGAATCGCTGGCGCAATCGACCAGCGCCGATCCGCTGATCCCGCTGTTCGAGGGCGAGCAATACGCCGGCCCCGACGCCGAAGGTTTTGCCGAAGGCGAAGGCGCGGCGTGGGTAGTGGCGTGGACCGAAGAAGGCAACGTGGTGCGCGAATCCTATGTCAACCTGATCCCGACCTCGGCCGGCGGCACGCATGAGTCCGGCCTGCGCGAAGGGCTGTTCTCGGCGGTCAAGAGCTTCGTCGAAATGCACTCGCTGCTGCCCAAGGGCGTCAAGCTGCTGCCCGAAGACGTGTTCGCACGCGTCTCCTTCGTGCTGTCGGCCAAGGTCCTCGATCCGCAATTCCAGGGACAGATCAAGGAACGCCTGAACTCGCGCGACGCCGTGCGGCTGGTGTCGACCTTCTCGCGCCCGGCGCTGGAGCTGTGGCTGAACCAGCACGTCGAATACGGCAAGAAGCTGGCCGACCTGGTCATCAAGCAGGCGCAAAGCCGCCTGCGTTCGGCGCAAAAAGTCGAGAAGAAGAAATCCTCCGGCGTGGCCGTGTTGCCCGGCAAGCTGACCGATTGCGAATCCAACGACATCACCCGCAACGAAATCTTCCTGGTCGAGGGCGACTCCGCCGGCGGCTCGGCCAAGATGGGCCGCGACAAGGAATTCCAGGCCATCCTGCCTTTGCGCGGCAAGGTGCTCAACGCCTGGGAAACCGAGCGCGACCGCCTGTTCGCCAACAATGAAATCCACGACATCGCGGTCGCCATCGGCGTCGATCCGCACGGCTACAACGACACCCCCGACTTGAGCGGCCTGCGCTACGGCAAGATCTGCATCCTCTCCGATGCGGACGTCGACGGTTCGCACATCCAGGTGTTGCTGCTGACGCTGTTCTTCAAGCACTTCCCCAAGCTGATCGACCTCGGCCATATCTGCATCGCGCGCCCGCCGCTGTATCGCGTCGACGCGCCCGCACGCGGCAAGAAGCCGGTGCAGAAGCTGTATGCCCTCGACGACGGCGAACTGGAAGCGATCGAAGACAAGCTGCGCAAGGACGGCCTCAAGGAAGGCGCATGGAGCATCTCGCGCTTCAAAGGCCTGGGTGAAATGAACGCGGAACAACTGTGGGAAACCACCATGAATCCGGACACCCGCCGCCTGCTGCCGGTCGCCCTCGGTGAACTGGATCACATCGCCTCGGAAGCGCGCTTCACCATGCTCATGGGCAAGGGCGAAGCCGCCTCGCGCCGCGCCTGGATCGAAGAGCACGGCAACGAGGCGGAAGCGGATATCTGATCAGGAAAACGGGATGAACGTCGTCAACGGTATCAGCATCGACAGCCACGATCACACGCGCCGGCAACGCCTCCTTGCGAGCGCATTGCCGGCGGTGCTTGCGCTGTCGCTGTCCCTGATGGCGCCGGCTGCCCGCGCCGACGTCTACGGCTATATCGACGCCGACGGCACCGCGCACGTGTCGACCGAAAAGCTCGACGAGCGCTATCAGCTGTTCATGCGCGGCGAAGCCACTTTCGACTCCGACAAGATCGCTCGCGGCGTGCCCGGCGTCGATGCCAGGCCGAACATGTCGCCGCCGCTGATGAAGCTGATGCTGCAGCATCCGAACCTGAAAAAGTATGAAGCCATGCTGGACCAGAGCGCCAGGGAGTTCTCGGTCGATCCGGCCTTGCTGAAGGCGATCATGGCGGCCGAATCCGGCTTCAATCCGGGCGCCGTCTCGCCCAAGGGCGCCATCGGCCTGATGCAGATCATGCCGGAGACCGCCGAGCGCTACGGCGTGCAAGGCGACCGTCGCAAGACCATCCAGCAAAAGCTGACCGACCCGCGCATCAACATCCGCCTGGCGGCGCGCTACCTGCGCGATCTGCAGGTGCTGTTCCCCAAGCGCCTGGAACTGGCGATCGCGTCCTACAATGCCGGCGAGCGCGCCGTACAGAAGTACAACAACCAGATTCCGCCGTATCCCGAAACGCGCAATTACGTCCAGCTGGTGGCGCAGTTCTACCAGTTGTACCAACCGGGCGGCAGTGCAGGAAACAATGCCGGCAATGCCGGTAGTTCCGACAAGCCGCGCCGCGTCGAAATCATTCTGCCGGGCCGGCGCAGCATGCCGCCGTCGCCGACCTCCGTCGAATAACCATTACCTGAACTTGAACGCAACCCAGCCACATGACTGAACAAGCCAACCTGTTTGAACAACCTGCGCCACCCGACGGTGAATCGCTGACGCTGTCGACCTTCGCCGAGCGCGCCTATCTCGACTACGCCATTTCGGTGGTCAAGGGCCGCGCCCTGCCCGACGTCGCCGACGGTCAGAAGCCGGTGCAACGCCGCATCTTGTACGCGATGAACGAACTCGGCCTGAACGCCACCGCCAAGCCGCGCAAATCGGCGGCCGTGGTCGGCGACGTGCTCGGCAAACTGCATCCGCACGGCGACCAGTCGGTGTACGACGCGCTGGTACGCATGGCGCAGGACTTTTCGCTGCGCTATCCGCTGATCGATGGCCAGGGCAACTTCGGTTCGCGCGATGGTGACGGCGCTGCGGCGATGCGTTACACGGAAGCGCGCCTGACGCCGATCAGCAAATTGCTGCTCGACGAGATCGACATGGGCACGGTCGACTTCCAGCCCAACTACGACGGCTCCACCGAAGAGCCGAAACTGCTGCCGTCGCGCCTGCCCTTCCTGCTGCTCAACGGCGCCTCCGGCATCGCGGTCGGCATGGCCACGGAAATCCCGTCGCACAACCTGCGCGAAGTGGCGCGCGCGGCCGTGGCGATGATCCGCAATCCGAAGATCACGCACGCAGAACTGATGACCCACATCACCGGCCCGGATTTCCCGGGCGGCGGCCAGATCATCACGCCGCCGTCGACGATCGCGGAGATCTACCAGAGCGGCCGCGGCAGCCTCAAGGTGCGCGCGCGCTGGAAGATCGAAGACATGGCGCGCGGCCAGTGGCAGGCGGTCATCACCGAATTGCCGCCGGGCGTGTCGTCTCAGAAGGTGCTGGAAGAAATCGAAGAGCTGACCAATCCCAAGATCAAGCTCGGCAAGAAAACCCTCACGCCGGAACAGCAGGCGCAGAAGCAAAGCATCCTGGCGATGCTCGACGCCGTACGCGACGAGTCGGGACGCGAAGCGCCGGTACGCCTGGTGTTCGAACCGAAGAGCAAGAACCAGGACCAGACCGAATTCATGAACACGCTGCTGGCCCAGACTTCCCTGGAGACCAGCTCGTCGATCAACCTCGTGATGATCGGCGGCGATGGCCGTCCGCGCCAGAAGGGCCTGGGCGACATCCTCAGCGAATGGATCACCTTCCGCTTCGCCACCATCACGCGCCGCACCCAGTTCAAGCTGCAAAAGGTCGAGGACCGCATCCACATCCTCGAAGGCCGCGAAGCCATCCTGCTCAACATCGACAAGGTCATCCGCATCATCCGCGAATCGGATGAGCCGAAGCCGGCGCTGATCGAGGCCTTCAAACTCTCTGACCGCCAGGCCGAAGACATCCTGGAAATCCGCCTGCGCCAGCTGGCGCGCCTGGAAACCATCAAGATCCAGCAGGAGCTGGCCGAATTGCGCAACGAGAAATCGACGCTGCAAGACCTGCTGGAAAATCCATCCTCGATGAAGCGCCTGGTCATCAAGGAAATCGAAGCCGACGACAAGCAGTTCGGCGACGCTCGCCGCACCGTGATCGAGGAAGCCGAAAAAGCCGTGCTCGAACAGAAGGTCATCGACGAGCCGGTCACCGTCATCATTTCGCAAAAAGGCTGGGTGCGTGCACGGGGCGGCCATGGCCATGACGCTACGCAATTCACGTTCAAGGCCGGCGACGGCCTGTACGGCGCGTTCGAGTGCCGCACCATCGACAACCTGCTGGCGTTCGGCTCCAACGGCCGCATCTACACGGTCGGCGTCAACTCGCTGCCGAACGCGCGCGGCGACGGTGTGCCGATCACCACGCTGGTCGACCTCGGTAGCGGCAACAGCCTGTTGCACTACTTCGCAGGTCCGGTCGATACCTCCATGCTGCTGGCGTCGGACGCCGGTTACGGCTTCACCGCCAGACTCGGCGACATGTTGAGCCGCAACAAGAGCGGCAAGGCCTTCATCACGCTGGACGACGGCGACTTGCCGCTGACGCCGCGCCCGATGCCGGCCGGCGCCAGCGCCATCGCCTGCCTGTCGGGACAAGGACGCCTGCTGGTGTTCGGTCTGGACGAGATCAAGACCCTGGCCAGCGGCGGCCGCGGCGTGATCCTGATGGAACTGGAAAAGAACGAGAAGCTGCTGGCTGCGCAGGCCATCACCCAAAAGGGCGTACTGGTGTCCGGCACCGGTCGCGGCGGCAAAGCGCAGGAAGTCGCGCTGTCCGCCGTCGCACTGGGCCTGCACATCGGCAAGCGCGCCCGCAAAGGCAAGGCGCTGGAGTCGAAGCTGAAGGCGACCGCGCTGGCGGCTATTTCGTAAAATCCACACAGGGATCCGGTCAATGATCCGGTCCCCGGCAATGTAAAAAGGGCGGCTTTGGCTGCCCTTTTTACATTGCTTCCCGCCCGTCCTGGCCGTCACTCAGCAGACTATCCGACAAGCCGTCACAATAGAGGGTTTTCACCCCTCCTCCGGCTGTCCATTTTCATGAATACCACCGCGAACCATCCGCGCTTTCTCATCTTTTTCATTTGCATGCTGGCCTCTGCGGGCCAATTGGCAATCGATATCTACGTCCCGGCGCTGCCGACGATGGCGCAATATTTCCAGACCTCCGCGCAGGCGATCCAGTCGAGCGTGTCGATCTATCTGATGGCGTATGCCTTCGGCCAACTGATCTTCGGACCGCTGGCGGATGCCTACGGCCGCAAGAAAATGCTGATCCTGGGACTGGCCATGTTTACCTGCGGCTGCTTGCTGACGCTGGCGGCCAATAACCTGGAAACCTTCATTCTCGCGCGCTGCCTGCAAGGCTTCGGCATCGCCGCGACCAACCTGCTGTCGAAGGCGATCATCACGGATTCGTTTTCCGGCATGGCGTTGATGCATGCGTTCACCTACATGGCCATCGCCTGGGGACTGGCGCCGATTCTTGCCCCGGTCATCGGCGCACATCTGCAGACCGCATTCGGCTGGCGTTCTTGCCTGACCTTCCTGCTGATCTATTCGTTCGTGATGTGGGCAGTGCTGTCGCGCTACAAGGAGACGCTCAGGCAGCCGGTGCACCTCAATCCGAAAACCTTGCTCAAGAACGCCGGCATGGTGCTCAAAAGCCCGGTGTTCCAGAGTTGCTTCCTCGCGCAAGGGCTGTGTTACAGCATCCTGCTGGTGTTCAACATCGTCGGCCCGTTCATGGTCCAGGAGACGTTGCACAAACCGCCGACCTATTTCGGCTACCTGGCGCTGGCGATCGGATTGATGTATTTCCTCGGCGGGATTTCGAACCGGATTCATCACCCGCGCTTGCCGACGCCGGAACAACGCCTGCGCATCGGCGCGCGCGTGATGACGGGCGCGGCGGTCGCGATGCTGATCCTGGCGCTGACGGTCGGCTTGCAGGTGTGGACGTTGACGATACCGGTGCTGTTCATGGCGTTTTGCGCGGGAGCGATGTATCCGACGCTGATGGCCAAGGGCAATTCCATCTTCCCGCACATTGCCGGGCTGACCAGCGCGATTCTCGGCTTCGCGCTGTTGCTGGTGTCGTCGCTGATGATGGGGCTGGCCGGTTTCGTGCCGTTCCATAGCCTGACACCGATGGCGATCTTCTTCGTGATCCTGGGGCTGACGGTGGTCAGCATGGTCGGCAAGCTGCTGCATTACCTGGAAGCGCCCGCCGGCGCACCGGCAGCTTGAACCTGTGTGAGACGGGTTCAAATCAAGGCGCATCGTCCGGTTGCGCTATACTCCGGCACCGATCATCAGAGATGGTCCTGAAATCTTGTCAACAATCTAAGGAATGCCATGCGGAAAATCCGTCGAATCAAATACATGGAAGCAACTTATCGCATCTATTTCGCCAAGCTGCTCAACAGCATGCTGGAAGAACTCAGCGCAGAAGTCGCCGCGCGCGACGCTCAGCAAGGCTAGGATTCATTTCCTGTTGAGATGTAGTTCAAGGCGGTAGTGGGAGTTTCGGATCGCCTGCGATCCGCCCACGTAACGGTGTTTGCGTCCAGGCAAACCCTCCCGTCGCGCCAAGGGTGCTCCCTTGGCCAGCAATCCAAGGCGGCAAGACGCCCGCCACGCGAACTCCTAGCGCCCGCTTTCCAGATTGCCCTGGATGATTTCCAGCAATCGCACCAGCTCTTCACATTGTTCAGATGACAAACCGTCCACTGCGCGCTCCAATATCTGCGCACCGGACTTCATCAGCTCGCCATGCAAAGCCTGGCCCTGCGGACTCAATTGCAGGCAGGTGCTGCGCCGGTCCTTCACGTCTTCCTTCGACTCCAGATAGCCGCCGTCGCGCAGGCTGCGCACCAGCCGGGTCAGCTGGGCCTTGTCGCGTCCCGAATGGGCTGCCAGGTCTTTTTGAGTGGCCCCGGGATGATGCGCGAAGTAGTTGAGCACGCGGCTTTCCATATGCGTGATGCCGTGTTCGTCGTCTCGAAACGCTTGCGAACGGCCGGAACGATACAGGTGCATCACCGTATGGATGGCGTCAAAGACCCTTTCGGCCGCAGGTGATTGATTGACTTTGTCAACTTGTTTTCTCATAATGATGACATTATCAACCAATTTTTGTGATCATGGAAACCAAATCGATCTCTCGCGAAGTGCAGCGCGTCCGTTATGAACTCAAATTCCGCGAGGTCAAAGTCGCGGCCATCCGCGCCACCGGAGCCAACATGCTCAGCGTCACCTTCCACGGCGACGCGCTGGAAGACTTCACCTCGCTGTCGTTCGACGATCACATCAAGTTCGTGTTCCAGGATGCGGCCGGCGTCCAGGTGCGGCGCGACTACACGCCGATCGGCCACGATGCGCAACGCAAAGAGCTGACGCTGGAGTTTGCATTGCATGCCGAAGGCGCCGCCACCGACTGGGCGCGCCAGGCCAAGGTCGGCATGGACGCCGTCATCGCCGGCCCGCGCGGCTCGATGGTGGTGCCGGTCGATTACGACTGGCATTTCCTGGCGGGCGACCTGTCGTCCTTGCCGGCGATCACGCGCCGCCTTGGAGAGTTGCCTGCCGGCGCCAAGGTGATGGCAGTCATCGAAGCACCGGAGGGCGACGTCCGCCGGTTCGAAACCCGCACCGACCTCGACGTGAAATGGGTGCGCTCTGGTGAGGAGCTGCTTGCCGCCGTGCGCACGCTGACGCTGCCGGCCGGCGAAGGCTATGTCTGGGCCGCCGGTGAAGCCGTGGTGATGAAAGCCTTGCGCGTCGTGCTGGCGGAAGAGAAGCAGCATCCCAAGGAAGCCATGCGCGTGTCCGCCTACTGGAAGCGCGGCGCCTCCGATTTCCACGAAAAGCTTGACTGAATCGTCAGCGGCATTGACGTTGCACCTGCGTGCGACGTCATGTGCGCCGCCGACACCTCGTTCCCTGATAGACGCATGTCAAAAATGCAACTACGCCGATCCGCTCCTGTCCACTTGATGTCACTTGCGACATCACCAACGGACGAGGAGAACCATGCATTCACGGATCAACATATTGCGGGCCGCAACGCTGCTGCTTTCCATCCTGGCGGCGTCTCTGCCGATGCAGGCCGGTGCAGCGCCGCTGCAGGATTTTCTCTATACCGGCTCGCGTGACCTGAGCGGCCTGGAGGCGCTGATCAGGCGCCCGGACATCGGCGGGGTACAGGTGGTCTATAACTGGAGCGCCCTGGAAAAAGAAAAAGATCATTACGATTTCGCGCAAATAGAGAAGGACCTGGACTACCTGAACGGCTTGAACAAAAAACTGTTCATCCAGATTCAGGATCGATTCTTCGAACCCACCCACAAATTCGTGCCGCAGTATCTGCAGACCGATCCGGTCTACCTGGGCGGCATCGTCGCGCAGTATGACAATCCGGGAGAGAACAAGCCCGTGGCCTCCGGCTGGGTGGCGCAACAATGGAATCCGGCCGTGCAGCAACGCTATCAGCGGCTGTTGCAGGCTCTGGCCGCCAGATTCGACGGCCGCGTGATGGGGATCAATCTGCCGGAAACCGCGATCGATCCGAAGACCAGGAACGACAAGACTGGATTCAGTTGCGACAAATACTTCAACGCCGAAATGGAGAACATGGCCATGGCGCGAAAAGCGTTCCGGCATTCCCATGTCGTGCAGTACGTGAATTTCTGGCCCTGCGAATGGGACAACGATCATCGCTACATGTCGCGCCTGTTCGCGCTGGCGCAAAAAGACGGGATAGGCCTGGGCGGCCCCGATATCGTGCCGCATAAAAAAGCCCAGATGAAAAACGCGTATCCCTTTTTTCATCGTTACAAAGGAAAACTTCCCCTCGTGGCGATGGCGGTGCAAGAACCGACGCTGACCTACACCAATCCCCGGACAAAAAAGCCATTCACGCGCCAGGAATTCACGGACTACGCGGAGCATTATCTCGGCGTGGACATCATTTTCTGGAGCGCCTCCTCGCCCTGGCTGAAGCACGACGAAGCAAGTGCTCCTTAGACGCCGTTGCCGCGAGACCGTGATCCGGCGCCGGCGTCAGGCCGGCCGCCCTGCCCGCGCCGACGCCATGCCCGACAGCATCAGCAACAGCGCCAGCACGCAGGCCACCGCGCCGGCCAGGAACGCTGCGCCGTAACCGAAGTAGCCGATCAGCACGCCCACCACCGGACCGGTCAGTCCCGCCGCCAGATCGATGAAGGCCATGAAGGTCGCCACCGCCAGCCCGCGCGAATGCGCCGGCACGCGCGCCATCGCCTGTACGCCCATCGACGGGAACACCAGCGAGAAACCGATGCCGGTCAACAGCGTACCCAGGCCGGCCATGACCGGATCGTGGGACTGCCACAGCAGCAATTGTCCGGCCAGTTCGATCGCCACCGATACCGCGCCGACTTTGGCGCCGCCGATGCGATCCGGCAGATGGGCGAAGAACAGGCGCACGCCGACATAGCCGGCCGAGAAACCAAGGATCGCAATGCCCGCGCCCGACCAGTTGTTGGTGGCGTAAAGCAGCACCAGGAAGCTGGTAATGATGGCGAAGGGCATGGCGCTCAACGCCAGCGCGAGACCGAAGCGCCAGATCAGGCGCAGCACTTCCGACATGGCCACGCCGCCGCCCTTGCGGCCCAATGCAGGCAGCGCGCGCAAGGTCGCCGCAATCGCCAGGCCGACCAGCGGCAACACCATGGTGGTCAGCGCCACGCCGGCGAAGCCGAAGCGCTGCTGGATCGCGATGCCGATCGGTGCGCCGAGTCCCAGTGCAGCGAACATGGCGATGCCCTGCCAGGCCATCACCTTGCCGGTGCGCTGCATGCCGACGCGGCCGATGCCCCAGGTCATGGTGCCGGTGAGGAACAGGCTTTCCGCCGGCCCCATCAGCAGGCGGCCGATGAACAGCACCACCAGGCTGGCGCCGGCGTCGGCGATCAGCGTCGACGCCAGATACAGCAGTCCGGCTACCGCCGCCATCGGCAAGCCGACGGCGACCGCACGTTTGGGACCATGCCGGTCGCAATACGAACCGGAAAATTTGCGCGAGAGAATCGTCGAGAATGACTGGATCCCCACCACCCAGCCCACCGTCAATGCGCTGAAACCGAGCACGCCGTTGACGTGCAGCGGCAAAGCCGGCAACGGTATGCCGATGCAAAGGAAACTGGTGAAGACGATGGCGACCAGTGGCAGCAGCCCACCGGCCACGCTGTCGTCGGACGGGTTAGATTGCTCGGATTGTTGTGTCGTTGTGGTCATGATGTTATCGGTCCCGAATGGAAATGTGCGGACGCGCGCAATCGTTGATCGGCATGGCGATCAGCGCGGAGGTCAGTATGTCAGCGAGGAAATGCGATGCAGCCTTGGCTGCGGGGAAGTTCGAGAGGGACAAGGCAGGCCCGTCCCGGGGAAGTGAGCGTATCGTCAATTTTTCACCTTGGCGTTATACACGTGCGTGCGATGGAATCGCTGCCTGAACCTTCAGACATGCACGTGAATGACGCGTTGGTTGACGTGAACGCTTACGTAACGAAGCAGGAGGCCGGCAAGGGGATGCAGCTTCAGCTTAACCCAGGACGTTCTGTTTCGTTATTTGCCGTCGATTATACAGAATAGTTTTATTGGTGCGCAGGCGTCCCCCGCCGCCGCACAAAACAAGCGATTCGCGCAGACGCGACAAAGCCCGCTTAGAGCGGGCTTTGTCGGGCGCCGGCAATATTGCCACCGGCGGTGCTTCTACAGCTACAGGTACATCTACGGCTACAACCGTCTTCAACATCAGTTTCAACTGCAACTACAGACTACGGGTACATCTACAACAACAGCAACTACTCAGAGATTAAGCGGCGTTGCGTTCCAGGCGATGAACATTGTCGCCGTTGATTTCGATCTTGCGCGGCTTCAGCGCTTCGGGCACTTCACGCACCAGCTCGATGCTCAGCAGGCCGTTTTCCAGTTGAGCGCCGACGACCTTGATGTGGTTGGCAAGCTGGAAGCGCTGTTCAAAATCACGCGCTGCGATGCCGCGATGCAGGAAGTTGACGGCCTGGTCTTCCTTCTGCTTGCGACCGACGATTTTCAGTGTGTCATTCTCGGCTTCGATGTCGATTTCGGCGCTGCTGAAACCGGCCACGGCCATGGTAATGCGGTATTTGTCTTCGGCAACCAGCTCGATGTTGTAGGGCGGATAGCTCGGTTGCGAATCCGCGCGCTGCGCGTTGTCGAACAGTTGAGCCAGGCGATCGAAGCCGATTGCGGAACGGTAAAGTGGGGAAAAGTCGTGAGTACGCATAATAGTATCCTCGTAAGAAAAAGCGATAAATGGGCGCGAACCTCCATTGAGCATCCGCTGGGCCGACGGGCGGTTTGAGCCGGTTTCCCGCTGCCTTGTTACCGATATACGTGCATACTTTTTCTTTTCAAGAGATTTTTTTATGGCGTCGATTATTTTTTTGACGTCGATTTTCATCCTTGATTTTTACTCTTGATTTTCAGGCCTGATTTTTAGCGTCCGTCATTTTTCATCGCGGCAACAACCGTGCGCAATACGCCTTGCGCACGCGTATCGCGCACGCTGGTATGCAGCATCACCTGCGCCAGCGGCAGCGACGGCAGCTTCATGCTCTTGCCGACGTCGATCGCGCCGGCCGGCTTGACGCGATACAACAAGGCGGTCACCGCCAGTCCCGCCGTGACCGCCGCTGCGACGGCATGCACGCCGCCGCCGACGAAGACTTCGGTCCACGCAATGCCGGCATCGTCCAGACGCCGCACCGCCAGTTCGCGGATACCGCAACTGGGCGAAAACGTCGCCAGCCGGAGCGGCTCACCGGCGCGCGGCTGCCACTGCGGCGCGGCAAACCATCCCATGCGTTCTTCCTGGATCAGTTCACCGTCGCTGCGCTCGCCATCGCGGCGCACGATGACGGCTTCCAGTTCACCGCGGTCGTACATGGCGAGCAAGTCGCGCGAGGCGCCGATGCGCACCTCGACCACCACGCCCGGATCGAACGCATTGATCTGCGCCAAGATGGCGGGAAGGCCGTCGCCGGCAACGTGATCGCTGATGCCCAGACTCAGGCGCACCGTCGACGTCTCCATGCGCCCCAGCGCCCTCTCGTGCGCCGTCAGCAAGTTGCGCGCGGCGTCGAGGAAACCCAGCCCGTCCGAAGACAGGCGCACTTGCCGCGGCGTGCGTTCAAGCAGGCGGCGGCCGAGGCGGTCTTCCAGGCGTTTGAGCTTCAGGCTGATGGCGGACTGCGTGGTGTACAGCGCCTCCGCCGCCCGCGTAAAACTTTGCATATCTGCAACCAGGACGAAAGCCTGGACGGCGTCGAGGTCAAGCGGGCGTTGGGTTGGTTCCATTTTCGGGCTCATTGGGAATGCTTATGGATGGGCGTCAATCATTTCAAATGAATATCATTGAAATATATAACCATGTATTTTAAAAATGATACACCTGATCTAAGATGCCTGCATACCCACCGCGATTCATCACCTTTTCAAGGAGAACACTATGCCCTTTGCCCGAGTCTTCATCCGCCGCGGCGAGACCCGCGAATACCGCCAGGCCATTCTCGACAACCTCTACGAAGCCATGGTCGAAAGCTTCAATGTGCCGGAAGACGACAAGTTCATGGTGATCGACGAGTACGATCCGGAGAACTTCGTTTTCAGCAAGACCTACATGAACATAGCGCGCAGCGACAAGTTCGTGCTGATCCAGCTGACCGTGAGCAACACACGCACCATCGAGCAGAAGAAAGCGCTCTACGCACGCATCGTCGAGCGCCTGAACCAGCAACCCGGCATCCGCCCGGAGGACATCTTCATCAACCTGGTCGAAGTGAACAAGGAGAACTGGTCGTTCGGCCATGGGCTGGCGCAATATGCCTTGTGAATCCGCGCGGTAAGCTGCCCGCCCACCCAGGCCCTGGATAGCTGATAGCATGGCAAGCCCGATCAACTTGCCTTGCCGTCCTTGCCCCCATGCCGACAACCAGTTCCAAGCCCGAGACTTCCCGCAGCTATCTGCGCCGCATCGCCCTGGTGCTGGCGCTGGTCAGCGCCGGCTGCGCTGCAGCGGGCAAATATTACGATCCCGACAAACCCAATCGCACGCCGTCCGGCTTCCGCAACACCACTCCGCAGGAACCGCGCGCGTCGCTGCTGAAGTGGCAGTGGGAGCGCCTCACGCAAGGCCTGCCGAAAGCGCCGGCCAACAACTACCACTTCCCGATGGCCACGCCGGAGATCGCCTGGCTGCAGGCCAACAAGAGCGTCACCAGCGCGACCTGGATCAGCCATGCGACTGCGCTGCTGCAAATCAACGGCATGAACGTCATCACCGATCCGATCTTCTCCGAGCGCGCCTCGCCGTTCAGCTTCATCGGCCCCAAACGTAAGGTGCCGCTCAACATCACGCCGGAACAATTGCCGCACATCGACGTGGTGGTGATTTCGCACAATCATTACGATCACCTCGACCAGGCCAGCGTCGAGCAGCTCAATCGCCAGGCCGGCGGACCGCCGCTGTTCCTGGTGCCGCTGGGGGTGAAAGAATGGATGGCCGGCGTCGGCATCACCAACGTGCGCGAAATGGACTGGTGGGACAAGACCAGCGCCGGCCAACTCGATATCAGCTTCGTGCCGGTGCAGCACTGGTCGGCGCGCACCCTGACCGACCGCTCCGAGACACTGTGGGGCGGCTGGGTAATCAGGACCGCCGACGGCGCCCCGCATCCGTTTTCGGTATTCTTCGCAGGCGATACCGGCTATTCAAAGGACTTCAAGGACATCGCCAGCAAGTTCGGCGGTTTCGACTTCGCGCTGATTCCCATCGGCGCCTATGCGCCGCGCTGGTTCATGCAGGGCCAGCACGTCGATCCGGAACAGGCGGTGCAAATCCACAAGGACGTGCACGCCAGGCGCTCGATAGGGATTCATTGGGGGACCTTCGAACTGGCCGACGAGCCGCTCGACGAACCGCCTCAGTTGCTGGCCGAGGCGGTGAAGAAAGCCGGATTGCCGGCGCACGAATTTACCGTGCTCAAGCATGGCGAGACGATAAAACTGGATTGATTTGGTCGCCGCATAAAAAAATCGCAGGGAAATTTCTTTCCCTGCGATTCTCTGAACAAGCTGCCGCCAACGCACTAATCAACAATAAACAGCTTCGCACCCGTCGACGTCGATGACCGGTGCGCTTCCGCATTGTCGGCCACCTGATAGCTCATGCCGGCCTTGAGCAGGAAAGTGCGGCCGTCGTCCAGCTCGGTATGCAACTCCCCTTCCAGACATAGCAGCACATGGCCCTTCTTGCACCAGTGGTCGGCCAGATAGCCCGGCGTGTACTCGACCATGCGGACGCGAATCGGACCGAACTGGCGCGTGCGCCAGGTGGCCATGCCGCTGTCGCCCTTGTGTTCGGTACGCTCGACGGTGCTCCAGTCGGTCGTGCCGAACGGCAGGTTGCCGATCTCCATTACAGCTTGGCGGCGATGAGTTTGCCGAGGCGCTCGACACCGGCGCGGATTTTTTCCGGAGGCACGGTGACGAAGCTCAGGCGCAGCGTATTGTGTTGCGGCTCGTTGGCGTAGAACGGTGCGCCCGGCACGAAGGCGACGTGCTGCTCGACCGCTTCCTTGAGCAAGGCGCCGCTGTCGATGTGCTTCGGCAGCGTCACCCAGATGAACATGCCGCCTTCCGGTTTGGTCCAGCTGGTGCCGGCCGGGAAGTAGGTTTGCAGCGCGTCGAGCATGGCCTGGCACTGGTCGGCGTACAGCTTGCGGATGGTCGGGATATGCGTTTGCAGGAAGCCGTCCTTGACCGCTTCGTACACCACCATCTGGGTCAGCTGCGCCGTGTGGAGATCGGCCGCCTGCTTGGCCTGTTCCATCTTCAGGATCAGCGGCGTCGGCGCCACCACGTAGCCGAGCCGGATGCCCGGAGTCAGCACTTTCGAGAACGAACCCATGTAGATCACCCCGGCCGGATTCATGTTGAGCATCTTCGGCAGCGGATCGTTGCGGTAGCTCAGCGCGCCGTACGGATCATCTTCGATCAGCGGCAGGCCCAGGCGTGCACAGGCTTCCACCAGCGCGAAGCGGCGCTCCAGCGGCAGCGTGCGGCCGGTCGGGTTTTGGAAGTTCGGCAGCGAGTACAGCAGACGCGCACCCTTGCCCAGTTCTTCGACGGCGGAAGGAATCAGGCCCTGCTCATCGCTCGGCACCGAAATGAAGTTCGGACCGTAGATCGAAAACGCCTGCAGCGCACCCAGATAGCTCGGTGTTTCCACCATCACGTTGCTGCCTTCGTCGATCAGCACTTTGCCCAGCAGGTCCAGGCCTTGTTGCGAGCCGGACACCATCAGCACTTGTTCCGGCAAGATCCTGGCGCCGTCGGTGGACAGCGAATTGGCTACCCATTCACGCAATGGACCATAGCCGTCGGTCGGGCCGTATTGCAGCGCAATCTTGCCTTGCTGCGTCAGCACGGTGTCAAACGCCGCCTTCATGCGCTCGACCGGGAAGGTCGCCGGCGAAGGCAAGCCGCCTGCGAACGACGTGATTTCCGGACGCATGGTGATCTTCAGGATTTCGCGGATGGCCGAGCTTTGCAGTTGCTGCGAACGTTTGGAGAAATTCCACTGCAGTGGATTGGGGTTTTCGATTTTCATGATGCCTGCCAAAAATAGGGTCGTAGTACAAAGCGCGAACCGGTCATTTGCCAGTCCTGCAATCAAATTGGAGCTTTATGCGATCTCGGCGATCAGTTCGATCTCGACGCATGCGCCCATCGGAATCTGCGCCACGCCGAAAGCCGAACGTGCGTGCTTGCCCTGCTCGCCGAACAATTCACCGATCAGTTCGGAGGCGCCGTTGGTCACCAGATGCTGTTCCGTAAAATCGCCGGTCGAGTTGACCAGGCTCATCAGCTTGACGATGCGCTTGACCCGGGTGAGGTCGCCGCCGCAAGCCGCCTGCAATGTCGCCAGCAAATCAATCGCCACCGCACGGGCCGCCAGCTTGCCCTCTTCCGTCGTGGTGTCCTTGCCAAGCTGGCCAACCCATACCTTGCCGTCCTTCTTGGCCAGGTGGCCGGACAGGAATACGGTGTTGCCGGTTTGCGCATACATGACATAGGCGGCGGCCGGTGCGGCCACGGCTGGCAATTCGATATTCAGGGCTTTGAGTTTTTCGTAGACGGACATGCGGTGCTCCTGTTTGCTGTGGCTGATCGCCGTCGTCAGCGTATTGACGTCCGGCAAGGCAGCACGTTTCGAAATGAAAACAATTAGTCCGCCATTATCGCAAATATCGCGACTTTGTGATGGAGAACATCGTGAAAAGCGTTGCCCGGATTGAATTAGCGCCCGGTCAAGCCGGCCCCGACGACCGGGGCCCGACGGATCGCCATGCGCCGTCCAATTGCCACAACGGCAATAACTGCCGTCGCAAACAGCAAATGGCTCGCATCCAGGGTTTCGCCGACAATCACCGCCGCTCCTACCAGCGTCATGAACGGCTGCAGCAACTGCACCTGGCCGACTCGCGCAATACCGCCCAGCGCCAGCCCCTTGTACCAGAAGAAAAATCCGATGAACATCGAGAAAAACGACACATAGGCAAACGACATCCACGCCTGCGGCGAAGCTTGGACGCCATAATGCATGCCAAGCCAGATCGTTACCGGCAACACCACCGGCATCGACAGCACCAGCGCCCAGCAAATCACCTGCTGGCCGCCCATGCTTTGCGACAAGCGACCGCCTTCGGCATAGCCCATCGCCGCCGCCACCACCGCCGCGAACAGCGCGAAGTCGGCGGTATGGAAACTGCCGCCGCCCTGGCGCAAGGCAAAAGCGATCACGATGATGCTGCCGATCAGCGCCGAAATCCAGAATCCGGCCGAAGGACGCTCGCCAAAGCGCAGTGCGCCGAACAAGGCTGTCGCCAGCGGCAGCAAGCCCACCACCACCGCGCCGTGCGAAGCCGGCACGTAGTGCATGGCGATCGATGAGAACAAGGGAAACCCGACCACCACGCCCAGCGCAGTCACCAGCAGGCCGCGCAATTGCAATCGACTCGGAAGCCGCGCCTTCAGATGCCACAGCATGCCGATCGCGCATACTGCGGCCACCACCGCACGGCCGAATGCGACGAAGGCCGGATTCAGTTCGGCCACGGCAACGCGGGTGAACGGCAGCGTCAGGCTGAATATCGCCACCCCGATAAAACCCAGCCACATCCCTTTTGATTCGTTGTTCATCAATGTCCCTGTGTGTTTATTTTTAGAACTACAACCAGATCGCCAGCGCCGAATAAATGGTCAGCAACACCATCACCGTACTGAACACGGCGCGCCACAACGGCTGTGTCAGGTAGCGCCGCAACATTGCGCCGGCGCCGGCCCACACGCCGACGCACGGCAGATTGATGACGCCGAACACCAGGCAATAAATGGTGATGGCCAGCCACACCGGCTGCACCAGCGGCAGGAACGCGGACGCGCCCGTAACGGCCATCACCCAGGCCTTGGGATTGGCGAACTGAAACAGCGCCGCTCCCATGAACGACATCGGCCGCACGTGCGCGCCGTCATCCTGGCTGAAGCGCATGCTGCGCAATTTCCACGCAAGGTACAGCAAATAGCCGGAACCGGCGATCTTCAGCAGCACGTGAATGGCCGGCACGGCAATCACCAGACTACCGATGCCGGCGGCGCAGATCGCCAGCAGCACCACGAAACCGAAGGTGATGCCGAGCATGTGCGGAATCGACCGCAGGAAACCGAACCACACGCCCGACGAGGTCAGCATGATGTTGTTCGGCCCCGGCGTGATCGACGTGACGAAGGCAAACGAGGCCAGCGGCAACAAGGCTTCCATCAATGGCCTCCCTGACGGATGGCCGACTGCGAAAGCTGCGCCGGCCGCGCGAAGCCGCGCTGCCACAAGCTGCGCGCGGCAAGGCAGCGCGCCTTGAGCCACAATCCCGCACCGGGCTTGCTGCGATTTTCCATGAAGATCTCGCTAGCGATGACGGCCTCGACCACGACGGTGCGGCCCGGCTGCACGATCAGCGCATCGCCGGCATGCAGCCAGAAATCTTCGGGACGGCCCTCCTGGGTGACCCAGACATAGCCGCGCCGCACCAGCAGCAGGCGGCTGCGTTCGAACTTGCCCGAGGCCAGCGCGCCGGCGCCCAGGTGCAGATGATGATGTTCGCGCGTCAGTGCAGTCATGCCACCCTCCTTTGCTGATTGACGTCCGCCAGCTGCGCTTCCTGACCGGGGCGCGAGAGAATCTGCGCGAACATGTCGTGATCGACGTTGCCGCCCGACAGCGTCAGGCCGATGCGTTGTCCCTGCAGGCGATGGCGGATCTGCATCGCTGCGGCCAGCGCCGCAGCGCCTGCACCCTCGGCAACGTTGTGGGTGGCGGTGAAATACAGCTTCATCGCTGCGGCGACTTCGTCGTCGCTGACCGCAATCACTTCGTCAACTTCACTCAGGATCACTTCCAGCGACGCCTCATCCGGCACGCGGCAAGCCATGCCGTCGGCGATCACGGTCGTTACCGGCGATTCGATCTTGCTGCGGCCGTCGAACGACAGCTTGTAAGCCAGTGCATGCGCCGACACCACGCCGATGATGCGGGTGCGCACATTGAGCGCACGCCGCGCCGCAGCGGCGGCACACACGCCGGAGCCCTGCCCGATCGGCACGAACAACACGTCGAGGTCGGGTTGCGCGCGCAGCAACTCCATCCAGTACGTCGCCACGCCGCTGACGAGGTCACGGTGGAACGAAGGAATCATGTGCAGTTGCTGCTGCTGCGCCAGCAGGGCGGCGTGCTCGCGGCTTTCCTGGAACTCTTGACCGAACTCCACCAGCTCGACGCCCAGGGCGCGCATGGCGGCGTTCTTTTCACGGCTATTGCCCTGCGGGACCACGATGGTGGCCGGGATACCGTAACGGCGTGCGGCGAAGCCGACCGACTGGCCGTGATTGCCGCGCGTAGCGGAAATCACGCCGCGCACCTGCTGCTGGCGCGGACGCTGCGCCAGGTTCTGCAGGTAGACCAGACCGCCGCGGATCTTGAAGGCGCCAGTCGGCGTATGGTTCTCATGCTTGACCCAGGCCTCGGCGCCGAGCGCTTCGCTCAGCAGCGGCCACGCATATTGCGGCGTCGCCGGCATGGCGGCATACACAGCCTTGGCGGCTTGCTCGATCTCGGCATGCGTTGGCAACAAATGGGTCATGAAAGTCTCCTGTGTATGAATCTGCTTCTGGTCAATTGAACAAGAGTCGGGGCCTGGCGATCTTCCTGATTGACGCCGCTCTTGACATGGGTCTATCCTAATCGACATCGCCAGTACAGTACCAGTACACTTAACCAAATAACTGCTTACATTGTCACGGTAAAATGACCAATACAGCCCGTATTAAAAGCCTGCCGCCCGCTGCGGTACCGACGACTTTGCCGCTGCTGTCGCGCGAGAGTGGCGATTCGCTGGTGGATCAGATCGTGCGCACGGTGCAGTCGCGCATCGACGATAAACTGTTGCGCACCGGCGCACGGATGCCGTCGATACGCCAGTTCGCCGATCTGCACGGCGTCTCGCGCTTTACCGTGGTGGAAGCCTACGACCGCCTGGTGGCGCAGGGTTTCCTTGAATCGCGGCGCGGCTCCGGTTTCTTCGTGCGCGAACGCTCGCCTGTTGCCAATCCGTCAATGACCGGTACAGTTTTATCGGCCGCCGGCCACAATCCGAGCGGTGACGGGACTCCCCAACCGCAGCAGCTCGACGTGGTCTGGCTGGTGCGCAACATGTTCCGCCAGATGCCGGCGCAGAAAATGCCCGGCGGCGGCCTGCTGCCGCCCGACTGGCTGGACGGCGACCTGATCGCCAACGGCCTGCGCGCGGTGGGCCGGCAGAACCAGTCGCTGCTGCTCAGCTACGGCACGCCGCAAGGCTTCCTGCCGCTGCGCCAGCAGTTGCAGCTGAAGCTGGCCGAGCTGGAGATTTCCGCCGCACCCGAACAGATCCTGATGACCTCCGGCGTAACCCAGGGGCTGGATATCGTGGCGCGCCATTTCTTGCGTCCCGGCGATGTGATCTTCGTCGACGATCCGGCCTGGTTCCTGATGTTCGGCTCGTTTGCCGCAATGGGCGCCAAGGTAGTCGGCATCCCGCGCCTGGCCGACGGCCCCGACATCGCCAAACTGGCCGAGCTGGCGGCGCTGCACAAGCCGCGCCTGTACGTCATCAACTCGGTGCTGCACAACCCCACCTCGACCTCGCTGTCGGCGGCCAAGGCGTTCCAGATCCTGCGCATCGCCGAAGAACATGACTTCACCATCGTCGAGGACGACATCTATTGCGACATGCATGCCGGCAATGCGGGAGCAGGCGCCGGCGGCCAGGCGGCCACGCGCATCGCGGCGCTGGACCAGCTGCACCGGGTGATCTATCTGGGGGGATTTTCCAAGACCTTGTCGGCCAATCTGCGCGTGGGCTTCATCGCCACCTCGCCGGATCTGGCGCGCCATCTGGCCGACCGCAAAATGCTGTCAACGCTGACCACCACCGAAATCGGCGAGCGCGTGGTCTACAAGATTCTGTCCGAAGGCCACTATCGCAAGCACACCGAACGGCTGCGCAACCGGCTCAACGGCGTACGCGACAAGGTGGTGCGGCAATTGGAAAGAGTCGGCCTGAGCACCGGCACCGCGACGTCCAACGGGATGTTCGTGTGGGCCGATGCCGGACGCGACACCAGCGTGCTGACCGAGAAGGCCATGGCACAGGGCTTCCTGCTGGCGCCGGGCAGCCTGTTCTCGCCGAATCAGCTGCCGTCCACCAAGATGCGCATCAACGTCGCCAGCATGACGGATCCGGCGATCTGGCGTTTTCTGGATGAAGAACTTGGACGCTGAAACTTCCGCTACCTGATCAATTCAGGTAGCGGAAAGGCGGAGAAATGGATCAGGCCAGGTGAATCCGCGCAACTTCCACATTGGACGCGTTGTAAAACGCATAGTCCGTGGTGCCGGGGAAGTAGACATAGTGGTCCGAGCCGTTGGCCGCGATCTGCAAGCTCTCGCTACCGCTCATCTTGACCGTCAGAATGTGCGATGAGGCGCCGCTGGGCATGCCCATGCTGATGACATCGGCGGCCGTAATCACGATATTGGTGCCGACGCCGCTGGTCATATCCAGGGTGGTGATGCCGGTGACCTTGTTGGCGAAATTGGCCAGGGTGATGGAACTGCCAAGATCGGCGAAGTGCAAGGTCGTCGTGCCGGCGGCGCCGTTGATGGTGGAGATGTTTGACAGCCCCGTGGTCTGGTTGACCATGTCGCTCTGCGCACCGAGCGAGCTATGCGAACCGGCACTGACGTTGATCGTATTGAGGCCGGTGCCGACCGCCACGCTGTTGGTCCCGCCATCCACCACATTGAAGACATCGGTGCCGCTCGCCGCCCCGCCGCCGCTGAACGCATTGGTGGTGGCAGTCCCTTTGGCCGTCAGGATATTGGCATTGGCGTCGCCGGTCAGCGTGCTGTCGAGGAAGGCGCTGCCGGTCAGGTTTTCGATGTTGGTGTAGGTGTCGCCATTGGCATCGCCGCCGGTGCCCGCATGCGTGCCGAGATTGGCGATGATGGCGCCGTTGGCGTTGGAGAACTCGTAGCTGACGGTGTCGCTGGTGCCGCCGGCGCCGTCGAACTTGTTGGCGTTGCTGTCGGCATAGAACGTGTCGTTGTAACTGCTTCCGACCACGTTCTGGATATTGCTGTAGGTGTCGCCGGTAGAGAACGACACACCGCCGCCGGCTGCGGCATCCACGCCCGCCGAACCCGTGTGATGGAACAGATCGACCACCACGGCATTGCCGGAACGCGCATAGTTGACCGTATCGCCGTTGGCGCCATGGCCGCTGCCCTCGAAGGCGTTGGCCGCGGAGCTGGCGAAGAAGACGTCGTCGAAATTACTGCCGATCAGGTTGCTGATGCCGGTGAACTTGTCGCCTTGGGCGAACCCACCGCTAGTGCCCGCGCCCGTCGTGTTCGACAGGTCTACGGTAACGAGAGCGGTTGACGCCAGATAGCTCACGGTGTCGACGCCGCCGGCGCCGCCGTCGAAGCTGTTGGCCTGACCGTTGGCGACGAAGGTATCGTTGAAGCTGCTGCCGATCAGGTTGTCGATGAAACTGAGCTTGTCGCCTGCAGCATCACCGCCGCTGGTGCCGGTGCCGTCCGTCGCGTTCAGGTCGACGGTCACCCCGCTCGCCGAACCAGCGTAGCTGGCGAAGGTATTGGCGCGATTGGCCGTCACCCCGGTCAGGGTATCGCCGCCACCTCCGCCCGTCAGGATGGTCTTGTTGGCGCCGGCGCCGGTCAGCGTGTCGGCGAAGCCGCTGCCGATGACGTTTTCGATGCTGGTGTAGACATCCCCCTGCGCATAGAAATTCGCGCCGATGCCGGTGTTCAGGTTGACCGTCACGCCGCCGTCCGAACTGACGTAGCTCACCGTATCGAATCCGCCGCCGCCATTTAAATTGTTGGCCTGGTTGTTGGCGACGAAGGTATCGTTGGAGCCGCTGCCGATCAGGTTGTCGATGAAGCTGAGCTTGTCGCCCGCGGCATCCCCGCCGCTGGTGCCCGTGCCGTCGGTGTAGTTCAGGTCAATGGTGACGCCGGTGGCGGAACCGGTATAGCTGGCATAGGTATTGGCGCGATTCGACGCCACACCGGCCAGGGTATCGCCGCCGGCCGCGCCGGTCAGCACGGTCGCTCCGGTGGTGGCGCCCGTCAGGATATCGGCGCCGCTGCCGCCGATGACATTTTCGATGCTGACGTAGGTATCGCCCTGCGCAAAGCCGCCGGAACCGGTGCCGCCGCCCACGCTCAGGTTGACGGTGACTGGCGAACTCGACCCGGCATAGCTGACCGTGTCCGAACCCACGCCGCCGTTGAACGTATTGGCCGAGGCGTTGCCCACGAAGGTGTCGTCATACTGCGTGCCGATGACGTTCTCGATGCTGACGTAGACGTCGTTGGCGGCAAAGCCGCCGGTGCCGGCGCCGGTATTCAGATTGACGGTCACGCCGTTGCCGTCGTTGGCTGAGGCGTAGCTTACAGTATCCGAACCGGTCCCGCCGTCGAACCTGTTGGCTGCCACGCTGGCGACAAACGTATCGTCGCCCGAGCCGCCGGTGGCGTCCTGAATATTGGCATAGGTATCCCCCGCCGCCAGGCTGCCCGCGCCGCCGCTGCCGGCGCCGTTGAACAGGTCTACGGTTTCGGCGACGGTCGAATTGGAATAGTCGATGCGATTATGCGAGGTGGCGGTGCTGGTGCCGCCGTCGAAATTGTTGGCGGCCAGGCTGGCGACGAAGATGTCATCGCCGCTGCCGCCCGTCACGTCCTGGATATTCGTGTAGGTATCGTTGGCGGCGTAGGTGCCGCTGCCGCTGCCGTTGAACAGGTTGACGATTTCTGCGCTGCTGGAACTGGCGTAGCTGACCCGGTTATGCGATACCGCCGTACTGGCGCCGCCATCGAATTTGTTGCCCTCAATACTGGCGACGAACAAGTCGTCCGCCGCGCCGCCGATCACATCCTGGATACGCGTATAGGTATCGCCATTGGCCAGACCGCCGACACCGACGCCGGTCACCAGGTTGACCGTCACCCCTGTGGCCGAATTGGAATAATCCACCCGGTTGTGCGAAGTCGCGGTGCTGGCGCCGCCGTCGAAATTATTGTTGGCGGCATTGCCGACAAAGGTATCGTCCCCGGAGCCGCCGGTGGCGTCCTGGATATTGGCATAGGTGTCGTTATTGGCCAGGCTGCCGGCGCCGCCGCTGCCTACGCCCAGAAACAGATCGACCTTCTCCGCCACGGTCGAGTTGGCGTAGCTGACCCGGTTGTGCGAGGCAGCAGTGCTGGTACCGCCGTCAAACTTGTTAGCCGCTGCACTGGCGATGAAGGTGTCGTTGCCCGACCCGCCCGTCACGTCCTGAATATTGGTGTAGGTATCGCCGTTGGCCAGACTACCGGCGCCGCCGGTACCGGTCCCGAGGAACAGGTCGACGGTTTCGGCCACGGTCGAATTGGTGTAGCTGACCAGGTTGTGCGATGCCGCGGTGCTGGTGCCGCCATCGAACTTGTTAGCTGCCACGCTGGCGACGAAGATGTCGTCGCCGGAACCGCCCGTCACGTCCTGGATGTTGGAGTAGGTGTCGCCGTTGGCCAGGCTGCCGGCGCCGCCGCTGCCCGTTCCCAGGAACAGATCAACAGTCTCCGATACGTTCGAATTGGCATAGCTGACGCGGTTGTGGGTGCCGCCACCGCCATCGAACTTATTGGCCGCCGCGCTCGCCACGAAGGTATCGTCGGCGGAGCCGCCGGTGACGTCCTGGATGTTGGTGTAGGTGTCGCCGTTGGCAAGGCTGCCGGCGCCGCCGCTGCCGGTTCCGAGGAACAGGTCGACGGTTTCCGATACAGCCGAATTGGCGTAGCTGACCAGGTTGTGGTTGCTGCCGCCGCCGTCGAATTTATTGGCCGCCGCGCTGGCCATGAAGATGTCGTCGGCCAGCCCGCCGGTGACGTCCTGGACATTGGTGTAGGTGTCGAGATCGGCCAGCCCGCCCGTGCCGGTGCCGTTGAACAGGTTGACCGTCACTGCTGCGACGGAAGTAGCGTAGCTGACGCGGTTGTGGGTGCCGCCGCCGCCGTCGAATCTGTTGGCCGCAGCGCTGGCGACAAAGGTATCGTCGCCGGCGCCGCCCGTGACGTCCTGGATATTGGCGTAGGTGTCGAGATCGGCCAGCCCGCCCGTACCCGTGCCGGCCACCAGATCGACCGTCACCGCCGCTGCCGAATTGGCGTAGCTGACGCGATTATGGGTGCCGCCGCCGCCGTCGAATTTATTGGCTGCCGCGCTGGCGACGAAAATATCGTCGGCCGAACCGCCGGTTGCATCCTGGATGTTCGTGTAGATATCGCCATTGGCCAGGCTGCCGGCGCCGCCGCTGCCGGTACCGAGGAACAGGTCGACGGTTTCCGACACGGTCGAATTTGTGTAGCTGACCAGATTGTGAGATGTCGCGGTACTGGTGCCGCCGTCGAACTTGTTGGCCGCCAGGCTGGCGACGAAGGTATCGTCACCGCCGCCGCCGGTGACGTCCTGGATATTGGTGTAAGTATCGCCGTTGGCCAGGCTGCCGGCGCCGCCGGTGCCGACGCCGAGGAACAGATCGACCTTCTCCGCCACGGTCGAATTGGCATAGCTGACGCGGTTGTGCGAATTGGAATCGCTCACGCCGCCGTCGAAGTTGTTGGCCGCAGCGCTCGCCACGAAGGTATCGTCGAACGCGCTGCCGGTCAGGTCCTGGATATTGCTCAGCTTGTCGCCGGCAGCGTAGCCGCCCGAGGTGCCGACGCCGTCGGCACGGCTCAGGTCGACTGTGACCCCGGCGGTAGACGACGCATAGTTGACGCGGTTGTGCGACGCCGCTGTGCTGGTGCCGCCATCCAGGGTATTGGCATCGGCGCTGGCGACGAACAGGTCGTCAAACGAAGAGCCGATGACGTTCTCGATGTTGGCGTAGGTATCGCTGGCTGCATAGCCGTTGGCACCCAGCCCGGTGACCAGGTTGACCGTAACGCCCGCATTGGAATACACGTAGCTCACCGTATCCGAACCCTGCAAGCCGTCAAACGCATTGCCCACCGACGACGCGATGAAGGTGTCGTCGTTGGTCGAACCGATGACGTTCTGGATATTGGCGTAAGTGTCACCGGCCGCATAACCATTGCTGCCGTTGTTGTTGACGAGATCGACAATCACCCCGATGCTGTCGTTGGCCTTGAGGTAGCTGACCGTGTTGTTGCCTCCCAGGCCGTCGAACCGGTTGGCGTCGCTGCTGGCGATGAACAGGTCGTCGCCGCCGCTGCCGATGACGTTCTGGATCCGGATATAAGAATCCCCTGCCGCGTAGCCGCCGCCGCCGCCACCCGCCGCCAGGTCGATCGTCACGCCGGCATTGGAAGCCGCATAGCTGACCGTATTGGAACCGGCGCCACCATCGAAGTTGTTGACGGCGTTGCTGGCCACAAAGGTATCGTCGAACGAACTGCCGGTCAGATCCTGAATGTTAATCAGCTTGTCGCCGGTCGCGTAACCGCCGAAGGTGCCGGTGCCGTCCGTGTAGTTCAGGTCTACCGTGACGCCGGCATCGGAATTCTCGTAACGGGCGCGATTGTGCGAAGCGGCCGTGCTGGTGCCGCCATCGAGCTTGTTGGCGGCCGCGCTGGCAATGAAGATGTCGTCGTAAATGCTGCCGATCAGATTCTGGATGTTGACGAAGGAGTCGCCATTGGCGTAAGTGCTTCCGGTGCCGGTGCCGATGGGGTTGGTCAGATCCACCGTCACGCCGCCCACCGATTTTTCGTAACTCACGGTATTGACGCCGCCGCCGCCATCGAAGTGGTTATTGTCGGCGCTGGCGATGAACAGATCATCGAAATCGCTGCCGATGACGTTCTGGATATGCAGCAGCGTATCGCCCTGCGCATAACCGCCGCTGGCGCTGCCGTCAAACAGGTTGACGGTAACGCCGGCATTCGATGAGACATAGCTGACCGTGTCCGAGCCCCCCGAACCGCCGTCGAAATGGTTGGCGCCCGCGCCCGAAACGAAGATGTCACCCGATGAACTGCCGACGATGTTCTGGATGTTGACGTAGATGTTGTTGTCCGCGTAGCCGCCGCTGCCTCGCATGGTGACCATGTTGGCGATGATGCCGCCGGTCGACGCACCGTAGTTGACTGTATCGGAACCGCCACTGCCGCCGTTGAAAGTGACGCTGTCGATGCCAGCGATGAAGACGTCGTCGAAGGCGCTCCCGATCACGTTCTGGATGTGGCTGTAGGTGTCGCCTTCGGCATCGCCGCCGACGCCGCGTCCGCTGACGAAGTTGACCGACACGCCTTGTGCCGAATTGGCGTAGCTGACCGTATCCTTGCCGCCGCTGCCGCCGTCGAAATTATTGGCGTCGATACTTGCGACGAAAGTATCATCATAAGCGCTGCCGATGACGTTCTGGATATGGACGTACGTATCGCCTTCCGCAGACCCTCCGCTTCCCTGTCCGCTACTCAAGTTGACTGTCACCCCGGCAGTAGGACCGACAGTCGTATTCGGTCCCGAACTGGCATAGGACACCGTATCGGACCCGCCGCTGCCGCCGTCGAAACGATTGGCCAGAGCATTGGCGATGAACATGTCGCTGAATGCACTACCGGTCGCGTTCTGGATATGGACGTAGGTATCGCCTTCGGCGTAACCGTTGCTGCCCAGGCCGGTGATCAGGTTGACCGTCACGCCTGCCGTCGAATGCGCATAGGAAACCGTATCGGTGCCGCCGCTGCCGCCGTCGAATCGATTCACCTTGCCGTTGGCGACGAAGGTATCGTTGAAAGCGCTGCCGATCAGGTTCTGGATGTTGCTCAGCACATCGCCCTGAGCATCGCCGCCGCTACCCAGACCGGTGACGAGATCGATCGTCACGCCTGCCGCCGAATTGCTGTAGCCCGCCGTGTTGACGCCTTGCGTCCCGCCGGTCAGCACGTCGGCGCCGGCGCCGCCTTCGAAATAGGTGTTGCCGCTGCCGCCGATGATGGTGTCGACACCGGCGCCGCCATAGAGCAAGTCGTTGGCGTTGCTACCGTAAATGGTGACGCCGCCGTCGCCTGCATGGATCTCATGCGGCGTACCCTGTGCCGGTAAAACCCAGACACTGGAACCGTCCCTCGGATCGAGATAGATCAGGTCGGTGTAGGCGCTGGCATCCTTGATCACCACCGGGCGAGAATCCACCAGATGCACAGGACCGTCCGACGTCACCACCGTGGTATCGAAGGTAATTTTTGTCGTAGCGGCCGTCGGCGTCGTCGGATCCGCGGCCGCCGTGCTGTACTGCACTTGCAGTTCGAATGTCTTCTGATCTGTGGTCGTGGGTGTAACCAGATAATTGCCGCCGCCAAGATTGGTCGCGTTCAGAATTGTCATTGTCGACGGTACGCCGGAAATCAGAACCGACTGTACCTGCCCGTCGCCGGTGATCTTGACTTCAAAAATCTTGACGAAATCGGTTTGCGTCGCGCTGCCGGTGGCGTAGATGGTGTGCACATCATTGCCGGCAACAATTTTTTGCGTCGAAAACTGCGAGAGACTCGAGCCATCGATGGCAGATCCGGAATTTCCGGCGCTGCCATACACTACGCTGCCGACCTGCGTGGTAGTGGCCACGTTGAGCAGATTGAGATTCATCGCCGGCGACTGCGGCCCCTTCACGGGATTCGTTAACACTGACCCCGGACGCTCCGATATCTCCGGGGATACTTGTTTGATCAGCGAATCGGCGCCGGTCGTCACCGGCGGCGCAGGCGGCACCGGGATCGACGGCAGCACCAGATTTTGCAGGCCGTTGCTGGTCAGCGAACCGGCGTTGTCCTGGATGATCTTGGCCAACTGGCTGGTGGCGGCTGGATTGACCTGGGCCGAATTGTTGTTGGAGGTGAAGTGGTTTTCCGGCACACCGTGGCTATCGGAATTATTGGCACGGTCCTGAGTATTCACCGGATCGGAATTGAGGATCAGCGACTGGTCATTGTTGCGCAGCGGGATCTTGCCGACCAGATCGAGCAAGCGGCCGGTGTCCTGCGAGGCATCGGCGAAAACAATCTTCGACTTCTCGTCCATGGCGCCCATCGCGCCGCCGGCCAGGACGACCTTGCTGCCGTCTTCAAGCTGCAGGACCATGTCGACGTCCACCACCTGCACGTGCTTGACCGCACCGCGCGGCACGTTGAGATGGAAGCTGCCGTTCTGGTCGGGCATGGTCACGCGCGCGGAGCCGGTGACGGCCTGCGCGGCATTGGCTGCGTTTGCCGAATTGGCCGAATTTGTCGAACTTGCCACACTTGCTTTCGATGAAGCTGCTGTCGCCATGTCAAACCTCGCTGAGGAAGTCAATCACATAATCATGGCAGCGCGCGATGGCTTCGCTACACTGCCCTTTTTCCGTTCGATGCTGCTGTTGCCGCTGTTGCTGCTGCTGTTACCGTTGCTACTGCTGCAAGATCGCCGCGCTCGGTCCGTCGGCGACGATCTTGCCGTCGTTGAGCACGATGATGCGATCCATGCACCTGAGCAAGGCGGTGCTATGTGTCGCCACCACCAGAGTGCGTTGCGCCGAATACGCCATGAGTTTCTGGATGATCCTGGTTTCCGTCGACAAGTCGATGCCGGTAGTCGGTTCATCCAGCAGCATCACGGTCGGCATGCCGGCTACCGCACGCGCCAACGCCACCATCTGGCGCTGACCGCCGGACAGGTTGCCGGGCGCCTTGAGCATCTGGTCCAGACGCAGCTCACCGCGCGCAATCAGGTCGTCCACGCCGGATACCGCTAGCGCCGCTTCATATTCGTCGCTGCCGATGCGGTCGCCCACGAAGATGTTGGCCGCCAGGCTGCCGTCGAACAGGAACGGCTCCTGCGGCTTGTAACCGATACAGCGCATGCGCACCGGCGCCGCGTAAGCCGCCACCGCCACGCCGTCGATCAGCACCTGGCCCTTGCCGGCGTCGATCTTGTGCAAACCGGCCAGCGCGCGCATCAGCGTGGTCTTGCCGGAACCGGAACGGCCGACGATGCCGACCTTTTCACCTGGCTGGATCGTCAGCGAGACGTTGTCGAGCGCCGGCTTTTCATGCTTGTCGAGATGCAGCGTCAGGTTGACTACCTGGATCAGACCGCGCATGTCCTGGCGCAGCACGTCGGCGATCACCTGCTCCGGTCCGGTGTCGTCGAACATCTCCTCGAACGCCGCGCGTGCGCGCCGGAACATTTCCATGCGCCCCAGCACCATCGTCACCGACGACAGCATCGACGTCGCGCGGCTGATCAGCAGCGACGTGGCGATCAGCGCACCGACCGTGAGCGCGTTGTCTTCCACCAGGTACACGCCCACCACCAGCGTACCCACCGAGATCAATGTGTAGCCCACGGTCGACAAGGCGTAGCCGGCGTTCATCCAGAACCGGCTCTTGGCCTGGCTCACCGCGTTGTCGGCGGCATCCGAGAGGAAAGCCTTGACCAGCCGGTCCTGCAAGGGCGAGGTCTTCAATGTCTCCATGCCGAACACCAGGCTGGCGAGCTTGTCGATCTTGCCGATGCCGGACGTCATCGCGGCATTGCCGTAGTCGGTCGCGGGAATCTTGCACAGCAGCTGCGATGCCACCAGCAAGGCGCCGCCCACCAGAATCACCCATACCAGATGGCCGCCGAGCACGCCTACCGCCACCAGATACATCGCCAGGAACGGCAAGTCGATCAGCATCAGCATGTAATTCGATGAGAGCAGGTCGCGTGCGCTGCTGAGGTCGCGGTACTTGGCCAGCACCACCCCGACCGGCGCGGTGACCCGCGACTCCAGCAGGCGGCGCACCGACTTGCCGTCGAATTCGATGTCGAAGCGCCCCGCCAGCTGCTCGATGTAATACATGCGGATCACCCGCAGCACCAGCTCCAGCACGATGAACAAGACCATGCCCAGCGTCAGCGCCCACAGCGTTTCCGTGATGTGGTTGCCGATCACCTTGTCGTACACCAGCCGCGAATACAGCGGCATGAACAGGCCGAACACGTTGATCAGCACGCCGGCCACGACGATCTCGACGAAGCGCCCGCCGTAGGCGCGCATCAGCGTCAGGTACACCGGGTCCTTGCGCAATGAGCGCAAATCGGCTTGCGGCTGGTCGACGTAGATCTGATCGCTCTCGTTCATGGGTCCGTTCACACTTCACATGGCTGCCAAGGCCGCCGGCCTCAGCTGGCTTCCTTGTTGATCATCGACAGTTCGCGAATCGCTTCGCGCATTTCGAGGCGCAAATCCTTGACCATGGTCTGACGGCCGCTGCGCATTTCGTCGATGACGGTCTGGGTATTGATGTTCTGGCGCATCAGCGCTTCGGTGATCGAGGTCAGCGAAGTCGGAATGGCGCCGAGGTTCTTGACGCGGTCGTTCATCATCGCCATGTGCTTGGCCAGGTCGATCTGCAGCTGGCGCGACGACAAGGCGTCGCGCGTCATGTTGCTGGAATTCTCGCCGATGGCCTTGCCCAGTTCGCCCAGGCGCTCGGACACGGCCGAGTGGATTTCGCCCTGATGCTGGATCGCGCCGAGTTCGTCGGCAATGCGGATGGAAATCTGGTTGAGCAAGGTCGGCATCTGCGCGATATGCTGCGCCGTCTTTTCGGTCATGTTGGCCGCTTCCGACTGCTGCGCCTGCAAGGAGGTCAGCGCCGACGATAGCGACATCTGGCCGCTTTCCATCGTGGAAACGATCTTCGGCAACATGTCGAAACTGCGCAGGGCAATGTCGCCGTTGACCGACAGGCGCTCTTCCAGCAGCGACAGGCTTTGCGTCAGGTCGCGCGCGGAGGTCATCTTCTGATTGATGATCTGGCCGACGTTGCGGATTTCTTCCAGCGTCTGCTGGCCGACTTCATGCATGCGCGGACCGAAGGACACCAGCTGGCGCAGGTTCTTCGATTCATCCATGCTGGCGTGGAACAGCTCGACGATATTCTGCAGGCGGTCGTTCATGCCTTCGAGCTTGATACCGGCCTGCATCGAGGCTTCCGAGCTGGCGCGCGCGGCCATGATGGATTCGCGCTGCAGCACCATCAGATCCTGCAGGAACTCGGCCAGGAATTGCTCCGACACGCCTTGGCGGCCGCTGGCGTTGGCGCCGGGACCGCTCATGTCGTGGATCACGTGCTGGACCATGTCGCTGATGCACTCGCGCGCACGCGACACCAGTTTCTTGTTGGCGGCGCGCAGCGGCGTCAGCGTCAAGCCCAGCGCCAGCGAACCGATCAGGCCGAACATCGACGCCGAGAACGCGGTGCCCATGCTGGCCAGCGGTTTTTGCAGGTCGGAAACCAGATGCATGAACGACGCATCCATGTCGCCGCCCTGCGTCGCCTTGCCGAAGCCGTCGATCAGCGCCGCGGTGCCGACCAGCGTTTCTAGCAGGCCGATGAAGGTGCCCAACAGCCCGAGCGCGATCATGAAGCCGGTCAGGAATTGCGGGAATTCTGTCTTCGCTTCCAAGTGGGCCTGCAGGTCCGACAGCGAGCGTTCGATGGTTTCCTGTTCGATACGCGAGGTCAGGCGGCCTTTGGTGTTGGCGACGCTGACCAGCACCTTGGCAATTTCGCTGTCCTGAAACTCGGGCGCCTTGACCAGGTCTTCCATCGACTCGCCGCCGTTGACGCGCGCATAGAACAAGGCGAGCTTGTTGTATTCCCAGTTCACGCGCCACATGTTGTAGACGATCAGCGAAACGCCGAACACCGCCACGCTGATGATGAACAGGTTGAGGAACGGATTGATCCGGATCGCGTGCAGGACGAAATCCCTGAACAGGAAACCGCCGAGCAGCAGGAACAGCGACGGTATCGCAGCGAGTGCATAGAATTTGCGCAGGTTTTTCATACGTTCAGGTTCCGAAAGTAAGGACAGGATAGGAAAAATTCAGTGTTCATCGCGGCTCCAGGACTAACGACTAACGCGGCTCCCTGAGCGCCGTCTGGCCGAATCGGCTCAGGGGCGACATCAGGTATTGCCAGACGGTGCGGCGACCGACGATCATGTCGGCCGTGGCGGTCATGCCCGGCATCAGCGGGAGGCCGGTATCGAGCTTGGGATCGCGCGTGACCTCGATCTTGACGCGGTAGAAGCGCTCGCCGCGCTCTTCCGGCACGGTGTCGGCGCTGACCTCGGTAACCACACCCTTCATGGCGCCGTAGACGCCGTAGTCGTAGGCCGAAACCTTCACACGCGCCGGCGCACCGGTCATCAACTGGGCGCGATCGGTCGGCGCCACCTTCGCTTCGATCACCAGCTTGTCGTCGGTCGGCGTCATTTCGATGATTGCGTCGCCCGGCTTGACCACGCCGCCGACGGTATTGATCAGCACACGGTTGACGATGCCGTCCATCGGCGCCCGCACTTCCGAGCGCGATACGCGGTCGTTGCGCGACTTGATTTCTTCCTGCAGGCGCGCCAGTTCGTTTTCGCTGACGGTGAGGTCGCTGCGCGCATCGGCGCGGAAGCGCGAGGCGGCTTCGCCCATCTTGGCCTGGGCTTCAGCGATGGCGGCGGTCAGGCGCGGGATCATGGCGTTGGTGGCGGAAAGACGGCTCTGCGCATCCTGCGCCTTGGACTGGGCCTGGATGTCTTCCAGCTGCGAGGCGGCATTGCGCTCGAACATGCCGTGCACCAGTTTGTACTGGCGTTGCGCCAGATCGAATTCGGATACCAGGCTCTTCTGGCGGCTGACGGCTTCGCCCACTTCGGCCTGGCGCTGCGCCGATTGTTCGCGCAGCACGCTGAGTTCCTGCGTCAACTTGGACTGGCGCGCGGCAAACGAAGCCAGCTCGCTCTGCACCGCCGGATCGTCGCTGCGCAACTCGGGCGACATCGCCACCGCCGGCGCGCCGGCGGCCTCCGCCTTGAGACGCGCGATGCGGGCGCGCAGGCCGAGGATCTTGACGTTGCCTTCGCCGAGGTCCGCGTTGGCGCGCACGTCGGCAATCGAAATCAGCGTCTGCCCCTTCTTCACCGTGGCGCCTTCGCGCACCAGGATGGCGGAAACGATGCCGCCTTCCAGATGCTGGATGATCTGGTTGTGCTCGGAAGCGACGATGCGGCCGGCGCCGCGCACCACCATGTCAATCTGGGCAAACCACGACCACACCAGCAGGCACAGCAGCAGGAATACGGTAACGAGGATGAACTGGCGCGGGCGCGCGAGCTCCTGGTGATCGCCCAGCTCGCGATCCACGCGAGGCGCGACGAGGCGCATCAAACGGCGGCTGCGCGCCTGCAGCAGTAGCCGCAGGCGCAGGTCCCAACGCAAATTGTCGTTGGGCAGCTTCGTCATTTTTGACCCGCCAGGTATTGGATGATCACGCGGGCATTGCTTTCGGCGCTGTTCTCGGACGTGGAGACGCGGCTGACCACGCGCTCCTTGTCGACGCCGGCGTCAATCAGGTGATTGCGCACCGCCACGGTGCGGTAATAGGCGCGGCGGCGCGCTTCGGTGAACTCGGCCGAGCCGATCACGCCGGTGATGACGATCTTGCCCTGCTGCGATTTCACGCGGCGCACCCAGTCGCCGATGCTGCCGTCGAGCGTCTTGGCCCCTTCGGCGTTCAGCTCGGTGGTTTCTTTTTCGAAATGCAACACCACCGCCTTGCTGTCGCCGTCGACCTTGTTGGTGCCGGGCGCGATTTCCTTGGCTTTCTCGACGCGCACCTGGATGTTGTTGTTGCCACCCGCTGCGGCGTCGCTGCGCAAGCTGCCGGCGTCGGCCTGCAGCGGCGGCGCGGCCTGGCGCGATTTGAGATCGGCGATTTCGCGCTTCAGCTTGTCGATTTCGTTGCTCTTGTCGCGGTTCTCGCTCTTGAGCCGTGCGGTATCGGCATCCGCGCCTTGTGGCGCGTCGATCGCGTCCGGCTTGACCTTGGTGGACCCGCTCTGGACCTGGACTTCGCCCTTGGTGACCATCTTGCTGACGCGAATCTCCGCCAGCTTCTGTGAATAGTAGAAGAGCGTCACGACGAACACCACGACCACGAAAATCATGACCAGGACGACGTTGGACAACGCATCCACGAACCCCGGCCAGAAATTCTGTTCCTTGCCTCCCCCATCCATCGTGTCCCCAGCCTTTCCTATTTGCCGTTGCGCGACTGGTCATTCAACCGGTCGGACGATTTGTTGTCGGGAGGCGTCCACGCCCGCCCGGTATTGCGCAATATCTGGTAGCTGATATCGGCCTGTTGAAACAGCAGCAATGCAAAATCCATGCGCGTCTGGTAAGCCTGCTGATAGGCGTCGAGCACGTCGAGCAGTTGCTTGCTGCCGGTCGACAACTGTTCGAGGAAGACGTCGGCGACGTTGGCATTGTTCTCATAGATGTCGCGCGAGATATTCATGCGCTTCTTGACTGCCTCAAGCGTGCGGTAATTGATCTCGACCTGCTCCTTGAGCTTGCGCTCGAGGTCGGCGGCGGTATTGCTTTTTTCCACCAGCTTGGCGCCGATCTGGCTCTGGTAGTACGCATCCGAACCGCCATTGAGCAGGTTCATGGTCAGCACCAGCATCAGGCGGCGATCCGTCACCAGCGTCTGGTCGCCGCCGGCGCCCCGGGTCTTGGCCTGCGTCCACTCCACCGCGAAGGACGGCGAGAATTTGGAACGCGCCGACTTCAGTTCTTCCCGCACCGCCTCGGTGTCGCTGCGCGCGGCGCGGATGCCGGGGTTGTTGTCGTAGACGTCCTGCAACGCCAGGCGCGATGTCGGCGGCACTTTCGGCATCATGCGTTCAGGCACCTGCACCTGCTGCACGCGCCGGCCGATCAGCTGGGTCAGCGTCACCATGGCGCTTTCCAGGGTGCCTTCACTTTCGAGAATGGCGGAATCGGCCTGCAGCGAGCGGCCGCGCACGCGGTCATAGTCAATCTTGCTGGCGCCGCCGCCTTCGACGCGCTTGCCCATGTAGTCGAGCAAGTCTTTCATGCGTTGTGCATAGCTGCGCGCAAACGACAGCGAGGCATAGGCGCGCAGCACGTCGTAATAGGCTTTGATGGCGGCGTAGTACAGCGACTCGCGCGCATCGTCGCGGCGCTGGTCGGCGGCGCGCGACATGGCGCGCTGCTTCTGGAAGTCGAAATAGGAACCCGGCGCGAAAATCGGCTGGCGACCGATCAGCGTGGCATCCCAGCGCTTGTGCTGGTCGGCCTGGACGATATTGCCGTTGTCATCCCGGAACGAGGCCGGGGAAGAATACTCACGCCCCTTTTGCGTGCGCACGTCCAGCGTAGGCCCGAGTTGTCCCAGCGCGGCCTTGGCGGCGTAGCCGGCCTGGTCGGCCAGGGCCGAAGTGGCGGCGTAGCTGTAGCTGTTATTGAGCGCCAGTTCGATGACCTGATCCAGGGTCAGGAAAGGCACCTGTTCGTCGCCGACGGTTTCCGAATTGACGTAAGGCAGGTCGATGGCGTTGCCGGTGAAACCGGAGTCGGACTGGCGTAGCAGGGCCAGGATTTCATCGTTGGATGCGGCGGCGGCATCGGCCCTGGCGGCGGCATCGCTTGCTCCATTAACACTGGCCTGCCGTGACGCGGCATTTTCATCGCGCTCTGGATTTACTCGCATTTGCGGCGGCACATCCAAGGCGGGCGCATCGGTTTTTGCCTGCGCGAGCAAAGCCCTTCCGGAATTTAAATTTCCGGAGAGAAATTTTCCACTGGAAAGCGCGGGCAATGTAATGGCGTCCGATGCTGCAACTACGTCCGAGACGATCGATAAGAACAGCGCACCAAAGACTAACGTCTTGTTTCTATATGTCATTGTTAGATACAACTGATCAATCCGGAGACTGATCACCCCTCCCATCATACGAATGAAATTAAATGAGCCCGCAACCTGACCAACTTCAATCGTCCCCGGAAATGCCATATCTTTTTATTTTGATTTTGATGGGGCCTTTATTGTTGCTGCCGCATTATACGTTAGACAACACCAAGAATCTGCTCGCATTCAAAGAACACATATTTAATCAACGAGTTACCGTCAATTGACGTTTTGATTCGCTTGATTGTCGACAAACGCATGCACCAGTTTGATGATGTCACCGCGCAGTCGGCATTTTGCGGACCAATTATTGTGTGCGTATGACACCGTCAGCAATTGGCGTGCCACCAACATTCCCGCCCGGAAATTTTTCTTCCCTGGTCATTGAAATTCGCCCAAGCAGCCGCATTCTCCTTAAAATACGCGGTCGCCACGCTCAGGGGGTTCCCTGCTCTCTGAGCCACAATCGCAATTTTTTTTGAATCCGTCACTCCTTTTTTATTCACGAGGTAAGTAAACATGGCTGCACCCGAGAAGCAGACCCTGGGATTCCAGGCAGAAGTCAAACAACTGTTGCAATTGATGATCCACTCCTTGTATTCGAACAAGGAAATCTTCCTGCGCGAGCTGATCTCCAACGCGTCCGACGCGGCCGACAAGCTGCGCTTCGAGGCAATCAACAATAGCGCGCTGTTCGAGAACGACCCGGAACTGAAGATCACGGTTGCATTCGACAAGGCTGCGCGCACGATCACCATCTCCGACAACGGCATCGGCATGAATCGCGAGGAAGCGATCTCGCATCTGGGCACGATCGCCAAGTCCGGCACCAAGGAATTCTTCTCGAAGCTGTCGGGCGACCAGCAAAAGGATGCCGCGCTGATCGGTCAGTTCGGCGTCGGCTTCTACTCCGGCTTCATCATCGCCGACCGCATCACGGTCGAAACCCGTCGCGCCGGCACACCGGCCAATGAAGGCGTGCGCTGGGAATCCGAAGGCGCCGGCGAGTTCTCGATCGAAGCCATCGACAAGCCGGGCCGCGGCAGCGACATCATCCTGCACCTGCGCGAAGGCGAAGACGAATTCCTGTCGTCGTGGCAGCTGAAGAACATCATCCGCAAATACTCCGACCACATTTCCCTGCCGATCCTGATGCAGAAGGAAGAATGGGACGAAGAGAAGAAGGAAACTGTTCTCAAGGACGAACTGGAAACCGTCAACCAGGCCAGTGCCCTGTGGACACGCAGCAAGTCCGATATCACGCCGGAACAGTACGAAGAGTTCTACAAGCACATCTCGCACGATTTCGGCGCACCGCTGGCGTACACGCACAACCGCGTCGAAGGCCGCAGCGAATATACGCAATTGCTCTACATCCCCACCCGCGCACCGTTCGACATGTGGGATCGCAACAAGCGCGGCGGCATCAAGCTGTACGTCAAGCGCGTGTTCATCATGGACGACGCCGAGCAGCTGATGCCGGTGTATCTGCGCTTCGTCAAGGGCGTGATCGATTCGGCCGATCTGCCGCTGAACGTGTCGCGTGAAATCCTGCAAGAGTCGCGCGATGTCAAGGCCATCCGCGAAGGCTCGACCAAGCGCGTGCTGAGCCTGCTGGAAGAGTTGGCCAACAGCGATGACCAGGCACAGAAAGACAAATACGCGGGCTTCTGGAACGAGTTCGGCCAGGTGCTGAAAGAAGGCATCGGCGAAGACGCCGCCAACAAGGAACGCATCGCCAAGCTGTTGCGCTTCGCTTCGACGCACGGCGATTCCGACGCCCAGACCACGTCATTCGCCGATTACATCGGCCGCATGAAGGAAGGCCAGGACAAGATCTACTACGTCACCGGCGAGAACTTCCATGCGGCGAAGAACAGCCCGCATCTGGAAATCTTCCGCAAGAAAGGCGTGGAAGTCTTGTTGCTGACCGATCGCGTCGACGAATGGATGCTGTCGTTCCTGCAGGACTTCGACGGCAAGGAACTGGCCTCGGTGGCCAAGGGCGGCCTCGATCTCGGCAAGCTGGAAAACGAAGCCGAGAAGAAACAGCACGAAGAAACCGAAACCCAGTTCAAGGACCTCGTCGAGAAGATGAAGACCTCGCTGGGCGACAAGGCCAAGGATGTGCGCGTGACGTTCCGCCTGACCGATTCGCCGGCTTGCCTGGTGGCGGACGAGAACGAATTGTCAGGCAACCTGCTGCGCATGCTCAAGGCGGCCGGGCAGGATGCGCCGGAAGCCAAGCCGATTCTGGAAATCAATCCGGATCATCCGCTGGTGCAGCGCCTGAAGTACGAAGACGCCAAGTTCGACGACTGGTCGCACATCCTGTTCGACCAGGCCTTGCTGGCTGAAGGCGGCGCATTGACGGATCCGTCCGGCTTCGTCAAGCGCCTCAACGACATGCTGCTGGGCATGGCGTCGAAATGAGTTCTTGCCGATAGGGAAAGCAAGCGGTAAGCAGTGCGGCGGCCTTCGGGCCGCCGCCGTCGTTTACGGCCGACGATTTCCGGTTGCCACGGCGGGCCATGATCCTATACAGTCATTCATCCCTGCCGGCATTGCCCAAAAAGATCATGGAACTCCACTTCATCAACCCGCGCAAGAATGCGCTGGTCTACCTCATCAAGATCCTCTCGGGTTCGCTGATCCTGTGGTATGGATTGCGAGCGTTCGGCTTGCCGGAACCGTACTGGGCGATGATTTCGCTGATCATCGTGACCGAGCCGGACATGACCATCGCCAAGGCGAATTTCCGTGCGCGCCTGATCAACACCATCTCGGGCGCCATCATCGCCTGCCTGTGCCTGGTGATTTTCGGCGCCACGTTCCTGTCGATGCTGATCGCACTGACCAGCGCGGTGCTGGTGGCCATGCTGTGGCAGAACTATCCCAGCAACTGGCGGCTGGGACCGGCCACGGTGGTGATTCTGATGTCGGCGGCGTTCGCTGGCGGCGGCCTGCATGAGGAACTGCATCTGGCGCTGCTGCGCGTATCCGAAGTGATCGCCGGCAGCACCGTCGCGCTGCTGCAAACCGTGGTCTACATCGGCTTCGTCAATCGCCTGCGCCATGGCGACTGAACTGCGCCATTCACGCATCCTGTTGCGTCCCTGGCGCACGGGCGACGCCTCAGCCTGTGCAGCGATGACGTCCGATCCGGAAGTGATGCGCTACTTCCCCTCTGTGCTGAGCCCCGCCGACAACGCGTTGCTGGTCAGGCGCATTGATGAACATTTCAATGAACACGGCTACGGTTTGTGGGTGCTGGAAATCCCCGGGGAGCTGGAGTTCGCGGGCTTCGTCGGTTTGCTGCGGGTGGCGTTCGAGGCGCACTTCACGCCGGCGGTGGAAATCGGCTGGCGCCTGGTTCGGCCTGCATGGGGCAAAGGCTACGCTACCGAGGCTGCACAAGCGGTGCTGCGCCATGCCTTCAATGTGCTCGGCATGAAGGAGGTCGTCTCCTTCACCACGGCCGGCAACAAGCGCTCGCAGGCTGTCATGCAGCGCCTCGGCATGTACACGCGCGCGGAAGAGAACTTCGAACATCCGCGCCTGCCGACCGGCCATCCGCTCAGTATGCACGTGCTGTACCGGCTCCGGCGCGAGCAGTGGCTGCTGCAGGCGGCCTACGACGGCTTCGAACAGCCGCTTCCCTTGCGTCCCTGAGGCCCATGAGGCCCATGAAAAAACCGCCGGATCCGGCCTGGTGACCGGAACACGGCGGTTCGTATCGCGAACGATCCTGCTCAGCGCATATTCAATGCATATTCAGTGTGTAACGCGCGTGGTGCGGCCCGACGACAGCAAACGCACGCGTTCGCCGACACGGAACAGTTCATCCGCATCCTGGGTGATGGCGCGCAGTTCGCCGTTGTCCAGGCGCACGGTGATTTCCAGGCCCGGCTTGTTGGCCAGGCTGGCTTCGGCCCGGTTGCCGGCGACGCCGCCAATGAGGGCGCCGACAATGCCTGCCGCCAGCGCACCGTTGCCGCTGCCGATATTGGAACCGGCGGCAATACCGCCCAACGCACCGCCGGCGACGGTACCGACGCCGCTGGAGCCCTTGTCGATGGTGACATTGCGAACGGACTCGACCACGCCCATGCGCACCGTCTGTTCACCTTGCGCCTGGCGCGTGTTGTACACGCTGGCGGAATTCGGGGTGACGGCGCAACCTGCGGCGAGCGTGCTGAGAGCGGCGACTAAAAACAATTTCTTCATACAAGACTCCAACGGAAAATTTGCCCGGTCATGGGGAACAGTGGGCGGCGTTCGTGCTGAATGCCATCTTCTGGCATGTCAGGCATGGCAAACAACTCTTGCCATTTTAATACAGACCGCTTCTTGACCGGCTTTTCGCGCCTTTGTTCCCCGCTCTCTAATAGCGGATGCGAAAACGGCGGTAAAGCAGGCTGAGCACGAACAAGGGGCCGATCAGCAAGAAGCGGACGTCTTCGAAAAAGGACGGCTTCCTGCCTTCGATCTTGTGGCCGATGAACTGCCCTATCCACGCCACCACGAAGATCGCCGCCGACACCGGCAACACCGCTTGCGGCGGCATGCCCGCCAGAACCAGCAGCATCGCGCCGGCCATGAGCAGCATGCCCAGCGCGAACGGCGGCGACAACGTGACATAGTAGGCCAGCGACGCCAGCACCAGACCGGCCGCCAGCAGCGGCGACAGCGCCCAGCACAGGCCGAGCAAAGCCAGCACGATGGCCGGCACGCACACGCAATGGATCAGTTCGTTGACGCGATGCTGATGGCTTTCGGCGTAACGCGTGAGCAGCACGTCGATGCGGCGATGGGTAAGGGTATTCATGTCTGCCTCTGGACGTGACGACAAGAATCAGCGACCGCCCGAGATATCGATGAAGGTGCCGGTCGCATAGGATGCCTCCTCCGACAGCAGCCACAGGATTGCATTGGCGACTTCTTCGGCGCTGCCGCCGCGCTTCATCGGCACGGCGTCCTTGAGACGATCGACGCGCCCGGCTTCGCCGCCGCTGGCGTGGATGTCGGTGTAGATCAGGCCGGGACGGATGGCGTTGACGCGGATGCCTTCGGCGGCGACTTCCTTGGCCAGGCCGATGGTGAAGGCGTCGATCGCGCCTTTGGAGGCGGCGTAGTCGACGTATTCGCCGGGACCGCCGAGCTTGGCCGCCATCGACGACAGGTTGACGATGGCCCCGCCCTTGCCGCCGTGCTTCGTCGACATCCGGCGCACCGCTTCGCGCGCGCATAGCAGACTGCCGGTGACGTTGGTCAGCAGCACGCGATTGATGCGGTCGGCAGTCAGTTCGTCAAAGCGGGACTGGTGTTCCAGGATGCCGGCATTGTTGACCAGTGCGGTCAGCGTCCCGAGTTCCTTGTCGACGGTCTGGAACAGATGCAGGATGTCGGCCTCCACCGCCACATCCGATTTCACGGCAATGGCCCGGCCGCCGGACTTGACGATGCCGTCCACCACGGCGTCGGCCGCAGCGCGGTTCGATACGTAACTGATGGCGACCGCATAGCCGCGCGCGGCGGCCGATTGTGCAACTGCAGCACCGATGCCGCGACTGCCGCCGGTGACGATAATGACTGGTTGTCCCATGAGTTTTATCCTTGTATGTTGTCGTGAAGCGCCGTGAAGGCGGGAAGAAAACTAGTGTAGCCTTATTCCCCCGGCCGCGTGACGGCCTGAAAATATTTCAACTCGCCCTCGCCCCTCGCGCATCCATGACACGCAAACGCAGCTTCCCCCACGTCACCGACGCCGACACCCGCGTGCTGATTCTCGGCAGCCTACCCGGCGACGCCTCGCTGGCGCACAGCCAGTACTATGCGCATCCGCAAAACAAATTCTGGGCGCTGATATCGGAAGTGGTCGGTGAAGATTTGCGCGCGATGGAATACGAGCCGCGCCTGCAAGCCTTGCTCAGGCATGGCGTGGGATTGTGGGACGTGATCGCCGAGGCGCGCCGCGAAGGCAGTCTCGACAGCAACATCGCCGACCACGCCGGCAACGACCTGATCGGTCTCCTGGACGAACTGCCGCAACTGAAGACGATAGGCTTCAACGGCGGCACCGCCGCGAAGCTGGGGCTGAAAATGCTGAAGGAGCGTGCGACGCACTACCGCATCGTGTTGCTGCCGTCGAGCAGCCCGGCGCATACGATGGCTTATGCGAAGAAGCTGGAGCAATGGCTCAGCCTTCGGGATGCGAACGATTGATCTGCGGGGACACTACCGGCGTACCGCCTCCCGCAAACCAGCCTTGTTCTACAGCGCGAGCTTGCCGATGTCGCCGTAAGCGCGATTGAGCCAGACCTTCACGCGCTGCCGTTCCAGCAGTCCCAGGCCGGCAGTGGCGCGATCAGGATGGTTCAGCGCAGCCCAGAAACTGGCGCTTTGCTGATCGATCTTTTGCATGGTGGTATCCGGCAAGCGGCGCAGGTGGATCACGCTCGCCCCCAGTTGTTCCGCGCGCTCGCGCTCGCCCGAAGCATCCAGGATGTCGAAACGATCGCCGCGGACTTCGTTGAGCACCAGCACCAGCTTGAGTCTCCCGCCGAACTGATCGAGCCACTTGCGCAGCAGGTCGACCGAATCGCGCCCGGTGTCCATGACGTGCCACCAGGTCAGCGTCATGTTGTGCTCGGCGGCAAAATCGAGCACGCCCGAATCCTCGATCCATGCCGCCAGCGACTGCTGCGTCTGGGCGGCAAGATCGACCAGGATGCGCCGTTGCGGATCCTCGAGTGCGCGTTCAATGAGGGGATCGAGCGCATCGTGCTGATCGAGCACGATCGGCGCGGAAAAATCGCCGTAGAACCGCAGCAGCGCGCCATGCGACTTGTCGGTGTCGAAACCGCGGAAAGGAATGTTCCAGTCGATGAAATATTGCGCCAGCACCCGGGAGACCAGCGATTTTCCGACGCCGCCTTTTTCACCGCCGATGAAGTGAATGTGACTCATTGCTGTGGATCCTTTTAAACGAGTAAATGTTGAGCAGAGACGAGAACGTCAACAGCAGGCAATGAGCGTGCCAGGAACGGACCGGATGTGGCTATGACCGGAAGAAAATAATATCGTAGAAGGAACCGTTGAAGCCGCCGTTCAGGATCAGATATTGCACCGCCCGCCCGAACAGCACGATGCCCGCAAAGACGATGGCAAGCCGGAGGATGAAGAGTATTTTCTTGAGCATGGACGCCAGTGTAGCTGAACATGCGCGCCGGGCGTCAAGCGAAGGCGGCAAAACGCCTCCCTGCCCCGCGAGCCACCCCGTTCTGCGTGCTGGCCCTCCCGGCAAGGTATCATTCGGCAATTCGAATTCGGGCAACATCATGCTGATCAAACGCAAATCCATCGAGGCGCAAGCCAACACCAAGGCCGGTCCTGCTCCGGACAAGGCCAAATCCAAGCCAAAAACCGCCGCGCCGCGCAAGCCGCGCTTCGCGCCGGTCACGCTGTCGGAGCAGGAAGGCGTGCGCTACCTGCATTTCGGCACCGAATGGGTGCAAGGCGCCATGCGCATCCGCAAGCCCGACTGGATCGAGCTCGAATACGCCCAACAGATGATGAGCTGGATGCTGTTCAATCGGGCGCCGCAGCACATCGTGCAACTCGGCCTTGGCACGGCGGCGCTGACCAAGTTCAGCTATCGCCAGTTTCCCGCAGCGAACGTTACCGCGGTCGAACTGAATCCGTCGGTGATTGCGATCTGCCACAGCATGTTCAAGCTGCCGCCCGAAGACGCTCGCCTGTCGCTGCTGGAAATGGACGCCGACGACTTCATCCACGACGAGCAGCGCCACGGCACCATCGATGCGCTGCAGGTGGACCTGTACGATGCCACCGCGCGCGGCCCAATGCTCGACACGCCGGAATTCTACAAAGCCTGCCGCGACAGCCTCAGCGAAGACGGCGTCATGACGGTCAACCTGTTCGGCGACCATCCCAGCTACGCCAAGAACCTCAAGGCCATGCGCTACGCCTTCGACCAGGTCGTCTCGCTGCCCGAAGTCCATGACGGCAACGTCGTCGCGATCGCTTTCCGGAAAGCGGTCGACTTCGATTTCCCCGCCCTGTACGAGCGCGCGGAAGAAATCAAGGCCGCCACCAAACTGCCGGCGAAATCCTGGGTGAACGGGATCAAGAGCAATTTCTGAGCGGCGCGTCCGCTTAACAGGTCCGGCAAGTCCCTCGATCATCCCCCTATGCAGCTGGATTGCTGCCCCGGCGCGGGTTTTCAGGGGGAGATGGATATTTTTTAGATTTTTTCAAAAAGGGGCTTCCAAGTTTGAAAATAATCGGGTTATAATCACGCCTCTTCATCGGGGGGCGTTAGCTCAGTTGGTAGAGCAGCGGACTCTTAATCCGTAGGTCGAGTGTTCGAGTCACTCACGCCCCACCACCCGAATACCAATGAATAAAAGGCTTGCAGCGATGCAGGCCTTTTTTCTTTTCTGCGATTCCGCCCCCTAAAATAGACGCAATAATAGACAGTGTCTAAAATACAGTGGTCCATACAGTGGTTGCAAAAGCGGGTTGCGCAGATGCGTTCTACGTCGTTTTGCCGCGAACCTAAACCAATGTTATTTCTACGTGGCCGGGTATCTCAATGGCCGCATTCCCTTCAAACACCATGCGATTCACAATCGCCCCCTGCAATTTTCGGCCGACGATAGCTACTCGCGCCGTCCAAGCGACGGCTATATGCAGGTCCGTCGGTAACACTATCGGCTGCCATGTATTGAAGTCTATGAGCGTCGATCCTTTGGGAAAGATAATGTCGCCTGTATAGACAAAAACAGAGGGCGCTGCTGCGTCTGAAGACAAAACGGAATCGGCCGACTGCAACTCAATCGTCTCAAGCCCCATACGCTCAATAAATTCCTGCATTGTTTGCGATGGTGCTCTCGTCGTAATTTGCGCCAAAAGACATCCCCTCTCATCGCGCTGAAGATTTCCGTCCACAATGGAAATCATCAACTCATTCAGCGGTGCAAGTTCACGCACCTCAGTGTGATACGTTATCGATCCGCTTGCCACGCGCTCCACCGAACGCAATCCTAATCCGAGAGGCGGCCCTACCGCCACGGTGACCTCGGGGAAGTTTTTAATTAATGCCGCCGGACCAAGTATGCCTGCGAGGTTGGCAGGGTTTTCAACGAAATCGGAGTAAGCAATCGTCGCGACCGGCTTAGATCGAGGCCATTGGTCAGTCTGATGAACTTCCAACCAATGACCGTTGCAAAGCACGAAGTACACGGCCCCGACTTCGGGATGCCGAGCATAGGTGTACGCCTGGATGCGCTCTTCGTCACCGATTGTCACCGAGGGCGCCTTGGCTTCGATCACCCATGCGACGCGTCCTTCCGCTATAAGCATGTAGTCGATCTTGCCGCGCAAGAGCGGATCCTTTTGCGGCTTTTTATGGCCCAGTTGATCGCGGCCATATCGCAAGTTGAGTTCACGAATCACATCGTTGGTGGTGCCCGATCGATATCCCAGCGCTCGAATGAGCGGAGCGACAATTTCCTCTCGAACATCTGTTTCGTTAAACTTAGTAATATCTATGGCGTCAGACATATATCCCCCGGTTAATACCAGTTTAATAGCAAAGAGATATCATGTGCGGTCGAATCACCCAAACCCGAGCAATACGTGAATACGGCGCCGCCGTCGGCTGGTCCGAGGAAGAAATGCGCGAGCGCGATATTAGCGGCTTCCGCGCCGACTACAACTGCACTCCTGCAGTCGAGCACTTGGTGTTCCGCATCCTCGATGGCGCGCCGACGGCCGAAATGATTCCTTGGCAGTGGCTTTCATCCTGGGCAAAACACGAAGGCATGAAGCCGGCGATCAATGCCAAGCGCGAGAAACTTCTCGGAGGTTATTACCGGCCGCTGATGAAAACAGGCCGTGTGATTGTGCCGGCATCGGGATGGTATGAATGGACCGGAGAAAAAGGAAAGAAGCAGCCTTGGTACATTCGGCCAAAGGATGGCGCGCCGGTTTTCATGGCCGCGCTGACCAATCATTTCCCTGACAAAGAAGATCCGGAAGGCGCGGGCTTCGTGATCGTCACCGACGACTCTGCCGGCGGCATGGTGGATATTCACGATCGCAGGCCTGTCGTTCTATCCCCCGAAGCCGCCCAACTCTGGATGGACTTAGATTTTCCGTATGAGCAGGCCGAACAAATCGCGCGCGTGTCCGAGCTGCGAGACGATTACTTTGAGTGGTACAAGGTTTCAACGGAGGTGAATCGCTTTGGCAGGCACGACGAAGAACTTATCGAGCCAATTCCCAAAGAACTTTTGTAATGCACTCCCGTTATACTAAGCATTCGTTCCCTTTGCCTTGATCGATGCATGAGCCGAACTCTTTTTGATTCAATGCTCTTCAGTCCGGCTTTCGTGCTGTGCTTAGCTCGATAACACCTGGCAACCTGTCATGGAATAGTTGTACAGGGACCGTTAATAGTGTAAGCCCTTCTGCGTAGAGAAATCCGCGCAACGTTTCCAAGGCCCGTCGAGTCTTAGAATTAGGCGGTTCCGCTGAATCGACAGCGAGCTGTATTCCTTGAGGCTCATGATCGTATTCGATTCGATCAACTCCAATGGATGTGTTGTTCGTGCTCACAATCCGCCATCCAGCTTGTTTAAAAACATTTACGAAATCAATAGCAAGGTCGGTTTGTTCGGCTGTCGGAGGCGATATTACCCGGACTATTTGCCTCGGAAACGGGCGCAGAATTTCGACTAATGTTATCTTTTGAAACGACGAAAGTCTTCGGGGTGCAATCTTCTTCTCCAATGCCAAGCGTGCACTACGGTCTGCCTCCAACTGGAGTAGCAATTTTGCATTTTCTTTTTGAATAACGGCCGTTCGCTCGACAGCGTTTGCAGCTTCTTTTTTGGCAATCGCGGACGATTCATTGGCCATTGCCGTTGCCTTCTCATTTTCGCTGATCCGTTTGTCCGAATATTCATCACGAATATTTCCAAAAAAGAGCACCATTGCAGCCAACATTGCTGTAGCAATGGGCCCAGCTAGGGTAACGAATGCAGAACGATTTGCTCTCGGCTGACGATGTTTCCCTACTTCCAAAATGGCCGTCATGACAGCGCAAAATACTGTCGCCACGCTGGCGCCCATAAAAATTACATCTGCCGTCGAACTTGAAATAATCACATCTCCCTCCAAAAATACTTCATGTCTACGCCGCCTTACCCAAGAAATAACTCTGAACAATATTCTACTCAGGTCCGTAATCATGTTGTAGCAAACGTTCATAACGAGAGACTTCCATCCCAGATTCGCGACGAAATTCTACGTAGGTTTGCTCTCGACTGGTAACGTATGTTGCCGTGATTAAAGACGGTTCCCACATTCAAAAAAAAGGAATTTTCATGAGTCGAGTTAAGATCGGAAAACATTACATCGCAAATGGTGGCACCAACACTATTCAGCAAATTATTGCACCAGCAGATAATGTGCACGGGGCGATTCTCAGAACAATCTGTTTAGGTAGTGCGAATACTTCGCTTGCTCAAGTCTCCATTTACGCTGATGTCAATGCGCCCACAGTTCCGGGGGATCCCAACTGCCGGATGATCGTGATGGTTAGCCAGCCTGAGTTCATAACTGTCATCGTTCCTTATGAAATTGAAGTACCAGCCGGTCTGGGCGTTTGGATAGGATTTGTTCAGGGTAAAGGCCAATCCAACATCACGTATGATCTTGTCGACATCTGACAAATAAAAGAACAAAAAATACGCGGCTCTCAAGAAATTGATGAGCCGCTTTTGTAGGTTAACATCTATCTAAATTGGTTAGATGCAATAAATTAACTGTTCGCTTCGCTACACGTCTAGTGTCCGCAATCGGCCAAGAGCAGACCTTCATATTTTTATTTTCTGAGTGGACGTGATGACATCGTATTCCGAACGGAGTGGGAGGAAGCCTTCTTTTGAAGTCTCGTATCGTTTTTTGACAGCCGAAGAAGGCGGGAGAAAATCTTTACCGCATCAGCACACTCGTTGGGACTTTCGGTATGAAGGAGACGACCCGATTGCTGATGGCATTTGGATGATTTGGCCGGAATTTCTGTCTGCCGAAGAAAATGTACTTCCGAAGGGTGAAGTTCCTACCACCGGGCGAGCGCTGATGTACATCGTAAATCTGGATAACGTGCCCTATCATCGAAAACGAATATCAATAGGGACAAGAGGTTTCTTTGTGGAAGGTCCAACGGCGGTCGCGACTTGTGAGGTTGTCGCAATACATAGCCTTGCTTCTGCAGCCTGCTAACGGCCAGAAGCAGACCTTGAAAACCGTCACTGTCCGTTTCCCGCCCCGCCGACTATAGGCGCATCGTCCAAAAACTGAATGCTCCATTCCTGCAGGCACGTCGGCGCCCTCGCGTCTTTGGACATCGAGGCATGCTGAAGGCCACGAACAATCATCCCTCCGTCACTTAGATTGGTGATCGTCGGCTGATAAAGTGGGAAAAGGATATCCGGGGATTGAATATTCGGCACCGCCCATTTATAAAGCCGCATGACTGCGTGGTTTGCCACTATGCATACGTTTAACCGACCACGTACGCCCGGATCGGCATTGACATCTCGCGGGGGCCGACGTGCGCCCATATCCCGAAGCTGGCAGACTTTTACGTACATATCATCACCCCGCCGCCGGCTCATTCTTCAAGCGCGCATGCATCTTGTCGATACCCGCCTGGATACCGCCACCAACCACGATCGCCGCTGGCCGTATGGCCTCAATATCGAGCCTATCCATGCGCAGCAGCTCGCGGAGTCGGCGAACTTCCCAGAGTAATTCGCGGACCTCGGGCGACGAGCTTTCCTTTGCCAGCTCTTTCAGTCTCGACAATGGGATAGGAAATGGATGCATATTCATGGCTGCCAACTACTGTATATAAATACAGCATAACGTAAACTGCCGGAAGAATATATATCTCTTCCAGGCGCGTCAACGGGCCGAATGTTTCTCACGTTATGAGAATAGCGTTTCCACGCGGGAACGCTTTTCCTGCTCATCACAAACCCAATAAAGGAATCTTCGCCTATGACGCTCGCACAAGTTCCACAAATCCTAGAAGCAGCCGGCATCACCGCCGTTGCCCTTGGACTGCTTTTCTTTTTTTGCAACAGGGAGATTTTCCCTTGGCGGCCAACTTTGTGGGCCTTCGCTGGCGTGATGCTTGTGACTTGGTACGGAATTCTGCTTGTGCCTTACCACGATCCCAACAGCTTCCGGTCACTCTTAGATGAGGATCGTTGGTGGTATTCGACCTGGATCCCCCGACTTTTGGCTGCAGCCACATTTGCGTGGGCTGCAAAACTCTGGTGGTACGACGAATTTTATTGACCAGTTATCAGGGTAAGGTGCCTTTTCCTTACCCTGACGGGCTATGCCAGCGAAATAGAAAACACAAACGGAGCACGCCACTCGGCTCCAAAGGCTGACTTTGCCACTGGCCAGTTCACTTGTCGTACTAATTCCGCGCTTCCCTACTTCGGCCAAGCATCGACCGTCTTTCGATGCCGCGCGCCGCAATCGCCGTACATCTTCAAAACTGTTCCCTCAACCCATAGCTGCCAGAGATCAAAGTCCAGTTCATTTGGTGGCGCCGGGATAGCCGGGCATCGTGCTGCCAGACTGCTGTCCAGCACCGGCCGCTGCGGCGTTGGCGGCGGCAACTGCTGCTTGGAAACTGCGCAGCCGCTCAGCGTCAGGGCGGCAATTAACAGGAAGAGGATTTTGTTTTTGAACATTTTTCAGGTCCTTTGTGATGGCCGACATGGCCGAGATCAAATCGTCGCGCGCGTCGACGTAGCCTTTTGCGGCAGCATTGATGTTGCTCGCGACCGCGACCAAGTCGTTGAGGGCGCCGGCGGCTTGGGTCGCGCGGATGTCTGCTTGCTCCCGCCTCAGATCGGCAATTTCGGCATCCTTACGCCATCCTTGGGCGGTCCAGCCGATCGAGGCCGCGATTGCCGCCACGACGCCCCACTTCAACCAGGCGGGGACAAGCCAGTCAAAAATCCTCATACGAGTACCGTCCTTGCACGCTGGTAAATGGCCAGCCGATCGGCAAAGCCATTGGCGTCGCCATACGCTGCAGTCTTCCGCCCACGGTTCACCATGTCGCTGACGCCGTCGATATCGCCTTGATCAGCCCATGTGTTGATTTTGTTGACCTTCCAGAACCAACCTGATCCCCGACAGCCGTCAACTGGCTGGCAAAGCAGCTCAGGGTGCTCGACACAATCGATACCCAGCGCCATCATCAAAGCGACATGGTTGTCGTAGCCGGTAATCTGGATCGGCCCTCTCCCCTTCCAGAATTTTCCCGGCGTCGAACCGCGCGCTGCGGCGATTCGAATCGCCTCCGGATTCGTGTTCCCAAGATCAGCGCGTTGATCGTAAGCAGATCCCGAAGCGAGCTCTTCCATGAAGGCCAGTTGCGCACTTTCATGCCCGATCTGTGCCAGGAAGGCAGCCTGTCGCAACGGGGTGTTGATCGAGAATTCCGTCATCGCTGCGTTCAGCGGATCCAAAAACAACAATGCCCGCTTCGCGGCGGGCATGATGGTTTGAAGTTGAGTCAGGTTCATGGTCTCGACCTCGGCGACGGCTGACCGTTCAGGAAGCGTGCTATGTTCCCATGCGATCGAAACACAGCCACCATCACTGCAGCATTCGTCGCAACCTCAGACCAGTCGACGGGGACCACGTATTGGCCGGTCAGAATACGAATCACCATCCAGGCGTAGGCGACGGCCACCAGATAGGCCACCACCGACATATGCATTTTGTGGCGCGCGTAACGCTTCCGGTAGAAAAGCAGCCGGACGCAAATCGCAAGTCCAATCAAAAGATTGAGTGTCAACAGCGCCTGGTCGAAGCGCGACAGATGCACGACGTAGAGAATCATTTAGTGTCCTTCCATTTTGTGAGCCAGCTTCCGAACCGTCCCATAAATTCACCGAACGTCATCGATGCCATGCCGTCCAGCCCCTTGTTTATCACCGTCACGACCACCGCCGATGCGATCAGCGCGGCAACCGCCGGCGACTGCAGCGGCGTCACGTGCATGATCTCGGGTGCCACCAGGTAGCCGGCCACGATAGACACCGCGAAATACAGCACGCGCCGCACAAGGCCCATGTCCTGCGCGCGCAGCACGAACAGCGCCGCCCCCGCAAATGCGCCGACCAAGGCGTTACCGTCGATGCCAGACAATAGGCTGACAGCGCTGAACCCACTGATCACAACAATGCCGGCCGCAGTCGAACCCGACGCGAATGGTTCTGCCATCTTTCCCCCTGAAATAGAAAAAGCCACGGCATCGTGGCTTCTGCGATAAAATTTTTCTCGGACCAACTGAATTTATAACTATGACAAATCAGCACTATTTCCACGTCTGCCCAATCATGCTTTCGCCCGGCAGCGTAATTACACCTGGCAATTTTGGACGAGTGATCGAGCAGTACCGGCCAAATTCAATCACTGGAATGGCAAGTCGAGAACTGAGCTTTGAAGTTGCACGCCTGAGGTTGTTCCCGCATTTGCCTAGTCGACTAAAAGCGCTCTTTCTTTTCGGGTCTCTTGACCAAGCCCGGCTGTATCTAAATCAACACGCCATTACCTCAGTAATTTATGAAGTAGAACTCGTTGACGAGACGTTGCCGCTGTTCTTCGGCGATATGCGATTGGTAAGAATAGATTTCCCGTCTGACGATATCGCGGCGATCCCCTATATGATCAACATCGGTGCGCTGTATTGGAATAGCACTCACGAGAGAGACTCAAACATCGAAATTCTGACGGAATCTCCCGCACGAATTATCCGTATGATTGATGATCGCATCACCGTTGAACAACTTCAGGCAGAGTCTGGACAGACTACCTAGAACGCTACACATCGACAAAATCTGGCCAAATAAAAATAGCGAGTTGTTCGCTAAGAATAGGTCACGGCGTTTCGGAAGAGATCATCGACCTGGGAATCCGACAGTCCAATCGCAGCCGCAAGCGACGCAACGAACTGACTGTCACGCTCGATCGATGCCGCGAACTGCCACGCAAGCCGCACCTCGTCAGTGCCAGCTGCAACGGCCGCTTCGACATCATCGAGCTTACCGGCCGCCAGGAGTGCGCGTCTGGCCTGATAGGGGGTAACCGCCTTCGGAATAGGTGGCACCAACATCGGCACGGTTTCCGAATAGAACTCGTCGGCACCAACGCTCGCACTCTCCGCAACTGCATAGAACGCGCTCAAATCCCGTTTCACGGCATATCCACTCATAGTCACTCCTCCCACCCACTGCAGTTAAGAAACGTACCGCCGTTCCCATAGATATAACAATTCGCTCCCTCAACCTCCATGGAGAACGATTCGTGCACGAAGTCACTAGATCCGCCTGACTGCCAAACCGGTGGAGGTGCCGAGCCAGAACGGAGCGAAAAACTATTGTTTGGTGCGACACCAATATCAGCGAGCGGCGTCTGATTTCCAAGTTCTCCGTACCAGCGCGTTGCGACAGCAAGAGGAATAAACGCACCCAATGCGACTGCAGTAACGCCGGTAAAATTTCCAGAAGCCATTTGCCGACTGGCAGCGACGTTTGATCCCGATAAAACTCGCCATGTGCTTCGGCGACCACGAGTCGCCGTCTGCATCAGATAAGTTCCAGCACTGGCATCAGTACGCGACGCGCCTGGAAGCAGAGCGTTGTAGTCTGAAGCGCTGTATCCGGTAGGTGGAGTCGGTGCGGTGTTGCTTGCATCGAGTGTAGCGGTCAAGCCAATTACGACGTTGTACCAAAGCCAGCGATATAGCCAAGTGTTTGCCGCACGCGCTGCCATAATTGATAATGGTGCGCCAACAGCCCCATTGGCATTGACCGTCTTATTCACGGCGCGCACCGTAACATAGAGGTTGTCGCCATTTTTCAGCACCACCTCATCGGCTGTGACTACACAGTTGTAGTTATTGATGCCAAGGCAATCAATCTTTACATTGCTGGCGAGACCTTTAACGCTCGCAGTGGTCGGTGCATCCGACAAATCAGAACTGTCCTGCCGCACCACTGCACCATCGCAAAACACAGTACGCGTTTTCCCTTGCGCGACAGTAACCCCACTACCTGCAGGAGTCTTCACCGTCAAAGAGAAAGCGCCGGTGGTTGAATTCAGCACCGTCCACCCCTTTGCATTCGCTGGCACTGTGATGACGGCATTCGCTGTCAACGCACCGGTAAATATCAGGATATCGTTTAGCGCCTCATCGGCAGTCAACGTGATAATGGCGCCGCCCGCGAGATTCTTGCTCAGCTGTTTCGGCACGACAGACAGCGCGCCCAAATACTCGCGCGCCGCAGCCGTCTCCTCTGCTGTAATTTCTTGAAATCCGTTGGCGACTCTGCCATCGGCTCCGGTAACTACAGTCGCTCGGATTGGAATAATTTGATCAGACATGTTTATATGCTCAAAGGAATATTACTTTGGGTACCGTCCATCAATTTGAACGGCAGTTTGTTGTCGCTGGTCAGTGGGATATTGCTGCGCGCGCCGCTAGCCAGAAAAAATGGGAATGTTCCTGCAGCTCCACCCGCCTGCTTGTAGGACGCAGACGTGGCATCCCACCGAAAAAGAAGGTTCGTGTCATTGGCCAGGTAGAGGCGGTCGATCACCCCGACTAAGGGAAATGCCGCAACCGATGCGTATGCCGGAGTATCTGTTGGAACGACCACGTCTCCGTCACCGTCGGGACCGTGACCATTCACTGAAACGACGGAACCCAGTCCGTCAATGCCTTTGCTTAACCAGAGTTGCCAGTTGACCGGATCGGTTGGCGGGGAGTCCACGGATATACCGTCGACCAGTCGAACGTATTGCGATCCGGCGAAGAAGACCGTGTCGTTTTTCTCATAGTCGGACGTAGCGTTCCAAGGACCACGTGGCACAACCCCCGCCGGCCCGATCGCGCCTCGCTCCACGAAGACGCCCCAGTTGTCGGCGTCGTTAGCGGGGTTGGTGGCCGACACGCCGACGGTCAATCTCCGGTAGATCGAGCCGCCAGTGGTTACCAGGTCATTCCGCTCATAGGCGCTGACCGGGTTCCATGCGCCGGTCGGATTTATGCCGGCGATGTTCCTGTGATGCCAACCTCCTGCAGCGCCGGTGTACACGTAGAGGCTGGTACTCACAAGATATGTGTCACCAACTGCCGGCGCTGGCGGCAGATCCGAGACATCATTGAGAACATCCTTGAGCTCGATCCCGGTGCCGACAAGGTCGCCATTTTCGTATGCGTCGCGAAACGCGCCAAACGTGTTGAGCAAGGTCGTTGCGGCTTGCAGCAACTCAGGGATCTCGCCTTGCGTCTGCCAAATCCCAAACGCTTGATCCACTGCATCAGCCCCGCGGTAGACCGACGCCAGCGTGAGCTCCGTCGCGCTCTGAATCGCCTCGACTTCGTAGATCGCGAAATCCGGTCCCAGCAGTCCAAACCCAGCCTTGACGTTTCCGATAAATAGCGTGCCCGTGCCGGTGATGATCCTGCTACCGTTCTGGACACTGATCTTGCCTGACTTGTACCAGGTCATATTTCTTTCCGAAAAAAAAGCCGCACATTGGCGGCTTGGTTCATTGAGTCAATAGTTCGTCACGTCCAGTAACAGCGCGCCAAACTGGCGCACACCAAACGGGTAGCTTTGATCGTCGACTGCCGCAGAGTTGGCGAACACTTGATTAACAGCACCACCATCGTAATACCCGCGATACGACACGATGGTGTGCACGAAATCAAAGTAGGCTGCGCCCGCCACACCACGCCAACAACCAAGCCCCAATCCACGGCAGTTCGGTGACCCAGGAACCGTGTTTTCCCCAGACGGCCATTTCGTCGTTCCCCAATTGATCGGTGTCAACATCGCCCCAATCGCAATGCGCTTTCCCGGAAAACCATATCCATAGGTGAACGGACTGGTGAGGCCGTTGACTGCGCCATTGGAATGAACCGGCACCAGATCCAACACGTTTCCGACGACCTTGAGGTATTTCATCTGCGCGTCAAAAACAAGCTGCTGAGCGTCGTTGAAAACCTGCAAGCCTGATTTGCTATCGGCTGGCGTTGCCCGGTCGAATACGAACCAGTCGACTCCGGCAGGCCCGTTGGGGGTCCAGATAGTGACTGTCCAGCTATTGCCTGAGTTCGACGTCGCAACCACCGCCGCCGATGTATCGCCGCTTACGGCGAACACTGGACTCACCGCATTGAATGACACATACGCCACCGGAATATCGTAGTAGTACGTGCCGTTTGGATTTGTGTTTGCCTGTACGGCCTGGAAGGCGGAATAGACGGTTCCTTTCGCCGTCATCTGCAGATTGCTGTAGTTTCCATCGATCTGAACAACGTTCGTGTCGCTGGTGTAGACCTGTACGCCGGCAGGCATCAATAAACCCCGTAGGTGAGCCAGCCGCCGACCGGCTGGACGTAGATAGAATTGCCGAGCCAGGTTGTGTACTGCGTCTTTGATACCCAAGAAATTACGGTCCCAGAAACGTAGACAACTGGCACGGCAGGCACAAACTGCCCGACGACACCGTTGATGGTCGAGCTATCCCGCTGAAATGAAGCAAAGGGCTGCCCGGAATCGTAGTTTGGCAAGGCGATTGATCCACTCTCACCGGCATTGATCCGGACCACCCCCAGCACACGGCCGACGCGATCCGTCAAATCGAAGATGATGTTTCCCGAATCGTCGAACACCTGAAGTCCCGCGAACATCCGTCAGCCCCAAATGCCCAAACGAACCTTCAGGTTGCCAGCAGCATTGAGCACCTGAATGTTCCGGTTATTGATTAACAGCTTCTCGCCCGAGGACGTTGTGCCATTTAGCTGAATCTCGCCGGTTTTGAAGTTCAGCCGCAGCACAGGCACTCCGTCCGGATTCTTCGCTACCGACTCCAGCCAATCGACGAACTTGCCGGCGGTGATCGTGGCCGTGCCGATAACCGCCTCGTTGATGATGGCGACGCCGTTCTGGATGACGAACGGGGAGATGATTTGCCCATTGGCCAGGTTGAGAACGGCAAAGCGATCAGCCAGCGCGTACACGCTGGTTTGAATGCCCTCCTCGGTCTGTTCAACACCAGCACCCAGCCCTGCCATGTAGCGCTTGCCGTCAACCGTTACACCGGTCTTCACCGACCAATTCGCCGACACCTTGCCGTCGAGGCCGACGAGCGCCTGGCTTACCTCCGTCACAAACGCGGATGTATCGCCCAGCGACGCGGTCAGCTGCGTCGTCTTCTCGGCGAGCGCCGACGTCTCTGTGGCGCGCACATGCGATTCCTCAAGGATCTGGGCTTGCGCCTCTCCGATCTTCGCGCGGAGCAGGTTGCGCGTGCGCGCGTCAGACGAGTCTGCTGACACCAGCGCGATCAACTGCGACGCCGCCAGCGCATCCTGCTCGCCATCCGCAGTACTCTGTCGGGCGATCATCTGATTGACGGTCGCGGCATCCGGAAGCGCAGCCAGCAGGTCGCCGACGTTGTCAATTAGGTCGATCTGACCGGCCAGCTGCTGCGTCAACTGTTCCTTACCTATCTGGCCAGCGATCGCATCGAGGAGCTCCGAGGCATCTACGCTCGAATGTCCGCTGACGCCCGCTTCGGTCGGATAGAAAGGACCGATGTTTTCCGAACGATCGACCAACCGCGCCCAGAAGAAGAACGACTTGCCTGGCGCGAGGCCCATCAGCAGGTGCATGTTCTGGGGATAGGCGAAGTCCGCCAGCTTGACCGCCGTGTCGATGCCAGGCGTCTGGCTGTACCAGATCTCGGTGCGCTGGGTGTCCGACGCCCCTTGCACAGGAAACCCCCAGTTGAGGCTGATGCCGAAGGTCAGCGACGTTGTCATCAGCGACGTGACGCTCGGCGGCGGTGTCGTTTTGCCGTCGAGCCGGGTTTCAGCCGCATACGTCGGCGCCGATCTCACTTCCAGCGGATTGATCGCCCGCACGCGTGCGTTGTACTTGCCAGCGTAGATGCCTGGTACATCGATGGTTAACTGGCCAGTGCGGGGAAGCGAAATCCAGTTGCCGTCGTCCTTTTTCCATTCGACCGCATAAGCGATCGCCGACGGCGCTGCCGGCCACGAAATCGACATGACACTGTTGGCAATCCCTTGGTTGATGATCTCGTAGCTGGTGATCGCCACGCTCGCCGGCGGCGGCTGCACGCTCGGCGGAATAACCGTCGTTGGCGGGGTTTCGATACGCGTGCCGTTGTCGATATAGGCAAACTTGCCCGGCTCATGCTGAATAGCGCTAATTTCGTAAGTCAGGTCGCCTTTGTCCTTGACGCTCAACACCCGGAACGTCTGCGCGACCAGGTCTATGTTGTCGACCGACCAAATCGATTCGGCCGCTGGCGTCACGCTCCAGTCTGCCGTCACTGTGACCGTGTCGCCAATCACCGATTGGACAATGCGCGTCTCCGGTACCGCCGTGGGTAAAATGCAGGTCAGCTTGTCGCCTGCGGCGATGACCGGCGCCTTGTCGACTGTGACTGACCGCGCGGTCGCGGTACGAATTCGCCCTGCGTTACGGCGCCCCGCCCGCGACGGATCAACAACACGGATCACACGGCCTGGCGAGGAGCGAAGATAGTCGAGGCCGACAGAGAAAGTGATCAGTTCCTTTTCCAGCCGCGAGGTCAGGAGCGCCCAGTCGCCATGTCGATGCGCCTGACCTTGCGATGTGCAGCCCACCGGCGCAAGCTCCACCTGCTGCACGCCGTAGCGCCTGATACCTTCCTTGTCGACGACAGGCTCGACCTTTTGCCGGCCGCCGTCGGTGTTGTCGTTCCAGCTGACCAGCGCCACGGTATAGCGCTTCGATGAAGGGCTGCCGGAGCGAGTGAACTTGCCACCGATAACATTGGCCGCAGTGTATGTCCAAACGGGGTCGCTCGGCATGTCCGCCGCAACGATGATTTTTCCACCCGCCCAGTAGGCCACGCCGTGAAAGATCGCAGCGATATCCTGAATGAGCTTATACGCCGGCACGCGCGCCTGCAGATACATGTTGCAGGTAAAGCGCGGCTCTTGGCCACCCTTACCGTCTGGCACAAACTCGTCGCAGTACTGTGCGATACGATAGAGCTCGTACTTGTCGACTTGCGCCGCCGTGATGCGGCGCCCCAGCCCAAAAATATCGTTGAGCAAGATCTCATACAGAATCCAGGCTGGATTGTTGGTGTAGGCGATCTTGAACGTGCCGTCCCACGGGCCGGTATTGGTCCGCGTCTCGGCGTTGTAGTTCGTCGGAACGCGCACCAGCTTGCCCAGAATGAGGCACGACCGAGTCGGGATATTCTGAAACTGCGCCGCGTCGATTTGCAGGCCGAGCAGCGCCGCCATCGGGTACCGGAACTTGGCGTCGATGACTTCGGTAATGGAAACGATGTTGGTGCGATCGGCAATGGCCGTGCTGTTCGCATTGGGCGTCAACCGGCGCACGCGGATCGACCATCCCATGGATGCCGGGGGCAACGCGATGCGCCGACTGCGCTCATACGTCTGGCTGGTCTTGCCGTCGAATGCCTCTTGCAGCACCTGAACGTAGACGCCGTTGTCTGTCGCGACATCGACCGCGTATTCGACGCGATACCCGCCGATCCCGCGGGTGGCGTCTGATTTGCTTAGCCCCTGGACCGACAGCCGCACGCGCGCCGCGGACAGCTGCGTATTGGTGATCGATCGCACCCACGGCGCATTCGACTTGAGCTCGACGCCGACCGCGATCTCATTTTCGACCGAGGGAAAGCCCGCAATCGGTTCTTGCGTCTGTGTGCCGGCGCGGAAGTCGACGGTGACGCCGCTGAAATTGAGCGTGCCGTCCGGATTCTGCAGTGGCGTGCCGTCGAGAAAGATCGATTGCAAACCGTTTTTAAGACCCCAGATTTCGCCAGTGCTGAGCAGATCGAGGGTTCTTGCCTTCGTGACGCTATGCAGGCTATCGGGCGTCTCTGTGGCGCTGCTGCCGCCATCCCCACCCTTGCCGCCACCGCCAGCACCAACGATGTCACGCGGACGCACAGCGACGATCATTGCTGATCCTCAGCGTACATGCCGCCCGACACGACGACAGAGCCGACGAACGTTTCCCCGAATGCCACCGGCTCGGGATTACCTTGCGCCTCGACGTTGACGGCGCCGTTCATGTTGTACGACGCCCCGTTGTTCGGACTGTCTTTTGCACCCAGGCCGGTCTGCTGCGGCGACAACATCTGCAGCACGCCGCCGGCGACCATGGAATAGCCGATCGGCGCCAGTACTTGAAAGCCCGGAATGAACGAAACCACGATCAACAATGCCCCGATGACGGTCTGCAGGAGCCCTGCCTGCTTGGATCCTTGCAGGATCGGGGCAATCCGGATGTCTCCGGCTCCAGGTGGGTGATCAAGCGCAACCTCGCCGACATTGACGGCGCCATGAAAGCAGGCGTACCGAATCCCGCGATCGGCACTGCTGAGCAGCTCTTGCTCGAAGCCTGGCACCATCGAGCACAGCGCGCGCATCGCCTCACGGGTAGAGTTGACGGCAAGACGATGAACGCGGCCGAACCGGGCACCCAACTTGCCGTACAGTCGAATTGTTCGGATTTTTTCCATTGTTCAGGGCGTAAAAAAGGCCACCCGAAGGTGGCCTGGTGAAATAGTGCCGGCGGCGCCGGTGCTCGGCTTACTCTGGAAGCCCGTTGAATCGAAGGATGTTTCTTGTTTTAAACAACCAGTCGCCTCCGTAGACGGCGCGGCTGGAAAGCTGACCATACATGTGGTGCAACATCCATTGCCGTTGCGCGTCCACATAGACGGCCGCATGATTCGGATGATTTTTTGAGCGGATCTGCATCAGGATGACGTCGCCAACCTGCAAATCCGATACGCCGCCCGGCACTTCGACGAAGCCGGCCTTGCGGTAGTTGTCCAGGTAGAGATTTGTCGTTCCATCATTCCACCAGCCGTCTTGTCGCTCGAAGTCAGGCAAGGTAATCCCGCGCTCGCGCTTGTACCACCGACGGATCAGCGAGTAGCAGTCGTGCACGCCGTGCACGAACGGCAGGTCCAGCAGCGGTGCTTCATAGCCTGAGGGCTCGAAGGTGTATATCTCTCCCGCGACCACGTCGCCGGCGTCGTTCTTGCTGACATGCACGATGTGCCACGGGACGCCGCCCTCCTCGCACGCCTCCAAGTCCGCCGGCGTCGGCCGCGCTTGGACGTTAGGATGACTGTGCACGACGGCAAGAATATCGCCCTGGTCTGCGGCGGCGGCGTATTCTTCCTTCGGCAAGCGGAAATGTTCTTCCGGTGTCGTCGCTGCGTTCGTGCAAGAGATGTACTTCGTCATGCGCCCCTGCTTGATCACCAGGCCACAACACTCGCGGGGGAACTCACGCACAGCATGCGCGCGGATAGCACGCTCAGTAGATTTGTTCATGAGCGCACCAATCCTGCGGCTGCGTACGATCCCCAGTTGATAGGCTCGTACTCACCGAATCGCTTTTTGCAATCCGACACGAGCCCGCCGCAGTCATCCAGCGCCGGGTTGTCTGTCGAATTTCCGTCCTTGTCGAACATCGCTGTCCCGGCGTAGCCACAATAAGCACCCCGGTAGCCTCCGTTACGCACCCACCAGCAAAGCCCCGCCACGATCTGCTTGTCCGGCACCTGCTGCCCGTTCAAATCGAGTGCGTTGCGAAGTTCGAACGTGATGACCTCGCCCGTTTCGCTGGTTTTTTGCTCGATCTGATAAATATCCTGGGGAAACTCCTCCTCCGGGTCCGCATCCGGATTGCCATCGGCAAAATTGATAGCGTCCAAATACTGCGCCAGCGTCGTGTGTCGGATCACCTTGGCATTGGCCAGGTCGTCAAGATAGATGCAGAGGGCCGAAATCACCCCCACGACCGGGTTGCCGTCGGCGTCTTGCCCGATGTTCCCGACCGAGAGACTCGGAGCCGGTTGCTGCCCGTCGCTGGTGATCTCGAAGTCTTCAGCATTGATCGCCCAGGGCACGTATTCATTGCCTTGCCACCAGATGGAACCTTGCTGGGCATAACCGTGAAATCGCATCAGGTCGCCGCCGATATCGGTCGCGTCCAATTCGAACAGATGCACGCGGCCGCCCGGCTCCAATTTCTGGATATCGGCAAGGATCTTGTTCATGGCTTGAAGTCCTGATCGAAAGTCACACTCAGTGAATGGACGTCACCGCCCTTGTGCCCCTGCGTGTACTTTCCCTTGAAGAGCGCCTGCCCCTCGAGCGGCGGCGTCCAGTAGAACGACCGCGCGCCGGCATGCCGGTCGATGAAGTCTTTGATGGCCTTGATGTACGCCGCTTGGCCGGTGAACGTCATCGTCCACGAAGTTCGCTTGTTGTTGAGTCCGTTCGGTGCGGTCTGGGTGTATCCGTCCGCGAAATTGGCTTTCAGGACGTCGAACGCAGGCGTACCACTCACCCCCGCCGGCGTCGCCCAGGCAAACGTTTCAATCGCCATTACGCGTACCCCATCGATGCCTTAGAGAGGGCGCCGCCGTCTTTCTGAGCACGGGACAGCTTCTTATTGATCCGTTGGTCCACGAAATCAGCCAGGTCACGCCCGAACTGTTGGTAGTCGTCCGGAGCACTGACATTGCTGGAACCGTCGGTATTCACCTGGACGCTGACCTGAATAGGCGCCGGGGCGGCAGAATTGCTTCCCCCGATGGCGCGCACGCCCAGATTGCCGTCGGCGGACCTGGTCAACGGCATGATCGCTTCAGGCCCGGCTTCGCCAGCGACGCCGGCGCCCTTTGCGAAGGCGAAGAACGTGGGCTTGTTCAAAATGGAATTGGAGTACTCGCTGAGGCTTGGCGAGGAATAGACGTCGCCCTTGGCGTTCATCTTCAAACCCAAGCCGCCGCCGGCCTGTTGCTGAAAATAGTTCGCGGTGCTGCCTGCAGATGATTCCGCACCCGTGGCTGCCGCGCCGCTGCCGCCACCAAAATAAGATCCGAGTGCGCCCACCGCGAAATTAAACAGCCCCGAAATGGCAGCGCGCGCCTGCATGCGGGCGATGTCCGCGATTACGGCCTTGGCCAGGTCGCTGAAAGATAGCTTGCCGGTGGTGGCAAAGGTGGCAAAGGCATCTTCCATCCCGCGTGCGGCCGTGCCGAACACAGTTTCAATCTGCGAGGCGACGTTCGCTGCCGCCGCACCATAGTTCTGCACGAACCGTGTGGCACCGTTCCAGCCGTTTTCCTGCACCTTTTTAAGACTGTCCGAATACTGGCGCTCTTGATCTAGTCGTTGTTCGAGGTTGTCACGCAACGCAGCCATTTCCTGCTGATACTGTCCCTCGTCGATCCCTCCATGTGCAACGCCTTTCTCCCGCGACTTACGTAAAGAGTCCGCCGCTCGATCAAACTCCTGCTGCACCTGGTTTAGTCGGGTCAGTTCTTCGCGCGCCGCATCGCCGAGTCCAGCGCCCGCGATCAGGTTGTTGATCGCCTCTTGGCGTGTTCGATATGACGCGTTGAGCGACTCAACATACGCAGCAACATCCCGTCGACTCTTCTCGTGCAACGACTTCAGGTCGTTTGCATACTTTTCTTCATTTGCCAGGTCTTCGTCGCGGATTTTCTTCTGGAGATTCTTTGCCTCTTCCAGCCCGGTCGCATTCTTCTTCTTGCTGGCGACCTCTTCCTGTTGCTTTGCCAGGGCCATTTCATTGGCCAGTGCGGCCCTATGCGCTTCGTAGTCTGCCTTCAGATATCCTTCTGTATCCAACAAGCCAATGTCGTATTGCGACTTGTTGCCCTGAATCGACAGTTTCAGGGCGCGCTCTTGCTCTTGGTATGCGCCTTGAATCGCCTTGATTTGTGCGTTCAAACCATTGTCGTTACCGCGCGACGCGGCCTTCGGCTTGTACTTCTCCTCGATATCCTTGCGCAGTTGGTCGTACAGTCCACCACCCGTTGGGGCACCGGTTGCGCTGAAATCGACGCTGTCCAAGCGAGCGTTCCGCTCACCAGTCCGTTGGGCCTCGCGCATCATGCTTGTGAAGCGTTCTGACAATTTCATCAGTTCAGAGCGCTTTCGGATATTCTTGTCGATCGACTCGCTCTGCTGATCAAGCGCCCGCCCTGCAGCGATCGATGTCTCCGACGATTCGGCATCGTCACGTTGTCGCTTTGCAGAGATATCTGCGGCTTGGGCCTGAGCCTGCAGCGCAGATATCTCGGCGCGTTTCATCGCAATTTCTTTTGCCGCACGACTGTCTGACGGGACATTCCCTGCGGTCTGGATCATGCTGGTGAGCTGATTTTGCGCCACAGCAATTTGTTCAGAGAATGACTTGGTACGGCCGATTCCCATCACCGTGTCCCAGAACGAGGCTGCTTCTTCTTTAGCGCCCTTCCACGCCCGCTCAATGATGCCGATGCTGGCCCGGATCTCGCCGGCTCGCTTCTCAAGGGCATCAGCGTATGTGCGCTCGGCGAGCTCAGCTGCAGCGTGTGTGTCACCTTGACGCTCCAGTGCCGCAATCTGGTCATACACCGCCTGCGTGAGGTAGTGGTACTGCTCGTTCAGTTTCACACTTGCTTCAACAGGACTTTTCCCCAGATCTTCGAAGTCCTTGATGGTGTCTCGAACCGCCTTGCCTGTGACATCATTCATGGCAACCGCAGCAGAGGAGATATACGAAATCTGCTCGCTGCTGAATCGACCAGCAGATGCCAAATCAGCAACAGATTCTTTTGCGGCACTGAGGCTGCCCCCCATTGAGGTGGCTTGGACTGCAATAGCGTGCAACCCCTCCGCCGTCGTGCCAGCGTAGTTACCGGTAAGAATCAGAGAAGCGTTGAAGCGCTCTTGCTCGTTGTGTCCCTGCACATAGGCTACCGCCAACGAACCCAATGCTGCGGCAAAAGCCGCAATCGACAGCGCCGCTGGAGAGAGCAAAGTAGTCATCAGCCCCGAGCGCTCGGCGAAAATCGAGAAAGAGCGGCTGGCCGCGCCCAAGTCACCGCGCGCCAGTTCTCGGCCGATGACAGCTAGTTCGCGGCGCGCACCGCCGGTCTCGAGGCTGAAACCGTGCATTGCCTTCTCGCCGGCTTCGATTTGCTGAATGAACGGCGCCGCATCGCCGCTGACCCCGAGCTGCGCAGCACGATACTCCAGCAACTGCGTCGCCGACATGCCGGCCGTTGCTGCTTGCTCTTTCAGTTTGGCGATGAACTGATCAGCGGCAGCGGTGGCCTGTGCGCTGGATTTAACCAGGCTGAGTTCTGTGGTGTCCAACTGCTTCAGGGCCGTGGCGTACTGGCCGGCTGACAGGCGCCCTTGACCCCACAGTGACACCAGCTTGTCGGTCTGCGCCTGCAATTCCTTTTGGCCTGACGCCCCACGACCGATCGATGCCAGCGCGGCATTCACCTCATTTACGAGATCTGCGGTTTCCTGCAGGCTTTTGTTCTGGGCCGCAAAGTTGATGGACGAGCCTGTCGGCGTACCCCGGTTGAGCTCGCGCTCCGCTGCCGCGGCCGCCAGCGACGCCGCCTGTTGAGCTTTCAAGGCGGCAGTCTTTTCCAGCGACGCGGCGACCATGGTGCGAATACGCTCGGTCGCGCCGGCTTCGCTTTCGGCGACCGTGGCCATGGCTGCTGCGGCTGCGTCGGATGCGCCTGCGGATCCGCGTTGAGCCGCCTCGAGTTCGCGCCACTTCGCAAGCAGGGGCGCCGCGGATTCGGAGACGCCCAACTGGGCTGCCTTCAATTCGATCGAGGCAACCTTGCCACCTTGAATGGCCGCCACCTGGCGTTGCAACCCGTCGATGAACCGCTGCTGCGCAGCGGTCATCTGCTGCGTGCTCTCCGTGGCAACGTCTGACACGGTAGTGAGTGCGGCGGCCGCCTTGGACGACGACTGGGTGGCATCAGAAGCGAACTGTGCGACCGCCTGCGCCTGATCGACCATGTCGGCACGGAACTGTTCCTTGTCCGTTTCGACAGCGATCGTGACGCTACCGATCAGATTGCCTTCGCTCATCGTGTTTCACCCATAAAAAATGCCGCACAAGGCGGCATATCAGTCATCACTCATCAGCCGCATGGCCTCGGATTCCATGAACCGGACATCCGAGAAAATGCGTGCCCACTTCCTCTTGGACATGTTCAAAAATTGAAGCACCGTCGGAAGTACTTGGTAGTCCAACCCTGTCGCGCCGCCAAATCCCATACGCCACTGGGTGCACATCGCTTCAAAGACCTTCACCGAATCGAAGTTATCGGGGAAAACGTCGACCGACCTCTTCTGGGCCTGATAGTCCTTTTGAGTCAGGCCGATCGCCGCGAGCTTTTCTGCGCTGGGCATCCGTTCGTACAGGAATTGAACGACGGCTGTCAGTTTCCCAGCAGCGCCTTGTGGTGTTCGTCAAAGAACGCCTTGAACAAGAGGGTGTCGAGGCCGGCGTAGTTTGTCAGCAGGTTCTCCAGCGCGTCGCGGCTGAAGTCCACATCGACGCCTTGCCAGCCTTCAATGATTCCCATGAGCGCATCGATCTTGGGTTGATCGTTCATCGCTTTCACGAAAGCATCGCGCGCGGTCGTGTTCATGTACTTGAACGTGACAGTCAACTTTTCGGCCTTCTTCTGGCCGGGTACCGGCACGTCGACTACCGCATCGAACTTGGGATTTGGGGTAATTTTGAGCATGGACTTGCCTTAGTCGAAATAACGGGTGAATTCAGCGGACAGCGCCTGGCTAGCCTTCGTCGCCATGACGCTACCTTTGGCCAGAGATGGGCTGGCGTTGAAGGAGACGATCCCGTTGTAATACAGCGTCGAGCCGTTCGGCAGCTCCAGGCGAATGACGCGCGGCAAACGGACCTTGTCGGCCTTAGCCAGTACTTTGTTGTGCGGCTTGGTCGGATCGTCAGCGATCGAGATTGCGAGGGTGGTCGGGCTCTTGCTGGTCGGCAGTTGACGCTGCTTCTTATCGTCCAGGAATTCGATGTTGGCGTAGTTTTGATCACCACCAGACACTTCGAACGAGACGACCTGCGGAATTGGTGTCCATTCCGTGATACGTTGCATGGTGCCGGCACCTGCGCCGACGGGGAAGTCTTTGAGGTCAGTGGTATCGATCTCTTCGAGGGTAATAGCGCCGACATTGACCACTTTCAGTCGGGCGACGCGTTGATCGAGGTCGAGCCAACCCGACGTGACGACGACGATGTCGGCTGCGGCAAAATCGTTGACCGCCGGCACGGTTGCGATCGCTTCTTCGGCATTGCTGACTGCCGACATTGCGACGATGGCATCGTAAATGGATGCGATGGAAACCTTGGAACCATCGGGAAGTGCATAAGACATAGTGGCCTCTCAAAAGAAAAAGCCCGCTCAGGGCGGGCTGTGTTGAACTGCTGAAAAAGACGGCTAAGCGGCTGTCAAAATGGTGAAATCGCAATGGCGGCCAAACGTTTGGACCGTCTCTTCGTAGGTGCTGAACGGCGCGCCGACAGGCGTAGCCTTGAGTGCGGCAAGCGATTCTCTCACGGCGGTCATCAACGAGTTAGCTTCCGGCCGGGTCTGCGCGAAAATATTGATCTGAAGCCGGACAAAATCTGATCCGGAAGGTCCCTCCAAGAACTGCAGCGGCGCGCCGCCGACCTGCTGAATCGTCAAATATGGCAGGACCGTTTCGGCCGGTGCCGCATCGAAAAACGTGCGTTCGCCGACCAACGGATCGAGCAGATCCATGACTTCTTTTTCGATCATCGGGAAAGCTCCTTGATTACCTTGCTGGTGTTCTCTGCCAGCTTTTCCTGCATGACGCGCAGTACTTCTTCTTTCTTCGCCTCGTAGGCCGGGCGGATGAATGGGTGCGCAGCGACAAAAATCGCCTTCGCGTTGGCGCGGTGTGCCTTCCAGGTGATCCCTTTTACTTTCGGAGGCACATACCAGTGACCGTATTCGACCCAGACCCCGTAATACGCGCCGTCACCGGTCTTCCGTCCTTTGCGCCACGATATGTAGTAGACGTGGCGGTCATCACTGGAGAGCTCGTCTACGTGCTTCTGGTAGATGTTGTCCTGCAAAATTCCTTTATCGCGCGGTGCGCGCGCGATCACTTCTTCCTTCATTACTGTGGCGCCGGTATTGGCGGCCGAGCGGATAGGATCCGTCAGCTTGTCGGCCAGGCTCAACAACTTGGCAATGGCTTCGTCCTGTCCCGATACGGACGATTTAGCCATTCGTCAAACCCGAGGAACACATCAGCTGCAGTTCACGCTTCGTGCCCTTACGGTCAAGCACCGATTCGACCTTATAGACGGTGCTCCCGAGGACCAAGCGCATATGCGGCACGATATCCTTCCGGTACCGCAAACGGAATCGGGTTGTAACCTCGCTCTGGGCAGCCTGCGCGGCGAACAACTCTCGTCCGCTTAAATCTTCTTTCTTCGTCCAGACTTTCGCGATCTCCGTCCAGTCCGTCCGCACGTTGCCGTGCTCATCCTTGCCTGTCGGCTTGGTTTGCACCGACACCTGGTGCCGTAGCTCGCCGGCGCGCATCAGACGCCCATTTCCACCCGGTACGGGCGCATAAGTTGGAGTGCCGAGGCGTTTGCGTACAGCAGCGCATCCGTCGATGCCTCCCGGTTTTCCCACAGGTCTCCTAGGAACAGTAGAACAGCCGCCTTCAGTGAAAACGGAATGCCGGGATCTTCCGGCTGCTCCGGCGCGGCCATGTTTCGCATCAGCGGCGCCCCGATGTACTGCTCGACGCGGTCGATTGCTGCACTCATGAACAGCTCGATCATTGGGTCAGTGTCGTCGGAGTCCAGGCGAAGATGTGCCCTCGCCTGGACCAGGCCGAAGTCGTCGGTCAACGGAGTCGCCATTACTTGTTGCGTGGGGCCGGCGCTTGCTTATTGTCCGGTTTGGCGGCTTTTTTCAAGTCATCCGCGCCTGGAGTTTCAGCGTCATCGCCGACGGCTACAACCAGGCCGTTTGCCTTGAGGTCGGCAAAACGGAGGCGCGAAACCGGGAAGGCATCGCTTTCCGGGGTCTTGAATCCCTCTTCGCCTTCGAACGTTTTCACGGCCTTGACCACCACCTCGTCCGCCGCTGCTGCTTTATCTTCGTTGCTCATCGGAGCGCTCCTGAATGTGAAAAGGGCTACCTCGCGGCAGCCCCTTGGGTTAGAACAAACTGTTATGGATCGAACGCCGGCTTAGCTGCCCGACGGCACCACCTGGCCGGTGACAAAGGCTTCCGGACGATACACGGCCAACGCCAGGCGCTCTTCCGCGCGGATCGTCACCATGTTCTTCACGAAGTCGTCTTCGTTTTCGGTCGAAACCAGAACTTCGATTTCCATGCGATCGTAGATCTGCGCAGCCAGATTGAACGCACCAGTCAGGAAGGTGTTCTGAGCGATCGCCTGTGTTTCAGCGACGGGCAGGCCCCACAGGCGGGCGATACCGCCGTTGACAGGCTGAGCGATGATGTAGCGGCCTTCGCTATCTTTGGTCAGCTCGATGCCGGCCCAGTCAATAGGGTTCAGAACGAAGCCCGACGCAGGATACTCCGCCAGCACAGCCTGCAGAATTGCCAGGCGCAGGCGATCGATCGGGGTGGCGCCAGCGATGGTGATTGCAGCGGCGAATGCCGATGCCTGTGGCAAGATCCCCAGGATGTTCGCACCGGTGCCGTCCCCGCTCAGCAGTTGCTGCTCTTCCTTGAAGCGCAGGCCGTATTGGGCACGACCATCGATATAGCTGGCCAGGCCTTTGGCATCGTCAAGCAACTGACGCGAGGCCTTGAAATAGTGGGCAATCGTGCGCACCGGCGCATTCTTCAGATCGAACGTGATGTTGGACTTTGGCTTTGCAGCACCTTCAGCAACCATGCCGGCGTTGTTGGTGTAGCCCGTTTCGCGGACGAATTCGACGGCGCTGGCACCAGTTTCGCCTGGCATCAGCAGATCACGGATTGTCATCGTGCGCATCGGCGGGGCGATGATGCCGGCAACGCGATCCGCAATGGTCAGCGAGTTGCTTGGGCTGACACCGGCGCCAACGGTTGCCGTCACGTTCAGCAGGTCCTTGCGTTCCATGCCGACGCGGATGCTCTTACGGGCGGAACTGTCCATACCCTTGAAGGAATCGCTTTCGACCACGCGTTGGCCCATCGTTTTGTGCTCTTGTCCTTCGTCGCCACCGGGACGGCGGACTTGCTTCTGCTCGACCTCGGTCAGACGCGCTTTCAGCTCGTTCATTTCGGTCAACGCTTTGTCAGTGTTGTCCTTCAGTTCCTGGCTGAGTTGCTGGCCTGTCGACATCTTCTTGGCGATATCTTCGCCGAAATTTTTGACCTGCGACATCACGTCGTTGAGCTTCTTCCCCAGCTCGACGATATCGTCACCACCTTCGCCGCCGGCAGACTTGCGGCCGTATTCATTTGCATTTTTTTGCATCATATTTCCTTAAAGTTTGGGGAGAGTGAAACCGTCGAGCATCTGAGACATGTGCTGCACGGTAGCTTTGCGTTCGCTGTCGCCCTCGGACTCACTCCGGAGCAGATGCTTCAGGCCGCGGTTAGCGACTACAGCAGCCTGAGTTTTTGAGAAGCCGGCCTCGCGCAGGAACTTCTCGAAATCGGAAAGGGAGGGCAAATCGCCATGGGCAAGGCGTGCCTTGATCGCGTCAATGCGCGCATCGTCGTTGGCGGGCGTTGTCACGATCGAGATTTCGACCAAGTCCAGCTTCGTCAGCGTGCGAATACCGGTTTTTTCGTCGTAACTGGATTCGCGCACGTAGTAGCCGATCGACAGTCCGGTGATCGAACCGGACTTCATGCCGCGATAGGCAAGCTTTGAGTACGGCGCGTCTTCGAGCCACAGCAGGCCCTCGCCGAACAGCCCGTGAGTATCCTCCTTCAGCGTCGAGATATCCCAGTTGCCAATCGGCTCACCGGTCCGGTGCTGCCACAGCACCGGGAATGTCCGACCGGCGTCCTTCGTCGCTTGGATGCTCTCGATGAACGCGCCCGGCGCCACGACCTCGTTGTAGCTGTCCACAGTCCCGAAAACGGAGCCATAGCCAGAAAAAAGGCCGTCCTCTTGGACGGCCTTCACTTTGTAGTCAAACGAGCGAACCTGCATGCCGCCGTTGTTATGTTTCATCTGTTTCTCCAGTTTTGTTCAAACCCAGCCAGTCCAGCACGGCGGACTTGGCCGCTCCTGCTGTTGAAGTTATTTTTCCAAGCATATTCAGCGGGACCAGATTGCTCTGGACAGTCAACTCGTCGCCGCCGTCCATAGGTGGACGGTTGTCGTACGCACGACCTTCGTTCCGTGTCATCAGCCCGTTCTGCGTCATCTTGGCCAGGTAGTCAGCACGCGCTGCGCTATCAGCTCGCAATAGGCCTTCAATCGAGAATTCGGCGAAGTACTTGGCGCGTTCTTCCGGCAACAGCACTGACTTCCGAATTGCTTGCTCTACTCGAGTCAGCCAGGGACGAAGCGAAAACGTCAGAAATCCGATCATCTGCTGCTCGATTCCGGTGCCCCAATTTGTGGAATTCGCAGCGTGACCGACCATAAAGGGCGGCACGCGGAACCAGCGGCACATCTCCTCGACGTTGAAATTGCGGCTCTCCAGCATCTGAGAGTCGCCTGGATTCATGCTCAACTGGTTGTACTTGGTGTCGTTTTCCAACACCATGACGCTGCCGGCATCGACGCCGCCGGCAGAAAACCGACTGACACTTGAGCGCAGATCGTCGCGCTGCTCTTTCTTCAGCGCGCCAGCGACCTGCAGGAATCCAGCCGCACGCATGCCGGTGGTGAACACCTTCGCGCTTGCCTCATCGGTGGCGATCGCGGCGCCGAACACATTGGCGCCATACGACATCGGGGTCAGCCCATTGACGCCGTCCAGGCTGAATGCCGGAATATTCACCATGTCGGCCTCGAGGACGATGCGAGTCGTTCCATCCAAGTCCCGGTATTTGTATTCCATGGATCCGTCGGTCAGACGGCGCTTGGACATCCGCGCGGGATTCAGAAAATTCAGCGCCACCAAACGCTTGCCGCTGCGGGCCTTCTCGACGTAGGCATTGCCCCACAACAACATGCTTGCGATGATCGCTTCCCAGAACTGCACTGCGGTCATGTCGGCGTTTGGCTGGCTGTGCAGCAGGTCATACACCGGGTGCTCTGTGGCCGCACGCCTGGAGCCGTCCAGCATGCGCTCATAGAACCCGATCGGCAACGTCGCGATCGTCTCCGAAATCAGACGCACACATGCCCAAACCGTTGCAAGCTGCAGAGCCGAGTTGACGGTGACGCGCTTGCCAGTGAACGAATGCTCGGCCCATGCCGACCAGAACGAACCATCGGTCATCGAAATGGGCACACCCAGCCACTTCAGCAGGGACGACTTTAGAAAGCCTGGTGGTTTGGTTTTGGTTTCGCTCATTTCGATCCTGTTATGCAACGATGACGTCGCTGGCCCATCCCTCGTCAGGACCGGTCTCGTCGACCATTGCGCGCGCGAGTGCCATGATCGCGGCGACGACGCCGTCGATTTTGTTTTCGCGCTTTTCTTTGCGGGGATAGATGTTGTCTTTTGCGTCGATCTTCGCCACGACGTTGGACATCATCCAGGTCAGCACTGGGTTGCCATCGTGATGCAGGCGCCCGGCCTTGACTGCGCTCTCTAACTCTTTCATGGGTAGCGACATGTTCTGAACGGTCTGCCGGAATTCGACAGCCACGGCCCCTTCCTTCATCAACTCTTGCGCCAGCTGCGCTGCGCGCCACGGGTCGTAAACCACCTCGTCCGGCGCATAAGCGTCCATATCCGCTAGGACGAAGTCGCGCACGATTTCGAAATCGATCTCAGCGCCTTCGTGCTGCTCTAGGAAGCCTTCGATCACCCATTTCGTATAGGCGTTTTTAAACCGCACGCTCTCTTCGATCGCCGCTTCAGGCAAGGCATAGCGGCCGAACAGGTAGTAATGCTGCTTGCCGTCGATCATTTTGGTGAAGCAATCGACATCTGCGCACACGTCTGAGCGTGATGCCAGGTCGAGCGCCTTGACGTTCTTGCAGCCCTTGAATTGCTCGCGGCGCAAGGTCAAGTCCGCACATTTTCCCCACTCAATCATGTTCATCCAGGCCGTCTTGGCCGAGCACCAGATATTCAGGTGCTTCGTCTTGAACCGCGTTTGCTTGGCAGCGCTCTGCACAGCCTGGCGCTGCTGGCTCAGTAAGAATTCTTCATCGACCGAGATGCCCATGTTCGGATTTGCCTTACGCAGGGCCTTGGGATCGTCCCAATCGTCCGAATCGTCGACGGTGTAAATGATGGCAAAGAGTTCGTCCTGCTCCAGCGCCCCTTCGAGTACGCGCTTAGCATCACTCTCCTGCTCGTAGCAAGGTCCAGCGATGTTGTAGCCGGCCGTCGTGATCTCAACCAGCAGCGGCTGATCGCGCGCGCCCATACCGGTTTCCATCGTGTCGACAAGATCGGAGGTGTCGTGCTCGTGGTATTCATCGACGATCGCGCACGATGGCGAGGCGCCGTCGCCTGGCTTACCGATGACGGGCTCAAATTTTGAGCCGTCGGACGGAGTGAGCAGCATCTTCGCCCAGACCTCGGCACCAAGTGCATCGGCTAGATCGGGTGTCCGCTGCACCATTTGTTTTGCCGGCCGGAAGACCTCCCAGGCTTGCTTTTCTGTCGTGGCGCCAGAATAGACCTCCGCGCCAAACTCGCCATCGCAGGCGAACATGTACAAGCCGATACCAGCCGCGATGATCGATTTACCGTTTTTTCGCGGCACAGCGATGTACGCTTTCCGGTAGCGCCGGCGCCCGGTCTTTCTGTTTTTCCATCCGAAAATGGAACAGAAAATGAACATCTGCCACGGCTGCAGGACGATCAGTTCCTGCGTTTTTGCCCATTTCCCCTTCGTGTGAGGCAGCAGCTCAACAAATCTGCACGCCTTCTCAGCCGTTTCGACATCAAAAACGTATTTCGACGTCTTGCGTTCGGCCTTCTTTAAGCCGTCAAGATGCCGCTGGCACGCCAGGCGAACCCATTTGCAGGCCACAACCTTCCCCGCAACGACCTCCCGGGCGTAGCGGTTCGCTGCGGTTACATGTGGATTCGCCATTGATCACGCTTTGCTGCCTTTCTTGACCAAGCTTGCGAAAGGATTTTCTTTTTTCTGTTTCGGCGCGCCGACCTTGGAGCGATCCGCCGGCGTCATGCCGAACTTACCCATCAGGGTTTCGCATCTGGTCAGCACAGCGGCCGGCACCATCCAATGCACCTCGCGGATCTGCGCGATCATGCACGCCAACATCTCAAGCGCCAGCCGATCGGACTTGCCGACCACGCCCGGCGCCGTCAACTGCAGCACCTCGATCCAGACAGCCTTCTCCACGTCGGTGAGGTGCTCGGGCGGGTCGCCTACATCCCCGCCAGCATCAGGCTCGTTCTCACGCTCCTTGCCGCGTTTAGGGTTCTTGGCGAAGGCGCCGCGCATGTCCAATACATTGGTCGGTGTTCTAGGTCTCGCCATGGCGCCGGTCCTGAAATTTCATTTTGTGGAAATAAAAATTGTTCGAAGCGTACGGTCAGGGCCTAAATCGCCCCTAGACTTTTGACTCCCCCTCCCCCTGGTCGGGGTCTGTCGATGTCTCGCCTACGCGTTCAGCAGGCGCTGGAACGTCGCTGCAGTGTGAGCTGGCGTGATCCCAGAAGCCGCAGTGTTCGCATTGCTCAATGCGACTGCCGCGCTCGATCACTATTCCATTGATCGTCCGTCGAGGTCCGTACCATCTGCCCATGCAACTCAGCGGCGCAGTTGCCGCGCCGTCCTTTCCCTGATCGTCTTTGCCTTATGGCAATCACTGCATTTCAACTCGAGGTTGTCGTCTTCATCAGTGCCACCGTCGACCTTCTCGATGATGTGATCAACCTCAGTGCCGACGGTCACGCGGCCGCCGCGAAGACAGTGCTGGCACAGGCCGTTGTCCCGACGCTTGATCCGCACGACTTTCTTCTGCCATTCGTGTCCATAACCTCGCTTGGTCGTGCTCTCTGTGCTGGTCCGTCGCCATCCAACAGCATCACCCGCGTGCGCCGCACAGAAACCCGGCGCGTCGACGAGCTTTTGGCAGCCAGGGTGGCGGCAGATTGTCTTCGGCCTTGGCGCCATGGTCAGTCCTGTTGGCGAGCACGCGTCAGATCAGCAACCCCGCCCTGCTCGCGTCCCAGTTTGTGATGACCAGCTCTCGGCTGGTGTCCGGCGCGCCATGAACGCTGGCCACGCTGTACTTGATGTCGAGGCCTTCCATGAAGAACCCGTCAAAGACCCGTCGAATGTCAGGGTGATCATTGATGCTGACCATGACCTTTCCCTTGCAGGTCCGCATGGTCTCGGCCATGAGTTCGTACTGCTCGAACCCGAACGGCACCCCGTACCCTTCCGTCTGCCAGTACGGCGGATCGAGGTAGAAAAACGTGTGCGGCCGGTCATAACGCTTCATGCATTCGAGCCAGGGCAGGTTCTCTACGTACGTCCCGCCCATCCGCAGGTGCGCGGCGCTCAGGCTCTCTTCAATGCGGCAGAGGTTGATCGACGGGGCGGTTGTCGCCGTGCCGAACGATTGCCCGACGACCTTTCCACTGAAGGCATGCTGCTGCAAGTAGAAGAACCGGGCCGCGCGTTGAATGTCCGTGAGCGTCTCAATCCGTACTTCTTGCTGCCATTTGAATATCTGGCGGCTGCTCAGCGCCCACTTGAACTGGTGCACGAACTCTTCAAGGTGATGCTGCACAACGCGATATAGATTCACCAGGTCGCCGTTGATGTCGTTGATCACTTCCGTCTGTGCCGGATACGGCCGAAGAAAGTACAGCGCTGCGCCACCACAGAAAACCTCTACGTAGCATTCATGCGGCGGGAACAGCGGCATCAACTTATCTGCCAGTCTGCGTTTGCCTCCCAGCCAAGGGATAATCGGGCTGCTGTCCAAGGGTTGCTCCTAAGTCAGACGCTCGATGGCATTCGGCTTCGGAGCTCAAGGCCCTCAATTCATATTCGTTAAATCTCTTGCAACGCGGGCACTTGATGGACAGCTTCGTGTAAAGGGCCATCGCCAGCTTTTTCCCGCATTCACCGCACCGAATCTCCTGCATTCTTACTCCGTGATAACATTCGGCCCGCCTGTCGACAGGTGGCAGGGCCTTGGCGGAGCATGCAGTTTCGGCTGCGTGCCGAGTGGCCAGCATGGTGTTGACGCACCATGCTGGTCGCTCTGTCTTAATTCTGCTGAGTTGACGGCTGAACCGCGCCGCCCTTCAAAGACCGGTTACACCTGCGCCCCGGCCTCTTCAAACTTCAAATCCCACTTCCTGAATGCCCTGTGTAAGCCGTTCGCAGCGCGTGCGCGTTTAACCAGGCCTCGCCAGCACTCCCACAGAGCAACCTCATGCGCGGAAACGCGCAAATAAAAATGCCCGCGACCGGCGAACCGATAGCGGGCAAACCCACCGTGAAGATGGAGGAGACAATCTATATTAATCAAAATTGTTTAAATTCTTCTTGCGACATTAAACAATTTTGATTAATATAGAACCACTGAAACAAACAACGGAGGTGTAGTGAAACAGAGTGAGTTTGTTAGGTGGCTCAAGCAACAGGGAGCTACTTTCGTAGAAGGCGGTAACCACACGAAAGTAACTCTCAACGGCAGAACGAGCTTCCTACCAAGACACCCCAGCAAGGAATTGAAGACCGGTCTTGTTGAAGGTGTAAAAAAACAGCTGAACCTAAAGTGAAACTAGCCCCGAAAGGGGCTAGCTCCACGAACTCTGATGCACTGCACCTGCCGTACCTTGTGTCGTTTTATCGATACAAAACAACTAGGAGAAATCTATGCAATATCCCGCAATTTTTGAGACCGCGGCTGAAGGCGGCTTCGTCGTCAAATTCCGCGATCTTCCGGAAGCGATCACACAAGGTGATACTGAAGAAGAAGCGATGTTTATGGCTCGCGATGTTCTGGCGCTGACCATGGGCGTCTACTTCGATGAAAAACGTATCGTTCCCCGCCCGTCTGCAGCGAAACGCGGCGAGCGCCTCGTCGACCTGCCGATCAGCATCTCTGCGAAGGTGCTGTTGCTCAACCAGATGCTCGAAGCCAAAGTCGGCCCGTCCGAACTGGCGCGCCGAATGGAAACCACCCCGCAAGAGGTGAATCGCCTGATCAATCTGAACCACACCACAAAGATTGATCGAATCGAAGAGGCCCTGTCCGCCTTGGGTAAGCATCTGGAGTTGAGCGTTGCTTAAACGCCTTCGCGACAGCATCTGCGCCAAGCGGTGGCCCGCGTATATCGAGGTCCCGCTTGTCTCCGTCGTCTACCTGGTTGCGTTTGGCCTGGGCGTTTTTCTTTTCGGCCTGTGCTGCCTGGCTGTCTTCCTAGGTAGCTTGGCCGTGCGCGCCTGGTTTATGTCGCCTTGAGACGAATGGAGCGGGCGACCGGGATCGAACCGGCGACAGCGAACTTGGAAGGCTCGCGCTCTACCAACTGAGCTACACCCGCGAAATCTGTTTCGGGCGATCAACACCCTGCCGCTGCACGCATGCGATTTCCTTGCCAAGCTGTTTGCGGTCGATCATTGGCTCATTCACGTCCCGGCTTACCCTTTTTGCCGTGTCTCGGTTTTCGCTACCGTCGCCGGACTACCTGCCGTCGCTCAGGGGTTTGGATCGTGCTGGCCGGTCAAAGCATCCGGGCTGCTGAATATTTCCCACCAATAAAAAAAGCTCGACAGGCTTCCGCCGCATCGAGCTTTGTGTGTTTTGCTGGTCGCCTGTGCGGCTGTTCCTTATTTTGTTTCTACCTGGTCGATCAGTGCTTGCAACTTGACGACTGTCTCTTGCCGTTCCTCGTCGTCGAGTTCGGACGCGAGATCTAGCAACGCCGGCATATTCTCAACAATCGCTGGCTCATGGATTGCGTGGCTTGGCGCGGTTGCGAGAACCGTCCGCAGCTCAGCCAGTTCTGCGGCCGAAAGACCAATGGCAGCAACTGCCGCGAACAACGATGCCGTCACGGCAGTTCGGTCGGCTTCTGGTGTTGCCGACACCTCCGTGCGTAGAAACGTGTATGCCCCTATGCATTCTTGAAGCGCATCCTTGAGTTTGACTGTTTTTGTCATCTGGGCATCTCCTTGATTTGATGCAGAAGTATGCCAGAAACCTCAGCCGCGCCTCACCCAGCCAAGCGACAGAACGTAACGCGAGCCACCTTCCACGCGCGTAACACTGTGCTCCGACACATCCGGTCGGAAAAGCTTGATTCGTCGTGTCTCGAAGATCGGCGCCGAGCACACGAACTCACCGCCACGCGGCGATCGCCACAGGACGATGTTTAACCGGTAGTGCCTGGCCGCCGTTACTGGATCAGTGTGCGGCGGGATACTGGACCCACTCGGATACCGGATCAGATACGAATCAAACCCCACCGGCCAGAGACCAGTGAAGAGCAACATCTTGTCGTATCCGCCTTCTTGGCGGCCTCGCTGCCAGCGGAATGCGCTTCGCACGTATTCGATAAACGACACTGAATTTCCCGGAATAGAGGATTAGAGCGACTTTGGCAATTCCGAAAGTGCGAGCTTAACGACGGCTTTGGAGGTAGTCTGGCCAGGCGTCAGTGCTACGTTAAGCGCCTCTAACTCCTCCCGCAAGAGTGCCAGTAACACATCGGGATTCTGCCCGTGCGCAGTACGAAAATGATTGCACGCGCTGGACACCGCCTTATGTACCCGCTCGTCTACCGGCTCCCCATCTTCCGCCAGGATCGCAAAGGTCTGAATTAAGGCAACGTGCTGTTTAACAATAGAAACGGCGGAGCCCATCCTCTTATCCTCCTTTTGTATTTATCGCTGCGAATAAATTATAGAGGAGAACAAAAACAAAAACCCGCCGAAGCGGGTTTTGGATAACTACCGATACTTGAGAAGATTCGCAGTCTCCAAACCTATCTGGAGAGTGAAACTGCCGCGAAAGAATCTGCTCATGTATCGGGAAATTTTAGGCGAGCGAACGCCCCACGGAACGAATAATATACTGGGTTTATTCACAGTGCAATTGTTTTTTGCAATTGATTGCAATCGCTATACGCCCGCTTCTCGCACGGTACAATGTTGGCATCTCACTACTGAGATCAATCGGCAAATTACAACTCCAACATACTCGCCATCATATGCCATTCATAAAAAAAACCAGAAAGCCCGCGCTCGGCCGCAATTCTATTTATTTGATCATTTTGCTCATTGCAGTAATTTTGCTCATCGCGTCGCACGCAGAAATGTTCCACCAAGCTGAAACAAAACTCATCGGCGAGCTTTGCAAAGAGCTCGGCTTTGCTGGGGTAGTAGCGATCATTTTGGTGTTCACTGTTGAAAAATTCACGCGTGCTCGCCATGAAGCTGCAGCCGACGAACTTATGGACCGCATTAACTACAACCTGTTTTACGCGGTCTACAAACGCTACATCCCTGAGCCTGTTTTTGCAGAGGTGGAAAAAGCGGTCATGCGGTCGAAAGTGTTCCGAACAAAACACAAACTCACTTATACGATCGATGACTTCCCTGCGCAGGTGGTCGCTGGTGCGAACCATTTTCTTTGCTCTGCGCAAACCCGTTACACACTCAGTAATCTGACGAGCAGCGAAATCGAACACGACGTCGTTGTACAGCTAGAAATCCCGATTCTGCCAGCTCTAGTTCCATATTGCCGCGTCGACTTGGTTGAGATTAACCACGCGCCACTCACCAAAACAGAGATTGAAACCGCGACAAGCAAATCAGACACCGAAGTAGAATTCCGTCATCGGATCAAAATCCCTGCAGATGGGGTCGTTGAAATTCATACTTGTTCGTATTTGGTTAAGGACAAAATCGACTCTGAAATTTGGGCGTCGCGAATTCCTTCCGATGGCCTTACCCTGACCGTCAGCACTCCAACAAAGAACGTTAAAGTTAACGCGAAAGCGAACCATGTTGAGAAAATCGAACACACACTAAAAAACTCAGCGACGAATACATGGGAGTTAGACCACGGAATCTTCCCGTATCAATCAATCGTATTCTGGTGGAAGTAGCCGATCGTTGTATTTGCCGCACGCCGCCCGGGCGATGTAACGCATTCGTTAGCTTGTGCTACGATTGGGTTGTAACTAAAGGTTGTAACCACACGGAGAGAACTATGAAAAATTACACTTTGGACATGAAAAGCGCAGCAATCGGCGGCGGTTCCGGCGATTAAATGCAAAAAACCGCGAAAAAGCCTGCTTTTGCAGGCTTTTTTTACATCTGTTCGTTTAGATTTGCCTCTCTACGACACGGCCTCTAAGAGGCCTTTTCTTCTCATGATGGGCAAAATTTCTTCAAGAGCATCTTCGTACGATGCCGCAGAAGGTGATCGCCACACTCGTGCGCGCGCCTCTCGATTTCGCATCTCAATGCCGATAGCTTGGCGGAAGCTGAGGGCTACCGCGTCAACGCACCACTCCACGCTTTCCATTTCTGTCCGACGAATACTGTCTTCGGCAATTTCCGCGGTGCTCTGAAATTGTTTGCTGCTCTGCGCTTGGCGGCTTGATGGTGAACATCCTGGCACACCAAGTGCTGGCCGGTACGCCGCCGACCACGCATGCCACTCTTCCAGCAGCGCATCAGCCAGCGCCTTGTATTCCTTCGCCTTCTCGAACTCGACGTGCTTCGCCGGGTCTTGGTAACGACGCATTAGCATCGCGCTGCTGACCGGCTTATCGATCCGCGCCACGTTCAACTCCAACAAAATGCTGCGCTCTGCCTTGTTCATGCTGGTACTCCCTCCATTGCTTCTTTTATTTGAAAATCCTTGATCAGCTGCTTTGCATAGCCGGCCGTCATGTTCAGCGTCGCCGCGCGTATCCGATCCAGACATTCGCGCGCGGCCGCAGTGTCGTTCTGGTCAATCATCATCTGGTACTTCAGCTTGTTGGCCAGGCGGCGCAGCGGGTCAAGCTGCAGCTGCACTCCGGCGCGCCGCTCGTGAATCTCATATGCATCCACCACGCCCAAGATCGCCACCGGGCTGTCGTACCAAACCCCGTCGCAGTGATCCTTGAAAACCGCCTGCCCGTCGCCGGCGACGTCGATGGTGCCGTCGCGCTCCAGCTGGTCAACGATCGACTCGAGCGGGTTCATGACCGCCGCAACCTTCCATGGCTCGAACCGAAGCAGGATCGATTCAGGGTCGCGGGGTTTGTACGCCTTATTGCGCCGTTTCGTCTTAGCCACGCGTCGCCTCGCAATTGGCGCGGAACAGGTCCAGTGCAGCGCTGTACCCGACCAATGGCCGAAATTCGCGCCTCTCCGCAGCGCGCGCCTCCGCCGCTAACTCTTCGGCGCTGGGAACATAGAACTTGGTCTGCGTACCGTCGACCATCGCGCGCACCAAACCCAGATCGGAGAGCGAGCGGAGCAAACGCGTCATCTCCGAGATGGACTTCTTGAATTTCGGCGCCATGCCTACGCTGCGGAAGCGCTTGCCCGGCGTCGCCTCGATCATCTCCAGCGCGCCGGCCTGGTCCTTGCTCAATGAATCTCGCACACTCATCAGAAATACTCCTGTGTTTTCCAGCCGCCGCCATCCTTGTCGGCCTGCTTCGTTACTTTCAAAACCCGGATGAAGGGCAACGCCTCGGCGCACAACTTGATCTTCATCTGCCCCTTGTCAGTCGTGAAGCCGCCCTTCGTCTCGTGGAACTCCAAACCCATGTCCGCGCCCATCACCAGGAAGTCGACTTCGTAATACGTGTTGTCGGCCAGGCGCACGCGCAGCGGGTGAAACCGGAATTCCACGATTTCACCGGCCAGCTGCTGGCGACCGAGATATGCCGCGTATGCCGCCTCTGTCTTGTTCATCCGCCCCTTTGGCATGCGGCCCAGCGCCTGGAACTTCTTCGTCCGGTCGTGCTGCTTCAGCACATCAGCCGCGGTGGCCGGCGCCTTGGTCTTTGCGCCGCCCCAATTGCATGCCACTGACCAGTTTTGAACGGGTCGCGTCACGCCCGGCCTTCCTCGATCAGTTCGACCAGGCGCTGCAGGTGGTGCGCAGCCTTGGCAACATCCTCGTCGCCGCCCTTCGCACCTTCTCGCGCCAGATACCCGATCACGACACCTTTGTGGTATCCCCGCAGCTCCGCCGGCGGCATCCAAGCCTCCATCGCTTCCCATGGCGCCACCGGCATGTCCTTGTAGTGGCTGCCGCCGACCTGGCGATCGCTAGCGCGCGGGCGGTCCGGTGTTGGTGGTGCTGGGCGGGGTGGTTTGTGTGTTTGCTTCGTCATTGGTCGAGTCCTCTCTCTGAAAATTGGTTTCCTGTATGGCTGTCAACAAGCCGCAGCGTGGCGGCTGCTGTCTCTGCGCCCATGCGGGTTATCGCGAGCATCGGTTTGTGGGTGCCCAGCAGCATTACGTTTTGTGCCGTCTTAGCGTTTCCGATCAGCGTCGGCGGTTCGTTCCACTGGTGACCTTCTTTGGAATTGTTGGCCTCGGACATCCCGATCAACACGGGCGGATAGTCAGGGACGATGCTGCGCGACCGGTACCCGCGATACCGGGTGCTGAACTCGTTCTTGAGGAATGGCCAGTCGCCCTCCTCTTTGTTGCCGAACGCCGTCCAGCCGCCCATTTCCGTGATCACCGCGTGAATTAGCGGATCATCGAACGCCACCGACCGCCATGGGCCGACAACGCGCACGCCCCGGTCAACCTTCGACCACGCGACCAATGCACTGTCGATCGTCGTGCCCTGCAGCATCTGAACGATATCGGCTGGCATCGGCATGAAGCGGCCTGTGTCTGGGTTGACGGAGTGACGCCCGATCGCATCCTCAACAGCGGCATAGTCAAAGGGCTTCATGGCCGCAAGCCACACGCCGCCGGCAAAGTCCGAGAAGTCACGCCGATAGAACGAATACACGCTACCGATCAACTTGAAAAATGCTTCTTCGTCCTGCTCAATCATTTCTTCCTTTCCGAAAGGCGCCGCGCCACCTCAGCGTTTTGATGCTCGAGCGCCTCCTGCTTGTTCATGGGTTGGCCGTTGCCGCCGATGGCGTGCCCCGCCTCTTCCAAATGCTTCCGCAGCCACTCAGCCCTGTACCCAATCCACCCTCGGTAGCACGCGATCTCAAGCGCCTTGTCGAGCGTGATCCCGGCCTTCTCCGCCTCCGTGGTTGCAGAGTCAATCACCACTTCCGTGACCGGCGACTTCTTCGCGTCCCGAGCCTTGATCCACGCCCTGGCGACTTTTTCCGTTACCCCGGCAGCGAGCAAGGCATCCAGCGGCTTCCAGGCGGATTCGGATTTCTTGGGCGCTTGCGCCTTATGGGGGTTCCCTGTGGTTTCCTTAGGGTTCCTTTGGGTTCCGTGTACCGTTTTCGGTACTGTTTCTAGGGAAATACGGGACTCTTTATAGGGAAAAACGGTACTGTTACCGTCCGTTTTCGGAACTGTTCCGTTTTCGGAACTGTTCCGTTTTAGGCACTGTTTTTCGCCATCGAAATTGAAGCGATAAACCTTCACTTGCCCAGTGCCACCGCGGCGCTCGCCACTGTCAGCCAAGTATCCGGCCTGCTCAAGGCGATCAAGAGACGCGATGACAGTCTTACGGTCCTGCCCGGTCTTCGCGCACAACGCCGCGATAGAAGGCCAGGCAAGGCCATCCTCTGTAGCGTTATCCGCAAGCGAAACAAGAACGAACTTGACAGACGATGGCTTGATTTCCTGCCGGAATGCCCATTGCATAGCTTCAATGCTCATCTGGACAATCCTCTTCAGACACACCGGGGAAAAACGGTACTGTTCCGTTTTCGGTACTGTTGTTGCGCGCTGTCAGCAAACCCTTGCGGATAAGAATCTCGTGTGTGCGCCGCACGCCCGCCTCGAAGAGGTCGAGCATGTGGCCATAGGTCATGTCTTGTGGCCGGGCTCGGCGGCCGTCCAGAACGTCGTGGCAGGCCGAGCAACCATATGCGGCGCACTCGTCTGGAGCCTTCAGGCCCATGCCCTTGCCGTCGGCGAGCTGGTTGCTGTGGCAAAGCACGGTCGTGTCGGTCCGAAAGCTGCAAACCCCAGGGAACCGCAATGTGCAGTCCTGATCGCGCGCGGAGGCGCGGATCTTGGTTTGCTTCGGGCGTGGCCGGCGGCGTGGCTTGGCGGCGCCGCTGATCTTCGGTGTCTTCAGAGGCAGGATTGCAGACTTGCCGAGATTGGCAGTTCGCAGCATTCCAGCGACAGGCTTTACCTTCGGAGCAAACCCGGTGCGTTTCATCGGCTTGGTGCCGGGCTTCATTGGCGAACGGCGCATCATTCGCACAATCCGTATGCCGACGAGCAGGCCGTCGGTTCGTTCAGTCCGACGAGCAGATCGAATTGACGTCCACCGCGCGTTGTCTGCGCCCACTCAATCACCTGTTCCATCTTGGAGCGCGAGAATATGCTTGCAGGCGAACCTGTCGTGTCGTCGGTCTTGTGGAAGAACGTAGAAAAGCCACGCTTGCTGCAGCGAGAGACAATGCCCTCCCAACCAGCCAGGCGCGCTGGGTGCTCAGGAAACCGAACGGCGACTTCGCGAATCTCTTCTTTCTTCGCGTTGATGCAATACATGCATCCAACCCGCCCCATGCCCTGTAGATAGAGCGGGTTCGGTCGAACGCCGCGCGCAGCGCAATAAGCAAAGACGTCCGCAGCAGTCCATGCCGCCACCGGGCGGTAAATAAACATCCGCGGCGCAATACGATCGCATGCCGCGACATTGCGGCGCGCCTGCGATTCGTCCCTGCGCACGCCCTGCCAAGACACCACTGTGTGGCCGGCATCGACCAGAGCAAGTTGGAATTCGACGGCAGGATCGCGCTTGAGACGTTCTGTGCAGAACTGCGCCTTTCGACTGGGGAAACGCCCCTTCAACATGCAAAGGTCCAAGAAAGGATTGCCACTCGGATGGAGAGCGGCAAGCGCACGACGTTTCGCCTTGTTGGACCATCGCACCCGCCGGCCTCCGCCTACTTTCACTGTTTTCTGTACTGGATTACCTGCCTTGTCCAAAACAATTTGGCCGCGTCCATCGCGCTTTGGTACCGGCGTTTTGCCGTCGGCCTCGAACACCGGCTTGGTATCGTATTCACGGCGGGTACGCTTATCGCGCGCGATAAACATGCGCTTTCTCGCGAATTCTTCGGAGAAGTCTGCCCTCAAGCGCTCGATCTTGACGTCCAGCGCCGTTTCCAAGTACGTGAGGTACTCATACACCGCCTGGTGTTCGTTACCGGTGTCGCAGAAAATTGGCACTACGTTCGCAGGTCCGAAACGGTCGAGGGCAACCAACAGGGTTGCGGCGCTGTCCTTACCGCCCGACACGGAAATCACGTGCTTGATGCTCATGCAAACATCCTTTGCTGCCGGGGCAGGCTGTGTTCGTGGGTAATACGCGCGACTGAGATAGCCAGATACGCTTCGTCACGCTCAAACCCGGTGAACTGGAAGCCATCCCGAACGCAGGCCTTCCCGGTACTGCCGCTACCCATGAACGGATCAAGAACAACTCCACCTGGAGGCGTGACCAACTTGCACAAATACGCCATCAGGTCCGTCGGCTTGACAGTCGGATGGTTGTTTTCACTCGTCTTATCTGTCCCGGCGGATTGAAAGCTGCCGGGGTTCTTTTCGCCGCTAGACCAGTGCAATGGCTTGCGCTCCATGTGCTCGCAACCCTCATTGCGGTCGCGCCGACTTGCTTTAGCACAGTAAAAGAAGCGCGCAGCGCTACCGCTATCGCCATGAAAAGTGCTGCCGGCTTCGTCGATATCCCCTGTGAAGGTGCTGAACGTGTTGCGAAACTTTTCTCCAGTGCGCTTGCGAACCGGCGCTGCTGCACCGGCCTGCGCGGGAAACAGCGCGACGACGCATTCGCTGCCATCGTGAATGAAATTCGCTGGGAATCGCCCCGCAGAATCGCCCCCGCGCTGACCAGGCGGCATCCGGAAGTCAGTGCCGCCGCTATGTTCATACACCCGGTCAGCGCTTCCCTCCCCGTCCCGGCCGCGCCCCTCATGTCTGTGCATGGCTTCCCAAGTCGCGCCAGCACCGCTACGCAGTTGATCATCGGTCTGGATACGGCAGGCATCGATATTGATTGCGCCCGTGCCATATAACAGGACGTTCTCGGCAACGGTCATCTTCTTTGTCAGCATTGGCTTGCGCGCCATGCAGATAGGCTCGTGTGCAGGTTTGAGCGCTGTACCCCATCCGTCCCACGTTGCTGCGGCTTCCGTGCCGGCGAAGTCCATTTTGGAGAGATTGCGTGATTTGGGGAATCCGCTGCCGAAGACCCACATGATCTGATCGCGGATCTCGAACCCTGCGTCTTCGATGCCGCTGGCCATCCGGTGATAGGTACGCGCGGACGAAAATGACAGCAGAAATCCTCCAGGCTTGAGCACACGAAACGCTTCGCGGGCCCACTCCAGACTGAAGTCCTGAAATGCACGCATCGCGTCGGGGGTAAGCTCGTACGTACCGGCTTCGGCTGCCATGGACTTGTGCCCGCCGTTGGGGCCAGCATCAGGTGCATGAGACTCGAAGCTTCGGCGCCGCTCAGCACGCTCTTCGATGTCGGCACCATCCCAAGCCTTTCCCATGAAACGGATTCCATACGGTGGATCGGTCACCACGCTGTCGACCGAGGCCGCCGGTAGCTGGCGCATCAGTTCTAAGCAATCCCCCAGAAACAGGCGCACCCCCTTGTGTTCGTACGCTGGACTCACTCGGCACCTCGGCCCAGCTGCCAGTTAACATAAGGAATGCGCACACGATCGTGGAACCGTGCTGCGGCCTCCGCGTCGTTGTCGAATTCTTTGCGCGACTTCACCTCGCAGACCAACTTGATGTGCTCAGCTGCTTGCTGTGCGGTATCAATCTGGTCAACGTCCTTCCAGCGGCGCATCAGGAACGTTCGGAAATCGGCTTTGCCACAAAACAACGCTGCAAGCTTTGCCAGTTGCCCGCCCTTGGCTGATGGGATTACACTAATTTCAGTCATGCTTGGTCGCCCCCGACTGTGGTGTGATGAGAAGCCCGGAAGCGGCCCCCTCCGTTTTCGGGCTTCGGTTTTTCGGCGCCCGGTTTGCGCATCGAATGCAGGTGTCAGCACCGCCGGCGAACTGGCCGACGCTCTTGCTCTTGCCGCATTCGCCACGGCATGTTTTCTTTGCATGGTTCAACTGCACGCCGCGCGACGACGACTCGCGGTACTGGTGCATGTAGTTCGGCGCCATGCTCATGCGAACAAACCCCACACCACCAGAAACGCGATCAGCGCCATATATCCGAGCACGCCTTGCGCCAGGTGCTTCGCGGCTTTCATGCATGCTCCTTCGAGCGCCGTGGGTGGCAGAGACGCCCAATGAGCGAGCGCGCGCGCAGCATTGCGCCGATCAGGCGGCCCGCGCGTCGCTTCGTCTCGATGGCTTCGGCGATTTCCTTTTGCGCAAGGTGCAGCGATTCGGCGCTCGGGTCTTCCAGCACTCGCGCGCAGGCTTGGTGCGCCTCGCCGTCCTCCTTCATCAGCACGGCCAGGTCGTGGATCCGGAATTCGCCTTCGCCAGCCTCGACCGACGCGACGCAGAAGCCGTCCAGCCCTAGCACCTCGTTCCAGTAGCTGATCTTCAAGTCGAGCGGCAGCGCGGCAACCACCGAGTGCAGGAAGTTGGCACTCAACAGGTTTTTATCGTCGGTGACGTCATCCAACCAGCGCCAGATGCGCGCGGCGTTGGCCTTCATGCGGTTGTATTCGTCAGCGCTGCCGGGATCAAAACGGATTCCGGTGCGCGCCGGGCCGCCGATGCGCTCGTGCGCGGCGACGATCAGGTCGGCAATCGTTTCGTTGCTGTGACGGTCCCGCTTCTTCCATGCGTTGATGTGGCGGACCAGCGCGCTGATCGGGCTTTCGTGTGGATCAAGGAACATGATTTTTCTTGTCTCGTTCGCTAAAGTGTTTCAATGGAAAATCAACTACAGCTTGCTGTTAGGGGCGGCAGCCCCTCCGTGATAGATTGCTGGTTCCCACACCACAATCACAAAGGAACTGCCATGGAACAAAAACCTGCTGAACTTTCGTCCTTTGACGCCGGCGTAATGTGCGCACTGGCCGCCATTCGTATTGCTCTGCAATCGACGCCCGGCTTCAACATGACAGCACTCGAAGACGCGGTGCGATTCTTCGCAAACACTCGCCAACCTGGCGCAGATAAAACGGCGTTCGAGCTTCCGCTTCAAGCCGTCGGGTCAAACCACGCGAACGTGGTCGAAGCAATGATGCAAGGGGTAGGCGATGGCGCTAAGAAGCCCGATCGTTAATGACCACTGCTCCGTTAATCCCGATGGCCCACTCGTCATCCGCTCCGCGCACCAGCGGCAGCACTGCTTCGGTGGCATCGTTCGCGGGCATCGCAATCGCGCCGTCCGTGCCCGCTTTTTTTGCCAAGGTCCGGGCCACGACGTCAGTCATGCAGCGCTCGGTCGCAACGACGCACGCGCGAACGAGCGCGTCGCGGCACTCTTGGATGCGCTCGATCTCGCGCCGGATTGCCGGGCCGATCAGGAACAGGACGAAACGGATGTACAGCGCTTTCATGCGCCCTCCTTTGGCGCCGCCGGCGCATTCAGTGCAAGGAATTCCTTCGTGAGCGAGGTACGCACGCCCGTCATGGTCGTTTCCGGTATCGGCCGATTCGCGCTGGCAAGATTCACAGCGATCTGCGCCAGGCTCTCGGCGATCAGTTTTTTCTGCGCTTGCGAGAGGTCAATTACTTTCTTTGAAGTGGTGCCGGTCGTCACGCGGCCCCCGTTGCAATGACCTCGGCCACAGCATCGTTCTCGGCCGCGACAGCAATTGGGGTGGTACTCCTGTTTTTTGCGTTGCGCTGCGAGCCGCCGCGCTTCGCTTTCTCACAGCGCGCGCCATGGAGCCTCAGCAGGCTGTTGCCAATCTGCATGGAGGTTTGCTTTCCCCGTGTGCCATTCGCGAACGCTGCTATCAGCGATTGAGAACACGGCACCAAGTCGGCCAACTCCTGCTGCGTCAATCCTGTTGCGAGCAGTTCGAGAACGGTTTTTTGTGTATCCATACTCAATTATCACGTACGTGTTTGTTCTTGTCAAACACCATCGTGTTTAATTTTTCTATTACATTCGTGATATGAAAACTCTTGCAGAGCGGCTCGTCTGGGCACGCAATAGAAAAGAGATGTCTCAAGCCCAGCTTGCGCAGGCTGCAGGCGTCTCTCAGTCGACCATTGGTAACCTCGAGGCCGGAATCCGTTCGAGCGCACGAAAAATCACCTCTATCGCCTTAGCGCTGGATGTCGACGCAGCGTGGCTTGCTGAAGGTATTGGCGATTCGGCGAGAGACGAAGATTCCACTATCCCCAACACTCATGAAGACTTGCGTCCGCGCGGCGCCATTCCTGTCAGCGTGGCTGAGCAGGAAGATCCCAACTATTTAGAGATTCGAGCAGTGCGATTAAAACTTTCAGCGGGGTTGACGGGCGTTGCGATTGATCAGGTAATAGAAGACGCGAAACCGATACTGTTTCAGCGCGAGTGGCTGGAAAAGAATGGCTACTTTGCAGAGGATTTGGTGGCGTTGAAAATCCGTGGCGAAAGCATGGCCCCTAGGATGGAAGAAGGCGACCTGGTGGTGATCAACATGGCGGATAAGGTGCCTCGGGACGGATTGGTGTATGCAGTCAACTACGAAGGTGAAGACGTTGTGAAGCGCTTAGTACGCGAAAATCGCGAATGGTGGCTAGTGTCTGACAACCCGGATCAGAAACGGTACCAACGAAAGCTATGTCGCGGAGCGAGCTGCATCATCATCGGCCAAGTGATCCACAAGCAAAGTTCGACGATCTGAATTCAGCAAGCCCGACCGCAGCAACATGAACAATAAAATATGCAAAATTTTAGACTGCACAATTTATTATGCGTTAGAGTCGCATCCGCCGCCGTTTTGCTCGTAACGGCAAACGTCGGATGGGCTGCCGAGAATGTCCGGCCATCGCTGATCGCGCTTACCCAGGCACTCAACGGTGGCGACAGCTCTTGCCAGATGTACGCCAATTTTGCGCGGCAAGCTGACAGGCGTTTTCCGGATTCGAAGCGCGATAATGCCCGGAAAGCAACCGATTGCGTAACGAGTGCCCGAGCCACCGCCGAGCCACTATACGCCGCGGCCCTTGCGGATGAGCCTCGCGCGGCCGTCAAAGCCGGCATCAAATCCATGTACGTGAAATGGAATGCCTACGTCGACGGGATTAGCGGCTACGAACCGACAGACAGAGATGCCCAGAGTGCGTTTGCTGAAGCACGTATCAGCGTATTCTTGGACGCTGATCTGGGAAATAAATAGCATGCAGGTCGCGCCGGCAAATGTGACAAGGCATGAGATCCAGCTGTTGATGGCACGATCGAAATTCGTTCGAAACTGGACTGGTTTAAGTCCTCGAAGCAATCACGCTGGACATCTCATCGGATCCGCACAACTGAGCGACGAAAGCGGGACGTTCTTGAACGGCATCACGTTGGACATCGAGATCAAAGCTCCGGTGGTCACTGCCGAGTGCCTGTTTCAATTTACCCTGAGGCAGCGCATAGGCAAGATGCGATGTCGGCTGTATCAGCTTGAAGTGTGCCCAGGGCAAAAACGAAGCCATAACGGCAATCCCATCTTGTACGGCCCTCACGAGCACTACGGCGACATTGAGGCTTACGCGGTTAGCGATTCGGGCGTAAACTGTTCTGACTGGGACGCATCTCTGCGCTGGTTCCTGAGCAGAATTAACGTTGAATATTTTGAGATAGTGAAGCCATGCTGAATTGCGCTTGGGCGTCAGCCCTAACTAAGTACGATTGCCGCCCGATAAAGGGTCTTGACGGCTATGCCGGCCTTGAGATCGGAACGCCGTTCAGCCTCCCGGATGGAACGGCGATCAATCTCTACTTAATGCCATTTGGTAACCAGGTACTGATTAGTGACAACGGCGATACGCTCATGCATTTAAGCGGGATGGGACTCGACGTTTGGCAGCCAATGCGCTTAAAAGGCATCCGAGAATTAGCCGCAAAGCATAAGGTTACTCTGGCGGATGAAGGTGACTTCCGGATGCTTTCTACGGAAGCCAACGCGTCGCTATCGTTCGCAGTTGCAATATCCGGATTGCTGGCAGTGAGTCATTGGGCCGCAGAACAGCTGAACATCAATGTAGCGAACCATGATTTAGCGGCTGAAGCTGAGCCCTATATTATTGCCCGAAACCCAACGGCCAATTTCGTGCGGCACCCTAAGATCAAAGGTGCCTCCAAGACATTGCACGTCTTCGACTTTCAACAGGGGAACGAACTGATCGACGTCATTGCGCCCCATCCCGCTAGCACGGGTGGAGTGATGCGAAAGGTCGGTGATATAAGCAACGGGCCGTTTGGGGAAGGTCTTCAAACGCTAATCATAGTGGACGACCGGTGGGACGCACTCCGAGCCGAGAGCGAAATGGGAATTCTCGCATCGCTTGTCCGGACTCAGCCCTTCTCCCAGTTACTGCATACTTTGCACTGACTCTGCTTGCCCGATATCAAGCCGCCGCCGCGAGGCGGTTTTTTTTCGCCTCCCGCTTCTATATTCCTAAACAGATGGGTTTTTGAATTTGCTTAGACGAATATGTTCTAACACATTCGAGATTTTAAACACGTTTGTGATTGACTGTTATAAACACATACGTGATACTTCTTTCATCGACAAGTAGACATAAACGTCCACCGATTAGAGGAGTAAAGCATGGCTTGGATGAATCAAGAGAAAAAAGAACAGCTCGCCGCTGCGGTAAAAGCCGTCATGCCGCAGGGCTGGAAGTACTCACTCGACGTGCGTCACAACAGCGCCATCGTGCTGACGATTTCGACCGCGCCGGTGCGCTTGATTCCAACCGGTGAAAAGCACCGCCAAGTCAACCGCTTCTTCCCTGAGAAGTCTGTATGCCGCGAACACGTCAAAACCGTCGAGCAGATCATTGCCGCGCTCAACGCGGACAGCGCCAGCGCCGCCGACTCTCGTCCGGACTACCTGCAGAGCGGCCTGCATGTCGACATCAACATCGGCCGCAAGAACAAACCCTTCATTGTCGCGGCGGCCTGAGTCATGGCAATCAAACCCTTCAGCGATATCGAAATCACCGGCAAAGCACTCACGACACCGCGTGATTTGATCGTCAAGTTCGAAACCAACACGCGCCACTTTTTCTCGGCAACCAGCCTCGCAGATGCATCTGAAAAGTGGCAAGCCGCCATCGCCCAAGAATGCTTCCGCGCGAGCGAGGTGGGCGACTGCCGCGTGTACGACGGCGAGACGCTTGTCGCCCGAATCAGCTACAACGGCCGCGTCTGGGACGTCTGAGCAGCACAACGAATTTACCAAAAGCCTCAGCCGAACGTGACCCCTTCACACCCCGGTTTAAAGCATCCTGCGCCGGTTTGGGCTTTCCGGCAGATTTTATGGAGAGGCATATGCCAGCAACATCGAAAAAGAAAGCAGCACCGATCAAGCGCCCGGCGCCGAGCCAGACCACGCTGGAGCGCCTGCTGAAAATCACCGAAGCCAATGGTGCCGCGCTCGACCGCGTGCTTACCCAACTGACCGAGATTCGGAAGGCGCCGCCCTCGATCGTGGTTCAGGGCAACACCGCGCCAGCCGAGACCGGCAACGCAAGCGCCCGCCTGGGCGCACTGCTGGCGATCATTTCCGGTAAAGGCTCGCAGCAACTGCTGGAAGACATGCTATCCGCAGGCCGCCCGCCCTCGCCGGAGAAATTGCTGCAGCTGGCCGATGATCACCTCGCCCGCACCGGCATGAAAGTGGCTGCCTGATGAACAGCCACAGCACACCCGCCACGCTTCGAACGCTTCCAATAGCCCTGCGCGCGCTCTTCATCGACTACGCGACTGTCGCGGAGGAATGGAGCTATGACGTCAAGGTTGGACAGAACTTGCCTGGCCGCGCGAAAGCCGATCGTCCCGGTCTCGTCAAACTGGAAAAAGCGGGCCTGCTCGTCATGTACACGCGCCTCGAAGAAGACACCGACCGTCCTCGCAAGCGCACCTATATCAACTTCACGCTACTCGGCTGCCAATACAGCGCGGTCCACAGCCTGAAAGTTGAAGCGCTCGATCTACACAAGGGCGCGAGTGCGGGCACGGCCGATACGCCGCAGATTGGCGAAAACGCGATCGATCGGAACAGCCGCGATCAGCTTGACCGAGACATTGCCTTCCTGAGTGAAATGCAAGGTCTGCTACACGACGGCAACGTCGACGACGTCCAGATCATGCTCGGCGACTGGCAGCGCGAACTTGAGCGGCTCGCCGCCGCCGGGGAGGCCAAATGATTTGCCGCGTCCGCACCGTCTACAGCGACGGCACCGTGCTGGTTCTGCCGGCCGTCGGCTCTCCCGCCGATCTTGAACAGGCCGCGTACGACGCCGGCGCGCTCGGCGTCACCGTGGTGGTGCTCCCATGAAGCCCTTCTACGCAGGCGTCGCGTGCGGGATCGCCTTGACCATCCTGTGCGTGTTTGCCCTGGCCGCCCGTGCGTCCCAAGTTAAGCCGCATCCGATCAAACCCATCTGCCAACGGGTACACACATGAAGTTCCGCGTCTTCGTTCGACTCTTCGGCTTTCATCTCCGCGGCGGCAAGACCGTTCGTGCGTCGTTTCGCTTGGCGTCGCGTGCCTTCAAATCTGAATACAACTAAGCGGCGGATATCCGAAGTGCAAACCCACAACCTTTCAGTCGACAAATGCCAGCGGCCCGCCATACGGGGCCGCGGCGATGTTCAGCCTGTATTCGGAAATGACGGGGCGCCTCACATGCGTGAACAGGTTTTCGGCGATCGCCTGGCCAATCGCAATGCGCAGCAGCGCGCGGCTTTCAATGGCCGCCGCTTGATCGAGATCATAGGTGAAGAGGAACGCGTCGGCTGCGGGCGTTCCTGCAGTGATCTGGCTGATGTTGATACGGCCCATCAGCATGTTCGGCATCCGAACTACGTTGACGAAATAACGGCCCCCGCCGTCGTTGCGTGGCACCTCAAAGTGGCACCCGCATGGATTCAGTTTCTCGTTCTTCATTCTTAAATCTAGTTGCTTTTTACAAATATTATCATGTTCAAAAACTTACAGATTTACCGCCTCCCAGCACCGTGGACGATCAGCGCCGAACAACTGCAGGCGCACCTGACGCCGCAGGCCTTTGCCGCGTGCTCCAGTCTCGAAATGCAGTCGCAGGGCTGGGTGTCCCCGCGCGGCGATGATCAGCTGGTGCACGTAGTGAACCGTCAATGGCTGCTAAAGCTGGACACCGAAAAGAAGCTGCTGCCGGCCACCGTGATCAACCAGGTCACCAAGTCGCGCGCCTTCGAGCTCGAAGAGCAGCAAGGCTTCGCGCCGGGACGTAAGCAAACGAAGGAGCTGAAGGACCTGGTCACCGACGAACTGCTGCCGCGCGCGTTCAGCATCGTGCGCAGCACGTGGACATGGATCGATCCGGTCAATGGTTGGCTGGTAGTCGACGCCGGCAGCCCAGCGAAAGCCGAAGAAGTGCTGAAGCTCATGCTCAAGGCCATCCCGAAATTTCCACTGGAAACGCTGCGCACCGCTCAATCTCCGCTGTCGGCCATGACCACCTGGCTCGCCACCGACGAAGCGCCGGCCGGATTCACCGTCGACCAAGACACCGAACTGCGCGCCGCCGGCGAAGGCAAGGCCACCGTCCGCTTTGTGCGCCACACACTGGACCCAGACGACGTGCTGCGTCATATCGAATCCGGCAAGCAATCCACGCGCCTCGCGCTCACCTGGAACGATCGGATCTCGTTTGTGCTGACCGAGAACCTGAGCCTGAAGAAGATCGCGCCGCTCGACGTACTCAAGGAAGACAGCGATATCACCTCGAAGAACGACGTCGAGCGCCTGGACGGTGACTTCATGCTGATGACCGGCGAACTCAACAACCTGCTCAACGACCTTGTCGCCGCCCTCGGCGGCCGGCAGACCAGCATCCCTATCTGATCTTTCAACCATCAACCACTTGCCGCACCAACCTGCTGAAACGCCATCGGGAAATCATCTTAAACCGACATCAGGAAAATATTGAATGCAACGCGACACAACTACACTCCCGCTCGGCTTCCCGCATGAGCTCATCGTCGACAACTTCGCCGGCGGCGGCGGTGCATCGACAGGCATCGAGCAGGCCCTGCGGCGCCCGGTCGATATCGCAATCAACCACGACGGCGAGGCCTTGGCCATGCATGCCGCGAACCATCCGCAGACCGCGCACCACCGCGAAGACGTCTTCGCCATCCACCCCGGCTTCGTGACGCACCAGATGCCGATCGCGCTGGCGTGGTTCTCTCCGGACTGCAAACACCACAGCAAGGCAAAGGGTGGCAAACCCCGTGAAAAGAAGATTCGCGGCCTCGCCTGGGTCACCCTGAAATGGGGTGCGTTCCAGATGCCGCGGAGCATTGCCATTGAAAATGTTGAAGAATTTCTAGATTGGGGCCCCTTGGACGACGACGGCAAACCGATCAAGGCTGAGAAGGGTCGTACCTTCAAAGCTTTCGTTGCCGCCTTGTCGACCGGCTTGGAAAGAGATCATCCTGACGTCGGGGAAATCTACGAAGCCCTCGGCTCCGACTTCCCAATGGACCGCCTGTACGCGGGACTGGGCTACCGTGTGGAATATCGCATCCTGCGCGCATGCGACTACGGCACGCCGACGATCCGCAAGCGCTTGTTCGTTTTCGCGCGCCGCGATGGCCTGCCGATCGTCTGGCCAACACCGACCCATGGTGATCCGAAAACCGACGCAGTAAAGCAAGGCCGGCTGCTGCCGTATCGCACCGCCGCCGAATGCATCGACTGGTCGATCCCCTGCCCGTCCATCTTCGAGCGCACGCGACCGCTCAAGGACGCCACCCTGCGCCGAATCGCCAAAGGCGTAATGAAGTTCGTGGTGAACAGCGACGACCCGTTCATCGTCAAGTTCTCCGAAAACAGCACCGGCCAGCAGCTCGACGAGCCACTGCACACGGTCATGGCCGGCGCACCTCGCTTTGGGTTGGTGGTGCCATCGCTCATGCATCTGACGCATCACGGCAAAGACCGCACCGGCAGCGTCGACGAGCCGCTTGCCACGGTCACGGGGGCGCATCGCGGTGAGCAAGCACTTGTTGCCACCACGTTGGCGCCATTCGTGACTGAGCATGCGAACGCAAGCACTCAACGCAACATGGCTGCCAACGAGCCTTTGCGCACGCAATGCGCGGAAGTGAAAGGTGGCCACTTTGCGGCCGTTTCCGCCACGTTGGTGCAAACCGGCTATGGCGAACGGCCCGGCCAAGCGCCGCGTGCGCCAGGTCTCGGAAAACCTCTCGGCACAATCGTCGCCGGCGGCGGCAAGCATGCGCTGGTATCGGCCATGCTGGCAAAGCACTATGGTGGCGTCGTGGGCACCGGTGTCAAGGTCCCCTTCGGCACAGTTACCACGAGTGATCACCATTCCGTCGTCACCGCGCAGTTGGTCGGCGTCGGCGGCCGCGCTGGGCAATCCCGGCCGCGCGACGCCAGCGAACCAATCCAAACGGTGACGGCCAAGGCTGACAGCGCGGTTGTAACCTCGCACTTGGTCAAGCTGCGCAACAACCAGTTCGGCCAGCCGATGGATGAACCGGCACCAACGCTCACCGCCGGCGGCGGCCACATTGGCGAAGTGCGCGCTTTCTTGATCAAGTATTACGGGAATGAAAAGGATGGCGTCAGTCTGCGCGCGCCACTTGGGACGGTACCGACACATGATCGCTTCGGGCTGGTCACGATCAAGGGCGAGGAATATCAGATCGTCGACATCGGCATGCGCATGCTGTCGCCGCGTGAGCTCGCGCGTGCCCAGGGCTTTCCCGATGACTACATCCTCGATCCGGTTGTGGATGGCAAGCCGCTCTCAAAAACGGCCCAAGTGCGCATGATCGGAAACAGCGTATGTCCACCGCTGGCGCGCGCCCTGTTGGAAGCGAACTTCGCGCACGAACGCAAACTGGAGCAAGTCGCGTGAACCACGATCCTTTAATCGCCCCAGGTGGCGCGAACGTCCAATTCTATGGCAATAGTCCGAATGGCGTCCTGGAAAAAATACACGGTCTCCGCCCGCTTTCTAGCCTTGGCAATTCGCAGTGGACTGGCGACTTTCCTCTCCCGATTGTATTCCTGCACAGCGGTCAAGGTGTACGCCACCTCGCGCGAAAGGGGGAGCAAATGCGCGAACAGATCCGAGGGCAGATCTTTGTTCGCTGCAGCGGAGATCATGTTGAGCAGTTGCTCCAACCTTGTCGTGCCAATTTGCGCGAAGCCGAGAGTGGTGGAACCTACGAACTTGATCTGGATTCCCCGTACCGCCTTCGCGACGTCTGCTGCGAGCACGGCACAAGCAGTCGCAAGTCTGGAGTCCGCCTCTACACGATCCAGCGCGCGAACACGTTGGCCATGCTGTATTTGGTGTTTCGTGCCCATCCAAGTACCGACAATCGCGACAATGGCACCGATCGCTTGGACCCACGATGCCCAGTCAGATTTGGACAGCTCCAGCAAGGAGCCGACACGATTCAATATGAATATGGCGACACTGGCCGCCAAAAGAGCTCCAACCCAGTTGGTCCAATCCTTCCAGTCGATTTTCATCGATTCCCCCATGTGTTTTTGAAAATCGTACTGCGCCGGCGAGCGCTCCCAACGTCAGTCACCCCAGACTTCCTGCCCGGAAGGCTCCGTCGCGTGCTGGGTCGCAAGCCTTCGGAAATTGGCATGCACGGCTTGAAACATCTTCCTAGGTTTTTCCATGCGCCTCGCCCACTCATCTCTGCGATGACCACTCATCACCACATCGGCGCTGAATCGAGCCACCTCGCTGTTCACATAGGATTGAAAATCAGCGAGCAAGCCAACCGCGTGGGCAAGCCGGAACGCATCGCTACCATCCAGCACCGACAGGGCACCAAGATCATCACTGGAGATGTAGATAGTCGGAATCGCTGTGATTCCAGATGCCAAGGTTCGCATGGAATCAGCGGTCGCGAGATTGTCGAAGTTCAGCGACGCCTCTTCGCGCAGCAAGTCAGCGACCAGCCTACCGAGCGCAGGCTGGACGCCGGCGATGATTGCGTAAGCGCGCCGCAAGGCAGCTCGCCGATCTTGGACGTCCTTTCGAATACTGAGCCATATGGTGCCGATCAGAGTGCCGATAGTCCCGATTGCACCGAACCATGCGGCCCAGTCAGCCGGAGAGAGGCACACGAATGTCTGAGCCAAAACTACCGCGATCCAAATAAGCGTGCCAACGCTGTAACCGATGCTGAACTTCCCCATGCGATCTCCCCTATTTTTTCGGAGATCGTAGCACAGGAGCTACTTCAGATCGTCAGGCGTCACCGTGATGTACGGGGCCAGCGGCGCCGGCAGCTTCTTGCGAACCGCGGCGGCGATCGTCGCTACGTGCTGGGTGAAGAGCGCGACCAGGTTGTTCGTCGTCAGGCCTCCAATGCCGACCAGCGTGTCTTTGCCAATGAAACCGGGCAGCACGGTGCCGTTGAATTTGATGATGAACGCGACACGCCCATCGCCGGTGTCCTTCGGTTGCTCAACTGCGAATCTCTCAGCCATACGCCCTCCGTAGAAGGGGGAAATCCTATCACGTCCGCGCCGGGCGAGCTCTCGGCCGTGGTGGCATAACTCAGGAAGACTTTCATGACCGACGACACCCCTATCGAAACGTCCGAAGACGAAGCCCGTCCGTATCAACGCGATCCAACCATGGAAGGCGTGGCCACGCCACCCGGCTCGTCAGAGCAAACCCTTTCCTACGGTCGCGTCGACTACCAGGCCGGCTATAACGCACTCAACGAATTCATCCGTGACTTCGAAATCGACTCTGGCGAGGGGGTCTATTTTCCGAATGATCAGGAACGCTTTGTCATTGAACAATTCGTGCTGGAGCTGATGAACAACGACGACGCCAAGGAATTCATCGCCGTCAACTTCACGACCCGTATCGGTGCATCGCCGCTGGCGGAAGCCGCCAGCAATGATGAAGACGCATATGTCATCGACAGGCTGGCAAAACTGCTTGCTGGCGTTTGTATCGCTCTCAAAGGTGAGGATCCGGAACTGCATCTGCACAGTTTCCACGACATCGTTGACGTCGCGACTAAGATGAAATTCGAACTGGATTTGTACCGCTCCCAAGCTGCCGCTGCAGAATTGGCCACGCGCGTTCCGACGTGGCAGGAGCAGGATAAAAAAGGCGGTAAGGCTCTGCCAGGCACCGTCCGAGAACTGATGCAGGCCGAGATTGATGCGCTTCGTGGTGCGCTCGCCGCCGCACCGCAGGAACAAGCGCCAGCAGATAAGGATGCGATCCGCAATGCGGCACTGGAAGAAGCTGCGCTGATTTGTGACAAGTCATATGTGGAACCAGGTGATTTGCAAGTTGAGAATTGCCATGAAGCTGCGGCAGCAATCCGAGCCCTGCAATCCCAACCGCACCAGGTGGCACAGAAAGGCGGTGTGTGATGAGCAGGAGCGGACTGGTTGAAGATGACGGCGACGATCCACTGGCACATGGGCGCTGGCGCGGAGCGGTGAAAAGCGCCATCAATGGGAAGCGCGGACAACAGTTCCTGCGTGAACTTGCCGACGCCCTCGATGCGATGCCGGAAAAGCTTCTCGTGGCCGGCGAGTTGCAGGCGGAGAACGGCTGCCATTGCACACTCGGGGTAATTGGACAGAAGCGCGGATTGGATGTGGCGACCATGGACATCGACGATTACGACGCCATCGCGGCCAGCCTGGATGTGAACGCTAAGATTGCACAGGAGATCATGTGGGAAAACGACGACGCGTTCGACGAATGGGAATGGGTCGACGTCGTTATCTGTGGCCCCATGCGTCCGCGCGCCTATACCGATGACTACCGCGATGAAAAGCATGAGCGCACCGTCCGGGTCACAAAACCGGATGCGGAGCATAAGCGCTGGCTTCACATGCGCGCCTGGGTGAAAAGCCACCTCAAGCCGGAAACGGACAGTGCTCCCCAATCTCAGCAGCTGCAGGTGACGAATTGAGCGCACCAGACTTTGCCTTGCTGGAACTGGCCGCGAAGGCCGCCAAGCTGGACTATCACGTCGACCATCTGGACGGTTGCCCGAAGCTGGTCGTTGGTGGGAGCGTTTGGAACCCGCTGTGCTTTGATGGCGACGCGCTGCGCCTGGCCGTCATACTGCGGCTTCATCTTGGGATTGAGGATTCGGTCTCGAGCGCTTGGCCAGCCGGCCTGATGTACAAGGCATGGGCGACCGAGCCGCACGGTAGTGACGAGTTCGCTGCAACTCGCCGCGCGATTGTGCGTGCCGCAGCGGCATTAGCTAGCCGCCCTGTCGTAGCGCTGACAGTTGGCGACGTTTAAAACGAGGCGGGATGATGAACCGACTCTATGTGTCAGAAAAATCAAGGATCGGCCTCCCGTCAACGTCGACGCGCTCAACCTTCACTTTTTTCGCTTCCGCAACGGCTGCATCCAAGGTCGCAAAATTGCGCCCGAGCTGGCGAAGATCGAGCCATTCTTTCACAGGCTTTCTGCCTGGCCAATGCAGCTCCAAAGCCAAAGCCGGAAAACATTCTGAATCCGTCTGGCAAGCACACGGATACACGTCAATTCTAGGTTGTTCCGTCGGCATAGGTCGTCCATCGTTAAACAAAGGGAAATCATCCTAGCATGAAAGAACGCCCAATCCTCTTCTCCGGCGCCATGGTACGCGCGCTGCTCGATGGCAGCAAAACGCAGACCCGACGTCCGGTTTCGCTTCGACCTGGCCACTTGCACAAGGAAGGCAGATTCCTGCATTCCGGAGACGCCGGGCTCTGCCTGCGGCAAGTCACCAATGGCATGGCGGACTTCTTTGAGCAGAAGGGCCATTGGTTCATCAATGCGGGCTGGCGTACCCTCGCTGACCTACCCTGCCCCTACGGGATTGCCGGCGACCGCCTGCGTGTCAAGGAAGCCGCCTGGATGTGGTGCGAGCGGCGTCCGAACGGCACCACCAAGACAGGTCGTCAGAAATGGCTGTACGTGCCGCTGCGCAACGCACCAATTTTCTACACTGCCGATCACCCGAACAAGCCGACGGTCGCCGTGGCATCGCCAGGCACCGGCCATGCTTGGGGTTGGCGGCTGAAGATTGGCCGATTTCTGCCTGCGTGGGCCAGTCGACTCTTTCTTGATGTCGCCGGCGTACGCATCGAGCAGTTAAACGACTGCAGCGAGGCAGACTCGATCGCCGAAGGCATCAGCAAGACGCCGGCCGGATTCTGGAGCACCTACGGCCAGCACCAGGTCGATGGCACATACAATCCGCTCGTGTCGTTTCGATTTTTGTGGGAATCAATCAACGGCGCCGGCAGCTGGCAGGCAAACCCATGGGTGTGGATTGTCGAATTCAAGCGTGTCAGCGATGCCAATGTTGCAGGAAATCTGCCGCATCACCATCCTGCCAGCTCCTACAGCGGCAAAAAACTGCCGGAAATGGAAGGAGTCGTCCAATGAATTCGCCTCTACCGTTCATGAGTGACGAGGAGATCCTGCTTCTGGTCAAACCGCTGACTCAGAAAGCCGCGATCATGCGGTGGTTTCGCAACAACGGATTCCCGGATGTGAAGGCGAAGCCCAACGGGCTCCCCCTGATCTTCCGCAGCGCGTTCGACGCCGCGCCGGCGGCCGCAAATTCCGACTCGCATGCCCAGGCGTCGGCGCAACCCAACGTACTTGAGTTTCGTCTGCGATACGGGAACAAAGCCAAACCCCAACACCAAAAAAAATAGAAAAATCGTAAATGGCACGAAGAAGAAAACATAACCCGTTTGACCTGCACCCGACTAGGCACGCCCACCTTACCTTTAAGCATGGCGCTTTTTACTACATGCACAAGGATGATCGGGGCTGGGAAAGGCTAGGCACTGATCTGCGCGAAGCCAAGGCGTTGACGGAGCATTACAACGACGTCGACAGCCAGTACGGGCTGATGTCGTATTGGTTGGACGAATTCTTGGCCAGCTGCAAAAAGCGCGTTGGATTGAGCAAGATCAAGCGCGGAATCTCGAAGCGCACTTACGAGGACTACCAGCGAGACGTCGTCCCGCTGAAACTCTTCTTCGGCGGCATGCTCCCGAGCCAGGTGGAGCCGCATCACATCGGGGAATATCTTGATCTCGGCGTGGAGCAAGACCGGCCAGTGCGTGCAAACAGGGAGAAGTCGTGCCTTTCTGCGGCATTCACCTGGATGATCCGCCAGGCTGATTCCGGTGTGAAGGTCAATCCCTGCTTCGGTGTCAAACGCAATCCGGAGACGAAGCGCGATCGCTACGTCGAGGACTGGGAATTCAACGCTGTGTATGCCGTTGCGGCACGCTCGGTCCGCGCGCTGATGGATCTGATCTACCGGACGCTGCAGCGGCCAGAGGACATCATTGAATGGACGCCCCGCAACATTCGGCACAAGTCCGAGAACAACACGACCAAACGCGTTATACGCACCCGCCAAGGCAAAACCGGCGCGGACTTGGATATTGAGGTCACCCCGGAGATTGATGCGATTCTTGACGTTCTGTGGGGGCCCAAGGGCGCGATCAACCTCGACGCCCCTCTGATTCGTAGCCGGAACGGCACTGGCTACACGTACAGCGGCCTGTGCGCCAACCTCCAGCGGAACCGAAAAACCGCCAAGCTGGCTGAGAGCTTCGGCTTCTACGATCTGAAAGGCAAAGGCGCCACGGACATGTGGCTCGCGGGTGTGCCGCTCGAGAAGATCCAGGTGCTGTGTGGCCATGATTCGGTCACCACGACTGAAATCTATGTGAAGTGCCGTTGGCGGGGCACCGTGACGCCGAATCAGGTCCAAATGACGTCTATTTAGGGGTAGAGAAAGGCGGTAGGATGCGGGTTACGGGCCGGGCAGTTTACTCGGAATGACAGACAGTTTTCTTGCCACTTTCCATATCCGGCGCGGCTTTCAGGCGGTTAGCGTATGGGACTCTTAATCCGTAGGTCGAGTGTTCGAGTCACTCACGCCCCACCAAAGAATTTGCAGTAAGGAAATCAGGCACTTGCGAGTCATCGCGGTGCTTTTTTTTCGTCTATGCCCTCGGCATCCTGGCCTCGAAAGCAGCAACGACCAGCTGGTCGAGATTCGACGGCTGGTCGTTGAACTGAAACGCATACATTGAGCGTGTGACTTTGACGCCCCTGTTCATTCCGGAATGGGAACGAACAGAGATGTCCCATGCACTTCACTTCTGGCCATCTCCTGAACGACAGCCTCGATATTGAACGCTCAATACAGCACGTTCTTGGCTTCAGGAAGGTCGACGTTTGCCTTCGTGACAATGACCACGCCGGTGTTGACGAAGGCTGGAACTTTCTTTCCTTCGATCAGGCTGATCACCGTTTTGACGCCGAGGGATCCCATCGAATAGGAGCCCTGGACTGCAGTTGCGTACAGCGTGCCGTCCTTGACGAAGTTCTTCAGGTCTTCATTGCCGTCGAAACCAACTGCAACGATCTTGCCCGCTTTGCCGGCTTGCACGATGGCACGGCCCATTCCCACGGCCGTCGGCTCATTGGCGCCGAAGATTCCTTTCAGATCAGGATTCGCCGCCAATACGTCGGTGGTCTGATTCAGCGCGGTCGCCATCTGGGATTGGGAATAGTAAGGGCCGACAATTTGCAGCTTGGAATTTGCCTCGATGTATTTCTTGAAACCGCCTACCCGGCCCACTTCAGACCCGGCGCCGGCCACGTAAGACATGATGGCGATTTTTCCGGTTTTACCGACTTGGGAAATGAGCGCCTTGGCACTTTGCTCTCCCGCTGCCTCATTGTCTGTTGACAGGAACGATTGGTAATATTTTTTCCCGGCGTCCGAGACCATGGAATCGATCAGCACCACCGGAATCTTCGCTTCCCATGCCTTTTTCAATGCAGGAATCAGCGCATCCGGATCGGAAGCGGCCAGCACGATGCCGGCAACCTTGCGGGTGACGGCGTTCTCAACCATGTTGACCTGATCCGCAATGGCCGATTCCGATGCGGGGCCCTGGAATGTCATCGTGTAGGCTTTGGCGTCCTTGGCGCTCGCCGCCGCTCCTTTTTGGACGTTTTGCCAGTAATTGGAATTCGTCGTTTTGACGATCACGGCGATTTCTCCGCCTGCGGCAAATGCCGGACTCACGACCATCGCGAATGCCGCCGCTGTCAAACTCAGTGCAATCTTCTTTGTATAGTTCATTGCTGTCTCCAGTAGTGTTATAGAAATGTGGTACCGCTTGTTCACAACGATTGCGCCAATCAACCGGCGGTTCGCTGTCCTTACCGGCGATTGCGTTTTTGATCGATCCAGACCGTGAGGAGGATGACCAATCCGATAATTATTTGCTGAATAAAACTTGATACGCCGTTCATGTTCAGTCCGTTGCGCAGAATGCCGATGACAAAGGAACCGATTAACGTGCCTGAAATGCTGCCGATGCCGCCAATCAGCGAGGTGCCGCCGATCACGGCACTGGCGATGGCGTCGAGTTCATACATGACGCCTTCGTTTGGCTGGGCGGTGACGAGACGGGACATCAGAACGCATCCGGTCAGACCCGCCAATGCCCCGGCAATGACATAGGTCCGCAGCGTCACGCTGCTTACTTTGACGCCCGACAACCGCGCAGCCTCCGAGTTGGAGCCGACTGCATAGATATGCCGTCCGAAAGTAGTGCGGCTCAACATGACGGAAATCGCGATGGCGATCACGAACATCAACACCACCGGATAAGGAATGCCCGGAAAGACCACATCCGGAAAAGTCCCGCCGTTGTCATGCTCGATCCGAAACAACACGCCGTTTCCAAGTTCGCCGAAGGACTCGCCAAGCCCCGATATCGCGCGCGCGCCGGTAATCTGCAGCGCCAGACCACGCGCGATCAGCATCATGCCCAGCGTGGCGATAAAAGGCGGTAATTTGAGATGGGTGATACACAATCCATTGATGCCGCCGCATATCGCGCCGACAGCAATGCCGCCGAACATCCCGATGACGACCGGGACGCCGGACTTCACCAGCAATGCGGCGACAACCCCGGACAGCGCCAACACCGAACCCGCACTCAGGTCGATGCCTCCGGTGATGATGACGCAGGTCGCAGCGATGCCGAGATAAGCGATCGAAGTAACTTGCAGCGCGACGCTCATACCGTTGCTGACAGAGAAAAATGCATCGCTGGTGAGCGAGAAAACCAGCACCAGCAGGGACAAGCTGCCCAACGCCGCAAATTTTTGTATCAGATCTTTGTGTTTTTCATTCATGCCTGCCTCCTGGTTCATCGTTATTTTTTGCTTGCTTCGTCGTACGACCAGAAGCGAGGTGCATGATCTCTTCCTGGGATGTTTCCTTCGTGTTGACTATCCCGCTTATTTTCCCTTGGTGAAAAACAGCAACGCGGTCGGTCATCCCCATGATTTCGGGGAGCTCCGATGTGATCAGAACGACCCCGATACCTTCCGATGCGAGCTTGTCAAGCAACTGATAAATGGCGAACTTCGCGCCCACGTCGATGCCGCGGGTGGGTTCGTCAAAAAGAATGATTTTGGAATGACGGAAAAGCCATTTGCCGATGGCGATTTTTTGCTGATTTCCACCCGAGAGATTTTTCACGATCTGGCCGGGTGATGGCGTTTTGATCCCGAGCGCCTGGATATTTTCCTTGGCGACCGCGTCCTCCTGGGCGAAGTCGATGAAGCCCGCGGCGTTTGATACGGCCGCCATATCGGTCAGGGTGATGTTGGCCGCCACCGACATGCGGACGGCCAGACCGAGATCCTTTCTGTCTTCCGAAAGATAAGCCAGGCCGTGCCCGATCGCGTCCTTAGGAGATTTGATCGTGACGACCGCATCGCCGATCTGAACCGTACCGCTGGTGATCGGATCCGCGCCGAAAATCGCCCGCGCGACTTCGGTGCGTCCTGCGCCCATCAAGCCGGCAAAGCCGAGAATTTCACCGCGTCGCAAGTCAAAATCAATCGGACCGAAATCTCCTTTTCGAGACAGATTTCTTACCGTCATCAGGTTTTCCTGCGTAGGACAGGACAATCTTTCGGGGAAGGTTTCATCGAGGGCTCGTCCGACCATTTTCGATACGATGTCATCGAGGCTTGTTTCTGAAAACTCATCGGTGCCGACGAATTTTCCATCCCGCATGACGGTCACCCGATCGATGATGTGCTTCAGTTCGTCCAAACGGTGCGATATATAAACAATGCTCACGCCTTGACGCTTGAGCTCGTTGATGATGTGGAACAACTGCTGAGTTTCACTCTCTGTGAGCGAAGAAGTCGGCTCGTCCATGATCAGGACTTCCGCATTGAGGGACAGGGCTTTGGCGATCTCCACCATCTGTTGCTGTGCAACGGAAAGCGATTTGACCAACGCCGTCGGGTCAATCCGTACGTTCAATCTATCCAACAGAGACCGGGCGTCGACAAGCATTTTCACCCGGTCGACGAAGGGTCCCTTTTTCGGCTCGCGGGCCAGAAAAATATTCTCGGCTACGGACAAGTGGGGGATCAGGTTCAGTTCTTGATGGATGATCGCAATGCCGGCGGCCTCAGCTTGCACGCTGGATCCGAAACGGCACTCCTGACCTTTGTACAGAAGCACCCCGTCGTCCGCCTGGTAGACCCCGCTGATGACTTTCATCAGCGTCGATTTTCCGGCACCGTTTTCGCCGCACAATGCGTGCGCCTCGCCTCTTTTCAAATTGAAGCTGACGCGGTCGAGAGCCAGTACGCCGGGAAAACGCTTCGTCACATTTTGCAATGCAAGAATATATTCCAATGCCGACTCCGGACTGCCTCCGGACATCGCTGGAACGCATGGGTGTTGCATATTTTTGCTCCCATAGTGCGTGGGCGCACTATGCAGTCTGTCTTATTAAACCGAAATCAAGGCCGATTGTTTTGGCAACGTCGTGGACGCTTTTCGGTGTCTCCGATCGAAGGGAGCAGATCGTTCCGCTGCCGTCCGACATGTTTGTTTATTGTATTTAAAAATCATTCAGGGAAAAGCGATTTATTGGCGGCAGCAGATACCCTTTAAACAAAGAAAACGAATGAATCCATCAAATGATGAAGAGTCGGCTTAGTCCAGCGTAGCCGTTTTGAAATGCCATCTTTAATTTTAATGTTTTATAAATATATAATACACAAAAAAATGAATCAACCATTTTCATCGGCGGCCCGTATTTCATGGGCATCTCGCGGAGCCTTGGCGACGGCCTGAGTCCGCTTTTCATCGAGACCTCTGCCTTCTTATTATTCTTTTTCCCGCCGCAATGCGCATGATTAGCTTCCCGCCGGGACCGGCGCTGCGTCGTCCAGCAATCCGCGCTGCTTGAGTGTTTGCCATAGTTCTGCGGGGATAGGCAAATCGAACCATTCGGCGTTTTGCTGTAACTGCGCCAGATCCCGACCGCCAGGTATGCAGGAAACAACTGCCGGATGCGCCATCGGAAATTGCAGAGCGGCGGCCGCCAGCGGCACCGAAAACTCCCGGCAGACCTCCTCCAGCGCCTCGACGCGCGCAACAATCCGGGGCGGAGCATCGGCATAGTTGAACTTGCGGCTGCCGGCCAGGATACCGGAGTTGAACGGGCCGCCAATCACGATGGCGTTACCCTGACGCTCGCAGGCATCAAGCAAAGGCGACAGGGATTCCTGCTCAAGCAGGGTATAGCGGCCGGCGAGCAAGGTGCAGTCGAGATCGAAGATCTGCATGCAGTCATGAACGACTTGCCACTCATTGACACCCAAGCCGACCGCAGCCACCTGCCCGCTGCTGCGCAGTTCGTCCAAGGCCTTGAAGCCTCCGCCGGCGGTCAGTTGCTGCCAGTAGTGATCGTGTTTTTCTCCGTGCGTCGCGCGGCCGATATCGTGGACGAACAGGATGTCGATACGCGAGGTCCCCAGGCGCTGCAGGCTGTCCTCATGCGAACGAAGAATGCCGCCGTAACTGTAGTCGTAATGCGCGCGGAAAGGCAGTGGCGCAGCCCAATCATTGTCCCCCGGACGAACGCTGGCGTCCGGCTTCATCAAGCGGCCCACCTTGGTGCTGATGACATATTCGTCGCGCGCGCGTTCCCGGAGCGCCGCGCCAAGACGATGTTCCGACAAGGTGGAGCCGTAATAGGGTGCGGTATCGAAATAGCGCAGTCCAAGATCCCAGGCGCCATCCACGGCGGCGCGCGCTTCCGTTTCGGAAGTTGGTTGATACAGTCCGCCAATGGGGGCGCATCCCAAGCCGAGCTTGGTTAACGGCAAACGGCCGCGCGGCAACAGTGACAAATCTTTAGCGAGCATACGGGTCTTCTCAAGTGACACCGGCGTCAGATTGCCCGTGACGGGAACAAGCTGGGCCGGTAGATTCAAAATGTTGACAGGCCGACGCGAACGCCGCGACATCGCCGGCCCTCGTCAGGGTTCGCGCAATCGGGAAATCGTCTTCCGTCGATGTGGGCAACAGGCTCGACGGGACCATTCGCGCAGGAGTGCCCATCATGCAAACCCTTCCCTCAGGGAAGCATCGGCAAGACGGTAGATGGAAGAGGCTGTGAGCCTGATCCTGTTGCGAAGCCGTCGGGCTCGCAGGGTCAGGTATGCGAGAAGTTGCGTTCGCGGTTGCGGATGGCTTGCAGCATGGTGCGGCGAGAGGAATTCAAATGCGTTTTCATGCAGCTCAGCGCCCGCGGCGCATCGCAATCCGCGAGCGCGCGCAGAATGGAAAGATGCTCCTGCAACGCATGCTTGTTGCGATCCATCTCGTCGCTTTTGTCCCACTGATAGTGATAGTGAAAGACGAAGGAAACGATATCGTAGAATCCCTGAGCAAAGCGATTGTTCAACAGGCCGATCAGGAAGGTGTGGAACTCGCGGTCGAGCGGAGGAAATTCGCTGCCCCGCGTTTCGATCTTCGCCGCCAGGCGTTCGTGGCGGGAAATCAGCCGCGCGAGCTCCTTGTAGGCGGGATCGGACGGAGGCAGCTTCGCAAAATGTTCGACTGCGGCGAACTCGAACATCTGCCGCATATCTGCCAGTTCCTCGGCGAATGAAAGATCGAACGCGCAGAGACGCCATCCGCCCCGAGGCTTCTTCTCGATCAAGCCAAAGCGGGAAAAACCAATCAGGAACTCGCGCACGCTCACGGTGCTTGCATCGGCTTCGCGCGCCAGTTCCGCTTCCGAGAACTCGGTACCCGGCGGCATGTCTCTCAGGTAGACGCGCTCCATCAACACCTGCTGGATGCGGTCCGCTCCCGACTGCAATTCCGCGACGTCGAAATAGTCGCCGGCAATAGGCTTTCTGATCAACTGCCGGTCTTTCAGACTGTTGATCAGGCGCCGGGTATTCAGGTAGGAAATCGCACTGCGTACTGCGGTCCGGCTCCCCTGGCAAATTGTTGTCAAATGGTGCTCGGTCGGCAGCATTTCTCCCACCGCCACATTTTCGGCGATGAATTGCAAAAGCAGGTTCGTACACCTTTTGAATACGGTTGGAGGCTTTGCCATGAAATTCTGCAGGCGCGGTGTCAGCCGCCCGGGTATTTGAATTGGATAGCATTATAGTCAAATTCGTTAATAGTCGTTTTCACTAATGAGCCCGCCAATCGAAAGCCGGAGCGGCGCGACACTGCCGGATGAACCGCTCAGGCAGCGGTCCTCGCCAGCGCCGCCCGCAGACGATTCTGCGGAATCGTCAGTCCCTGCCCGGCCGCCAAGGCCAGCACAGGTCCGAAACGCCGGCGTTTTTTTTCTGCGTGATTCTGCGCAATGTCAGAGAGGCGATGGACCAGAAATGGATTGCTGAAGCGGTCTATCACCTGTTCCAGATAGGCACGGCTTTCGTCTTCTTCGCCCAGGGCGCGGAAAATCGGCATGACCTCCTCTTCCCACAGCGCCACGAGTTGCGACGACAACGAGTGATCCGTCATCGCGTCCAGTACGGTCATCTCTGCAGGGCCTCCTGCTATTTGCCACTGCTCGGCCAAAAACGTATGGCCGAGGTTCAGGAAAAACAGCTTGCGCCTCTCGTAGGGCTCAAGCTTGTCGGTCACGACCATATCCGGATGGCGGCAAGGCAGCAACATGTTCGGCTGCCGTTCAATGGCCCAAAGTGCATAAGGCTCGGCCACGGCGCCGACAGGCTCAAGCGGCTCCGACACAATCCTGTCGACCAATGAATTGACCCAGATGCAGTCCGTCTTCAAGTAGGTGACGAACTCCTCGGAAAGCGACCAGTCGCGCGCCAGCTTGACGACCAATTCGCTCAGCACCGTGCCGTTATTGACAAGCAATTCGCAGGGCAACAGCGTGACAGGCGCAGCACCACGCTTGAATCGTGCGTAGAGCAGCACCAGCAGCTTCGCCGGAAAACCTGCGGGCGCGATATCGCTTTCGAGCAAGCCTGGATGATCCGCGTCCGACAGCACATAGCCGGTGTCGCCCGTATTCGAAATGATCACCTTGACGCTGGTGCACATCTCTTCGCGCATTTGCGGCCAATCGTGGCTGGCCTGCAGCGCGCGCGTAACGGAAGTAACCCGTTGCTCGCGGTCGAGCGCAACACCGTTGCGCCGGCCCCGTATGCGAACCGGGAACCCGCCCGGCTGATTGAATGCGGCAACCCGGCGCGCACTTTGTGCGCTGTCGGTGGTTTGCACTATCGTGATCGGACCGAGGGCATCGCCGTTCTCCAGCGCTTCGCTGATGAACAGGTCGGCGTGGGCCTGCAGGAACCGACTGGTGCCAAATTGCAAAATGGGATTCATCGTCGACTCATACTTCGAGAATGGCCTTGATGACACCGGTGGACGGCGCCATCCAGTGCGGCAAAATCTCGGTGAATTCGTCCAGGCCGGCACGGTGCGTATTCAACAATTTCGTCGGCACCAAACCCGCCTTCATTGCGGCAATGACATCCTTGAAATCTTCTATCGTGGCATTGCGGCTGCCAAGCAGACTGGTTTCGCGTTTGTGAAACTCCGGGTCCGAGAACGACAGCGTGTCCCGGACAATCGAGACCAGTACATAGGTCCCGCCGTGGGCCACGAACTCCAGGCCTCTTTCCATCGCCTTGATATTTCCGGTGGCGTCGAACACGACATCAAAGAATTCGTCGTTACTCATTTTGGAAAGCTGCTCCTTGTCGCCTGGACCGACTTCGACGGTCTGCGCCACCTGCAAGGCATCCCGGCAAAATTGCAGCCGGTCCTGGCGCGTATCAAGCGCGGTGACAACCGCGCCCTTGAGCTTGGCGAAGAGCATCACTGCCATCCCGATCGGACCTGCCCCCACCACCAGCACGTTCGCTCCCGGACCGACCGCGCCACGTTTCACAGCGTGCGCCCCGATCGCCAGGAACTCGATCATTGCGGCGTCATCGAGCGAAATGCCATCGGCTTCCACCACGAACTTTGCGGGGACCGACAGAAATTCGGTCATGCCGCCATCGCAATGGACGCCGAGCACCTGGATTTTGGTGCAACAGTTGGTTTTCCCTTTGCGGCAGGCAACGCACTCACCACAAGCCATGTAAGGCATGACCGCCACTTGGCTACCAACAGCCAGGTCGGACCCGGCCGGCGCCTGCACGACTTCTCCCGACAATTCGTGCCCCATGACGCGGGGGTACTCCAGGAACGGTTGCTTGCCGTTGAAAATATGCATATCGGTGCCGCAAATGCCAATACGCCTTACACGAATCAGCACCTCGTCTGGACCTGGGACCGGCATGGGTCTCTGCTCCATACGCAGGACGCCCGGGGTATCACACACAATACATTTCATTGTTTCCAGCACTTTCAGATATTTAAATGATTATTATATTTAAGATACAAATTCAGGAAGCCGAAACTCCGGACGATCAACGCAAGGATAAAAATCGAACGAGGATGGATGAGAAGAGGAAAGCGTTCTATTTTTAATGTTTTATAAATATATAATACAAGAAAATAAACTACAAGAAGTTTCAGGAAATCGGCAACTGCTTGCCTCCGATTACGAAGTTTTTCACAAAGAATAACGATTCTCATTTATATTCCGGCTTTTCTTATTTTTAGTCGGAATATATGAATTTGCTCAAAGGGACGCCCCGTTCACGCCGGTTTTTAGCGGTCAGTCTATTGGCTGCCAACAACCTGGCGTTAGCCCAGACCGCAGGCAATACGCTTACCGAATCCGCTCTCCCCTCAATCAATGTGGTCGCCGACAAAGCGCCTCAGTCCTACCACGCGACCAGCAGCAGCGGCGCAACCCGTACCGACACTCCTTTGCGCGAAGTGCCCCAGGCCGTCCGCATCATGACCGCGCAGCAGATTGAAGACCTTGGTGCATTGCGTTTGGCCGATACCGTCGATTTCGTCAGCGGAATTACGCGACTCAATGACTTCGGCGGCACGTGGGACAACTTTGGCATCCGTGGTTTCAGCAGCACCGACATGGGGTTTCTGGTCAATGGATTTCCCGGCTCCCGCGGCTACAATCCGCGTCGGGACACCGCCACAGTGGAACGGTTCGAGTTCTTGAAAGGTCCGGCATCGGCGATTTACGGCAGTAGCGAGCCAGGCGGCACCATCAACATCGTCACGAAGAAACCGCAATTTACACAGAAGAACGTCGCCGAGTTCAGCGTTGGAAGCAGCGGGCTGAAACGCGCAACCTTGGACACTACCGGCCCGCTCGGCAAGAGCGTCGCCTATCGCCTCAACGTGATGAGTGAAGAAGGAGACACGCGCTCAAACCTGCTCAGCAATCGCCGCTCCCTGATCGCGCCGGCCATTGCGTGGGTGATCGACAAAGACACCATGCTGAACTACGAAGGCGAATTTTTGCAGTCAAGTACGCCACTCGACCGCGGCCTGATCAATGTGCGTGGAGTACTGGGAACGCTTCCCCGTGACCGGGTTCTGAACGAGCCATCGGACGGCAACATGAACATGACCAGTAATACGCATCAGCTAACACTTGATCGCACGCTGTCGGAAAACTGGCGCGCACGTTTCGGCGCGAGTTACAAGGAGAGCACTTTCGATGGCTACTACACCGAGGCGGACTCGCTCGCCGCGGACAATCGCACATTGAACAGGCGTCGGACCTGGCGTCAATTGCCGTCACGGGACGTGTCCTTCCAGGCTGAATTGGAAGGAAAATTCAACACCGGCAGCATCGGCCACACCGTCCTGTTCGGCACGGAAGCTTCCAGGCTGTGGATGAACACGGAGATTTTGCGTTCCGCCAACACCCCCATTGACATCTACAACCCGGTCTATAGCACGGCGTTACCGGCGCTGATTACACGGACGTCCAGTTCGGATGAGTATCAGCGTGTGAAGGCCGTGTTTGTCCAGGATCAGATCAGCCTGTCTCCGCAATGGAAATTACTGGGCGGTTTGCGTTGGGACCAGTACAACCAGACGGTTCGCAACCGCGTGCCGACCGTCTCCTCCAGCTCGCAGCAGCAAAGTGCGGTTTCGCCGCGCACGGGCATCACCTATCAGCCCAATGACTGGAGTTCGTATTACATCTCCGCCGGAAAATCCTTTCGCGGCAATAGCGGCACCGACATCAACGGCAAGGCTTTTGATCCGCAGCACTCCACCGCCTATGAGGCCGGCGTGAAATTGCAGACCCCGGATGAACGTCTGGGCGCCACCTTCGCGGTCTATGACATCACCAAAACCAACGTGCTGACATCCAGCGATGTAGCTGGTTTCTCGGTGGCTGCGGGCGAGGTGAAAAGCACCGGTTTCGAGGCGGATGTCTTCGGTCAGATCAACACCCACTGGCGTGTCTCCGGGAATTTTTCCTGGGATGATGCCCGCGTAACGAAGGACAAGACACTGGCAGCCGGAACCCGCCTGACGAACATCCCGGCTTTTAGCGCCGGCCTGCTGGCCATGCGTGAAGATGCCCTGGCAAACGGGAGTCGCTTTGGCCTGGGCGGCGGCGTCAACTATGTAGGCAATCGCTCCGGCAACACCGCAGATACCTACACCTTGCCGGCCTATGCAACGGTGAAGCTGCTGAGCTACTGGCAAATCAATAAAGCCGTGCGACTGTCCGTTGACGTGCACAACCTGTTCAATCGCAACTACTACGCCGGCTCGTGGGGCAATCTGTATGTCATTCCGGGTACGGAGCGAAGTGTGGTCGGTCGTTTGAAGATGAACTTTTGATCTGTGCAAGAGGCTTTATGATCTCTTGCATCTCTTGCATCTTGTGCCTCAAACAAACATCCCGCCGGCAGGCGGGATGTTTTGCAAATCGCTTCTCTTGCGCGGATTATGGCTTCCGCTAAGGCTTACAACTTCCCCGCAGCCACCTCTTCGTCAATCACCTCGCGCGCCACCGCCACCGCATTGTCTTCCGCTTCCTTGCGCGTGTTGCCGCGGAAAGGGGTGACGTTGGCGCGGCGGAACGGCACCGGGTTGTCGTTGCGATGCAGCTGGTAAGCGCCGATCCAGGTTCCGTCGCGTTGTTCGCTGCCGCTGGCGCGAATGAAGTAGCCCTTGTGTTCGTAGGAGTCGAGGTCAAGTTCGGAGTCGATCAGCGCGCGCGCAAATGCCGCGCCTGCCATCTGCGCGGCGTGGACCGTCTCGAAGGGCGAGCCCTTGATGTCCGGGTATTCGTCTTCACCGTCGACCTTGATGCTGCAAAACACGCCCTTCTGGCCAGGCTTCGTGCTGTCGACCACGATGAAGTGTTTGCCGCGATGGGTGGAACCGTACTGCGCCATTGTTTCTGCCTCAATAGATAATCTGCGAGCATCGTAGCATATGCCCCTCTTGCATGGAGGCAATGCCTCGCCCTTGCCTCGTCCTTCCTGCAGGCGGCTACAATATGCGTCAAACAAATTTACAGGACAAGTTCATGGACGCAGAATTCTGGCTGGAGCGCTGGCGCGACGGACGTACGCATTTTCATCAAAACCGTGTGACGCCGCTGCTGCAAAAATATTGGCCGACGCTGGCGCTGCCGCAGGGTTGCCAGGTGCTGGTGCCGCTGGCCGGCAAGTCGCTCGATATGGTGTGGCTGGCCTCGCAGGGACATCGCGTGCTGGGCGTGGAATTGTCGCAGCTGGCGGTCGAACAGTTCTTCGACGAGAACCGCTTGCAGCCGGCAATCCATGAATCCGCTTATGGCCGCCACTATGCGGCCGGCGATGTCGAGATCATTTGCGGAGATATTTTCAAGCTGGATGCGGGGCTGCTGTCGGAATGCGTCGGCGTCTACGACCGCGCCGCCCTGGTGGCGCTGCCGGCCGACATGCGCGCACGCTATGCGCAGCACGTCTACGGCCAGTTGTCCGCGCACTATCGCGGCATCCTGATCACCCTCGATTATCCGCAGGAGCAGATGGACGGGCCGCCCTTCTCAGTCGGCGATGCGGAGGTGCAGGAGATCTTCGCAGCGCATTCCGACGCGCTGGTGATCGACCGTCGCGACATCCTCGACAAGGAGCCGAAATTCAGCGAGCGCGGCGTCAGCAGGCTCGATACGGTGGTCTATCAGCTGCAGCGCAAACGCTGATTGCCCTCATCGCACCTCACCTGAGCTGCCCGATCCTGCGCAGGAAATCCTCCACGTCCTTGCTCGCCAGTTCGCGGTAACGATTGTCATACGAACCGACGGTGACGCCGACACTGGTGCAATCCTTGTAGATCTTGCGCTCCTCCGCCGCCGACAGCTTGTCACTGCTGCCGACCAGGTGGCGGCTCCAGCTGGCGATGTCGGTTTCGGTCATCGGGCAGTTGCGGGTGGAGGTGGCGAGTCGGAGGTAATGCACGCCCTGATTGCCGTCGAAGCTGTGATGCGCGCCGTCGTAGACACGGTAATCAATGACACCCGGATATTCCTCCTGCATACCCTTGATCTGATCGAGGCAGAACGCGGCAGGCGTGTAGTCGTCCTTGCTTCCCATCAAGAACAGCATCGGCGCACCGGTCTTGTCGTAGCTGCCGTTCTTGCGGAAGCGTGAATTCTGGCAGCCGGGGAAAGCGGGAATATGGAAGGCGAATTGCAGATTCTTGCTTTCGCGCAGCACGTTGTCGCGAAAGGACTTGACCGCTGTTTCATTGGCGGCAACGCCACCTCGGCTGAAACCGATGATGCCGATGCGGTCAGCGTCGAAGCGCGGATCGGCGGCGAGGAATTTAAGCGCAAAGAATGCGTCGGCGGTGTCGGCGGCGTTGCTCACCAGAGTCTGATCTTCCACCGTCCTCTCGACGCCGCGCGGCGTGAACGAATCGACCACGAAGGCAGCAAAGCCGAGCTTGTTGAAATACGGCGCCCAGAAATCCGTGTCCTTGGCTTCCACGCCGGCACTGCCGTGCGCGATCACGACCACGGGAATCTTGCCGGCCGGGGGATTCGGCGGCAGCGTCAGGTAACCGAAAATCTCGATCGGCTTGCCGGCCTTCTTGGCCATCTCGAACTTGTTGGCGTATTCAGCCGAAGGGAAGCTCAACTTTTGCTGGGCGGAGGCGATACCGGACCAGGACAGCATGGAGCACAGCGCCAGGAGCGGCATCAGTACCTGCGCATGGTGACGAAGATGGCGGAGATGGCGGAGATGGCGGAGATGGCGGAATATTTTTTTCGAGTTCATGTCTTCTTTCCCAAAAATGCACTCCATCATGCCAGCAAGCACGGCATCTTGGCTGACAAGTGCGTCAGGAGCCGGAGATTACGAACGCCTTGACGGCTACGCCCCTCGAAATAAAGCGATAATGCTGTTTTCCCTCAGCCAGCGACGACGTCCAGCCAATGCAAGACCCAGATCAAGACTCTCCCGACATCCAGCCGACCCGCCCATGGATCGTGCTCACCACCACCTACGACGTGGAAGCGTGGATCGATAGTTACAACCGGGATTTGCAGCAGGCCGTGAAGAAGGACAACACCAAGGGTTACGGCATCTGTTTCTGCATGGAACTGGGCGGCGAGGTGTACCTGCACACGACGCCGGAAGGCGACATCCTGCTGGACGTGACGGAAGAAGCGGAATGGGTGGCGCCGGTGATCAGCGCCGCAACCGGCATCGCGGCGCCGTCGTCATCGGTATGGGCCGTGCCCGGCGACAGGCTGACGCAGCTGGTGCTGGGACTGAGCGGATTGATTGCGGCGACGCGCATTGTCGTCAGCCACGCCTACAAGACCCCGAAAAACTGGCAGCAAGGCTATTGAACGACGCCTCCCCTGCCAGTCGGCTTCACTGACGTCATTGCGACTTCGGTTTGGTGTTGATGGCGCGGCGGGCGTCGGCGTCGCGTTCGGATTTCTTTTCGAATTCAGTGCGTTCGCATGCGCACAGGATAAAGGCGATGCAGGCAGCCAGCGAGATGGCGATAAAACGCTTCATGATATTCCCCGATAGTGATAGGTCGACGCCGCAAGTCGCTGCTGCAAGTCGTTGCTGCAGCGTGGAATCGTCCTCTTGTTTCCCTTGGGCAGGAGTCTAACCCAGGCCGTCCCGAAAACAAAGGATAACGCGTCTGCCTGGCAGCGTGCTCAGCCGCCGCGCGCATTTGCCAGGTCGTATTTCCTGATCTTGTCGTATAACGTCTTGCGCGGAATGCCGAGGTGCTCCGCCGCCAGCGCGACGTTGCCGTCGGCCCCCGCCAGCGCATCCTCGATCAGCGTGCGCTCATAGGCATCCAGTTGCTGCGGCAGGCTGGCTGCCGCAGTCGCGGCGGCGGCATCGGCCATGCTGCTGTCGGCCACGCCGAGCACCCAGCGATCGGCGAAGTTGCGCAGCTCGCGCACGTTGCCGGGCCAGTCGCGTTGCTGCCACTGCGCCATGAGCGCCGCCGTCCAGGGCGGCGCCGCCCGGCCATACCGGATTGCCGCAGCGTGGATGAAATGCGCCAGCAGCAGCGGAATGTCTTCGCGCCGGTCACGCAGGCGCGGCAAATCGATGCTGACCACACCGATGCGGTAATACAAGTCTTCACGGAATGCGCCCTGCGCGCTCAGCTGCAGCAGGTCGGCCTTGCTGGCGGCGATGACGCGGCAATCGACGGCGATGGACTCGTTGCCGCCCAGGCGCTCCAGCCTACGCTCCTGCAGCACGCGCAACAGCTTGACCTGCAAGGCCATCGGCATGCTTTCGATTTCATCGAGGAACAGCGTGCCGCCGTTGGCGTATTCCAGTTTGCCGATGCGGCGTTTTTGCGCGCCGGTAAACGCGCCCGCTTCGTGGCCGAATATCTCGCTTTCGAATACGCTCTCCGGCAATGCGCCGCAATTGATCGCCACGAATGGCCCCTTGCGTTCGCTGGCGGCGTGCAGCTGGCGCGCCACCACTTCCTTGCCGGCGCCGGTCTGGCCGTTGATCAGGATGTCGACCGAGGTCGGACCGACGCTGCGGATCAGCGTACGGATCCGCTCCATCGCCGCCGACTGGCCCACCAGCGCCGGTGTGGCGGGATCGGTCAGCCAGGCTTCGCGCAGGCGGCGGTTGTCGAGCACCAGGTTGCGCTTCTCCTGCGCGCGCCGTGCGGTCTCCAGCAGGCGGTCGGCGGCGAAGGGCTTTTCGATGAAATCATAGGCGCCGGCCCGCATCGCTTCCACCGCCATGGCGACGTCGCCATGCCCGGTCACCACGATCACCGGCAGGTCGGCGTCGGCGGCGACCGCATGCGCCAGCACTTCCAGGCCGGAACGTCCCGGCAGTCGTACGTCGGTCACCACGATGCCGGCGAAACCGGCGTGCAGCAACGGCAAGGCCTGCTCGGCGTCGGCGCAGGCCTGCACGCTGAACCCGCCCAGCTCCAGCGTTTGCGTGGTGGCTTTGCGCACGCTTTGTTCGTCTTCAATCAGGATGGCGAGTGCGGTCAATGATGTCTCCATGAATTGCTGATGCAGGGTCCGGTGCCGGTGCCGGCAAGCGCACGATGAATTCGGCGCCGCCCTCGGGCAGATTATGCGCCGACAGGCGGCCATTCATCGCCTGCACGATCGACGACGATATCGCCAGTCCCAGCCCGAGGCCCTTGCCGCTCGGCTTGGTGGTGAAGAAGGGTTCGAACAGGTGCGGCGCGACTTCGTCAGGAATGCCCGGGCCGCTGTCGCGGATGCGGATGACAGCTTCGCCGGCTTCGTGCCCGACGATCACCGTCACGCGCTTGTCGGCGACGTATTCGACCGTCTCGACCGCGTCGATGGCATTGCGCAGCAGGTTGATCAGCACCTGCTCGGTGCGCACGACATCACCCATCACTTGCACCGGACTGCGCACGTCGATCTCGATGGCGACCGCCTGCTGGCGGAACTCGTTGCGCAGCAACAGCACCGCCGCCTCGACCGTCTGGGCTACATCGACCACGGCGATGGCGTCGCCGCTCTTGCGCGCGAAGCCCTTTAGCTGGGCGATGATCTTGCCCATGTGGGCGCTGGCGCCGCTGATATGTTCGAGATTCTCTTCCACTTGCGGCAACTGGCCGCGGCGCATGAATTGCACGGCGTTGTCGGCGAAGGCGCGAATCGCCGCCAGCGGCTGGTTCAGCTCATGCGTGACGCCTGCCGCCATCTGCCCCAGCATGGCCAGCTTGCCGGCCTGGACAAGCTCATTTTGCGTCGAGCGCAGCAGGCTTTCGGTCTGCTGCAGAGTGAGGTATTTTCCTTCCAGCGCCTGGTTTGCCACGCGCAGCTCCTGGGTGCGCACGGCGATGGTGGCGTCCAGCTCCTGCGCTGCACGGCGCAATGCATCGCGCGATTCAAGCCGTTCCTGCAAGCGGCGCCTGCGCTGGTAGATCGCCCACAGCGAAATCGCCGCGATCGCCATGATCAGCGCCACCCACATGGCCCATAGCATGGCAATGCGATTGATGCGCGACTGCGATGGAAACAACATCAGTTGCCAGTCCTGCTTGTCGATGGAACGCGAGACGTGATCGCCGAAACCGCGTCGCAACGGCTTGGGCATCTCGGCCACCGGCGTGATCGGCTGATCGGCATACTGATGGGTGCCGGCAAGCTCCTGCTGCAGCTTGCCGTCGAGCGGACGCAGGCTGTGGTATTTCCATTCCGGGCGGTTGCTGAGGAACACCACGCCGCTGTGATCGGCCAATGTGATCGGATCTTCATTGCTGCGCCAGGTGTGTTCGAACTCGGACAGGTCGACCTTGACCGTCATCACGCCGATCGGCTTGCCTTCGCCACGCGGCGTACCGGCCGGATAAATCGGCTGGGCCATGAAATAGCCCGGTTCGCTGGAGATATTGCCGATGCCGTAGAAACGTCCGAAGCCGCCCGCCAGCGCCTCGGCAAAATAGGGACGAAAGCCGAAATCGCGGCCGACGAAACTGGTTTCCTCGTTCCAGTTGCTGGCCGCCAGCGTCATGCCGCGCGCATCCATCATGTAGATCGCCAGCACCTTCGACTGCTTCTGGATCGCCTGCAGGCTCAGGTTGAGCCGCTGCACTGCAGCTGCATCGCCGGGATGATGCAACACCTGGTCGACATCGGCCAATGCACCCAGCGCGTACGGCATGATCTCAAACTTGTCGAGGATAGATTGCAGATCGAGCGCGACGATTTGCAGCTGGCGTTCGCCGGCGGCATGCAGGTCGCTACGGGCCTTTTCCGCCGCGACGAAGTACGACGCAAAAAAAACCGCCGCCGCGCACAGCGCGCCGACGGCGATCAATATTGGAAATTTGCGGGAAGTCATGGCTGGAGAGGTACGCTGAACATGGATGCCGCCATGATACCCGCTGGAGCACCCTGCCTTACCCTCTCCTGCCTTGCTTGCCGCAACTCCATCAGTCTTCGTCCTTGAGGTAGCCGACCTTGCTCGGATCACGCATGCAGAAAGTGATCAGCAAGGCGATCGCGCATATGACGGACACGTACCAGTAGAAATTGGACTCCATGCCGGCCGCCTTGAACGACAGCGCGACGAACTCGGCCGAGCCGCCGAAGATGGCGTTGCCCACCGCGTACGACAACCCGACGCACAGCGCACGCACTTCCGGCGGGAACATCTCGGCCTTGATCAGGCCGCTGATCGAGGTGTAGAAGCTGACGATGCACAACGCCAGGATCGCCAGGCCGAAGGCCGCGTACGGGTCGGTGACGTCCTTGAGCATATGCAGGATGGGTACGGTGCAGAGGGTACCCAGCGCACCGAACAGCAGCATCATGTTGCGGCGGCCGATCTTGTCGGACAGCGCACCGAACAGCGGCTGCAGGATCATGTAGACGAACAGCGCGCCGGTCATGACCGCGCTGGCGGTCTTGGCATCCATGCCGGCGGTATTGACCAGGTACTTCTGCATGTAGGTGGTGAAGGTGTAGAACATCAGCGAGCCGCCGGCGGTGAAGCCGACCACGGTGAAGAAAGCGCGCTTGTGCTTCCACAGGCCGGCGAAGGTACCGGCTTCCTTCTTCTTGCGGGTCTCATCGGTAGCGGTCTCGGTCAGCGACTTGCGCAGGTACAGTGCGATCAGCGCGCCGCACGCGCCCAGCACGAACGGCACACGCCAGCCCCAGGAACGCAACTCCTCATTGCTCAGCGTCTGCTGCATGACCACCAGCACCAGCACCGCCAGCAACTGGCCGCCGATCAGCGTGACGTACTGGAACGAGGCGAAGAAGCCGCGATTGTTTTTGGGTGCGACTTCGCTCATGTAAGTCGCGCTGGTGCCGTACTCGCCGCCCACCGACAGGCCCTGGAAAAGGCGCGCCACCAGCAGCAGGAACGGCGCCGCCGTGCCGATCACGGCATAGGTAGGCAGGAAGGCGATCATCAGCGAGCCGCCGCACATCATCAGCACCGAGATCATCATCGAGGTCTTGCGGCCGTGCTTGTCGGCGATGCGGCCGAACAGCCAGCCGCCGATCGGACGCATCAGGAAACCGGCGGCGAACACGCCGGCGGTATTGAGCAGTTGCGTCGTGGTGTCCCCCTTGGGAAAGAAGGCCGGTGCGAAATAGATCGCACAGAACGAATAGACATAGAAGTCGAACCACTCGACCAAGTTGCCCGACGAGGCGCCCAGGATCGCAAAGATGCGCTGCCTGGTGGTGGATGGTCCGGTAGCGACGGATGCGGCCGGAGCCGGCGTCGGTGGCGTGGTGGAAACTGTTTGGGTCATTGCTATCTCCAGGTTTGTAAGCGGCCGGCGGCGCTCCGCGAAAAATCACGGGGCAAACCGGCTGTTTGATGTTGGTGTCAGGCGCGTGCCTGCAATCGCTGCCGCAAGCGCGGTGCGACAGGAGCAAAAAAGGACGTTGGTTTGCCGGATCGCGGCGGAGGAAGCGGCGTCACATCTGTCTCCTGCTTTCTTGTTTTGGAGACTGTATGCAGGCATCGTGCCAGTACCCTGAAATTGCCCAAGCTATTGATTTAAAAATGATTTTCAAAACACGTTGCGGCAAGGAAAGTACTTTCCTTGCGAACATCCGGAATCCCGGACACGCAGATTGCGGATATCCAGCCAGAATGCAGGCCGATAAAAAAGCCCGGACCGTTGCCGGGCCGGGCTTCCTGTTGCAGCGTGTCCGGCGGATCAGCGCAGGCGCGGTTCCGTCGGCGTGATGTCGATGGTGCGGCGCACGGCCGGCAAGGCGGGCGTACCGCTCAGCGTGAACACGCTGACCAGCTGCGCCAGACTGTCGGCCTGGCTCTGCATCGAGGCGGCAGCGGCGGCTGCTTCTTCCACCAGCGCGGCGTTCTGCTGGGTGACTTGGTCCATCTGGGTGATGGCGTGGTTGATCTGCTCGATGCCGGTGGTCTGCTCTTCGCTGGCGGAGCTGATCTCGGCGACGATGTCGGTGACCCGCTTGACGCTGTTGACCACTTCAGCCATCGTCGCGCCGGCCTGCTCGACCAGTTTGCTGCCGTTGCCGACCTTTTCCACCGAGTCGTTGATCAGCACCTTGATTTCCTTGGCGGCGGCGGCGGAACGTTGCGCCAGGCTGCGCACTTCGGAGGCGACCACGGCGAAGCCGCGCCCCTGTTCGCCGGCGCGCGCGGCTTCCACAGCGGCGTTCAAGGCAAGGATATTGGTCTGGAAAGCGATGCCGTCGATGACGCTGATGATGTCCACGATCTTTTTCGACGAGTCGTTGATCGCGCCCATGGTGTCGACCACCTGGCCGACCACACCGCCGCCCTGGGTCGCGATTTCGGATGCAGACACGGCCAGTTGGTTGGCCTGGCGCGCGTTGTCGGCATTCTGCTTGACCGTGGAGATCAGCTCTTCCATCGACGACGCCGTTTCTTCCAGCGCGCTGGCCTGCTGCTCGGTGCGCGAGGACAGGTCGAGGTTGCCGGCGGCGATTTCGCTCGAGGCCGTGGCGATGGTGTCGGTGCCGGTGCGCACGTTGCTCACGATGCCGCGCAGGCTGATGTTCATGTCTTGCAGCGCTTGCAGCAACTGGCCGGTTTCATCCTTGCTGCTGACCTGGACGTCGCTGGTCAGGTCACCCTCGGCGACGCGGCGCGAAATCGTCACGGCGGAATTGATCGGACGCGTGATGCCGACCGTCAGGTACCAGGCGCAGAGCACGCCCAGCGCGAGGATCAGACCTTCCAGCGCGAGCAGCAAAATGCGGCTGTCTTCGGCGATGACATCGATGTGTTTGGCGGTCTCGTCGATATCCTTGCGCTGCAGTTCGACCAGTTGCCGCATGGTGTCCTGGTAGGCGTTGGACGCGGGTACGAAATCTTTTTCAAGCACGCGTTCGGCTTCCTCGATGTTGCCGGCGGCCTTGGCCTTGTTGATCGCGTCGCGCGAGCTGAGATACAGCTTGCGCTGCTCGCCGATCTTCTGGAACAGCTTCTTTTCTTCATCGCTTTCCAGCAGTGCTTCAACCTTTTTCTGGTACTCGCCGGAGCCCTTGGACGAAGCGGCCGCTTCCGCCGCAAAATACGGGCCGAGCGCCGGATCGCTGCTCTTGGCGATGGCGATGGTGCGGCGGATGCCGCTGGCGAGGTTGGCGTACCAGTCGCCGATCAGGCGCTCCTTCAGGAGGGGCTGGCTCATCATCTCGCGCGTGGCCGACGACACCGTCTGCAAGCGCCAGATGCCGATGGCCGTGATCACGATGGAGAAGGCCAGAATGACGGCGAAGCCCAAAGCCAGACGCTTGCCGATTCGCATGTTTCCGATAATGTTCATTACTTTTTCCATCCCGTTTTGCCGCCGCTGCTACGACGTGTTTTTTAAATTCTCGAGGCGACCCCGATCCGCCCGGCACCACCGGGCAGGTCGCCATTACAAATCAAAACGGGATGTTTGATTAGCTGCAACATACGCCGAAAAGCCCCGCAGATCGGGGCTTTGAGGTTGATGTTGCGTAAAAGGCATCAGAAAAACGGAAATAGTATTAATGCTTAGGCAAGATCGACCTTGCAAGTGTTATCGGAAACACCACGATCTTGCCGATTGAACAAATGCTTACCGGTTGAGTCCGCTGACGATCAGTTTGCCGACTTCCGCCAGGACCGCATTGCGCTGCTCTTCCGGCGCCTTGGTTTCGGTGAGGTAAATCGATGCCAGCAACGGCGCCCCCTGCGGCGGCCAGATGATGGTGACGGTGTTGGTGGTGCCGTAGTCGCCCGAACCGGTTTTGTCGCCCACTTTCCAGCCTGGCTGCATGCCGGCGCGCACGCGGCGGTCACCGGTCTTGTTGGCCAGCATCCAGGCCGTCATCTGGCGTCGCGACGCTGCCGACAAGGCATCGCCGAGCAGGATTTTTTGCAGGTTGCCGGTCATCGCCGTGGGCGTCGTGGTGTCGCGCGGATCGCCGGGGATGGAGGTGTTGAGCTCGGTCTCGAAGCGATCGAGGCGAGTCGTATCGTCGCCCAGCGAACGCACGAATTTGTTGAAAGATCCGAGGCCACCGAGACTATGCAAGATGAGGTTGGCCGCAGTGTTGTCGCTCAGCGTGATGGCCGCCTCGCACAGCTGCGCCAGCGACAGGCCGTCGCCGCCGGCGTGCTTGCTGGTGGTGGGCGAGTAATTCACCAGCACGTCTTCGCCGTAGACGATGCGGCGGTCGAGCTGTTCGGCGCCGGTGTCGACACGCCGGAGCACGGCCGAAGCCGCCAGGAACTTGAAGGTGCTGCACATCGGGAAGCGTTCGTCGGCGCGATAGCCCCAGCGACGGCCTGTGCCGCTGTCGAGGATTTCCACGCCGAGACGTCCGGCGACGCTTGCTTCCAGCTTGGCCAGGCGTGACACAACGGAAGGGGAGTCCTTAGATTTTTTTGCCTCAGCTGCGCCAGCCGCCCATGCGCTGCCGGCACAGCCCGCTAATACCGAACCCGCCATGGCGAGAAAATATCTTCTGTCGATCATCATTTTTCCTTGCAAAATTGGAGACGAAGCGAAATGATAGGCAGCAAGGGACGCCATCGCAATTCACGATAATTTGCCCCAGACCCTAGAAAAACTGATATCCGGACGATCCATGCATCTGCCCCTCAATGCCTTGCGCGCTTTCGAAGTGGCGGCGCGCCACCTCAGCTTCACCTCGGCCGCCGACGAGCTGAACGTGACGCAGACTGCCGTCAGCATGCAGGTCAAGAATCTTGAAGAGCGCCTCGGCGTGACGCTGTTCCGTCGCCTGCCGCGCGGCCTTGCGCTGACCGATGAAGGGCTGGCGCTGCTGCCGGTGCTGGCCGAGTCCTTCGAGCGCATCACCACCGTGCTGGGCCAGTTCGAGAACGGCCAGATGCGCGAAGTGCTGACGCTGGGCGCGGTCGGCACGTTTGCGGTCGGCTGGCTGATGCCGCGGCTGCGCGAATTCCAGCAGACCTATCCGTTTGTCGATCTGCGCCTCCTGACCAACAACAACCGCGTCGACCTGGCCGGCGAAGGGCTGGACTACGCGATCCGTTTCGGCGACGGCGCCTGGCACGGCACCGACGCCGAGCGCCTGTTCGCCGCGCCGTTGTCGCCGATGTGCGCGCCGGCGCTGGCGGCACGGCTGCGCCGCCCGCAGGATCTGGCCGGAGAAACGCTGCTGCGTTCGTACCGCACCGACGAATGGAACCACTGGTTCGCCGCCGCCGGTGCGCCCTGCCCGCCGATCCGCGGCTTCGTGTTCGACTCCTCGCTGACCATGGCTGAAGCGGTGGCGCAACAGGCCGGCGTGGCGCTGCTGCCGGTCAACATGTTCGAACGCGAACTGCGTCAGGGCCGGCTGGCCTGTCCTTTCGACATCTCCATCAGCGACGGCGCCTACTGGCTCACCCGCCTGAAATCGCGGCAGGAAACGCCGGCGATGCAAGTCTTCCGCAACTGGCTGCTGGCGCATGCGATCCCGGCGGCGTAGACAAAAGGCCACATCGCGCATCAGGAAATGCCTGATAGCTGCGAAAGAGGACATGCCGTAAAATAAATGATATAAACTATTTACATCCGCATCGCATCAAGCTTCTCGAGGCCAATGTAATCGTTTACAAATGCGGATTGCAGGTCGTATCCCGACAAGGTCAGGCGGCTTGCAACGTGTCTCAACCCAACAAGGAAACGGGGGACATCATGAAAAAATACTTCGCTGCGCTGTATCGGAAACTGGTTGATTATCTCAACGACTCCAGCGCCCTGACGACCGGTTCGCACCGCGGCGAGCCGCATTGCTGCGGCATGTACTCCGGCCTGTCCAACATGGAACAGGGTCAGCGCAAGAACTGACACGAACTGACACCCAACTTTGCCTGGGCGGCGTACCGTCCGCCCAGGCAGCATCTTCTCCGCCTTCAGCCCGGCCCCTCCCTTCGGCGCTTGCCCTTATAATTTCAGCAGATCAACATCCGTCACGCCCTTCCGGCGCGCACTGTCTGCAATGTCCGACAACACCATCGCCCGCAACAAGTCCATGACCCGTTTCGACCAACACGACAGCGTGTGGCTGTTCGGGTATGGATCACTGATCTTCAAGGCCGACTTTCCTTTCATCGAGCGCCGGCCGGCACACATCGTCGGCTGGAGCCGGCGTTTCTGGCAAGGCTCGCACGATCATCGCGGCACCGTGCAGGCGCCAGGCCGGGTCGTGACGCTGATCCGGGATGAAGGCGCGACCTGCGCCGGCATGGCTTACCTGATTACACCGGAAGTGTTCGACCATCTCGACTATCGCGAAAAGAACGGCTATCTGCGCCTGGCCACCGACATCCTGTTTGAAGACGGCAGTTGCACCGAAGGATTGATCTACATCGCCACCGAAGAAAACGCCGCCTTCCTGGGTCCGGCGCCGGAGCGCGACATCGCGCGCCAGATCGCCGGCGCCGAAGGTCCGAGCGGACGCAACGCCGATTACCTGCTGGGACTCGCCGTGGCCTTGCGCGAACTCGGCAAGGACGATCCTCACGTGTTCGAGATCGAGCGCCACCTGCAGTTGCTGGGAGAGATGAATGCGGAAAAGGACAAGGATGCGACGTGAACGCCGCATCCCTGAGAACCTGCTGAGCTACTGACTGCTGACTTACTGGCGCGCCGCCAGCAGCAAGGCGCCGGCGCCGATGAAGAAACCGCCGGTGGCCTTGTTCAGGCGCGCCACGCCGCGCGAGGTGCGGATGTAGCGGCGGATCTGCTTGCCGCAGGCTGAATACACTGCGCTGGACACGAATTCGGCGCACAGGTAGATCGAGCCCAGCACCAGGAACTGATGCGCGGCCGGCCGTGCGGGATCGATGAATTGCGGGAAGATCGCGGCGAACAGCATGATCGCCTTCGGATTGGTGATGCCGAGCAGGAACTCTTGCATGACCAGCGCGAACGCGCCTTTCTGCGCCGTCGCCGGAGATGCTGCGCCCGGCTCGACGCCGTCGGCCAGTTCCAGCCCGTGGAATTCACGGCTGCGCCATGCGCGCCAGCCGAGATAGAACAGATACAGCGCACCGACCCACTTCACCGCCGTGAAGGCCGCTTCCGAAGCCAGCAGCATGGCACCCAAACCCACCGCCGACACCGTCAGGAAAATCGCGAACGCCGTCACGCGCCCGAACGTGGCCAGCAGCGCCACGCCGACGCCGCGGCGGATGCCGTTGTTGAGCGCGCAAAAATTATTCGGACCTGGCACCAGCGCCAGCATGATGGCGACGGGGATGAAGAACAAGGCATCCATGTTGCTTCCGTTTCGTTAACGTGAGGGGAACTGCGATTCTATCAGTGGCAGGATTTCCGCGCCGCTGCATGCCGGCGGGATGCGCCTGACCAGGGAACGTAGCCCGGACGGTAGTGTAAAATTCCGGTCCGCCTCCGATTCGCCGGGGCGGTCCAGGAATGCCATGACTATCACGATCAATAACGAACTCCTCCAATACATCGACCCGCTTACCGCCAACGAATACGCCGCCCTTGAACGCAGCCTGCTGGCCGAAGGTTGCCGCGATGCGCTGGTGCTGTGGGGCGACGTATTGGTCGACGGACACAACCGCTACGAAATCTGCCGCAAGTACGGCATCGAATTCAGGACCGTGCAAAACACCAGCTTCAATTCGATCGACGACGTCATGCTGTGGATGATCGACAACCAGCTCGGCCGCCGCAGTGTCACCGACTTCCAGCGCGGCGTCCTGGCGCTGCGCAAGCGCGACATCATCTCCGCCCGCGTGCGCGCCGAAATGGATGCCAGCATCGCAGCCAGGGGCGAAGGCGCGACGCCGGAAGAAAGCGCCGACAAACCGGCCGAAGAAGCGGCGATCCCGAGCGCCGCCATCAAGACCCGCGAAGACATCGCGCGCGTCGCCGGCATCAGTTCCAATACCATCGGCCAGATCGAGAAGATCCGCAAGACCGCCGCGCCGGAGCTGGTTGAAGCGGTACGCACCGGCGCCATCTCGATCAACGCCGCCGCAGCGGTAGCATCCCTGCCGAGCGAAGAACAAATCACGGCGGTCGCCGGCGGCAAGAAGGAATTGCGCCAGGCCGCCAAGATGGTGCGCGAAAAACAAGCCGCCAACCGTACGCCGCGCACCGCTCCCGACGTCGTTGCTGCAAGCGGGGCAACCAGTGCGAGCGATGGCGCCGCGCCGCCATGGTCCGAAGCCGGCGACGATGCCCCCGCATTGCGCGCCGAGATCGCCACCCTCAATGCGCGCATCGCGGCGCTGACTGCGGAAAACCAGGCCCTGCAGGCGCAGATCGACGCGTTGCGCGGCGTGACCGCCTGATCCCGCGATAGCCGACCTTGCCGGTCTACACGCTCACCGCCGCGGTCGAGATCGAACTCGATATCCGCAAGAGCCGCTTCATCGGCATCGTCATGCCGGTGGACAACCGTGACGCTGCGCTGCGTCAGCTGGACCATCTGCGCAGCCAACATCGCTCCGCTACCCATGTGTGCTGGGCGCTGATGGCCGGTGGCCAGTCCGGCATGTCGGACGACGGCGAGCCTTCGGGCACGGCCGGACGGCCGATGCTGGAAGTACTGCGTCATCACGAGCTTGATGGCGTGCTGGCCGCGGTTGTACGCTATTACGGCGGCATCAAGCTCGGCGCCGGCGGCCTGGTGCGCGCCTATACCGACGCCGTCGCCACCGCGCTGAAACAGGCCCAACGCATCGAACGCATCGCCTGGGCGGAAGTGGAAATCGCCATCGCCTATGCCGACGAATCGCAGCTGCGCTACTGGCTGCAACAGAAACAATACGCCCTGCTCGGCAGCCGCCACGATACGTTGGCGCGCCTGCATATCCGGCTTCCCGCCGCCGGACTGGCTCAGCTTGCGGACAGCTTGCCGCGGCTTTCTTCGAACGCCGTGATCACGCCGATCATGTAATCCATGCGGCGCCGGTTGGCGTCGCTGCGCGGGCGTCCCCATAGGGCATCGAATTCGGCCACGACGAGGTGGTATTCAATCTCGCTCACGGGATCCTTGTAAGCTTGCCTGGTTACGGTCGCGGATATCATGGAACGGAACCCGCTTGCGTGTCCCGCACCCGCACCACTCGGCGCGCCAACACGATCGCCAGCGCCGGCGTCACCGCAAAGCAGGCGAACAAGGCATACGCTGCTTGCCGAGCGCCGTCAGCGCCACCCGGCTCGGTCAGGCCGGCGGCGTTGACCGTGAGTCCCGCCAGCGCGGCGCCGATCGCCATGGCGTAGAGCTGCACGGTGGTGATGCCGGCCGAGGCGAGATTTTCCTCACCGCGGCGCGCCGATTTCAGCACGCGGGTCAGCAGGTGCGGCCATCCCAGTCCTATGCCGAGACCGACACCACCGAGCGCCAGCGCCAGCCACAAGCCTTCAGCCGCGACATCGACGTCGCCCGGCAACAGCACCACCAGCGCCAGCAGCGACAGCGTCATCACCAGCGGCCCGAGGCGCACCATCCGATCCGCATCCTTGCCGCTGCGCGCCGAACTCAGCAACGAGGCCAGGCTCCAGCCGCCGGCCATGGCGGCCGTCATGTAACCGGCCTGCAACGGTGCGTAGCCATGCAATATCTGGAGGAAATACGGCACGAAGATTTCGGTCATGCTGCCGATCATGAGCAGGCAGACGCAGGCAAAGACCTTGCCCATCGCGGTACTCAACTGATAGGCGCCGGTCGGCAGCAAGGCCACGCCGGGACGCCGGTCAAGCCAGGCGACCAGCACCCCGGCAGCCAGTCCGGCCGCGACGCCGAGCAACTTGCCGCCGGTATCGTCAACCTGCCCGGCGAATGCCACCAGCAGCACCGACAGCGCCAGCAAGGCAATCTTGAGCAGCGGAATGCGCACCGGCTCCGAAACTGCGGCATCGCTCTGCACCTGCTTGCCGCCCAGTTGCCCGGCCACGATCAGCGCCTGCAGCAGCGCCACCGGCAACAGGCACCAGAAGGCCAGCCGCCAGGCGCCGTCGGCGGCGAACAGTCCGCCCACCGCCGGTCCCAGCAAAGTCGCCACGCCCCACATACCCGACTCCAGCGCCACTGCACGCGACCACAGGCGCTGCTCGAACAGCATGGGGATCAGCGCATAGCCGAGCGCCGCCAGCAAACCGCCGCCGAGGCCTTGCACGCTTCGGCCGGCCAGCATCCATGGCATCGACAATGCCGTGGCGCACAGGACCGAGCCGAGCGTGAACACCGCCAGTCCCAGCAAATAGGCGCGGCGCGGTCCGAGCTTGTCGAGAAGCTTGCTGGTCAGCGCCGAGCCGACGATGGAGGCGACCACGAACAGCGTGATATTCCAGGCGTAATACGCCAGGCCGCCGATGTCGCGCACCACCGACGGCAGGATGGTGGTGACGATGTGGACATTGATCGCGTGCAGCGCAACGCCGCCGGTCAATGCGACCGAGCGCAACAGGTTGCGGCCGGTCAGCAATTCGCTCCAGGAGGTGGAAACAACGGTTTCTGCATGCATGGATAACCTCGACATTCTGGTGGATAACGCCTAATATGCAAGCGTTTGTTTGGATATTATTTGAACGCATGCTAAACCCTCACAATGAATTACACAAGTAAAAACTTGGAAAATAATGCCGACATGCCCACGGCTGAGCGCATCCTGCTCCGGCTAAAGACGCGCGGCCCGGCCTCCACGGCGACACTGGCGCAGGAGCTCGCGATGACGGCGGAAGCCGCGCGCCTGCAGGTGCAGAAGCTGCTGGCGGAAGAGTTGATCAGCGGCGTGCAGGAAGCCGCCGCCGGCGCGGGACGTCCGCGCCAGAACTGGGAACTGAGCGCAGCCGGCCATGCGCGCTTCCCCGATACGCATGCCTACCTGACCATCCAGTTGATCGGCTCGATCAGACAGCTGTTCGGCGAGGAGGGACTGGACCGCCTGATTTCCCAACGCGAAGGCGAGATGCGCAAGGATTACCTGAAGGCCTGCAGCGGCCTTGCGAGCATTCCCAGAAAGCTCGACAAGCTGGCCGCCCTGCGCGCCGCCGAAGGCTACATGGCGCGCGTCGAAAAGGACGGCAAGGACTGGCTGCTGATCGAAGACCATTGCCCGATCTGCGCGGCGGCGACCAGCTGCCAGGGCTTCTGCCGCTCGGAGCTGCAGCTGTTCCGCGAGGTCATCGGCGACGCCGCCTCGGTCACGCGCGAAGAGCATTTGCTGGCCGGTGCGCGGCGTTGCGTCTACCGCGTCAGCAATACCTGATGCCGCACACGCAAAGTTGTATAGGCAATGCCGTCGGCTTCATGTCAGAATCGCTCTCGGAACCTGTTCACACAACATGAAAAAATCCCCATATAAGGAAGCTGCAATGAAGACACCGATGACCGCCTGCCTGCTGGCGCTGACGATGGCGTTGAGCGCCTGCGCAATCCAGCCTGCCGGCGAGCGGACAACGCCGACCGGACAAGTGCCGCAAGCGCGCGTTTATATCAAGAGCATGCTGTCGCAATCGTCGGGAACGGCCGAAGTGCAGTTCTCGCGCAGCAAGTCTTTCCTGTCCGGGAATGCGCCGCTGGAGCTGGCGATCAATGATGTGGTGCTGGCGCAGATCGAGTCCGGCGAACAGTTGAGCATCTGGCTCAAGCCGGGGACCAGCTACGATTTCAGCGTCAAGCCGGTGCATTCGCTGAATAGCCAGACCTATCCCTTAACCAGAAAGATCACCGTGGATCTGAAAAATGCCGGCGTCTACAAGATATTCATCGGTAGCGACCAGGGCGGCGCTACCCTGGAACAGCAAAAGTAAAACATGAAGGTGTCCGGAGCGATTTCCGGACTATTCAAAAAAGCGCGGCTGGTCCGCGCTTTTTTAATGCTCCCCGGAAAATTGATGCATCCCTGCAACGCCCACGGCATGCGGCTTTCATGATGATCCTGCAGCAAAGATTTCCTCAGGAAAACACTCCCGGCCAAATAACAACACTCTCCGGAAAATTATCAATTAACCATCATTCTTCATGAGCGGATGCACTTCCCCGGCACTAAGATGTGGGGAAAATCGACAATAAAAATCTCTCATGGACGAAGAACTCTATCTCATCAAGGATGCCGGCGTGAGTCCGCGCCAGGTCCGCCTGGCACGCGTCATCGTCGGGCTGCTGGTGCTGTCGGCGGTCATCGCCACGCCGCTGGCGACGACGCCCCTGCTGCCTATTCCCGGGTACATGAGCGCCTTCGGCATCGCCATGATCGTGGTCAACATCATCCTGGCCTCGCTGCTGTTCGCCAAGGGACTGATCGAAAGCAAGGAGTCCTCGATCCGGCTGGGCGCTGCCTATTTTTTCGTGACGGTGATTTTCGTGCCGCTGATCGCGGCCTTCCCCGGCGGCCTGATGGAAGCGCCCATCATCGGCAGCAACAGCAGCGCGGTATGGCTCTGGTGCAGCTGGCATACCGGTTTCGGCCTCCTGATCATCCGCTACGCGACGAGTTCGGAAGACACCGCCGGCACTGCCACCAGCGTGCGCAAATCCATCCTCGCCACGATTGCCGTGGTGGCGCTGCTGACGCTGGCGGCAACGCTGGGCCTGCCTTATTTGCCGGAAGTGTTCCGCAACGGCCGCAACTTCTTCGATGATTCAACCATCCTGGTTCCGGCGCTGGTGTTCGGCGTCAATGCCGTCGGCTTGCTGTGCGTAATGCGCATGCGCGAAGAAAAGCCGGAGCAGCTGTGGGTCATGGTCGGCATGGTCGCCGCCTGTATCGACGTCTGGCTGACGCTATATGGCGGCGCGCGCTTTTCGCTGGGTTGGTATTTCGCCAAGATCACCAGCCTGTTCACTTCGCTGGTAGTCCTGATTTCACAGTTGTACGGCATCACGCGGCTGTATCACGGCATCGCCGGCGCCAACAAGATCCTCATGACGCAGGCCAACCAGGACGGCCTGACCGCGCTTTCGAACCGGCGCTGCTTTGACCAGGTGCTGGAAATCGAATGGAATCGCGCCCGCCGCGACAAACGTTCGCTGGCGCTGCTGATGATCGACGTCGACCATTTCAAAAAATACAACGATTGCTATGGCCACCTGGCCGGCGACGACTGCCTGCGCCAGATCGCGCAGCAGCTCTTGCGCGTGATCAATCGTCCCGGCGACGTTGCGGCCCGTTACGGCGGCGAGGAATTCGTGGTCATGCTGCCCAACACGGACGCCGCCGGCGCCCGCCTGGTCGGCGAACGCCTGCTGCTCAATCTGTCTGCGGCGTCGATCCCGCACGCCGACAACCTGCCGCTGGGCCAGGTCACGCTCAGCATCGGCGTATCGGCCACGGTGCCGGGTCCGGGCGCCAGCACGAGCGCGCTGGCGCTGGCAGCCGACAAGGCCTTGTACGAGGCCAAGGAAAGCGGCCGCAACAAGGTCTGCACCGCCCCGCGCGAACTAGTCACGCCGGCGCCGCCGGCTTTCCTCATGAGCTGAGGCGGGTTGGGCGCCAGATATTCAACAAACCGATAACTGGTATTGGTAATCAAAATTGGAAAAGGACGTCCGAAACACGCATACTGCAACGCAACATAACTCACTTTCCTGCGGAGCCTACCATGCGTATCCTGATCGACGTCCTGCCATACACCCTGCTGATCGCTGCAATGGTCGCACGTTATTTCGCGTCGACACGCTGATCCATGGCGGCAAGCCTGCTGCGGGCCACCGCAGCCAGGTCTGAAATGAAAAAAGGGCGGATTTTTCCGCCCTTTTGCTTTTGTTTTTGCTTTATTTTTGTTTTTCCTCCAGCGCAACGCTCCTCTTTTCGCGTCTTTACAATCCTTTCGCGCTGTTCAAGTAACCGTCCCTGCCGTCGTTATGGAGCTGGGTGGCCGTGCTCACTTGGCATTACACTCCACGCTCCATTTCGCTTCCCTTCATTTCGAAAGACCGCTCATGCCGCGCATCATGACTCTCCTCCTCGCGACCGCACTGGCGCTGGCCATCTCCGGCTGTGCCTGCGTGCCTGGTTTCGTGGGTTTTGACAGTCGCTGCGGCTTCACCAATCTGCCCAGCGGCCAGCCCTGAGGGCAATTTACACTTGCAAATCGGGGTTAAGTTTCCTGCCCCGCAGGATCTGCAGTGCAACGCAGCAAAAACGCAGCCGACAAGCTCTCAATGCAGGTGCAATTCCAGCCATGCCGCCAGGTCGTTTTGCGCGCGCAACCGACGCTCCGGCGATTCGTTGAAAATCTCATGGAAGGCGTCGTCGTAGCAATGCATGGTTTTGTCGACCTGCGGCACATGCGCGAAGAATGCCCGGCTGCCGGCAGGATCGACAAAGGCATCGTCGCCGGCGAACTGCAACAGCAACGGTGAAGTAAACGTGCCGGCATCGCGCTGCACGCACGCCATCGCATCCAGCATGAAATTGACCACCCGCGCCGCCACCTTGCCGTGATTGAGCAGATCGCCGCGGAAGTCGCGCACCACCGCCTCATCATGCGACAAACGCTGCGCCGGCAGGCTGGTCGGCACGGCGAACCCGGGCGCGAGTTTCGTGGTCAGCGCCAGCAGGAATTTCTGGAAGCCCGACATCCGGATTGCCAGCGCCGGCGACGACAGCATCAGACCGCGCACCCTGGACCAGCCGCCGGTGGCGAAGCGCGCCGCCACCAGGCCGCCCATGCTGTGGCCGAACAAAAACGGCGTGGTCTGCGCGAGAGCGGCGAAATCGTCGAACACGATTTTGAGGTCGTCGAGGAAATCGTCGTTCGCCTGCACGCTGCCGCGCGCACCTTCCGAACGGCCATGACCCCGATGATCGTGAATCCGCACCGAGAAACCGGCTGCATGAAAAATTCCCGCCAGCTCGGTGTAGCGGCCGCCGTGCTCACCCAGCCCGTGCACCAGCACGATGGCGCCGCGCGGCTGCGGATGCAGGTAGTCACGATAGAAAAGCCGGACGCCGTCGGCGGCCTGGAGGAATCCCGTATTCTGATTATTGTCGGACATGGCGCTGCGTTCCTTGAAGGGAAGATCACGGACGTCTGCATATTGCCCTAAAAACCGGCAATGCACAGCATCGCGTCCACAGGATGGGAAGAGGTGAAGGAGACAAGCGGAAACATGCGGAGACAAACGCGCCGGATAATCTGCTCAACAAATCGCGATGCAGATCGCCCGGCGGCTGCGGAACGCCGCGCCGGACGCTCCTGAGGAATTGGTGTTGGTATATTTTCTAACCGCCAACTCCGGTATCGAGACCAGATAATAAATTCGTCGCCGCGCTCCACCAATCGGACGATGCCGGATTGCCTTGTAGGACAAGCTCCCCTGTCGCTCCGACGCCGGTTCCTGCGGCTATTGCATGCTCACAGCGACGAATTCCGGCTCGCGATTTCGATGCGCTCGCGACGGCGTGTACGACGCACACGGCGCAGCGCCAGTTGCACGCTGGCCAGCCAGGATAGCGGACGCGGATGCACGACCGCGCGCAATGCACGCGCATAGTCGAGTATCAGCCCCGGCGTCCACGCCATCGTCATCGCTCGCTTGCGGATGTGGCTGGCGACCCAGACTTCCGGCGAGAACAGGATCTTGACGAAGCTCGGCCAGCGATCGGCGCGCTTGCCGATCACGCCTTCCAATGCAGCCTCCAGCGCATGCGCGACGGTGCTGGAACAATTGCGATGCGTCAGGTTGTAGATCTCTTCGCGGCGATAGTCTTGCCAGAACTGCTGGAGGCGATGCGCATCGTAATCGCGGAAAGAAATCTTTTCAGTCGACTCGCACCACGCCGCCGATTCGGACGGATAGTCGCTCAGGTAGCGTCCGCGCACATTGTTGTCCGGCGTCGCACGCAGCAGGCGCGAAAACTCGCCCGGCGAACGATCGATCTCGACCGCCGGATACAGGCTGATGTACAGGCTTGGTGCGATCTCCAGCGCCGCGTGGCCGGTCGAGATGCGGCCGCTGGCATCAACCGCCGCGATGTAGCGATCGACGATGGGACGATGCAGCGTTTCTTCGCGGGCCGAACCGGCCGGCGTCCAGACGTGTACCGTCAGCGGTGTCGCGGAAGTGGCGACTGCCGGCGCCATCGCCATCGCCGGCGGCTGCCCATCGTAGCTGCCCGCATCGAGCGGCCGGTCGGAGCCGGCGTTGCGATAATCCAGTTGCGACATGGAACTCTCGCGCGGCAAACGGCGTGAACGGCTTGCCAGCCAGATCATGCTCCAGCCGCTGAAGATCAAGCCCATGCCCAGGCAATACGGCACGGTGCCTTTGTAGTGTGTCGGGTAAGGCTGGAAGAAAAAAATCGCAATCAGGATCTGGCCCACACCGCCTGCCACCGCCATGCGCCAGCGCGGAAAACGCACGATGGCGGCCGAGACGATCTGCAAGCCGCCGCCGATCGTGAAGGCCGTGCCGAATAACATGGCCAGCAGCATGTCGCTGGTGGGATACGACGAAATGATCAGCAGTGCAGTCAGCAGGAACAGACCGCCCTTGACATGGCGCAGCGTCTTTTGCGCGCCCACGCCGCTCGACGCCAGGAACAAGGTGGCAAGGCTTTCCAGCAGCAACAGCCAGCCGAACAGCGTCAGTGGAAACACCAGCACGCCGTCGAGCGCATCAATGCACAGGCCGACGCCGATGACGGCCCAGGCCAGCCCGATCAATGCCAGCACATGCCAATAACGCCGGATAAAATCCGCCCCCAACAACAGCAACACCAGACGTATCACGTTCGATCCCCCCTTCAGATGACCGCCCTGCGCGGTCCGATCTATTTCCCTGCGTCCATTTTACCGTCGTCGCGATGCTTGTTCCCAACGGAAAGAATCGACGACAATGGGCAGCCCTCTCTCTTTAGACCATCCATGCTCCTCTTTTCCACACTTGTCGCCGCGGTGCTGATGTTTCCTCTGAACATGGTGCTGCTCGGCGCCCTCGGGCTGCTGTTGCGACAACGCCGGCCAAGGGCGATATGGCTGAGCTGGACAGCGCTGGCATTGTTGCTGGTGTTCAGCACGCGGGCCGGCGCCCTGCTGCTGGTCGCGCCGCTGGAAATGCGGACGCCGCCGCTCGCATCGATTCCTCCGGCGGCACAGGCCATCGTCGTGCTCAGCGGTGCGCGGCTATCGAATGCACCGGAATACGGCCATCAGGACAAGCCGGGGTTCATCACGCTGGCGCGGTTGCAATACGCCGCGCGCCTGCACCGCGATGGCGGCTTGCCGATTCTCGTGACCGGCGGCAAACCCGACGGCTCGGCCGAAAGCGAAGCGGCAGTGATGGCGCGCAGCCTGCACGACGACTTCGGCGTCGTTACGCGCTGGCAGGAGCAGGCGTCCGACACCACCGCAGACAACGCGCGGCTGACGGCGCCGATCCTGCGCAATGCCGGCGTGCAACAGGTGCTGCTTGTGACCGACGCCATGCACATGCCGCGCGCGGTACGGAGCTTTCATAAGCAAGGCATCGACGTCATCCCGGCACCGACGATTTTTTTCAGCGATGAACGCCTTACGCTCAACGACTGGCTGCCGGGAGGCGAAGGATTGCGACGCAGCAACTACGCTTTGCACGAATGGATAGGCTCACTCTGGTACGCGTTGCGACCCATCGCAAACAAAAGCCGATAAGGCCAAGGAAAGCCTCACTAATCGGGGCTTTCTTTTTTTCTACCACGTTTAAAGTTATCCTGTTGTCGGGCCGTTAACGACACAGTCCGGGCAGCATTCCGGACGACAACTCGGGTATTTGTATCCAAGTTTTCAAGGCATGCGCAGACACGCCGCTCATTTCAACTTTAATCAAAGAAAACTCTGGAGACCATGGGATGAAACTTTCATTCAAACAACGTCTGTGGGCGCCGCTCGTCATCAGCCTGATCGCACTGCTCGCCATTTCAATTTTCAACGCTTACCAGGCGCACAACATCCGCCTTGAAGAGCGCAAGAAAGATCTGATCAACGTGGCGCAAGTCGCGATGAGCACCATCAAGGAATACGGCGAGCTGGCCAAGAACGGCACGATGAGCAAGGAAGAAGCGCAGAAGACCGCGCTGGCGCGCGTGAAGATGATGCGCTACGGCACCGATGGCTATTTCTCGGTCTCCAATTCGTCCGCCGTGACCGTCATGCATCCGATCAAGCCCGAGCTGAACGGAAAAGACCTGACCAATTTCAAGGACCCGGCCGGCAATCAGGTGTTCGTCGATATATCCAAAGCCGCTGCATCGCCTCAGGGCGGATTCATCAATTACATCTGGCCGAAAGTCGGTTCTCCCGATCCGGTACCGAAAACTTCCTATGCCTTCCGCTATGAGCCATGGGACTGGATCGTCACCACCGGCGTGTACATGGACGACGTGAATGCGGCGTTCACGCAATCGGTCTATCAACTGATCGCCATCGTGGCCGGCTTCGCGATCGTGCTGATCGCCCTGGTGGTCGTCAACAATCGCAGCATCCTGCGCACCATCGGCGGCGACCCCGGCGACGCGGCGGAAATCGCCAACCGCATTTCCGACGGCGACCTGACGCTGGCCATCCACACCGCACCGGGCGACACTTCCAGCCTGGTGTATGCATTCAAGCGCATGCGCGATTCGCTGACGCACACGATCTCGAACATCAAGTCGTCGGCGGACACCATCGCCACCGCATCGAGCGAAATCGCCAGCGGTAACCTGGACCTGTCGGGACGCACCGAACAGCAGGCCGGCTCGCTGGAAGAAACCGCTTCCGCGATGGAAGAACTGACCTCGACCGTGAAGCAGAACGCCGACAACGCGCGCCAGGCCAACCAGCTGGCGGTATCCGCATCCGAGGTTGCGATCCAGGGCGGCGCGGTCGTCAGCCAGGTGGTCGACACGATGGGATCGATCAATGAATCCTCGCGCAAGATCGTGGACATCATCAGCGTGATCGACGGCATCGCCTTCCAGACCAACATCCTGGCGCTGAACGCGGCGGTGGAAGCCGCACGCGCCGGCGAACAAGGCCGCGGCTTCGCGGTGGTGGCGTCGGAAGTGCGCAGCCTGGCGCAACGCTCCTCGGCTGCAGCGAAGGAAATCAAGACGCTGATCGACGATTCGGTATCCAAGGTCGACGTCGGCAGCAAGCTGGTGCAGCAAGCCGGCGAAACCATGAACGAGGTGGTCGCCAGCGTCAAGCGCGTGACCGACATCGTCGGCGAGATCAGCTCGGCCA